>Ga0210057_1006768_pt1 | contig 14167 bp, 14 predicted proteins | sample CryGeyCG2114_010_2_FD_183968 | JGI IMG/M metagenome (GOLD analysis project Ga0210057, IMG submission 183968) | Groundwater microbial communities from aquifer - Crystal Geyser CG10_big_fil_rev_8/21/14_0.10 (SPAdes) (version 2) | ecosystem: Environmental > Aquatic > Deep subsurface > Groundwater ... | reverse complement strand
AATTAGAAGAAATAATTTCCTACGACGGTTTTAAATAATTTCAAAGGTCGATTAATAATTAATAAATAGTTCTTAATTATGGACGAACAATGTTGTAAAGATTTAAAAGAAAAATGTAAATGTTTAGGTGCTGCTCTTTTAGTTATCGTCAGTGTCTTCTTAATTACTCTAATAGTATCTAAAGCAATAGATATTAGAGATAAAATCCAGATAACAGGAAACACGATTACCGTTTCTGATACTGGTGAAGTTTATGCTAAACCCGATTTGGCTCTAACAACTTTTTCGGTAATAACCGAGGCAAAAACAGTGGCTGAGGCGATGAGTGAAAACACAAAAAAGATGAATGCCGTAATTGATTTCGTCAAAGGTCAGGGGGTGGAAGATAAGGATGTAAAAACCACCAGCTTTAACATTTATCCTCGTTATGAATATCAAAAAGTTGAAACTGAAATATATCCTTATCCGCCAGGAAAAAGAGTACTTGTTGGATACGAGGTGACTCAATCGCTTGAGGTGAAAATTAGAGATATGACAAAAATAGGTGATATTATTCAGGGAGCAACCGATGCTGGCGCTAATCAAGTAGGCGATTTGCAATTTACCATTGACAAGCAAGATGAATTGAAAAAGGAAGCCAGAACCCAGGCAATTGAAAAAGCTAAAACCAAAGCCAAAGAGTTGACTGACCAGTTAGGAGTTAAATTGGTTAGAATTATCAATTTCAGCGAAAGTAGCGTTATTCCTTATTATTACGGTTTAGAAAAAGCAGCAGCACCAAGTGGTGTTGGTGGAGGAGCTCCCCAAATAGAAACCGGCGAAAACAAAATAGAGGTCACCGTCACCATCACTTACGAAATTAGATAAGGAAAGCGGGCCCCATTGGATTTTTGATTTTCGGTTTAATTTTGGAGATTCCGGCTTTTTATTTGGTGTTAAAACATAAATAATGGAGGGGAAAATTTATTCAAAGGATTTAGGAATCGATCTAAAATCAAAAAAAGAAGGGGAAATTTTTAAATGGTTTTTGGCCTGCCTTTTGTTTGGAAAGCCAATTCAACAAAGTGTTGCAAAGAGGACTTATTTTGAGTTTGAAAAGGAAGGACTTCTGAGTCCAGAAAAAATTTTAAAAGCAGGTTGGTCGAAATTAGTCGAGATCTTAGACCGAGGCCATTATGTCAGATATGATTTTTCAACGGCAACAAAATTGTTGAAGATTTGTAAAGAATTAAAGGAAAAATATGGCTCCTTAAATAATCTTTTAAAACAAGCTAAAAACAAAAAGGACTTAGCTAAAAAACTTCGAGAATTTAAAGGGATAGGACCGGTAACAACAAAAATATTTTTAAGAGACTTGAAATTATAATATGTTGTTGAAAATACCTAAGGATAAAGAGATTTATTGGACGAAGCATTCGAAGGGGAAGATGCGGCAATATCGACTTTCGGGAAAAAGAGTTTTGAGAATTTTAAGAAAGCCAGACAGAAAGGAAGAGGGAATTGCGCCGGGAACCATTGCCGTTATGCAGATTACCGGAACAAAAAAGCATCCTACTGAAGCCTGGATGATGTACCAACTTATTGGGTTAAAGGTTAAAAGTGAAAGGTTAAAGATAAAAATTATTAGTGCCTGGAGATATCCCGGCCGTACTCCAATAGGCCAAAGGCCAATTATACCGGAAGATACTTTAGAAGAATTAGAAAAAATGTTAAAATAAATAATATGACTACAAAAATTTTTGGCTGGGTTTTATTACTGGCTGGAGTTCTAATCATAGTTTGGACTTTATATTCTTCTTATAATATTTTTACTGCCAAAGCCGCTATGCCAGAGATTTTTGAAATGGGGGAGGAAAAGGCTTTGCCTCAAAAGGGTGGGGCTCAAGATTTACAAGCCCAAATGGAAGAAATGATTGGAGAGCAGTTAAAAGGAATTCTTCCCGTAGATACTCTGCCAAAAATGCTCAATTTGGCTGTTTGGTCAATGTTAGCTGGTATTTTAATTTTTGGCGGCAGCCAAATCTCCAACCTCGGCATAAAACTAATCAAAAAATAATTGACATTTTTACTCAAATTGCTAAACTATAATAACTACCTATAAGGTAGAATTTTATTTTGGAGGTGAAATATGTTTTTTGAAAAGTGAATAGGCGATGATCGAAAGAAAAATCTAAAAGGAGGTAAAAATGAACCGAAGAGAAAGAGCATTAATACATGCTTTGTTTCTGCATCTACATCACAATATTGACCAGGCAATCGATTTTAAGGCAATCGAAGAACTAAATCGAAGAGTCAATCAGAAGTGGCTAGGAGCTTTAGTTGTTGGACCAGGAGATGATGCTGCCGTTTTTCAAATACCGGGAATTGATGGATGTTTCGTAGCTAAAATGGAAAGCCATTGTTCCCCTTGTGTACCCAGACCTTATGATGCTGCTGCTACTGGTGCTGGCGGTGCCATTCGAGATGTCACTGCTATGGGAGCCAGGGCTCTATTTTTACTTGATTTTGTTGGAACTAGACCAATGCGAGAAAAAGTGCTAGTTGGCCCTTGTGGCTTTGGGGGTAAATGCAGTTGCGGAAAGTGTATCGAGATGACCAGTCAGGAAAGACTTGATTTAATAATGAAAGGGATAAGGGACATGTGCGCGACTATGGATGTCTTCATTATTGGTGGTGGTCTTTCTACTTCTTTTTCTGATATAGTTCCAGCGGTAGTGGTGGCAGTAATTGGCAAGCTAGTCACTGAGAGACCACTAACTAAACCAGCTAAGAAGGTCGGAGATAAAATAATCCTCATTGGCGCAACGGGTAACGATGGGAATGACACCTTATTTAGAGCGGGATTAGTGCCAGAAATGCGGCCGGCCGAAGCTCTTTTTGATGAAGAACGGACGACAATGGAAGCTACCTTAGCTGCTTTTCAAACCGGTAAAATTCAGGCCTGTTCTGATTTGGGAGCAGCTGGTATTGGGGCGGCAGTTTGTGAGTCAGCTAGGTATGGCAGTTTTGGAGCAAGAGTTGATTTATCAGCAGTGCCATTAAAAGTTTATCCTATCCCTACGCCAGAGGAAATTCTGATCTGCGAGACCCAGGCTAGAATGGCTCTTCAAGTTGCTCCGGAAGATGTAGACGAGGTGATGGAAGCTATTCAATCTAAAGATGGCATAGCTGCGGTAATTGGCGAGATTACTGAGGACGATAAAGAAATATTTGAATTCGAAGATCAGATTATAGCTACTATCCCTAATAAACCTTCCAAAGAAATCTTGGAGGAATTAAAAGGAGGTTAAACCATGGTCAGAGAATATGCTCAGGCTGGGGTTGATTATACTAAGATTGAGCCATTTAAACGGATGATGCAAGAAATTGGGAAAAGAACTTTAAGTTTTCCTAATCGAAGAGGTGTTTATATCAATGAAGAAGCCGGAGATGTTTTTGAGTATCGCGGTCCACATCGTCCTCTTTGGCGACAGGTCCAAGAGGGTCTCGGCAATAAAAACTGGATTGCCGAGTGGATGTATCAAGAAACAGGAGATCCTTGTTATTTTGCTGGAATTGGAATTGATACTGCGATGATGGCAGTGGTTGATGTGCTTCGGCGAGGTGCCCTGCCAGTAACTTACGCTGACGAAATAGCAGCTGGGGATAGTGACTGGTTCAAAGATAAAGCCCGCAGTCAAGTTTTAGCTGAGAGTTATTATCGAGCTTGCGAAATATGCGAAATGGCTTTGGTGGGTGGCGAGTCGCCAGCTCTTCGCTATTTAGTTAAAGCTGAATTGCCAGTAAAAAGTGCCCCTGTTCTAAGTGGGAGTGTTGTCGGTATCATTGCGCCACCAGAAAGACTAATTACTGGCCAAAAATTAGGACTCGGCGATCGTATCATTGGCGTGCCTTCTTCTGGACTTCATGCTAACGGTTATTCTTTACTGATTGAGCAAGTTATGATGCTTCCTGAAAAGTTTTTCACTAAATTACCTAATGGTAAGACCATAGGAGAAGAAGCGCTCATTTCCACTCGTTCTTATATTAAGTTAGTTGAAGCACTTCTGGAGCATTATGTCGAGATTCATGCTATAGTCCCTGGTACTGGTAGCGGCGTAAGTAAGATTGCCTTTGACAAGCGACCATTTACTTACCGCATCCAGACCTGGGTGAATGTTTCGCCAGTCTTTAAATTTTTCCGAGAGCTCGGAGTAAGCCTGAAAGGCTGCCTGACAACTTTCAATTGGGGAATTGGATTTTATATTTTTGTTCCTGAGAGCGAAGTTACCCGAACTCTCAAGGTTGGTCAGAAGGTCGGATACGAACTTTACGACCTTGGTCAAGTTGAAGAAGGCGAGCGTCAGGTGATTTTTGAACCAGAAGGAATTCCTCTCCCTCCGCCAGGAGAGTAGACATTAGTTATTAATTAAGAGTTCTCAAATTGGACTCATTCTGAGAGTTGGTAATAGACCAGCTCTTTTTTATTTTTTGTGATATAATAAATCTAATGGCAGAGGTAACTAAAACGCAAAACCCCGAAGGAAAGCCTTCAGCTTCCTACGGGGCAGGTATATTTTTCCAGTGGCTAATTTGGCAGTTTTTTGAAATGCCGGGAAATATTTTGAAGGCCTGGAGAAATTTTCTGAAATTTAATTTAAATTATTTTTCTATTCCTCTTTTATTAAAAACTCTTTTTTCTCCTTGGCATAGATATAGATTGTCTTATGGTAAGGGATTAGATATCGGAAGATATCTCGAAGCTTTTCTCTCTAACTTAATTTTTCGTTTCTTGGGAGCCATAATGAGAATTATTTTAATACTTATTGGAGTCTTAGTAGAGATTTTTCTAATTTTTGCTGGATTTATAATCTTTTTTGGCTGGTTAGCATTACCAGTTCTTTTAATTGTCGGTTTTATTTTCGGAATTAAAGTTTATGTTCAATGAATTAAAAATTCATTTCAATCTTCAATAAATCTCCGATTTATTTTAATGTTCAATGAATTAAAAATTCATTTCAATCTTCAATAAATCTCCGATTTATTTTAATGTTCAATGAATTAAAAATTCATTTCAATCTTCAATAAATCTCCGATTTATTTTAATGTTCAATGAATTAAAAATTCATTTCAATCTTCAATAAATCTCCGATTTATTTCGATTTTTAATTATGAATTTTAATCTAAGAGAAACAGCAATCTATCAGGCAGTAAAATGGGAAATAGGTTTGGCTTTTAGGATTATAAAATTATTTAAAAAATTATTCTTAATTTTATTTATTATTCTCTTTATTATATTTCTCTATGGTTTTTTAACCGATAATATTCGTCAATCTGCACTTTCACAATTACTTGGCTTAACGATAATTACTTTAACCTTATATCTCGGAAGTTGGGTTAAAGTATTGTTTTTAGAAACAAAATTAAAACAACCGAAGCTAAAAATAAAAATTGAAGAAGCCATTATCAGTCCTGAAAAGTATAATTTGGCTGAGTTTTTAAGTTTTGAGGTAGCGAAAGCAATTTTGAAATCAAAAAACAATCTGACAAATCTTTTTTATAATCTCCTTCAGGACAATCCTCAATTAAGTTTTATATTTAGCCGGGCCCTCTTGAGTTTTAAAGAAATTAAAAAAATATTAAAGCAATATTTAGAGAAAATCCTTAGTAAGGCTGCGAAAGCTGAGCTTCAGCCTGAATTTCAAGCAATTATTTTAGAGTCTTTTAAAATAGCAGAAAAGAAAGAACATCCAAGGGTGGAAATAGGGGATATAATTACTGCTTTAGCTAAGTACGATTTAATTTTTAGGCAAATTTTAATTGATGCCAATCTTAAAGTTGAAGATATTGAAAATTTAACCTGGTGGTTAGAGGATTTGGAAGAGAGAATTCGAGAAAGAAAGAAATTTTGGGAGTGGAAAAATTTAATCAAAAGAGGAACCTTGGCCAAAGAATGGACAGCTGGTTACACTCTCACTTTGGATAGGTTTTCAATAGATATCTCAGAGGTCGTAAGGCGGAGAGGCTTCCCAGAAATTATTGGCCACAAAAAAGAAATTGAGGCGATGGAGAGAATTCTATCCAGGAGAGAAATTAATAATGTTTTAATTGTGGGGGAACCGGGAAGCGGCAGGAAAAGTATGGTTGAGGCCTTAGCTATAAAGAGCGTCTTGGGCGAAAGCTTGCCCGAGGTGAATTATAAAAGAGTCATTCAATTAGATTTGCCTTCTTTGCTAGCTCAAACCGAAAGTCACGAGGAGGTAGAAAGTATTTTAGACACCATTTTTCGGGAAGCAATCTCGGCTGGGAATGTCCTTTTAGTTATTGATGAATTTCACAATTTTATTGGCGGGATAACTCGGCCCGGAGTAATTGATATTTCGGGAGTAATATCTCCTTATTTACCCTTGCCTCAATTTCAAATTGTGGCGATAACCACCTTTGAAGGGCTACACAAAAATCTTGAGCAAAACCCTTCTGTCGTCGCTCTTTTTGAAAAGGTTGAGGTTTCTGAAATTTCAGAAAGAGAAACCTTAATGCTTTTGGAAAATCTGGCCCTGATTTTAGAATATAAATACAAAAAATTCATTTCTTATTCTGCCTTACGGGACATTATCAGTTATTGTTCAAAATATTTACCAGCTACACCTTTTCCAGAAAAGGCAATGGATTTGCTTGACGAAGTGATGGTTTATTTAACTCAAACGCCGAGCCCCACAACGGTGGGGCGAGGCGGGAGAAGAGATTTATCTCTTCGACCAAAGGATAAAATATTATTACCAAAACACGTTGCTAAAATTGTTTCAGAAAAAACTCAAATTCCGGTTGGAGAAATTGAAATCAAAGAAAGGGAAATTTTGCTAAATTTAGAGCAACTCATTCATCAAAGAATTATTAATCAAGAAGAGGCAGTCAAAGAGGTTTCTGCTGCTTTAAGAAGGGCGAGAGCCGAAGTGACAGCCAGAAAAGGACCGATGGGTTGCTTTCTTTTCTTGGGTCCTACTGGGGTAGGGAAAACTGAAACCTCAAAGGCCTTAACTGAAATTTACTTTGGCTCGGAAGAGAGAACGATTCGGCTTGATATGTCCGAATTTCAAAATATTACTGATATCCCTCGGTTTATTGGTTCTCCATATTTGCCCGAAGGGTTATTAACCACCCAGGTCAGAGAAAATCCTTTTTCTTCGATTTTATTAGATGAGATTGAAAAAGCCCACCCCAATATTCTCAACCTATTTTTACAAGTTTTCGATGAGGGCCATTTAACCGATGGTTTAGGAAGAAAGATTGATTTTAAAAATTCAATCATTGTTGCTACTTCTAATGCTGGTTATCAAATAATTTTAGAAGCAATAAAGGAAAAAGTTGAATGGTCTCAAGTAAAACAAAGATTATTAGATTTTCTTTTTGAAAAAGGAATCTTCCGACCAGAATTTATCAATAGATTTGATGCGGTAATTGTTTTTCGACCCCTGAGCAAAGAAAATTTTTTAGATATTGCTGAATTAATGCTCCAAAAAATAAAAAAGACGCTATCTGAAAAAGATATTGAATTTGTTATTACCCAACCTTTAAAAGAAAAAATTGCTGAGTTGGGTTATGACCCAACCTTTGGCGCCAGACAAATGAAGAGGGTTATTCAAGACAAAATAGAAAATATTTTAGCTTCAGCCCTTTTATCAAACCAACTCAAAAGAGGAAATCGAGTAGAAATAGACCCAGAAGGATTCAAATTGAAAATTAATCCTTGACCAATTTATTCAATTTGCTAATCTAAAAAAGGAGGGAAACCTCCTTTTATTTTAAATTGGAGGTAAAAATGGAACATTAACAATCTTTTTGGGATTGTAAAAAAAGGAAAAATACGAAAATAAACAGAAAAGGAGGAAAAAGAGAAATGAGAGTACTAGTAATCGGTGGGGGAGGACGTGAAGATGCTTTGGTTTGGCTAATTAGTCGGAGCCCTTTGGTTTCCCAAATTTACTGCGCTCCGGGAAACGATGGGATTTCCCAAAGACCAAAAACTCATTGCTTGCCCAAATTAAAAGCAGATGACTTTTGGGGTCTAAGAAGGTTTGCTGAAAGCAACAAGATTGACTTGACTGTGGTAGGTCCAGAAAAATCCTTGGTGGCTGGAATTGTTGATGGCTTTGAAGCAGTTGGACTAAAAATTTTTGGGCCAAGTAAAGAAGCAACTCAGCTTGAAGGCAGCAAGGTTTTTGCCAAGGAATTAATGGAAAGGCATAAGATTCCCACTGCCGACTTTATGGTTTTTGATGATCCAGAAAGGGCCCGAAAATATGCTACAGCCAATCTGCCTTGCGTAATCAAAGCCGATGGCCTGGCTGCTGGTAAAGGTAGTATTCCTTGCAAAACAGAAGAAGAGATTGCCATAGCCATCAAGAGAATTATGATTGACAAAGAATTTAAAGAAAGTGGTGACAGGGTAATAGTAGAAGAGTTCTTAACTGGTGAAGAGGCCACTTTTATGGTTTTAACCGATGGCTGTAAAGCTATCCCGCTTTTAGCCACCCAAGACCATAAACCGGTTTTTGATGATGACCGAGGTCCCAACACTGGTGGCTGGGCGCCTGTGCTCCAGCTCCAGTGATTACCAAAGAGCTGGCAAAGAGGATAATGGCTGAGATTATTAAGCCAACTCTCGATGGAATGGAAGCTGAAAACCGACTATATAAAGGGTGTCTCTATACTGGCTTAATGATTACGCCTGATGGTCAGCCTAAAGTTCTGGAGTTCAACTGCCGTTTTGGCGATCCCGAACTTCAACCCTTGGTTCTCTTGATGGAGAGCGATATTGTGCCAATTTTGATGGCTATTGCCGAAGGAAGACTTATCCAAGAAGAGATCAAGTGGCGAGAAGGAGCAGCGGTTTGTGTAGTGATGGCTTCTGGCGGCTATCCGGGTTCCTATAAAACTGGTTTTGAAATAAAAGGTCTGGATGAGGTTAGCAAAATGGAAGATGTGGTGGTTTTTCATGCCGGTACCAGAAAGGAAAATGGCAAGATAGTTACTGCCGGAGGAAGAGTGATTGGACCGACTGCTACAGGAAAGGATATTCCCGCGGCAATAAAACGGGTTTATGAAGCAGTTGCTAAAATAAGCTGGCCTGGCGAACATCATCGGACCGACATCGGTCGGAAAGCACTTAAGCGTGGATTTCAAATAAAAATGGGGCTCTGAGAAATCAGAACCCCAAGCAATCTAACTGAGGAGATTGACGCTATAATAAAAGACAAACTCGGAAAGGAGGTAAAGTAAAAATGAGGGATGTAAAAGATGCCATCTGGGTTTTTGTCGACAATGAGGGTCCTTGCACCCCCAATGACAACGCCCAAGAAAACACCGTGGCTTTGGCAAAGGAATGTGGTCTTGGCGAAGAGATTGGAGTAGCTTTCTACAAACGGCTGAGCAACATCGATGATATCTGGGGAGACTTCCACCGGATTCCAAAGGACCCAACCTACTCCTCAGGTCACACCCTTAAAGTTGTCCTGCCTTTCTATAAGGCGATGGGCGCTAATTCTCACTGGCTCTATGACTTTGCCAAAGCGAGCCTTCGGGTGGTACCCAACATTGGTGATGTTTTAATCACTCTCAGTCGCAAATATAATGTCTGGATGGTCTCCACCAGTTACGAATTTTTCATCCGGGCGTTCTGCGATAAAGTGGGTTTTGATTTTGCCAAGGCTTGCTGTACTTTGGTCAAGGGATTCGACGAGATTCCCGTCACCTCCCAAGAATCGATTATGCTCCGTTCCTTCATGGAAGAGGTGGCAAAGATGCCATTGGTTGAGTATGATGGGAAAACTGGCGAAGTTATCCCAGAGCATCAGGCTCACTATCAGCGCTTCACTGATTTTGTCTGGGGGATAGTCTATAATCTGCCAGTGGGCAAGTTATTGCGAACAGTTCTGCCAATTGGCCAGACCCAGAAACGAGAAGCAATAGAAGAGATCTCTCAGAAACTCGGCTTGCTTAAAGAGAGGGCGATGTATGTTGGCGATAGTCAAACTGATGTTCAGTGTGTCGAGTGGCTGAAGGGAGGAGGTCTAACCATGATGTTTAATGGTAAGGGCCGGGTCTGCAGCCTCTCCGACATCATGTACATCGGTGAAGACGCCGGAGCAATCGAGGAGGTGGCTGAGCTCTTTGCCGAGAGAGGCCGACAAGGCGTAATTGATTATTACACGCCGCGCCGGAAAGAAAAATGTGGAGGATTGCTGGCTGCTGTTACTTCTGAGAATATTGATGAGCTGGAACCAATGAGTGTGAAGAAACGCAAAGAATTTAGAGGCATTGCGATTGGTGAGTTAACTTAATAAACCAAGGCTGTGATAGAATATCATGGCGAGCGGTGAGATTTCGGTCTCACTGCTTTTATTTTATATTTTAGTGCAGGTGTGGATTTCCTGTGGATAAAAATCAGTCTTTTATCTTATTTTAAGGAGTGGTGATTTATGGTTGACTAAGGGTATGACGTGAGCTAAAGTGAAAATAGGTGGGGGATTGTGGATAACTATGGGAAAACTGCCTAATTCTGTGGAAAACTAATATGTTTATTGGTGAGTATCTCTACACAATCGATGAAAAAAAGAGATTGGCCATTCCGCCAAAACTTAGACAGCTTTTAGGGAAGAAAGCAGTAATTACTCGAGGATTGGACCAGTGCCTTTTTCTTTATCCAGCCAGAGAGTGGCTGATTTTGGCAAAAAAATTGAGTCAACTTCCCTTATCCCAGGCTGATGCCCGAGGATTTGCCAGATTAATGCTGACAGGTGCCATGGAAGTTAATCTTGATAATTTAGGGAGGATTTTAGTTCCCGATTATTTAAAAACTTACGCTTTTTTAAAAAAGAAAGTAGTAATTGCCGGGGTTTTTAATCGAATTGAAATCTGGGATGAAAAGAAATGGAAAGAATATAAAGAAAAAACTGAAAAAGAAGTAGGGGATATAGCAGAGAGATTAAAAGAATTAGGCGTTTAAAATGGCCATTCACATTCCAGTTCTTCAAAAAGAGGTTATAGAATGTTTAGAACCCAAACCCAATGAAAATTTTATTGATTGCACAATCGAAGAAGGTGGTCATACCCTGGCCATTTTAGAAAAAAATGGACCTGATGGAAAAGTTTTAGGAATTGAATTAGACCCCGAACTTTATAAGAAATTAAAGGAGTGTTTAAGATTCTATCTTAAACAAAGGGTGATTTTAGTAAATGATTCTTATACTAATTTAAAAGAAATTGTTGAGAGAGAAAAGTTTAAAAATGTTTCGGGAATTCTTTTTGATCTCGGTCTTTCTAGCTGGCATTTAGAAGAATCGGGTAGGGGATTCTCTTTTCAGAAAAAGGAACCCTTAGATATGAGGTATAATCCTCAAAATCCTCTGACCGCTGAGAAAATAGTAAATTATTGGTCAAAGCCAGAGATAGAAAAAATTTTGAGAGATTGCGGTGAAGAAAAATTTGCTCTCAGAATTGCTGAAACTATCATAAACTTCCGAAAAATTAGACCAATTGAAACAACTTCTCAGTTAGTGGAAATTATCAAAAAAGCTGTACCGACTTGGTATCACTCTAAGAAAATCCCCCGAAGGAAAGCCTTCGGCTTCCTACGGGGCAAGCATTTTGCTACTAGAACCTTTCAAGCTTTAAGAATTACTGTTAATGACGAATTAACTAATTTAGAAAAGGCCCTACCCCAAGCCATCGATATTTTAAAACCGGGGGGTAGAATAGTCGTAATTTCCTTCCACTCTTTAGAAGACAGAATTGTTAAAAATTTCTTTAAGAAAAAAATTGAGGAAAACTTAATTCAAATTCTGAATAAAAAACCAGTCAGCCCATCTTTTAAAGAAATAAAAATTAATCCGCGCTCGCGCTCAGCTAAGTTGCGAGCAGCCGAAAAATTATGAGCCCCGTTAGAAATTTCGCACCAAAAATGGAATTTTACGGGGCATTAAAAACAATGAAAAATTTATCAAAAATTTCTAACGGGGTGAGCTATACTCTCATTCTCCCTCGACCGATCTCGATTCGTTATCATTTAACCTTTTTAAATTTGAAACTCTTTTGGATTCTGAGTTTAATTTCAATGGTAGCTCTTTTGGTTTTTTATATTTTCCAAGTTAATTTCTTAACTCACCAAATCTATTCTATTCAGAGCCAGGAAGAAAAGTTAAATCAGCTTTCCCACGAAAATGAAAACTTAGAAATCAATTTTTCTAAATCTAATTCTTTGGCCAATCTCGAAAACTATTTATCAAATCGGAATTTTGAAAAAGCTAATCCTGGCCAAATCAAATACATCAAAATTCCGGAGGGAACCGTCGTGAGTAAATAGGTGAGTGAAATCGGAAAGGGGTCGGGGAAACCCTTCGGTTGCCGAGTGGCAACGAGGCGAGAGAAGAAGCAATAGTCTTCTTCGAACTCCCCGTATAGGAAAATATTAAAAACCAAGGGTAGTCAAAGAGATAAATCTCTTTTTCGCCTCACTGCGGTTTGGCTTTTAAAGAGCGAGCCCGAAGCGAGGCGAAGCCGAGCGCCAGCCAAAGGCTGGAGAGGGCGAGCGATTAACTTGGTAGTACCACTAATGAGAAGCTGGAGGATAAATTTAGTTTTCATATTTTTTCTTCTTATTTCAGCGGTGATTATTTACCGCTTAATTTTTATCCAGGTCCTTCAAACTGATTTTTACAAGGCCCTGGCTCAAGGTCTCCAGAATTTTCCTACCGAAGTTCAACTAGAAAGGGGAGAGATTTTTTTAAAAAATGGCGAATCCTTAGCGATTAATAAAAATTTCCCTTTGGTCTTTGCGGTTCCTCCAAAGGTTATTGACAGCGAGAAAACTGCTGAAACTCTAAGCGAAATCCTTCACTTGGACAAAAATTTCATTTTAGAAAAACTTAAAGTAGATTCCCTCTTCTCGTTTTACTCGTTAATAAAAAATAAATTAACCCAAGAGGAGGCAGAGTTAATAAAAAACTCGAAACTAGCTGGTATTTACCTTGACGAAGAAAGATTAAGATATTATCCTCAAGAGTCTTTGGCTTCTCAGGTTATGGGATTTTTGGGAGCCCAAGGTTCGGGTCAATATGGTTTAGAAGAGTATTATGATGAAATTCTAAAGGGAGCGAGTAAAGGAACTGATTTAACTTTAACTCTTGACTATAATATCCAATTTAAGGCAGAAAAATTATTAGAAAGAGCGAAAGAAAACTTGGATATTGAATCAGGTCAAATTGTTGTGATGGATCCCAATTCTGGGAAAATAATTACCTTAGCCAACTTTCCCAATTTTAATCCCAATAATTACGGGGAATACGCTCAATCTGGTGATTTAGAAATTTTTAAAAATCGAGTTACCCAAGATTTTTTTGAACCAGGCTCAGTTTTTAAGCCCATTACTTTTGCTGCTGCCTTAAATGAAGGAAAAATTACTCCCCAAACTACTTATATTGATAAAGGAATAGTAGAAATAGGAGGCTGGCCTATTTATAATTACGGTAATCATGTCTGGGGCGAACAAACTATGACCAATGTTTTAGAAAAATCAATTAACACCGGGGCTGTCTTTGTTGAAAAACTTTTGCCCCACCACATTTTTTTAGATTATATTGAGAAATTTGGGATTTTTGAGTCAACTGGAATTGATCTGCCCGAAAATTTCTCAGAAAATAAAGAATTTAAAAATGGTTATGAGGTAAATTTTGCCACCGCCTCCTTTGGCCAGGGAATTGAAATGACCGCCATTCAGTTAGCCAGGGCTTATTCTGCCATTGCCAATGGCGGAAAATTAATCAAACCCTATCTTGTTGATGCCAGACATCAACAGCCCCAGATTTCTGAGCAAATAATTTCTCAAAAAACTTCTTCTCAGTTAACTGCCATGCTTGTTTCAGTAGTCGAAAATGGTTTTGCTAAATCTGCTCGAATTCCAGGATATTATATTGCGGGCAAAACTGGAACCGCCCAAATTTCTTTTTCGGCCTTAGGAATCGATAAATCCGGTTATTCAGAAAAAACTATCCAAACTTTTGTTGGTTTTTTTCCGGCTTTGAATCCCCAATTTCTAATCTTAATAAAATTAAATAATCCAAAAACTAAAACTGCTGAATATTCAGCCGTGCCAATTTTTCACGATTTAGCTGAATATATAATTCATTATTAC
>Ga0210057_1006767_pt1 | contig 14168 bp, 14 predicted proteins | sample CryGeyCG2114_010_2_FD_183968 | JGI IMG/M metagenome (GOLD analysis project Ga0210057, IMG submission 183968) | Groundwater microbial communities from aquifer - Crystal Geyser CG10_big_fil_rev_8/21/14_0.10 (SPAdes) (version 2) | ecosystem: Environmental > Aquatic > Deep subsurface > Groundwater ... | reverse complement strand
TTAGTACGTCCACCTTCGCCACAATAACGCTTAATATTTATTGGATGATTTGAGTTGTGATATAATAATGAATCATCAGTACCATATACAGTACAACTGCATCGTCTTCCATTCCAATCACTTTCATAACTTTCAGGAAGCCCAAAATCTCTATAAGCTTCATCATTAGCGTGTAATTCTAACATTTTTAAATTACAAACAGCATCACACAAGTTTGCATTAGGACAACTCGCTTTGTTTCTAGATTTCAACTCTTCAACTAATTCAGGTTCTCCAGGCATACAAACAACGTTTTTACCTCTAACATTTTTTCTATTAGTTAATAATCCTTTAACATTGGATGAATCGCCACTTTCTAATTCATAATTTAATTCTTCTTTTAATTCATTAACAGATTCTTTAGTTCCATCAGCACACCAACTAGCAAAAGACATCACAAATTGATCACCCATTTGTTTAACAAACTGGTTAGTGTTCAAATTAAACAAGCTTTCACTAATATCTGGAAAGTATTTACTAACTAAATTATTAGCTAAATTACCTCCTAAGAATATTAAAATTTTAGCAGAACTAACACTTTCAACACTTCTAGAATTACTGAATTGAGTATTAAAACCTAATTTTTTTAAATAATCAACTAATAATTTGCCTTGTTCTTCATCACCGCCTTGTGCGTGAACTAAAACTTCAGCACTAACGGGACTAACAATAGGCAATTCTTCAATTTCAGGCGCTTCTAAAACTTTAAACTGTAAATTAAATTCTTCACCATCGTTCACAGCTTTAATCAAATAATCGCCTTTATTTAAGGATAAAATTACTTTTTGATCTTCAAAATTAACAGGCAAAAATTGTCCTTCATTAACTAAATAAGCTTCTTCAGGAATCCAAGGCAAAGAAAAAGTTAACTCAGTAGTTTCTTCACCTTGATGAAGATAAAACACTTTACTATCACAAAATTTAGACATAACACTTGGTTGAGGAATGACAGGTTCAACACCGGGAGTCGCAGGTTTCATTTCTAAACAATAAAACATACCTTCTTCCATAACAGGAACAGTATTAGGAGGACATTGTTTTACTTCTGAAGTTTCAGGAGGCAATTGAGTTGAAAGAGAAATACACTTACACATACGATCACAAGTATTGTACACTGTGTTTAAACAATGAGCATCAACTTCACATTGTTCACCCAAATCACGTTCAAGAAGACCATTACCACAATAACCAGTAGGTTGTTCTGGAGGTAGTGTTGGCGGAGTAACTGGTTGTTCAGGTGGCAATATTGGAGGTGTTACCGGTTGTTCTGGTGGTAATGTTGGTGGTGTTACGGGTTGTTCAGGAGGTAAAGTAGGAGGAGTAATTATTTGTTCAGGATATTTACAGTAAGATCGTCCTTGTTCAACAATACAAGTTCCGCCTGGACAATCACCATTCCATTCACACTCATATTGAGCATTAACTGCGATTAAACTAATTAAAAACAAAACAATTATTCCAAAAACTTTTTTATTCATAAAATACCACCTGTTTTAGTATAACATATCTTTCATTTTTTAAATACTTTTCTAATTTTTCACCTTGCTAGGGGTTTTATCTTCAGCCAAAACCCCCCAACTTCTGCTGATAACATAAGAATCATCACAAAAATTATCATTGTTTGCATCTTTACACTGGTTAGGATCATCTGAAAACCCACTATAATAATTTCTAGAATGATAATTCTGAGTCGTACCATCTTCAACGTGATTAATAACTGTGCCTTGAGGTGAAGAAAACTCATTATCAACAAAATTATTCTTAACAACATCATTATTACCTGATGCACTGCTTAAACTCACACCAGCATTATTATTCTCTATATTGTTCAAATTAAGATCATTAGAATCACCATCAATTTTAATGCCTGTAAAACCTAACTTGTTACCGTTCAACAAGTTATGCTCAATAAGATTTTTATTACTATTTCTTAACATTAACAAACCATAATATTGCGCGCTTAACAAATTATTCAAACCAATAATTGAATTGTCAGTAATACTATTCCTTGAAGAAGAACTAATAATTACTTGATTCAAATTATTATTATTTATTTTATTCTCGCTTGAAAAACTTTTTAAAAATACTTGTTCAATGTTATTATCATTAATCAAATTTTTATTAACTCCGCTAAAAGGAAACACCCAACCAAGAGTTAATTTTTTAAGATTATTATTTCTAAGTTCATTTTCATTAGAAAAAAAGAATATTTCAACTTCTTCAACATAATTATTTAATAATTTATTATTGCTCGATCGCGCACTCAAATAAATACTGAACACTCCCTTATTATTAACAATTTCATTATTTGACGCATCATTAACTAAACTTAAATGAACAATATTATTATTTTTAATTCTAGAATTTTTAAAACTACCATCAATAAAAGATTTAGGTAAAAAATTATTATTCTCAATCAAAGTATTCAAACTTGTTTTACCAGCATTTAATTGACCTGTGTTTGAAACAGAAAGTCCTGTAGTAACAATCAAATCTTTAAAATTACAATTTTTAATATTCACATTATCCGCGTAAACAAACAAATCACCGCCACCACTTAAATCACCAGTAAGTTCTGCATTATTACAATCAAACAATACAGAATTATCAATCTCAACACCTTTAGGCAAATCATAAGATCCAGCACACAAAACAGTATCTTTATCAACTTTCCAAATATTAACTTGAGGTTGTGGAGGTTTAACACAATTAGGAACAGTTTTGCTTGGCGCAGGTCCAATCAAACAATCCGAAGCGCAATTAGTACTTGTTTCTCCAGGACTGCAAACATTATCTCCGCAAACATTATTATTACAATTGCTAGCATCAATCAAACAATTACTTAAACAATTAAGAGTTCCTTGTCTAAAACCTAAAGTTTTACAAGTAACGGGAGTTTGAGTGTAAGATGTGGACGTAGAACTTATTCTACCCCAAGGATTCAAAAATTTATTATATGACGCGTAAGGATCACAATGCTCATTAGTATTAGTCCAAGGGTTTCCACAATGAGTCATAGCATTAACAAAATCCCAACAAGCACGTTGATCTTCAGGACAATTATTCAAGTTCTCACCAGGATCACACCTATGATTACCACAAAAAATTGAATCAGGACAATCAAGCACACAATTAAATGGATCTTCATTACTGTCACATTTACCATTACCGCAATTAGTAGTAACAACTGGAAGTGTTGCTGAACTTTTCAAAGTAAAAGTGTGCACTTTCCATGAGCAATCCCAAACTCCATTACTTTGCCAGTGAGCATTTCTATTAGTTGTGCAAGTCCAGGCTAATAAGTGATAATCTTGAGGCGTCCAAAGCGAAGTATCAATTTTATCACTAACACCGCTATCAGTATTATAAGTTGCGTAAACAGCTTTTCTGCCTCTAGTAAATAAACCTCTTCGTTTTCCAGGAATAACAAGAACAGAATGACCAACTTTTTTAACACTTAAATCAAAAGAATTTATAAAATTTAAAGGAATGTCAGGATAAACATAAACTTTATTCCACACAAAATCTGCATCAGTACTAAGGACGAACTTTTCACCAACTTCAGGATCACGATTAACCAATTTATTATTAACATCATAAACTTCGAACTTCAAATTAGACCCAACACTGGCAATATTCTGAAGTTGATGTTGGTTAATCCAAGCCTGACTAGAAACTGCAAAAACCACAGGAATTAACAATAAAACTAACAAAATCACCAATTTTTTCATAAAAAATTTATAAACTTTCAAGTTTATAAATTTTTTTATTTTTTTACAACAACATTTTGCCTGTAAAGCAAAGAATTAGGAACATAAATCAAATCTCCTTTTTTAGTTTTAACTTTTGTTTCAACAAAATCAACACTCAAAACTTTACCTTCAACATCACCAACTTTAATAGTTTGACCTGGTTTAATCTTGCCATTTTTCATCAATACAAGTCCAGCAATAAAATTAGGAAAAAAATCCTTAATACCTAAAAAGAAAGCAACAATAAAAAATAATAAAACAGCACCAGAAAGAATATACAAAATAGTAATTGTCAAACCCAACTTATCAATAGCAATAACAATAGTAACAAAATAAACCAAGTACTCTAAAGTTCTAGACAAAAATTCCTCAACACTACTCTTAAAATCTAATTTACTCATCAACTTATCTAATTCAGCTTCATGCAAGAACCGCTGAGTAACTCTGCGAATAACTTTACCAATCATGAAACCTATAAGAACAATCAAAACTGCCAAAACTATTTTAGTCAAATATTCTCCAACACGACCAGTTAACCATGAAGTAAACGTCATAAAAAGGGTAAAGTTAAAATACTATATTTAAATATTACCACGAACTCAGAACTAAAATGGTAGATTACGAAATAAAAATCAAAGAATTAGAAGATGAGATGAGAAAAACTCAGTATAATAAAGCTACTGAGCACCATTTTGGAGTTATAAAAGCAAAAATAGCAAAATTAAGAGATTTAATAGAAAAAAAACAAGCCAGCAAAAAAAAAGGAGAAGGATTCGCAGTAAAAAAAAGCGGAGACGCAACAGTAATACTATTGGGATTTCCATCAGTAGGAAAAAGCACATTATTAAACGCGTTAACAGGAGCTAAATCAGAAGTAGGACATTACGAATTCACAACATTAGACGTAATTCCAGGAGTATTAAATTACAAACACGCAAAAATACAAATTTTAGACATACCAGGAATCATAGAAGGAGCTTCAAAAGGAAGAGGACGAGGAAGAGAAATATTATCAATGTTAAGAAGTTCAAACTTAATAATAATATTAATCGATGCTTTACATCCGGAACATTATGAAAAAATAAAAAAAGAATTATTCGATTCAAACATAAGAATAAATCAAGAAAAACCAATCGTAAAAATAGTCAAGAAACCAAAAGGAGGATTAAGCGTAGGAAGTACAATAAAACAAAAACTTGATAGAAAAACAATAGAAAAAATACTCAGAGAAATGGGATTAAACAACGCAGACGTTGTAATAAGAACAAGAATAGATATAGACCAATTAATTGATTCAATAGAAGGAAACAGAGCATACGTTCCATCAATTACAATAATAACAAAAGCAGACTTATTAAGCGAACAAGAATTACAAAAATTATCAGAACAACTCAAACCAGACTTAATAATAAGCGCAGAAAAAGAAAAAAACATTGTAGAACTAAAAGAAGTAATTTTCAAAAAATTAAAATTCATACGAGTTTACTTAAAAGAAATAAACAAACAACCCGACATGGAAGTGCCATTAATAGTAGAAAAAGGAACAACCATAAAAGACGTTTGCGAAAAATTACACCGAGGATTCGTAAAAAGATTCAGATACGCGCGATTATGGGGTCCGGGCTCAAAATTTGACGGACAAGTAATCAAAAAAATGAACAAAGAATTACAAGATGAGGACATTTTAGAAATTCACTTAGACTGATTTTGACTGAGTTTTATACCAATCAACAGTTTTTTCAAGACCTAAAACAAAATAAACCTTAGGATCATAATTTAATAATCGTTTAGCTTTAGAAATATCAGCACAAGAATACTTCACATCACCTTTTTTGGGATTGGTAAATTCCGGCCTTATATCACTGCCTAAAAGTTGATTAATTTCAAGAATCAAATCTCTCAAATTAATACTGTTTCCATGAGCAATATTGAAAGTTTCACCAGCGGATTTTTCAGATTCGCAAGCAAGAATGTTTGCCTGAATTATATTATCAATATAAGTAAAATCCCTAGTTTGCAAACCATCACCATAAATGATTGGACATTTTCTAGTTAACATTTTAGAAATAAAACTGGGAATGACTGCAGCATAATCAGAACTGGGATCTTGCTTAGGACCAAACACGTTAAAATATCTTAAACAAACTGTTTTTAATCCATATAATTCATAAAAATTCTTACAATAAAACTCACAAGTAGCTTTTTGAGTTGCATAAGGAGATAACGGTTTAAGAACCATACGCTCATTTTTATTAATTTCTTTTTGATCACCATAAACACTACTAGAACTCGCAAAAACAACACGTTTAACATTAGCATCTCTAGCGGCAACCAAAACATTCAAAGTACCATTAATATTAACATTATGTGTGAGAATAGGATCATTAACTGATTTAGTAACGCTAGGAATCGCTGCATGATGCAATACGTAATCAACGTTTTTCATGCATTTTTTCAAACAATTGATATCAAGAATTGATTGCTCATAAAAGTCAATTTTATCCATTAAACCATCTAAATTATTTAATTTGCCAGTAACCAAGTTATCAATCACGATAACATCATTATTTTTTTTAACAAGATATTCAACAATGTTAGAACCAATAAAACCCGCGCCACCGGTAACCAAAAATTTTGCCATAACAAAAATAAGATATAATAGTTTTAAAGCATTATGAAATAGTAAATTTCTCCCTTTTTAAGTTTTTAACTTTTTCTTCGCAAACTTTAAAAATTATATGATAACTCAAAACAAGTTTAGGAGGAATAAACAAAATGACTCAACAAATACAACCAATATTTATTTTACCTGAAGGAACACAAAGAAGCACAGGAAGAACCGCACAAAAAAACAACATAATGGCAGCAAAACTAGTGGCAGAAACAGTAAGAACAACACTAGGTCCTAAAGGAATGGATAAAATGATTGTTGACTCAATGAATGAAATAACCGTAACAAACGACGGCGTAACAATTCTAGAAGAAATGCAAATTGAACATCCCGTAGCAAAAATGATCGTAGAAGTAGCAAAAACACAAGAAGAAGAAGTGGGAGATGGAACAACAACAGCAGTAGTAATAGCAGGAGAATTACTGAAAAAAGCAGAAGCATTAATCGAACAAAACATTCATCCAACAGTAATAGTAAGAGGATACAGATTAGCAACAGAAAAAGCACAAAAAATATTACAAGACATGGCAGAAAAAGTAACAATTAATGATGACAAACTACTAAAAAAAATCGCAATGACTGCAATCACAGGAAAAGGAGCGGAAAGTGCAAAAGAATTAATGGCAAGTATAGCAGTAAACGCAGTAAAAAGAGTTATTGAAAAAGAAAACGGTTTAACATTTGACAAAGAAAACATAAAATTAGAAAAAAAAGTAGGCGGAAGCGTAGAACACACAGAATTAATAGAAGGAATAGTATTAGAAAAAGAAGCAGTACATCCAGGAATGCCAAAAAACATAGACAACGCAAAAATAGTGTTAATCGATTGCGCACTAGAAATAAAAAATACAGAAATAGACGCTAAAATAAGCATAACGGATCCATCCCAAATAAAAGCCTTCATGGACCAAGAAGAATCAATGTTAAAAGAAATGGTAACAAAAGTTGCAAACAGCGGAGCAAACGTGGTGTTATGTCAAAAAGGAATAGACGACGTAGCACAACATTTTTTAGCTAAAAAAAAAATTTACGCAGTAAGACGAGTAAAAAAAAGTGATATGGACGCAGTAAGCAGAGCAACAGGCGCGAAAATAGTAACAAACTTAGACGATCTAACACCAACCGATTTAGGAAACGCAGGAAATGTTAAAGAACAAAAAATTGGCGATGACGAAATGACATACATCACAAAATGTGTAAATCCAAAAGCAGTAACAATACTAATACGTGGAGGAACAACACACATAGTTGACGAAGTAAAAAGAGCATTAAGCGACGCAATAGGAGATGTAGCAGCAGCACTAAAAAACGGACTAGTAGTAGCAGGAGGAGGAAGTACAGAAATAGAATTAAGCAAAGAATTAAGAAAATACGCAGAAAGCTTAAGCGGAAGAGAACAATTAGCAGTAACATCATTCGCAGAAGCACTAGAAGTAATACCAAGAACATTATCAGAAAATTCAGGACTAGACCCAATAGATATGCTAACAGAACTAAAATCAGCACACGACAAAGGACAAAAATGGGCAGGCTTAGACGTATTCGAAGCAAAAATAGTTGACAGCTGGGAAAATGGAGTGATAGAACCATTAAAAATCAAAACACAAGCCTTAAGCAGCGCATCAGAAGTAGCACAAATGATCCTACGAATAGATGATGTAATAATGGGCGGACCAGACATGAGCGGACCACAAATGCCTCCAGGAGCACCAGGAATGGGCGGAATGCCAGGAATGTAATAGTACGTGGAAAGCACCTTCAAACTCTGCGACGGTAAATTGTGAGCGCTACTTCCCCGAAGGGGCCAACCCCCGTAACGCGCGCATAGTCAATAAATTATGAGAGTTTGACTTTAGGGTGCTTTCCAAGTACATGTAATATAAAAATTTATAAACTTTAAAAATTTATAAAATTTTATGCCCGAAAAAAAGAAAAAGCAAAAACAAAAAGATCCACTGGAAGAAATAATGGATTTGTTAGAAGAATACGATAAAGGAACACCTCCAAAAAAAATGGAAAGTTGTTGCAAACACGGCGATCACAAAAAATGACAAAACAAGGATTAGAAAAATTAATTGTAAACCCCGCAGTTTGGCCGAGAAAAAATCTTCAAGTTCAACCAGGAAACTTGTCAAAATTTGCACCATATGGAAATGGATTTTATGGTTATCAAGAAAATTCTTTAGAGCCAATCAGAGGAGATCCTCCTCAAGAAAAATCCGGAGGACTCATATATTTTAATAATAACGTTAAAAAAGAAGATTTTTCAGGATTTTTAAGAATGATTGATGTTAAATCAGATCGCAAAGATTATGCCGCCTTTATTCAAGAATCTTCTAATCCAGTTAAGGATAGATATTTTAAACAAATGAGATTAATTTCCAAATTCGGACTTCGATTCATGTTCGAAGCAATTGATGCTGAAGAACATGACTCATTTAAAGAACAGGACTTAACAATTAAAGAAGCACTTTGGGAATTTATGGAATCTGAAAAAGAAAGATTTGGAACTTGTTTTGGAGATTCAAGAATTGAAGGTAAAATGGGTGGAGATGGAAATTATGCCAGAGAACAGCTTAGTTTTGGATTTATGTTAGAGAATGAACCTAATGAAGTATATCGAATTTGGAGCAGGGCTTGGTTAGTTACAAAGTAATTTTATTAACTTCAAATATTAAATTCTAGGAAAACATTAAATATAAGAAAGCAAAAAATTAACCTAAAAGAGGATGAAATGTTAGATATAATAACAATTGGAAGTAGCACTGTAGATGTATTCGTAGAAACAAAACAAAAACATTACTTGAACAAGAAAACACATCACGACATTTGCTACATTATAGGCTCAAAAATATTAATCAAAAACTTACACTTCAGCACAGGCGGAGGAGGAACAAACACAGCAGCATCATTCTCAAAACTAGGATTAAAAACAGGCTGGCTAGGAGTATTAGGAAAAGATCACAATAGTAAACTAGCAGAAGAAGAACTAAAAAAATACAAAGTAAAAATTTTAGGCCCAAAAAAACAAGGAATGATAGGATACAGCGTAATCTTATTCGGTCTGCAAAAAGACAGAACAATACTAACATACAAAGGATTAAGCAACACACTTTTACCAAAAAACGTTCCAAAATTAAACGCTAACTGGCACTACATATCATCAATGCTAGGACAAAGCTTTAACACAACAAAAAAAATAATACAACAAATAAAAAAAGAAAAAAAACACTGGGCATTCAATCCAAGCACTTACTTAGCAAAACAAGGACTAAAAAAATTAATGCCATTCATCAAAAACTGCGACGTACTAATATTAAACAAAGAAGAAGCACAATTATTAACAAAAACAAACAACAATACAAACCAATTATTAAACAAATTACAAAAATACGCAAAAATAGTCGCTATAACAGAAGGAAAAAAAGGAGCCAGCATTTACGACGGAATAAAAATCCACTCAATCAAATGCCATAACATAAAAATAATAGAAACAACAGGCGCAGGAGACGCATTCGCATCAGGACTGGTTGCAGGAATAATAAAAGGAGAAACAGTACAAAACGCGCTAAAAATAGCACAAGCACAATCAGAAAGCGTAATTCAACACTTCGGAGCAAAAAACAAATTATTAACATGGAAACAAATCAAACAAAAACTAAAACAGAAAACACACAAAAAATAAAATGATAATAACAAGCAAAAAATTATTAGACAAAGCATACAAAAAACATTACGCAATAGGCCATTTTAACATAAACAATTTAGAAATATTACAAGCAATAATTCTTGCATGCGAAAAAACAAAAAGCCCTGCAATAATAGCAACAAGTGAAGGAGCAATAAAATACGCAGGACACAAAACAATATTCAACATAATAAAAAACGAAACACGAAAAAGCAACATACCATTCGCAATACACTTAGACCACGGAAGAGATATGAAAATAATAAAAAAAAGCATACAATTAGGATACACAAGCATAATGATCGATGGCAGTCACTTAAAATTTGAAGAAAACATAAAACTAACAAAAAAAGTTGTAAACATGTGCCACAAAAAAAACATAAGCGTAGAAGGAGAACTAGGGACAATAGGCGGAGCAGAAGATTTAGTTGAATCAAGAAAAATAATTCTTACAGATCCTAAAATTGCAAAAGAATTTATACAAAAAACAGGAGTAGACAGTTTAGCAATCGCAATAGGAACAAGCCACGGCGCGTACAAATTTGTAGAATCAAAAAAAGTTAAATTAGACATTAAAAGACTTCAACAAATAAATAAAGTATGCAAAATTCCTTTAGTGCTTCACGGAGCGAGTGAAGTCCCGCAAAAATATGTTAAATTAATAGAAAAATATGGCGGAAAACTTGAAGGAGTAAAAGGAGTGCCTTCAGTGCAATTAAAAAAAGCAATAAGTAACGGTGTTGCAAAAGTAAATACAGACACAGATTTAAGATTAGCATTCACAGCAGGAATGAGAAAATTTTTTAAGGAAAACAAAAAAGACATAGATCCAAGGCACGAATTAAGTTACGCAAAAAGATTTGTTCAAGATATTGTTGAGCACAGAATCAAAGAGTTAGGAAGCAATGGCAAAATGTGAACTTTTTATTAAGAATGCAGGGCATGATAGTTCTAGCAAGGTTTATCAAAAATATGCAGTTAAGATATTGAATGAAGCGCTCAAAAATAGAAGTAAATAATTGATTTTTGAGCAAAGTATGATTGTCAATCTTTTTTTCTTGTTTTTTTTTCTGTTTGTTCTCATTGTGCCTGAAAGTTTCTGTGTATGTTTGATTACTTTAGTCGCCTCTGGGCGATAATTAATAAAAAATCATGGATTCTTTTAAGGCACAGAGAAGCTGCGCTTACAAAAAAATCAGCATTAACAGTCAATTCGCGACGATAGGAGCCAAGAATAATTCTTAAACATAACATGACCAGCGCACTTAGCAACAACAGAAGATAAAATCCTCTTAAGAATCTATTGCAATGAAACATTGTTTCAAAAAAATATACTAAGTAATTAGTTTCGATTATTTTTCAAGCTCTTTTGAACAAAACTTTTTATGTATGGGAGAACTCGACTGATATTTAATTCATGACCAATTCCGAGCAACTTTATTATTTTAAACTGATTTTTGAGAAGGTTCATATCTTTCTTAGTTTCACTAAATTCATCTAGTGCTCCTTGGAGTATGAGAATATTTTTTGCTTTTACTTTTGGAAGAATATTTTCTTTTTTGTATTTAATAAGATCTAGATGATAACTATAAGAGATCGGTTTACGTTTATTGACATTTAATAAGCCTTTTTGCAAAAGCTTCACATCAGGAAGAAATTTAAGTTTTTTCCATGCATCCAAAAATACTTTTGCTCCAGTTTTTTCAACAAATCCATCATAACCTATCAAAATTAGATTTCTAAATCTTTGTTTTGTAGAAAATATCAAAGAAACAAGAGTTCCGTGTGACCACCCAATTATTGTTGCATCATCCCATTTCTTCTCTGGAAATTTACTTTTGATCTGATTATATACGGTTCGTAAATCTTCAACCATATTAGAGGTTTTCAGGTTCTTAATGTTTCCAGAACTTTTACCTGTGTCTCTATAATCAAACGCAATAACGAAATAAAATTTTGCAAGAGAGTTTATCATTCTTTTATTGTGGTAGTCGTTTTTAGTCTCGCCAAAACCAGTGCAATATATGGCAGGTAAGTAATTATTTGAAGAATGAATATCCACTGACAAGAACTGATCTTTTCCAAGTTTGATCTCCATAGTCCTCATTATTAAATTAACATTTAAAAACATTGCTTTTTAAAACCAAAACATTTAAATATTACTTTGTATATACTTTGTATTACCATGGAAGTTGTAAGTTTAAAATTGGAAAAACCGCTGCTTGAAGAAATTGATAGAAAGTTAGTTGCTAATAGATATGCTACCAGAACTGAATTTATGAGAGATGCTATTAGAGAAAAGCTTTCTGATTTGGATAAAGAAAAAATATTATCCAACCTAAAAAAGCTTTATGGATTTTCCAAGAAGAAAACAACTGACAAAGAATTGCACATGGCAAGACAAAAAGCTTTTGAAGAATTAGATAGAGAACTTAAATAATTTCCTCAGGTTTCTTTGCAGTAGTAAGATCTTTAGTTTTTTCAAAATCTTTATCCCTTGATATAAGTTGTAGATTGTTATCTCTGCAAAGTATTGCGTGAATGGCATCTCCGAAAGGAATTTTTCTGGATTTAGCAATCTTATTTGCTTCTTCTTTTTCATCTAAGAAAATGTGAATTTTGCCTAGTTTACAAGGGGGAATTAAATTAAATGCTAAATGGATTTCTTTATAAGAGTAGCCTAAGTATTTCAGTTCTTTCATGACCATATTTGAATAATAAACTACAGAATCTTCTCCTATGATCTTAACTAATAATCTATATGCATAGACTCCGTTCTCACCTCGCTTCTCGAATAAGTCCAACCAAATAGATGTGTCAAAATAATAATCTTCCAACATTGTAAAAAATTGATAAAAAATTCTTTAAATGTCTTTCTCAGAAAAAGCTGAAAACTTTTCAAGAAACCTTTATAAACTAAAAAACACAAAGTGTTTTTTATGAATAAAAAAGTAGTGATAGGAGCAGATCATGCAGGCTTCAAATTAAAAGAACACTTGAAAAAATTCTTAACAAACAAAAAATATCTAGTACTAGACAAAGGAGCAAAAACATACAATCCAACAGATGATTATCCTGATTACGCAAAAAAAGTAACAAAAGAAATCAAACAAAACACACAAGGAATATTAATATGCGGAAGCGCAGAAGGAATCTGCATAGTAGCAAACAAAAAAAAAGGAATCAGAGCAGTACCAGTATGGACTGTGACCAACGCAAAACTAAGCAGGCAACACAACGATGCAAACATATTATGCCTATCGGGTTGGCAATTAAACAAAAAAAAAGCAGAAAAAATAGTATTAACCTGGCTAACAACAAAATTCAGCAACGAACCAAAACATATAAGAAGAATAAAAAAAATAGAAAAATGAAAATTTACCCAGCCATTCTATCAAAAAATTCAAAAAAATTCCAAGAAAAAATAGAATTAACAAAAAAATTCCCAGTACTACACATAGATGTAATGGATAAAAAATTCACAGCAAACAAAACATTAAGCCTAAAACAATTACTAAAAACACCACAAAAACAAACATACTCATTTCATTTAATGCTATTAAAACCAGAAGAACAAATACCATTACTAAAACAATTCAAAACAAAAGAAGTATTCATACATTACGAAGCAGTAAAATATCCAGAACAAACAATTGAAGATTTCAAAAAAAACAAAATCAACATAGGATTAGCATGGAATCCAGAAACAAAAATAATACATGAACTAGCAAAAAAAACAAATTCACACTTAATAATGACAGTAAACCCGGGGTACAGCGGACAAAAATTTCTAGAAAAAAATTTAACAAAAATAAAAACAATAAAAAAATACAATCCTAACGCAATAATAATGGTTGATGGAGGAATAAACTTTAACACAATAGAACAAGTAAAAAAATATGAACCAAATATTATAATAGTGGCAAGCGGAATATTTAAAGGAAACGTTGAAGAAAACATAAAAAAATGGAATACGATACTATAATCTTAGGTGCAGGAATTGCAGGAATAACTGCGG
>Ga0210057_1006766_pt1 | contig 14170 bp, 19 predicted proteins | sample CryGeyCG2114_010_2_FD_183968 | JGI IMG/M metagenome (GOLD analysis project Ga0210057, IMG submission 183968) | Groundwater microbial communities from aquifer - Crystal Geyser CG10_big_fil_rev_8/21/14_0.10 (SPAdes) (version 2) | ecosystem: Environmental > Aquatic > Deep subsurface > Groundwater ... | reverse complement strand
CTACTAACACAAAAAAAGGAGTACTTTTAGTTAAATTAATAAGCTATGTTTCTCTAATCACATTATGGAAAAAAGAGGGCAGATTACAATTTTTATAATTTTAGCAATTTTTATTGTAGGAGTTATTATGCTACTTTTTCTCATTCCAAAAAATATTGAAAAACTTTTAGAACCTGATGTAAATAATGTTTATTCTTATATTTACAGCTTGGTCGAAAATGAAGCATTTAAATGTCTTCAAGAGATAGGAGAGCAAGGAGGTTATTATAAGATTCCTAATCAGGTTTATATTAATGAAACTGCTTATTGGTATTATGAAGGAGTTAATACCCAACCTTTTTTAGATACAATAGAAAATCAAACAGAGGAGTGTATAAACAAAATTTTAAGAAATTCAACAGAAAATCCTTTAAGAATATTCGGAAACGATTCTATAAAAATAAGTAAAAATGAAATAAAATCAAAAGTTAAAATAAGTGAATGGAGAACTACAATAGAAGTTGACTATCCTATTACAATATCAAAAGGTGATTCTACCTCTTTAATTTCAGATTTTGAAGTAGATTATAGAATAAATCTTTTAAAACTTTATGAATTAGCAACAGGGATAGTAAATTATGCAAGTATTCCAGAATTTGATAAATGCAATCCCTCAAAGAATTGTTATGGTGAAGATATTAATTTTACTTTTTTCAATGATGGAGAAAACTTATTTATCAAAGGACAGACATTTGTAATATTTTCTAATCAAACAAGAGAAGAACCTTATGAGTTAAGATTTGCTGTAAAAAGACCGATAAAAGAAGCGTTTGGAAATGAAAAGAAAAAATTAGCAGTTTTGTATCAAGATGACGATAAACTACCAACCTTTGGAGGAAAAGCTATTCAAGTATTGAATAATTTAGAACTATCAGAAGGAGTTGATTATTATGGCTGTGAAGAAATTTCAGATTTTATTTCAAAAATAGATAACTATGACGTTGTAATCATAACTGGAAATTTGCAGTATCAAATCGTAAGCTATACTATTTGGGACAGTATCAGTAAAAAGAATACTGAAGAAAACTCTGAATTGCCAATTAATAGTGCTGGAGAAAAACTTCTGTATGGCTGTAATTCATTTAATGACGCCTCTAGAAAAAATACATTAAAAAACTGGGTAAACAAAGGCGGCGTTCTATGGATTAATGATGTAGCCCAAATGGAGACAGATAATTTTGTGGTTAGTTATTTAGGTTATCTTGGCTATCAGGGTGGTAAATGGTTATTGTTGGGTTCAGGTCCATTGTCAGACAAACAAGAAAAAATAATTGAATATTATAAAGAAAATAAAGCAACTGTCGATTCTTTAGACATAGCACAACCAGACAATTATATATTAACTTGCCCAAACAATATATCAAAAGAAATAAGTGATACATGGATAGCAACAAATGAACTTAAAGTAACATCCCAAGATGAGATAATACTTGGAAATAAAGAGAATACAATATTATGGATACGGCAGATAGGAAATGGTTTTGTTATTTTTGACCAATTCTTGCTAAAAGATAATCTTTATGAAAGATTAGAATTCAATGATGATTTATATTCTAAAGGACTGGCTGATAAATATTTTGTTAATGTTTTAAATTATCTTGCAAAATTTAAAGAGTATAAAAAAGCAGAATTAGAAATTTCTTTAATTTATCCAATAGATGATAAGGAGATTGAAAGTCCTATCTTCTATTTTGAATCTGAATTTGGAAAGAATTCTTATTATAATCTGATTATAACAGATAAATCTGGAACAACAAAAACATTAGGATTAGAAGATAAAGATTTGAAGGAAGAACAATTTTCTAGAAATAAATTTAAAGTTGATTTAACTAATAAGTCTATATGGACAGATTTAAATGAAGAAAGATATGAATGGCAGATTAAGATGGGCGGATATTTTTCAGATATAGGTTCTTTTACAAAAAGGTTTCCTATTCAAATAAATGAAACACAAGGAGGCAATGAAACAAATGGTAATTCAACGATTTAGTTTAATTCTAATTTTGATTGTCCTTTTAATTTTAGGAGTATCTTTTGTTTTAGCAATATCTTATAACTCTCAGGATTTTTGTATAAAAATTGGAGAAAGTTATTCGGTTGGAAATTGTGAAATTGGGTGTTGTGTTGACAGACAAGGATTTGAACACAACAAGTATCCTAAACAATTGTGTGAAAATCAGGAAGGAAGATTCTACCAAGGAGAATGTAAAAATAGTTTTATTTGCGGTTAAAAACGCCCCAGAATTCACACTCAAACTTAAAATCTTTTTACAGATTATTGATACAAAAAATACAAATCAAAACCTATTTAAACCTTTTTCTCTTTTATTTAAAATGGCAAAAAAGGTGATGTGGATTTCGAGCTATTTGCCTCGTTCATGCGGGATAGCATATTATTCTGGAGACTATATTTCTGCTTTAAAAAATTATGCGAAAAAAGCAGATATAGATGTTAGTTTTAAGATAATTGCTCATACAGATGCAAAACAAGCAGATTATCCAATAATCAGCCAGGGAGACAAAACTTGGAATCATAAAGTCCTTGCAGTTATAAAAAAAGAAAAACCAGGTATTGTCCACATACAGCATGAATATGGGTTGTATGAAACTAATGGTGATAGAAACGAAAGAGTTATTGAACTTATAAAAATGCTGAGAGAAGAAAAAATTCCAGTTGTTATGACTTATCATAGTGTTTATAAAAAATTAAATAAAGATTTTGCTCATTTTGTCAGCGAGACATTAAAAGATCTAAACGCAGGAATTTTGCATGAAGAGTATCAAAAAAATGCTTTAAAAGGGAATATTGGCTGGCAGCCAAAAAATGTTTTTGTTTTGCCTCACGGCTCAAGAGAAGATATTAAACTGGACAAAAAAGAAGTGAGAGATGGTTTTGGTTATGCAGAAAAAAAGCTTATTGTTGGAAGTGCTGGATTAGCAAGCGAGAGAAAAGGTTTTCACAATTTAATAAAACAATGGCATAAAGTTGTTAAAAAATTTCCTGATGTTCTTCTCTCTCTTGAATTAAAGCCAGAAGCAGCTCCTGAAACAAAAGTCTATATTGATAAAGTTTTAGAGGCGATTATGAAAAGCAAAGTAAGTAAAAATATAGAGTTTACAGTAAAGGATTATGGAGAAATGGATTTTTATAGAAAATTAGCAAGTTTTGATGTTCTTGTTTTGCCTTACAAATCTGAATCACAGTCAGGGGTTTTAGCTCATGGATTTTCTGTTGGGGCGCCGGCAATTGTAACAGACATAGAGGGGTTAGGGGCGGAGATAAGAAACAGCAAAGCTGGAATTGCAGTCAAACATAGAAAAGATTTTTACAAAGCAATCATAAAAATGCTAAAAAGCAAAAAACTAAGAGAAAAATGCTCCAAGAATGCTTTAAAATATGTAAAAAATGTCAGCGGCTGGAACATAATCGCAAAAAAGACTTTTCAAATTTATGAAAAGTTTTGGTGAAGCGGAATTTGGGTGATATACCCCACGGGCGAAGAAACGAGTTGTCTACATCATCAGGCGCAGAAATGATTTTATTTATATTTGATAATAAATGAGATATTAGTAAGTTAATATATTTTTCTACTGTTAAATTTTTATAATTTAATATTTATAAACATTAGCCTATTTAATACATAATGAAAAACAGATACGTGAATCGGGAAAATGGAAAAACTTATGTTTATCTTATAAGACATGCGCATTGGGAACCTCCAAAAGGGCCCCATAAATTCAATCCACACCACCCATTAAGGGACCGCTATAAAATAAATTGCCAATTTCAACCGATTGTATAATTCCATTTTGGATTAATTTTGTGTTCTAAAATATTAATTTTTTCCATTTCTTTTTCTGAAACTTTCTTGCCCAATTCATAAATCTTCTTATCCATTTTTGCTTTTATTTTCAAACCTTTTTTAGTTTTTGTTCCTTCAATCAAACTAAGAATCATCTCGTAATTTCTCAAAGGCTTCCCTTTCCAGTTCATGCTAATAAATGAAAACATTTTATGCTCAATTTTATTCCATTTACTCGTGCCAGGAGGAAAATGGCATACTGTAATTTTCAATCCTGTTTTATTTGCGAATTTTTGCAAATAAAATTTCCATAGCTTGCTCCTGCTTGCATTGCTCCCTCCGCTATCTGCACAAATCAATAATTCTCTTGAATTGCTATAATTTCTCTTTCCAATATTCTTCCACCATTGTTTAATGCTTTCAACTGCAAATTCTGAAGTGTCATGGCTTATACCAACATTAACAAAACCATTATTTCGAAATAATTCGTAAACTCCGTATGGAATTGCCTTTCCCTTTGCTAAATATTCAAAATCATAAACATTAACTATTTCTACCTTGCCTTTCTTCTGCCATTTTCTTTCAGAATTCTTGAAATTACCGACGAGCTCTTTCTTTTTAGTATCAACGGAGATGACTGGCATATTTTTCTTTTCAAATACTTTTACTTGCTCATTAATATATCTGAACTGAGAATCTCTTTCTTCAGAGCTTCCGTTTTCTTTTGATTTTACATTCGTCTGAAGGCTGTATCCTAATTGCTTTATAATCCTTCCAACAGTAACTTCTGAAGCATTCTGATTTTTATTTTTTAATTTGTCTGCAATTGTATAAGTGGATTTATTAGTCCATTTTAATTTGCCCATTGGATCGCCGGCAGTGTTTTCTTCCAAAATGTTTTCTATTTCCTTTTTTACATTTGGATTTTTATCTATAATCTTTTTTCTTCCACCTCCTTCTTTTCGAAGCCGAGCAGTTTGCGGTCTTTTTGTGTTCCTAATTTCTTTCATTCCTTTTATAACTGTATGATGTGACATTCTAGTTAGTTTGCAAACACGCAGAAGTCCGCCTCTCCCGATTTCAATAGCTCTTACCCCTGCCAACCTTCTACGCTGAACTTCATTGCATTCCGATAGAGTTGTTAGCCAAAGCTTATCGGTATCCTCTTTTTTCATTAAATAATATAGAATCCAGGGTTTATAAATTATGGCATTTTATTTTGGGTTAAGCCCTAAGCAAAAAAGGAAAGATACAAGCAAGAGCGCTCGCAAAAAAGTTCTGTCCTTTAAAAGATAATATAGATCTATTTATTTGCAGTAGCCAAGGAAGAACAGCAGAAACAGCAGAAGAAATCTCCAAAGAAATAAAAAAGAAGCCTATAAAATCAGACAAGCTATGGGAATTTAACAAGATACTATGGACCTGGAGACTTTATCATCTTAAATATTGGAAGCATTGGTTAAAACACAAAAACACTATCAGAGCATTTAATAATATCCTTCGCGAGAATGAAGGAAAGGTCATTTTAATTGTTGCTCATGGGAATGTAATTAAAGGAATATTAAAAAACAAACAAAAGCTATCCCTCAAGAAAATAAAAGATATTTGTTATAAAAATTGCCATATAACTTTCTTAAAATTTAATAAAACAAAATTAGAAGAAGTTTATCTTGTTAATGCTAAAAAACCCATTCTAGTAAAAAACCTGGTCCCTAAACTTTAGAAAAAAAGTCTTACACCCCAAAAACAATTCACATCCATCTCAGCCCTTCAAAATCAAACTTAAAATCAATAACTCTTCTGCCGAATGTTTTCTTTAATTTTGCTTTATCTCCAAAAAATAAAATACTTCCTCCTCCTCCACTTCCACAAACCTTAGCTGCAGAAGCTCCATTTTCTTTTCCTTGCTTAATTATATTTTCTATTTGCGTTGGAACAATATTTCTATGAAGCAGGTTTCTTTCTTTTGTTTCTTTGTTCATTAGTTCAGCAAATTTTTGCAAGTCTTTTTTTAGCAAAGCAGATTTCATTTCATATGCTATCTTTTTTATAGCTAATAAATTGTTAGTATTCTTGCCTTTTTTCAGATTTTCAATCATAACCTTGTTTGAGTTTCCTGAGAAATGCGGCTTGCCTGTATAAACTAAAATTAAATTATCTTCAAGCTCTTTAATAAAATCTCTAGACAAGTTTAATTTTGTTATCTTAACTTTATCTCCTTGAAATTCTAAAAAGTTTATGCCGCCAAGAGCAGCTGCATACTGGTCTTGTTTTCCTCCGACTAATCCTAAAGCTTGTTCAAGAGCATAAGCTTTTTCAGCTAAATCTAATTTATTTTTTATGATAATGCCTTGTTTTTTCTTCATTTTTATTTGAGAAATTAAAGCAAGCCAGACTAAATTCATAACCCCCGAGGTGCCGAGCCCAGAAGAAGTTGGTGTATTTCCAGTATATTCTAAATGAATTTTCTTGTCTGTTTTAATAATTTTTCCTGTAACATATCTGTTTATAGCTGCGTTTAAAACCGCCCCTCCATATTTATGCGTGAAGGGATAAATATCTGTTGTCCCCCCGCCAAAATCAATCCTTACAGGCGCTTTAACTTGTTTTATGATGTGCATTTTTATATTTTTACCTCTTTTTATAATAAGAATATGTTAAAAAGGTTTTAATACTTTTGTATTAATCAAATCTAAAGCCCAGAACTCTAAAAATAAACTCATCAATTTCTTTTATTTTTTCTGTATTTAAAGAAACTTGCAACCCATAGGGAGCAGGTTTTGTTATAATAATCCCCTGCCTAATCAATTCATTTGCAATTCTTTTAATATCTTTTCCTAAATGTGAAGGAAAACCTCTTCTTAATGTATCAAAAGATGTATGTTTTCCTCCGATTATTCTTTTTCTTCTTAAATGATAAAGCAAAGTAGCCTTTATCCAATTATCATCAACTTCCATGATTAACATAACAATCCTCACATATTTAAATGTTTCTAATTTTGAAATATAAAAACATAAACAGAAACATTTATAAACATAGCAAAACAATATTTAATTATGGAAAACGAAACAATATTTGTAGAAGTTTTTGGCAATAATCCAATAATAAAAGTCTTAGATTTTCTTATAACTTTTCAGTTATTTGATTACCCATTGACAGAAATAGCAAAAAATTCAGGAGTAAGCTATTCTACATTACAGACTTTTTGGGAAAAGTTAGAAAGAAATAATATAGTCATAAAAACAAGGAGAGTTGGAAAATCAGACCTCTACAAGTTAAACACAAAAAATCCTGCTGTAAGGCAACTAATAAAACTCGATTGGAATTTAATTAGGGGTGTTGAAAATGAAGTTGTCGTATAAAATTCACATTTAAATTGTTTTGGGTTTAATGTTTTGCGAGTTTCCATAATAAATAAAAATAACTTTTGGAGGAGTTGTCATATTTTAATCTCCCTCCGATTTTTAATTTTCTCATAAAACTCAGGATTCCAGATATACACAACTTTTCCATCTTTTTCTGTTATAATTCTATAGCTTCTTTCAAGATATTCCATTATAACCTGGAATGTTTGCCACATTACTTTTTTTGGCAAATTCTTGAATAAATCTGTTTTTTTGTATTCTCCTGAATTTTTTTCTATAAATTTTTCCACCATTAAAACTGTTTGAAGTGTTGGACTTCTCGCTATATCATTAGTTTCAATATAGCTTTTAGTCTTCTTTATTGTTTCAGTTTCCATTTTAATTATAACCTTTGTAAAATAATTTAATAATATCAATTGATATGACTATTTAAATCTTCCTATTTTCGGGTGAGTTTCCAGACTTCTTCAAAAATTTTTCTTTAGAGTAAATAAACTTTTACCTTGCCAACAATCCTGCGCCCGAAATTCCAGGATGCTCTAATCTACTAAATTTAATCTCAACATTTCTCTGAATTATTTGATATTTTTTTACTTGTTTTCTAATCATTTTTAAAAATTTCTCTCCATTCTCCCTGACTCCTCCTGCTATGATCACAATTTCAGGATCAAAAATATTAATTAAGCTTCCAATCCCTTGCCCTAAATACATAGCAACTCTCTCAAGCTTTTTTTTGTCATTATTCTCAAAAAGTTCTTTAATCTGTTTTCCTTTTTCTTTCCACAAGCTTTCAAAATCCTTTCCATTATCCAGAATTATATGCCCTATTTCCCCTGCGTTTCCATCCCCTTTATACAAATTGCCATTTATTATTATTCCCCCGCCTATTCCTGTTCCTAAAGTCAAAATAATAAAATTTTTCTTTTTGCATCCAAGCTTCATTTCTGCCAAAGCAACACATTTTGCATCATTCTCTATAACAACCTTTTTTCTGAACTTATTTTCAAGATATTTCTTTAAATCAAAATTTCTAAAAGGCAAGTTTGGAGGATTTAGAATAACTCCATTTTTTAATGGCCCCGGACAGCCCATTCCAATTGCCTTGACATCTGTTGTAATTAGCTGCGAAATTGTGTTTGTTAATTCCCATAACAAAGCATTTTGATTTTTAGGAGTACTTTTTTTAATATATTTCAAAATCTTATTATCTTTCACAAGCGCAACTCTTAAATTTGTTCCTCCTAAATCAATTGCTATAATTTTGCTCATTTTCTCTTCTTTTTGTTTGATTTAGGTTTATTATAAATAAAAAATACTATACATGACAAAAGGTAAAGATATAATAGAGTGATACCCCAAATTACGTAAAGTAAAAGATAAGAACTAAGTTCGGGTATAAGGCGTATGTATACAGCAAAGGGTAAATAAATCGCTCCGAGTACATACATAATTAGATGCCCCGGTGCCCCCATCATATCCCCCTCCAGCCCCCCATTGAGACGAACAGCGATAAAAAATAAAACAAGGGAAAAAAGGAATATAATAAAAATCATAAAAATCTTCCATTTTGTCGGCTTAAAGAATTCTTTCCATCTCATTTTACCCTCTTCCATATTTATCCTCGATTCTTGTTTCATCTCTTTCAGAAAACTTGCCAAACGAGATTTCTAAAAATTGAACTTTTTTATCTTTTGCAAAAGCTCTATGGGCCTGCAATTTTTTAATCCAGACAATTTCGCCTTTTTTTACTTTCAGTTTTTCTAAGCCAATCTGCACAAAGCCATCTGTCAAGAAATACCACATCTCTTTTCTTTTTTTATGATATTGTAAACTTAATTCTTGATTTGGTTTTACTGTATGAATTTTCACAGTGCATTTTTTATTTTTAACGAACTGCTTAAAATTGCCCCAAGGACGATTAACCTCTTTCATTCTCTCTCCTCTTTTACAAACAAACGAGAAGGAAGATATTTAAATAGTTTGTGATTAGGAAATATATGAAAAAAGTAGGTGTGTTTTCATTTACATGCTGTGAGGGGTGTATTGTTACATTCATTGAACTGCTTAATAGGAAATTTGATGAATACAGCAAGAAGATGAAAATTGAGAATTTTAGGCAGTTAAAAACAAATGAGAAAATTAAGAATTTAGATATAGCTTTTATTGAAGGAGCAATTTCAACAGAAAGTGAAGTTAAAAAGTTAAAAGAAATACGACAAAAAAGCAAAAAATTAATTGCTTTGGGAAGCGGGGCTTGCAATGGGTATCCATCAGATCAACGCAACAAGTTTGATGATAAAAAGAAAAAACAAATTCAGCTTTTAATTGAAAAGTTTCATCAAAATAAAACAATAGAGCCATTAAACAAGTTTGTTAAAGTTGATGATGAAATTAATGGCTGTCCGGTTGATGAAAAATTGCTGATGGAAAAAATTGAGGGGTATTTAAAATGAAACTTAAATTTGTAATTAACAAAAAATTTGAAAAAAGCATTATTAAAACTAAAGAAATGATTTTATTAAGAGGATACACCAATGAAGATATAGAATCTCTAGAAACTAAGTATAAAAAAACCTTAGAATATCTTAAACTAACCAAAAAATTGTATCAAGAGTCCTGGAATGAAATCAATGATGAATTTTCAAGATTTGTAGAAAAAACAACCGGTTATAAATGGGCTTACAAGAATTATGAGTGTATTATTTCGATAATAGAGCCAGGTTGGGCGAACTATGGGGAATCAAATAAGATTATGAGATGGTGGAAAGATAATCCTTATTTTATGAGAAGAATTACTGCGCATGAATTAATTATGCACCATTATTTTGAAATATACAATAAGAATTATAAAAATGAGGGTTTGACAAAAGGACAAGTATGGGCTTTGGCTGAAATTGCAGCATATACTCTTACTTCCTTGCCTAAAGAAGCTAAGAAATTTTGGCCATGGAATACCAATTATATGGGCAGCTACTATCAAACAACCGGCTACCCTCAACTAGAAGAACTAAGAAGAAAACTAAAACAGCCTTTTTTAACCAGCAAGAATTTTGATGACTACATTAAAAAAGGGATAGAATTAATTAAAGAATATCCAAAAATAAATTCAGTATCTAAAAAATAAAATGCACACACACAAAGATTTTGACTTGCAATTGAAAAATATCTCAAAAATAGAGGGGCATACACATTTAGATGTAAAAGTACGAGAAGGAAAAGTTATAGAATGCAAGCTAAAAGTAAGTGAGAATAAAAGATTTTTTACACAAGCTGTTACTGGACTTTCTTTTCAGCAAGTTCCAACAACAATGTCAAGAATTTGCGGAACTTGCTCTTCTGCCCATACTTTATGCTCAATAGAAGCAATTGAAAAAGCATTAAAGTTAGAGGTTAGCAAGCAGACATTTCAATTAAGAAATTTGTTGGCTTATGGAGGTCATTTGCGAGACCATGCTATGCATCTTTATTTTTTCTGTTTGCCTGACATTTTAAAAAAAGATTCTGTGCTTGATTTTACTGGAAAACAGAAGAGCTGGATATATGATGGCTTGCATATTAAAGAAGCAGGCAATTTTTTAACAACAATAATCGGAGGAAGAGCTGTTCATCCTCCAAATGCTGTGATAGGAGGATTTTTGAAATTTCCAACAAGCGATGAAATGCAAGAGGCAATTAAAAAATTAGAAAGCTGCAGAGAAAGCATATTAAAAATAATTAAAATATTTCACGATGACAAAACAAGTTTTAAAAGAAAAACAAATTATGTTGCTCTTGTTAATAATGATTATAATTTTTTAAAAGGAAAAATTAAGACAACAAAAGGAACATTAATAGAAGAAGAGCAATATGGCGAGCATTTACAAAGAGTTGTCCTGCCTTATTCAACTGCAACTGCTTTTGAATGGGAAAGCAGCGATTACATGGTCGGTGCTTTAGCAAGATTAAATTTAAACAAAGAAAATTTAAACAAAAAAACAAAAAAAGATGCCTCTGCGTTCTTGAAAATTTTTCCAAATGATTGTATTTTCAATAATAACACTGCACAAGCAATTGAAATGCTACATGAAATAGATAATTCAATTGATTTGCTAAAAGAATTGCAATATAATATAGAAAAAGAAGTGCCTGTTAAGCCAGTAATTCAAGCAGGAACAGGAATTGGAGTTGTAGAAGCACCAAGAGGAACTTTATATTATCATTTAGAGCTAAATAACGCTGGAAAAATTATTTTTGCAAATCTCTGCATTCCAACACAACAAAACATTATACACTTGCAGAAAGACTTAGCTAAATATATTGAACAGCTAATAAAAGAAGGTAAAAACAAACAGCAAATTTCCACGCAAGCAGAGAAAATGATAAGAGCCTATGATCCTTGTATGTCTTGTGCTACGCATTTCTTAAGGATAAACTGGAGATGAGAAAAAGGTGAAAAAGATGGAAATAAAGTTATGATACTCTCTGTCCTATCTGAATATATTTGCTCCTAACCTGCTCCAAAAGGTCCATGGGCTTGATTTACTATACATTTCAGCCAGTCCTGGAAACCCATCTGCAAAAGTGTGTGCTACAAATGTTCTCCCAAATATTCTATACATTTTAATTGAATCGCGTGTACCAATTTCATCTATTGATTCTAGTAAAACACTTAACCTTTTTTGAATAAAATGCGAGTGCATGTTATATATTTCTCCTATATATTTTTCTGTATAACCTTTGGTATACCCACCAGATATAAGCTCATCTTTTGCTTCTTTTGCCATTTCTTCATAAACTCTTTCTGCCACTACTTCTAAAAATTTGCTTCTCTGGTTTCTCTTTAGATTCTTACTTATTTCTGCTAGTTTAATAATGTCCATTTTTCTTCATATTATTTGTTATGGAGTAATAAAAGATTAGTTTTTATATTTAAGTAGTCTATAAATGGACTACTATAGAAAAAATTAAAGCAGAAATTTATTATGGAAAAAGAGGGATTGCCTCAGTTTATAGAGATATTCTGAATTATAGAGAATATCTAAACTTAGGGGCTGGGATTCCTATTGTAGAGATTTTAGGAGATTTTTTCTACCAACTCCAAAAAATAAAGAAACAAAAGAAAATCAATGCCAGAATTCTAGTGTCGGAAAAAATTAAAGGAACAAAAATTACAAAAGAGATTGTTGGGCAATATAAATATCTTCCAAAAGAATTTGAGGGTCCAATAAATACGATTATTTATGGAAACAAAATTGCTATTATAGTTTGGACGGATTTAATCGCTTTTGTACTAGAAAGTAGAGAAACGAATAAGGTCTATAGGAAATACTTTGATGTTTTGTGGAGAATAGCTAAAAAATAGAAAAATTAATCTAGGAACAATTTCTTTAATAATAGCACTCATTTCTTTACAATTTTCTCTAATACCTTCTTCACTTCTTCAAAAGCTTTTCCTTCACCAATCCCCATCGGCACTCCAATAATCTCAACTTCTTTTAATTTTCCAATTTTCTTTAGAAGTTTGAGATTATAAGCTAAATCAAAATCATGCATGCTGCATGATTTTATAATATTAAGTTTATTTAGGTTATTGATAACCATAACATTCTCTATTCCTTCTACAACATCCAGTATTCTTAGTTTTTTATTCTCAATTTCAGCTTCAAGATTTTCAGTCGGTTCTATTTCCTTAAATTCAATATCTGGAAATTGCTCTTTTAATTTTGGTAAGAGTTTTAAGGCAAGATTATCTTTTTCAACTAAAGGATTGCCGAAAACTAGGAGCTTCATTTTAAAACTAATTCTTGAGCATACAAATAATGATATTTTTCTAACTCTTCATGAGAACAGGAGTCAACTAGCTCTGAAAAATGAGATAATAATACTCTATCTCTACTGATAATAATTCCGGAATCTCTTGCTTTATTTAGTTTATTATCACCAAAAGAAATATTACAGAGAGGTATTGGCAGTTCTTGGAAAAATGGCTCACGAATTGCTCCTGTTACACAATGTTCTTCTGTGCTCATAACCTCATAAGGAATTAGCAGATGGACATAATTTTTATTTCTTAATGCTCTTAAATTATGGATAGTCATAAAATAATCCAGAACTTTTTCCCTAGAATAATCTCCTTTTAAAAATCCCTCAATTGTTTTTATATTGGGAAGCTCTTCCAGATTTTGCCCTTGCTTCATGCATGGCTTAGCATATTGTCTTAACCACTTGTATTTATCTTCCATCAATAAACTAAATGTCTCATTTATAAAAATCTATCTATATCCCAAGAGTACATTGTAACGTAAGCGGGAGTTACTGGACTCAAAAAAATTATTTCTTTTTTCTAGCTGGTTTATCCCAATAAGCAGATTTACAATTTGGACATAAAATGGGATATTCTTTTTTTCTTGGTATCCACTCATGACCACATCTTTCACACTTATATCCTTTAACTTCTATTTTTATTTCTGCCATATCTAAATATAGAGATTTATTCTTTATAAAACTTACTTTTTAAAGTAATAACTATATAGTTACTAATTAACTAACGAAACATTTATATAGTTTAACTTACTTATATAATTAGTAATTAGTTAAGTAAACATAAAGAGGGCATAAAGCCCTCCAGATTCCAAATCGGCTACCAACCAAAATGAAATCCAAAGATATAATTCAGCAGAAGTATAAAAATGTAACTTGTCCTAAATGCAATTCTAATCAAACAAAGAAAGACGGAAAAAGAAAAACACAGAACAGGGGAAAAATACAAAGATATAGATGTAATGAATGTGACTTCAGATTTGTTATTGATGGTGGTTTTTATAGAATGAGAAATAGCGAGAACAAAATTACTGCTGGAATTGACTTATATTACAAAGGCGTTTCATTAAGAAAGGTGCAAGAGCATTTTCAAGCTTTTTATCCCCATAATTCAAGCCATATGTCAGTTTATAGATGGATTGTCAAATATGCTACAATGGTTA
>Ga0210057_1006764_pt1 | contig 14172 bp, 13 predicted proteins | sample CryGeyCG2114_010_2_FD_183968 | JGI IMG/M metagenome (GOLD analysis project Ga0210057, IMG submission 183968) | Groundwater microbial communities from aquifer - Crystal Geyser CG10_big_fil_rev_8/21/14_0.10 (SPAdes) (version 2) | ecosystem: Environmental > Aquatic > Deep subsurface > Groundwater ... | reverse complement strand
AATAATTATATATTCAAAATCATTATAAGATTGACCGAGGATTGAATCAACTGTCTCTCTTAAAAACTCCCCGGTATTTAATGAAGGAGAAATAATTGTCAGTTTTGGTTTTTTGTTTTTCATAAATACTATTTACTGCCTCTAATAAATTTTTAGCTACAAAATCTGGTTTCACAGAAAAAAAATTATCTTTTCCTCCGTAACCAGTTTTTACCAAAACAGTTTTACATCCTGCTCTTTTCCCTGCTAAGATATCGCTGGTTTTATCACCAATTGAATAAGAATTTTTTAAATCAATATTAAAATCTTTTTTTGCTTTCAGAAAAAGTCCTATTTCTGGTTTTCGACAATTACACTTAATTTTAAGCTCCGGTATTTCACCTGGAAATCCTATATCAGGATGATGAGGGCAATAATAAATAGCATCTATTTTAGCCCCTTTTTTACCCAAATCTGTCTCTAGCTTTTTATGGATTTCATTCAGATCATTTTCTGTCATAAACCCCTTAGCAATCATTGGCTGATTAGAGATAATAATAGCTAAATCTCCAATTTCGTTAATCTTTTTAATTGCCTTTGCCGTAAAACCATAAATTTTCAGATCTTTCACTTTAGAAAGTTGACCAACCTCTTCATTAATCACCCCGTCCCTGTCAAGAAAAATAGCTTTTCTTTTATTTTTTAAATTAAGTTTTTTTATTTTACTTGAAGTATAATCTCGATTAACCTCCCTTAGCCGCTTTGGTATTCCAATATCTTTAACATATTCAGGGGTATTGTAGGCATAGATTTTCTCTTTTGATTTCAGAATTCGAGGCAAAATATCTTTCTCAATATCAGATTTTCTCTTTTTGGATATATACTGAAATATTTTAGGTAAAAAAATATATGCGGAAGCAATGCTTAAATTACGAAAGGTTAGTCCAGGAGGATGAGGTCTTTTTAGTAAAGAGATGATTTGCCCTTCTTTATCTACTTCAACTAAATCACTATCAAATGGATGATCATTGGGATGGACGACAATTGAAGCAATGCCTTTTTTTTGACGATGATAGTTAATAAATCTTTTTAAATCAAAATTCAGCATCACATCACCAGAAAAAACCAGGAAATCTTGTTTTATTTCATTTTCTAATTGATGAAACGCACCCGCTGTTCCCAAGGGTTTTTTCTCCTGACAATAATGGATATTAACATCCCATTTCTTCCCATTTTGAAGATATTCTTTAATCTTATCTCCTAAAAAACCCAAAAGTATCCAGATTTCTTTAATGCCATGTTCTCTTAAAAGTAAAATCTGATGCTCAATAATTGGTTTTCCACCTATTTTTATTAAAGCTTTAGGAGTGTTCTTTATCAATTTAGCTAAACGAGTTCCTTTCCCACCGGCTAAAATTACTGCTTTCATATTTTTTTTATGTCTTTACTGCCAAAAATTTCTTCTTCCACTATTTCACAAATAATATGGCCGATTAAAATATGAACTTCCTGTATCCTCGGAGTATCAGTTGATGGCACTTTAATTAAATACTTACAAAGATCCTTCATTTTTCCACCGGTTTTTCCGCTTAAACCAATAGCCACCATTTTCATTTTATTTGCCGTTTCAATTGCTTTTATTACATTCAAAGAATTTCCTGAAGTTGAAATTCCAATTAAAATATCGCCCCCTCTTCCCATAGCTCTAACCGCTCTGGCAAAAACCTCATCATAAGAAAAGTCATTGGCAACGGCGGTTAAAAAAGAAGTATTAGCATGGAGAGCTTCGGCAAAAAGAGGTTCCCTATCTAAATAAAATTTCCCCGAGAATTCAGCGGCAATATGTTGAGCATCAGCTGCGCTGCCGCCATTCCCACAAAGAAGGACTTTTTTGTCGTTTTTAAATGCTTTTATTATCTCTTCGGCAACCTTTTCAATTATCAACAAGGCATTTTTATCTTTTAAAATTTTCTTTTTTGTTTCTATGGTATTTTTAATTGCCTTTTTGATTAATAAATTTTTTCTCATAAATTTTTAATTAGCTTAATGATACTTTCTTCATCTAACCCATTTAATTTATGTAAATAATCTCTATCCCCGACTTCAAAGACATGTTTATCATTAAAACCCAAATTTCTTAATTTGACGTTTAACTGACGGTCGCGGAATATCTTTGATATTAAACTATCTAATCCCCCACTATTTATAAATGCCTCCTCAATTGTGATAATATATTCATATTTTTTAAGAGCTTCAAATAATGAGTTTTCATCTACGGGCTTTAACAAAAATACATCAATAACTCCAACATTTTGAAGTTCCTTCGCAACTTTTAAAGCTCGGTGGGTCATAAAACCGGTAGAAACCAAACAAACTTTTTTGCCTTTTAATAATTCATAAAATCCTTTCTCTAAAATTAGGTCATCTATTTTCCCGTATATTAAAGGCAGAGGCTTTCCGTCAAATCGCAGATATTTTGGCATTTTTATCTTAATTGAATAATCAACGAAATCTTTGGCTAATTTCCAGTCGCTCGGCGAAAAAACGGTAAAATTGGGCATAAGTCTCATAATACTAATATCTTCTAAACAGTGATGAGAAGGACCAGAAAGGCCATAACTTAATCCCGCCCCCAATCCTATAAGATTAACATTAAGGGGTTTTATTTGGGAGGAAATAGACAAATTCTGTCTTATTTGCTCATATGCTCTCATAGTTATAAAGGGTGCGATAGCATAAGCATAGACAACATAATTTTCTAAAGCCAAACCAGTGGCGACATTTATTAAATTCTGTTCGGCAATTCCCACATTTATAAATCTGTCTTTAAAATCCTGCCTTAACTTATCAAGGGCAGGGGCGCCAAGATCCGCTGATAGGAAAAAAATTGAATGATCTTCACGCATTCTTTCATAAACTGCCTCAATAAAAGCATCCCTCATTGTTTTTAGTTGATTATTGTTCATTTAGTTTTTTAATAGCATTAATAATTTCATCTTCTTTCAACACCCTTATATGGCATAGAGTATCTTTTTCTAACTGGGAAACTCCCTTTCCTTTAATAGTGTTAGCAATTAATACTTTGGGATAATTGCTTTTATCTTCTTTTAGCACTTTTAATGATTTATAAAGGTTTTTTATATTATGACCGTCCACTATTCTCACTTTCCATTTAAAAACTCGGAGTTTTTCTTGAAGAGGAGTTAAATCAATAGTGTTTTTACAATAATTGAGCATTGAAATTTTATTATTATCAACAATTAATATCAAATTACTTAATTTATGATGACCAGCAAACATAATAGCTTCCCAAACTGCTCCCTCATTTAATTCTCCATCACCCAATAAAACAAAAACCCTTGATTCTGAATTTTTATTTTTCAAACCGAGGGCAACGCCACAAGCAACACCTAAACCATGCCCTAAAGCACCATTGATAGTTTCAAAACCAGGAACTGTAGAATCGGGAATACCACCCAAGAGAGAACCTTCTTGCCCTACTCTTTTTAATTCGCTTTTATCAAAAAAACCTAAATCAGCTAATATTGGATACAAAGAAATTGCTCCGTGAGGTTTAGAAATGATAAATCTATCTCTTTCTTCCCATTGAAGATTCTTCGGATTAAATTTTAAAATTTTTCCATAATAGAGAGTGACAAATATTTCAACATCAGACAAGGAAGAAGCTAAACGAGTATCTGGAGCAATCTTGTGAATATTTAAAGTCTCTTTTCTCACCCAGACTGATTTTTCTTTTAATTTTTTAGATAGTTTAGAGTTTCTCTCCATGATGTTTTAAACATAATAACCCACCTTATCTCTCTTTGATAAAGTTGGTTTTTTAATTGGCCATTCAATTTTAAATCTCGGATCGCTCCATTTATAAGTGGATTGGCGTTTTGGATCGTAATATTCAGATTGTTTGTAGCTAAAAATGGCTTTTTTGCTTAATACCAAGTGAGTACAGCCATATTTTGGCGGAATTAAAATCTGTTGCTTATCTTTTTCAGAAATAATAAATGACTGCCATTTGCCAAAATCTTTGGATTTTTCATTACAATTGACTATTACCACATATAATTTGCCATATATACAAGAAACCAACTTCCAAGATTTACTATCACTATGAATGCCACGCAAGACATTTTTCTTTGAAATAGAAATATTATCTTGGACGAACTTCATCTTAATTCCATTTTTTTTATATAGGGCTTCGTTGTATGTTTCTATAAATTGACCTCTACGGTCTTTAAAAATATAAGGAAAAATTTGCAAAACCTCTTTTAATTTTGTTTTTACTATCTTAATCATAGTAAATTATTTTACCCAATTAGTTAAAAATTTCTCCACTATCTCAATAAAATAGTTAATATGCTCTTCATTTAAATCTTGATGAACTCCGATATGTAAACCATTATTTCCGATAAATTCGGCGTTAGGAAAGTCGCCTAATTTATATCCCAAAAAAGAAAATCCTTGACACTGAGTTGGCATTGAGGAAAATAAATTTCTAGTTTCAATTTCATTTTTTTCTAAGAAATTAACTAATTCCTTTCTAGCAAAAGGGACTCCTTCTTGAATAATTATCGGAAATGCATGAGGACCAATTATTTCATCCTCTCCTTCATTGATTGTTGTTAAATAAGGTTTAAATTTTTCAAATTTCTTTCTTAAACTAACTAAATTCTTTCTTCTTTTCTCTAAAATTTCATTGTAAATATCTAAATTCCCCAAACCAACTGCCGCTTCTAATTCGTTCATTTTTGAAGAATAGCCAATTCTTTCAAATAAAAATCTGATATCTTCACCATATTGAAATCTTTTTGAACAATAACCTCCCTTAATATTTAAGGTACATATTTTGCATTTACAAGCCCTGCCATGAGTCCTTAAAGACCTCAAAATCTCAGCAAAATCGGATCTATTAGTTACTACCACTCCACCCTCAATTGTGCTTATCATATGGGCAAGATAAGTGCTAAAAGCGGCTAAATCACCTAATGTTCCAATGTTTTTCCCTTTATAAATTGCTCCATAGGCTTCGGCTGCATCCTCAATAACATAAAGATTATATTTCTTGGCTATTTCATTTATAGTATCCATCTCAGCTGGTTTTCCGATCAGATGAACAGGTAATATTGCCCTGGTTTTTTCAGTAATTTTTTCTTCAATTTTTTTTACATTAATGTTCAAAGTTTCTCTTTCAATATCAACAAATACTGGTTTAAATCTTGCATGTAAAACAGCATTACCAGTAGCAACAAAAGATAAAGCAGGAAGAATAATTTCATCATTACGTTTTGCACCAAAATCATGCAAGACTGCTAAGGCCAAAATATCAGCATCGGTTCCACTACTAACAGCTACTGCCTCCTTAGCACCAATTAGCTTAGCAAATCTTTCTTCAAATTGTCTAACATATTTTCCACTAGAAACTCTGCTAGAATCTAAAATTTTATTAATTAAGTCTTTCGTTTCCTTAGTAATTGAAATTGTACCAAAAGGAATTTTCATATTATTGAGAATTATAATAAATAATTTGGCTACCCTCTGATTCAAAGTTAAAAGGCACTTCCAGTAATCCTTTTAATGTTTTTCTAACTTTTGATTGTTTTTTTGGAGGAACAAAAAAAATCATAAACCCACCACCACCAGCTCCTAAAAGCTTTCCACCGATAGCTCCTGCTCTTAATGCTGTTTCGTAAATATTATCTACCATCGAATTTGATATCTTATTACTAATACTTCTTTTCAATTTCCAAGTTTCATTAAGTAATTTTCCAAACTCCAAAATATTTTTATTTTCAGTAAGAATGCTTATCGCTTCATCAACCATTTGATACATTAATGTTAATTCTCTTTTTTTTTGAGGAGTATTTTCAATCTGGGCTTGAGCAACTTTCGAAGCAATACGCGAAAAACCTGTGAAATATAACATTAAATGATTTTCTAACTGGCTTATTCTGTCTTTTGTTATAATAATTGGTTCTATTATAAATTTATCATTTCCATTAAAATTTATTTTATTAAACCCTCCGTAGGATGTGGCTATCTGATCTTGACTTCCTACATTTTCTTGTAAAATATCTCTTTCTATGTGTATTGCTTCTTTAGCTAACTGATCTTTTGAAACCATAATGCCCCTTAAAGCATAAATGGAATTAAGTAATCCGACAGTAAAAGCTGAACTAGAGCCCATACCTGTTTTGGCAGGCAAATCACCATCGTGATGAATCTCTATCCCTTTATCAACATCTAAAAATTTTAACGTTTCCCTGACTGCTGGATGTAAAATTTCTTCTATATTTTTTACCGTCTCAATCTTTGAATAAATAATTCGGTATTTATGAGGAAAAAAAGGAGGAAGATAGCGAATAGTAATATAGCAATATTTATCAATAGTTGTAGATAAAACTGCTCCCTGATTGTCATGATACCAAACAGGGTAATCTGTTCCCCCTCCAAAAAATGAGATTCTAAATGGTGTTTTGCTAATAATCATATTTTAGACAAACTTTCTTTTAATTTTATGCTTTAGCATTTCATTGATATGATTAACGGTCCCTAAGCCAAACTTTTTCTCAATCATTTTTGAATATTCCAGCCTGCTGAAATATTCCTTAAAAGCTCTGTCCCGAAAACGTAAAACATCCTTACCGGATATATATTTTGTAGGCAAGGGTAAAGTTTCTTCATTTAACTGTGCATATCCTAACCAATCTTTTGGCAATTCCGCTCCTGTCCTTATTGCTTTTAAATATAGTTGAGAGCCCGGATAAGCCATGGCAACATAAAAATTGACATATTCACAATTCAATTCTTTTGCTAAATCTAAGGTTTTCTGCATTGTTTGGAGACTATCATTAGGTAAACCAAAAATGAAATTTCCCAAAACATAAATACCGGCATCTTTTGTCATTTTTATCACTTTCTTAATTTGGTCCTGGCCAAATCCTAATTTATCAACACCTGCTCTAACTTCCTGACTTCCAGATTCAATACCGTAACAAAGCCAATTTATCCCGGCTTGTTTCATTTTTTTTAATATTCTTTCATTTACAGTATCTATCCTGGCATAAGCCCAAATATTTAAATCCTTGAATCTTTGAGCTAATAAATCACATAATTGATCCACTCTATCTGGATTAATAGCGAATAATTCATCACAAAACTTGATATTTTTAACTTTATATTTATTAACAAGTAAATCTATCTCCTCAACTATTTTTTCTACGCTCCGAAAACGAATTCCTGGTTTATTATCATATAAAGCATGAACATTACAATAAGTACAATTATACGGACAACCAAGGCTTGTATAAATAGCGGCGTAAGGTGTTCTTTCATTAATATGACCAAAACAATGCCAGTTATGAGCTCGATATTTATCCATTTGTAAAAGATCCCAAGCAGGAATAGGAAGATTATCAAGATCCTGAATTAATCTTCCCCATCCATTTGACACTACTTTGTTATTTTTTAAATAGCATAGTCCTTGAATATTATAATCTTTTGTTTTTTTGCCTGATTTTAATATTTTTAAAAGTTCCAAGATGGTATAAAAACTTTCTCCTATTCCAACAAAATCTGGCCCTTCTTCTCGTAAAGTTCTTTCGGGAAGAGCTGAGGGATGGATACCAGTAAGAATAATTTTAATTTCTGGCATCTTGTTTTTAAGAAACCCTACAATCTCTCCTGTAATAACCATCAAAGGAGTAGAGGAAGCAGAGGGATTGGCCCCAGCAACAACAATATTTACCAAAAGAGGGTTAATTTTACTAATCTTTTCTATTGCGCTTTTGGCGTCTAAATCTTCTGTCTCCATGTCCAATATTTTTACCGAATAACCTTCTTCTCGAATAAATCCAGCAATTAATCCGCCAATCACTGGTGGCTCTATCGCTGATAAAGATTGACTTAAATTCCCATAAATTTTTTTAGGGCTCCCTGGTTTAATTATTAATAAATCTATGTCTTCTAGCATATGTTTAAAAATTAGAAAATTGGTTCCTCTTTATGATTTGATATCCCTTTATTAATTCTAAAATTCCCTCTCGTAAAGAATACTTTGGTTTAAAACCAGTTTTTTTAATTTTCGCATTACTAACAATATAGTTTCTTTTATCGGGGTCTTTTCCAATTTCTGACTCGATAAAAACAAAATCAGGAATCTGTTTTTTTATCTCTTCACAAAGTTCCCATTTACTCAAATTAGCTTCGTCTAATCCTAAATTATAAGGTTCGTTTATCATTTTCTCAAAATTGTTGAGACAATGAATAAATGCCCTATTTACATCGCAAATATGAATGTAATTCCTTTTAAAATGCGCCTCAAATAAAACAATATATTTATCATTGACGGCCCTATAGACAAAATCATTAACCAAAAGGTCTAATCTCATCCTCGGGCTGATGCCAAAGACGGTGGCTAATCTCAAGGTAATAGAATTTCCAGCCTCCAAAACGGCTTTTTCAGCTTCCACTTTAAGTCGGCCATACAGAGAAATAGGATTTAAGGGAGTATTTTCATCGCAGTAGATTCCTTCTTGACCTATACCATAACCACTATTGGTTGTCGGGAAAATAATTCTTTGGTTCTTGCTGCGAATCTTCAATACCATTTTTATTGCCTCTAAATTAGTAGTTCTGGCTCCAATCGGGTCTTTATCGCACAAAGGGGCACCAGTCAGACAAGCTAAAGGAAAGATGTAATCCACATCTTTTAGATATTTTGAAATCAAATTTTCATCTCGGGCATCACCACGGATTATTTTAAGTTTTTCATCATAACAACAATCTAATAAGGTATTTTGATTATACATAAAATTATCAATCACAATAACCTCGTATCCTTCTTTTAAGAGTTCTGGAACTAAAACCGCACCAATATATCCCGCTCCTCCAGTTACTAAAATTTTTTTCATATTAATATTTTATAATGAATCTTATAGATTAAATCTACCAGGATTTTCTGTTTTTTTCAATTTTATTAAAAATTCAAAATAGCATTTCTAATTTATTTAAACAAACATCAATTGCAAAATTATTTAAAGCATATTTAAAGCCATTATCGCCCATTTCTTTTAATTTATCTTTTTCTATATAAATCTTTTCAACAACTGATACTGCTTTTTCTAAATCTTTCCCTTGCACAACATAACCGCATTTAGCTTCCTGAACAATTTTTAAACCATCGCTTTCTTTGTGCAAAAGAGCAACAACTGGAATGGCAGCTGTTAAATAACTCAAAATCTTTGCTGGAACAGCTGGAGTTGTATTTTTATCTGCAAGACAGGCTATACCAACATCACAATCTTTTACTAATTCTGGATATTCTTCAAAAGAAACAAATGGTTTGAAAATAACATTCTTGAGTTTTAATTCTTTTATCATTTTTATTAAATCTTCTTTTGCTGAACCATCACCAACTAAAAGAAAAACTATATCTTTTTTTTCTTTTATTCTATTTGCTATTTTAATTAATAAATCAAGGCCTTGCGAAGGCCCAAGCACACCTCCAAATAAAAATATAAATTTATCTTCTAAATTATATAATTTTCTGAATTTACCTGTTTTTTGTAATTGTAAAAATGGATTAATATCTATCCAGTGGTGAATTACCTGTATTTTTTGCGCAGGAACATTTCTTTTTTCTTCAAGAAATTGTTTATGCGCAGCTGAAGGAACAACAATCAAATCAGGCTTTTGATAAGCGTTTCTTTCCATTCTTTCAAAGAATTTAATGATCAATTTATTCTTTAAAAACCCCAGATCAATTGCATTTTGCGGAAAGATATCATGAAGATTAAGAATATATTTTGCTTTATAAAATTTCTTTACTTTATAGGCAGTAATTGCTAAGGGCAAAGGCGGGCTATGGACGATTGTAATATCAATTTTATCTTTTATATTCTTTTTAATTTCGTGAAAAAAAATATAAGGCAATATAATTTGAGTGATCCCTCTAATAATAAAATTTACCTTATGGTGAGGTAAAGTTTTAATACGCAAAACTTTTACTCCATTCTCATCTGTAATTTTAGGCCAAACACTTATCTCTGAATCCACTAAGTTATATCTTGGATAAGAAGTAGCGACCCAAACATTATACCCCCTGCTTTTTAACCCGTCAGCTAAGTCCTTCATCAATTGCGCTGCTGAACGAATCTCTGGAGGATAAGAGTCTGAAATAATTAATATATTTTTCTTCATAAAGAAGATAAATCCCGTTATTTAAAGTAACTCCAAAACTTTTCTTTAGCTTTTATATATCTATCGCCCCAACCTTTCATTTTCTGTAATTTTTCTTCTAAATCCAACATTAATTTTGTAGACACTACAATTGATTCAATTGAATCACCATCATCATTATTGGCTATTTTGGCGCCAATTTTCAAATACATATTTTTATAACTATTTGTTTTGAACATTTTCCTCTTTCTGATAATTTTTGATTCATCTTCTGAAAGATATGAAATATTATCAGTTATTCTTACATTTTTACCAGGAACTTTTAATTCAACATGATCTCTTGGCCCTATTCGAGTACTGCCTTTTTCACTAAAGGTCGTGGTAAAAACTGCACCGTTTTCAAGCTCTATCCATACTTCAATTGCATTATCTTGCAATAATTTAATATCAAAATCCTTAGGTTTACTAAAATTATTAAGGCATAAGAAATGATCAATCTGATGACAGCCATTGGCAAGAAAAGTGCTCCTTGAAACAGGCCAGGTATACCAAAAATATTTAGGCTGGCTTATCTCATAAACAATAGAATGGTAAGAAATTGGTTCACCATGCCTGACATTTAAATCCTCAAAAGCCCAATCATTAAAAATTGAATATCTTTTATGAAAACCAATAAAAACTTTAGGCCCAACTTCTCTTAATGTTTTTTCTATTGCTTCCAATTCTCCATAATCCATGGCTACTGGTTTTTCAACTACTGCATATGCTCCTTGTTTTAAGGCATAAAGGGTTATTGGCACATGAGTATGATTATAACTAGCCACAAAATAAACATCATATTTTTCATTATCCCGAGGCAAGGGAGTCGTATCCCACTTCTGAGCGCTTTTTTTCCAAATTTGCGTCGGGTCAATCTCATGAATAGTCGTAATATTAACAAAAGACTTCATAAAACTAATAACGTTCGTCTTCGCATAATTGCCAAAACCAAAAAGAACTCCGGTTTTCCGAGAATCTAATCTTTTAACTTCACCTTCTATTTCTTTTATTTCTGTTGGGGCTTCAATATCAAAACTTTCACAATCAGTCCAATTAGTATCTTTAATTTCTTTAATCAATCCTTCTTCTAATTTTTTCCTTAATTCTTCAGAAACGTCTCTTCCTGAATAAATACTCCAACTAATGATTTCTCCCCACCATTGATTTGAAATATTTTTTTGTTTTAAAGGATAAAATAAAATTTCTTTTAATGGTAATTGGGGCAAAATATCTTTATCAATATTAAAAATAAAATCTTGAGGCAAAGTTAAGCGCTCTACTAAAGGAGGATGAAATGGGGCGATAAAAGCAACTGTATCATTAATTTTAAATTCCGAATTATCCTCTGTTTCAATGATTTTTCCTATGCCGCATGAAATGTATTTATTATTACGTTTCTGTTCACGCCATCGAGACCAAGCTTTAGTAAATAATCCATAAAAACCAACTACTGGTAAATATCTTAAAGCCATTTTTAAGCTTTTTGGCCTAATATAATAAGCATCTTCTATTTTTTCTAAATTTTTCCAAGCCAAAACCTGGATCCTGTATTCTTTTTTACTGCGATAATAATCCAAAAAATCATTTTTCCATTGCTTGCCTTCAAGTATTTTCATAAATATTAATTAAAATTTAATTTATTTTTTAATAAAAATTATTCTATCGGTCTTTTTCTGAAAAGATACATAAAATCATGTAAAATTTTAGCAAATCGAGAAAAATAGAAAAAATGAGTTAATCGTTTAGAATGAAATGCCAGTAATGCCGGATAATTCCAAAAATTTCGTCTTAATGAAAAATCTTTTTTCAATAATTCTATATTTCCTATAATTTTAATGTCTTTTTTTTCAGGAATAAGACCAAGATTACTAGCTTCTTTAAAATGTTTAATATTTTTCCAATTAAAGCCCATTGTATTTGACACAACAGCATCAAAGGCACCTAAAGAATTTGATGCTATAAACCAATTAATTTCTATTGGGTCTCCAAGTATTGGGCCATTTATATTTAAGCCATATTTACCATCAAGAAAAACATATTTAAATTTCAAAGTTTTACATATCTGCCCTATTATTTTATCAAACACATAATGATTTTTCATTCTCATCGTATCTGGCAGACAGCCCCATTGGTTTTTAAAAGCTAAACTAACATTAGTCATACAATGAACTTTAGGAACCGGACAAGTAATAGAAAAATCTATTTCTTTTACAAGCAGTTCAGGTAAATCAATTGAATAAGGTTTGTTATTTACTTTCAATTCTACTTTGCAAGGATGAACTTTAGATAAATTTATAATTTTTATATTTTGATATTTTTTCTCAAGTTCATAAAACCCCATTGTTTTCATTGCTTCTGTCATTGAAAAACTATTATAACCACCCTCGCCATCGCCAATATATATTTTTGTTGTATTATTGATTTTTCGAAGGATTGCCACTAAATTTTCTATAAATTCTACCCTCGTAGTCACCCCTTCTTTATATTGAGGATAGGTAAGATTAGGCTTAATAAAAACAGCTTTAGCTTTTTGAAAATCGTCAATAATTGATATTTCTTTAAAAGCACGTTGAAATTGATCTTCTAAAAGATTACTATCTTGTTGAAGTTTTTCAGCAAATATAATCGGCTTTATACTTGAATATTCCATAATATTAGTATATATCATTGATCCTGATTTTTTAATTTTTCTGGATAATTTTAATTATTTTTTCAGCAGTTTTGCCAGAACCAAATGGATTTTTCCACTGTTTATTTGAACTTAGCATTTTTCTGGCTGAGTTTATAATTTTTTGGGGATTAGTACCAGCTAAAATATTGCTTTTAACTAATAAAGTCTCTGGCCTTTCAGTATTATCTCTTAGAGTTACACAAGGAACCTTCATTATGCAAGCCTCTTCTTGGATGCCCCCAGAATCAGTAAATATTAACTTAGCATTCTTTTGGAGATTAAGGAAATCTAAATAGCCTAATGGCTCTATTAAATTAATGCTCTTAGAAACTGAAATTTTAAATTTTTTGAGCATCTTTTCTGTTCTTGGGTGGATTGGATAAATTACAGGCAAAGCAAATTTTTGAGAAATTATTTCTGCTCCTTTTAAAATTCCTTTTAATCTTTCTTTATTATCAACATTTTCTGCTCGGTGAGCAGTCATTAACAAATATCTTTCTTTTTGAAGATTTAAATCTTTTAATATTTTTGATTTTTTCTCAGCTAATTTAATATTCTGAAAAACAGCATCCACTATTGTATTGCCAGTCATAAATATTTTTTTGCTAGGAATACCTTCTTTTAAAAGAATTTCTTTAGCTTTTTTTGTTGGGGCAAAAAGTAAATCAGAACAATGATCAGTTAAAACTCTGTTAATTTCTTCTGGCATTTCTCTATCATAAGATCTTAATCCTGCCTCAACATGCCCTATTTTAATATGAAGTTTTGCTGCAGCTAAAGCGCCAGCTAAAACCGTATTAGTATCCCCTTCTACTAAAACAATATTGGGTTTTTCTTTTATTAAGATTTTCTCAATGCCAATAAGAATTTTTGCTGTTTGCTCAGCATGAGTTCCAGAACCAACACTTAAATTATATTTTGGCTGAGGTAAATTCAATTCTTTAAAAAATATTTTATCCAGATTTTGCGAATAATGCTGATTAGTATGTAAAATAGAAAAATTTAAATGTCTTTTTTGACATTCTCTTATTATTGGAGACATTTTAATAATTTCTGGGCGAGTACCTAAAATAATAAAAATTTTCATAATAACTCGCTAAGCTATTTTTATTTGATTTTATAATACCACAAATACATTAAAAAGTTAAAAGAGATCCTTCGCTCTGCTCAGGATGACCCGTCTAAGTGTTCTTTAAGATAATCTTTAATATATTTGAGCAAATCTGGTAGTTTTTCTCTTTCAGGCAAAGAAACAAGTGGACGAAGATCAATGATAAATTCTTTTTCAGAGA
>Ga0210057_1006763_pt1 | contig 14173 bp, 17 predicted proteins | sample CryGeyCG2114_010_2_FD_183968 | JGI IMG/M metagenome (GOLD analysis project Ga0210057, IMG submission 183968) | Groundwater microbial communities from aquifer - Crystal Geyser CG10_big_fil_rev_8/21/14_0.10 (SPAdes) (version 2) | ecosystem: Environmental > Aquatic > Deep subsurface > Groundwater ... | reverse complement strand
CAATAACTGTAGGTTACAATGAGTTTGCAACAGTAGAAAAATATATTTTAAACCAAGAAGTACACCATGCAACAGCTTAAAACCCTCGCAAGGATACCCCGACCTTTAGGTCGGGGAGGATGTCATTCAATGATTAACACACCTTGATACGTTCCAGGATTAACGTTTTTCACATTAAATTCTAAAATAAACTCTTTTTCTTCGTTAATATCAAGAAATAATTTTTTAGTTTTTAATTCTACATCAATAGACAAATCAACATGAAGAGTTAAATTCAAAGGAACATTACCTTTATTTTTTAGTTCAAGAATGCCATTATTTTTAACAACTAACTTTTTTGTTAAAATTTCATAATTTTCAAAACGTAAATACTCAAAATTTATGGTTTCATTATTTATTTTAAAAGAATAATTGCCCGCGCGCAAATTGGTCAGATTCAAACTTGAATTATAATAACCATTTTTTTCATCATTCATAAAAATAAGTTCATCTAAAAAATGAATTTTAGGTTGTTCTTCACTGTATACTCTTAGGGGTAAATATTTTGTGTTTCCCAATATTTGAATGCCTGTTTTATTGCTCTCATCAAGAATAATTAATTCTTCATTTTCAACAATTAATTCGATAGGGATTGCATTATTATCAAAAAAATTAACCCATTCTTGTTTACTGTCCCATTCGAAAATATCAATTAATTCATCAAAATTATTGTTTAATCTGACGAATGAATTTTCATTTTTCAAAGTAATGCTTTCTTCATAATTACTATTTTTCCAATAAGAATTATCTTTAAACTTATTCCAGTCAAGATCAGTTATCAAAAAATGATTATTAGGTTGAATGAACGTGTTTTGAGGCAGTATAGCATCTTTTTTTGAACGTTCAGTTTCTAAATACCAACCAGAAATATTAATAATTTCAGCAGAAGGATTGAATAATTCAACTGCTTCTCCGCCACTTTCATTTTCTGGATCAAATAAAACTTGGCTAATTTCAACTGCAAAAACAGAATTAACCAATAAAAACATTAATATGACGATAAAACGTTTCATAACTCAAAAATATTATTCTATTTTTTATAACTGTTTCTTAAAAAAAATGGAAAAAACAATCAAAAAAATTAGAAGATTTTCCATCTGATAAAAAGATTTATAAAAGAGCATTATTGAGTGGTAAAAATGGACTTTGTTAAAGCTAAGTATGATCAAATAAATTGGGAAACTGAAGGTAAATTGTATAGAGGAACATTTCAAGCTGTGTTTGAAAGAAGACTTCTTGAGAGTTTTTTAAAAGATAATCCTTCATATTACGGATTTAAATTTAATACGCAATACGCTAAACTCACGTCTTGCTCTACTGATTTTATTGATGCAGTCATTTATTCTTGTAATCGAGATCCTGAACGTGTTTTTTCTGCAATTAATAAACGAAAACCATCATTGTGGCCGTTTACAAGGTATCCTTTTATAATCGAAATAAACGCATCTAATTATAAAGATGATTTATATTTTGGTTTGGAATCTAGAGAATTAATTATTCAAGGAGATATAAATTTTAAAGATATTAAGATATTGTTTTCTGCAGAGCAAGATAATTTTGACAGTATTCCTGAAAATCTTCAAGGAAAAATTAAACGAGCTCTTGAACTAACACTGATAGGTAAAAATTTTTCAAAAGAAGAGAGTCTTTTAAACTATTTGCATAATGAAAAAGATGAAATCATAACTGTATTACGTCCTTTAATTTTTGGTATGAACTTATCAATATGTGGTGAAAAAATTAATTCTCTCGTTAATTCAATAGACTTTTTAATAAGAATTCTTAATAAAAAAAAGAAATAAAAAGAAGAATTTTATCTTCTTTTAACAGTTGCTGCTAGTAATGCAACGATTAACACCAATATTACAGCACAAGCAACTCCTAATAATAATAGGTAATTGTTGCCTTCTCTGAATGCACTTGATACTCTTGCAGGAGGAACAGCTTGTGTTACAGTTTGTCCAGGTTGAGTTACTACTCCTGGAGGCACTTGAACAACAGGTGTTTTATCTTCTACTTTAGGTTCAGGTGTTTGAACTACTGGTGCTGGAAGTTTAACTTCTTCTTTACATTCGTCAACAGTTAAAGTTAATACTTTAGCATTGTTGCTTTTTGTAAGGTCGTAATTTGTTAAAACGTCCACATCGAAAGTTCCTACAGCATCTGCTGGTACTTTGAATGTTAATTTAACATCTTCAGTTTCATCTTCATTTACTTCTAAATCAGATGTTTTTTCTAAAATTCCTAAAGAGTTAACTCTTAATTCAACAACAGCTTCATCTTCATCCAATCTTCCTCTGTTCAATACTTCACCAGTAAATGTTACTGTTCTTGAAGCATCACAAACAAGTCTTGAAGGACTTAATGAAGCTCTGCTTAATACTAAATCATGAGCATCTCTGCTAACATCTAATGTTACGGTCATTACAGCTCCGTGTCTTGCACCGTTTTCATCAAGAGCTTCAGCTCTAAGTGTCATAGTGCTTTTTTTGTCTCTTGCATCATTTTCAATATCGAAACTTAATTTAGCCATATCATCATCATTACTTCCTAATGAAAAATCATCAGAATCATCGTCAAGGTCAAAATCTGTTTCATCACTTAATTCTATTGTTACTTCAACATCATCAAAATCAGTTGCTCTGTCTCCTCTGCTTGGAAAATTGTTTTCAACTTGAACTTCTAAATCTACACGATCTCCAGGTTTTAAATCTTTAATTGTATCTCCTTCCCTGAATGAATCAGTTGTTGAGCCTGCAACTCCTGTAATTATTGCTTTTCCTTTTCTTAATGTTAATTTGTTTTCAGCCTGCATGTGTAATTTTGCAGTTCCTGTAACATCAGCAGTACCGTCATTTCCTGTTACTGTTATAGTTCCTAATTCAAAAGCCACAGCTTCTAAATCTGTGTTAACAGCGTTGAAATCTTCTGGAACTGTTGCAGTTACTGTTACAGTTTTTGAAGCACCTGTTGTGCCTGTAGCAGTCAATGTAAACGGTGTTGTTGGTTCAAAAACAACTTCGTATTTTGCGTTCGCACTTGAAGTTACTGCGCTAACAGTTACATCAGTTGTACCTGTGTTAGTAACTGTAAATGTTGCACTTGCTACTTCATTACGTGTTTGAGTTGCACTACCAACTGTTACGTCTGTAACGGTCAGATCTGCATAAGCTCCTACGCATACAAGCAGAATGCTTAATAATACTAATAAAACTTTTTTCATGTTATAACCCCCAAATTTGGTTTATTATGACTGATGAGTAGTGATTCACTTTTAAATATTGTGATGCTACAATATATATATTGTGGAATATACATCTAAGCGTAAGCTTTATAAAATAACTCGAGTTCCTCAAACAAACCAATGAAATGATGAAACCCGCAAGGGTGGAGTGAGGAATATAATTCTCACGGAGGATAATTAAAAATGACAGATGATTCAGAAAAAGCATTAGAACTTGTTGAAATAGCAAGAACAACAGGAAAAATAAGAAAAGGAAGCAATGAAGTAACAAAAATGTTAGAACGAGGAAAAGCAAAACTTGTAGTAGTAGCCAGTGATGCAAGCCCTCCAGAAATAATAATGCACTTACCAGTTTTAGCAAAAGAAAAAAACGTGCCATACGTTACAGTATCTTCAAAAGAAGATTTAGGAGCAGCAGCAGGATTGCCAGTTCCAACAAGCGCAGTAGCCGTTGTAGACGAAGGAGACGCAAAAACATTACTAAAACAATTAAGCACCAAAGGTGAATAATGGCAAACAAAAAAAAAGAGAAATCAGATTCAAAAGGAGCAAAGCAAAAAGGAGGCGGAGCTCCAAAAGGAAAACAAGTCAGAGACTCAAAAGTTAAAGAAACAGAAAAATCATTTAGCGGTGGCGGAATTCATTTCACACACGCAGTACCTGCAAGAGTAGAAGAAATCATGGGAAGAACAGGAACAAGAGGAGAAGCAACACAAGTAAGATGCAAAGTATTAGATGGAAGAGATAAAGATAAAGTATTAAGACGAAACGTGAAAGGACCAGTACAAAAAAATGACGTTCTAATGTTAAGAGAAACAGAAATAGAAGCAAAACCGCTTAACAAAACCGGCAGAGGTGGAAGATGAGCGAGTGCAGTTTTTGTGGAAAAGAAATAGAACAAGGAACAGGAATGATGTTCGTTAAAAAAGATGGAAAAGTATTACATTTTTGCAAAATGAAATGCGAAAAAAACATGTTCAAACTAAAACGAACACCATCAAATCTTTTATGGACTAAAGAAGGACGAAGAGCAAAAAGCGAACGAATGAAAACAGTAAAAAAATGATTGAAAAAACTTTAATCTTACTAAAACCGGACGCAGTACAAAGATGTTTCTGTGGAGAAATAATTTCCCGCTTTGAACGAGCAGGTTTAAAAATTATAGGAATGAAAATGGTTTGGGTCAGTAAAGAACAATCAAAAGAACACTACAAATCACATTTAGAAAAACCATTTTATCCGGGACTTGAAAAATTCATAACACAAGGACCCGTACTTGCAATGGTATTAGAAGGAATAGATACAGTAGAAATAGTACGAAAACTTGTAGGAAGCACAATACCAAAAGAAGCACAACCCGGAACAATACGAGGAGATTACGCGCACATGAGCATGCAACACGCAAATGAAAAAGGAAAATGCGTACCAAACTTAATACACGCATCAGGAAATAAAGAAGAAGCAGAATATGAAATCAATTTATGGTTTACAAAAAAAGAATTACACACGTACAAAACAGTGCACGACGTACAAACAATACTAGGTGATGATTAATGGCAGAAAAAATGATTGATAAAGTAGTAAGACTTTCAAAAGATCCAAAACATATAAGAAATATTTGCACTTGCGCGCACATCGACCACGGCAAGACCACATTTTCAGACAACTTACTCTTCGGCGCAGGAATGATGAGCGAACACTTAGCAGGAAGCGCAAGAGTATTAGATATTCATGAAGATGAAAAAGCAAGAGGAATAACTATCGACTCAGTCGCAGTAAGTATGGTTCACGATTTTGAAGGAACAGAACACTTAATTAACTTAATAGACACTCCAGGTCACGTAGATTTTGGAGGAGACGTAACAAGAGCGATGAGAGCGATCGACGGAGCAATAGTATTAGTTTGCGCAGTGGAAGGAATAATGCCACAAACAGAAACAGTACTAAGACAAGCATTAAAAGAAAGAGTAAAACCAGTATTATTCATCAACAAAGTTGACCGCTTAATTAAAGAATTACAATTAACACCCGAATCAATGCAAGAACGATTCTTAAACAGCATAGCAGAAGTTAATAATTTAATCAAAGAAATCGCAGGACCAGAATATGGTGAAAAATGGCAAGTAAAAGTACAAGACGGTTCAGTTGCATTCGGAAGCGCATTTCACAATTGGGCATTATCATTGCCTTACATGCAAAAAAAAGGAATAACATTCAAAGATATAATAGATGCATACCAAGGATCAAATGAAGAATACAAAACATTAGCAAAAAAAGCACCAATACACGAAGTAATATTAGATATGAGCATCAAACATCACCCTTCACCAGATGAAGCACAAAAATACAGAATACCGAGATTATGGAAAGGAGACTTAGAAAGCGAACAAGGACAAGACTTACTCACTTGCAATCCAAAAGGAAAATTAATGATTTGCATAACCAAAGTAGTAGTGGATCCACAAGCAGGAGAAATAAGTTGTGGAAGAATATTCTCAGGAACAGCAATCAAAGGAACAGAAGTATACCTGAACCAATTAAAACAACCTTCAAGAATACAACAAGTATTCATGTTTAACGGAGCAAAAAGAGACATAGTAGAAAGCATACCTGCAGGAAACGTATTAGGACTTGCAGGAATCAAAGCGTACCCTGGAGAAACAGTAAGTTTAGAACCGACAGACCCATTCGAACAAATCACACACATATTCGAACCAGTAATAACTAAAGCAATAGAAGCAACAAAACCAAGCGATCTACCAAGACTAGTAGAAGTATTAAGACAAGTAACAAAAGAAGATCCATCAATAAAAATAGAAATTAACGAAGAAACAGGCGAAAACTTAATGCACGGAATGGGCGAATTACACTTAGAAATAATCGAAAACAGAATAAAAACAAACAAAGGATTACAAGTAAAAACGAGCGCGCCAATAGTAGTATATCGTGAAGCAATAACAAAAGAAAGTCCAGAAATGGAAGGAAAAACACCGAACAAACACAACAAAATGTACTTCAGTGTTAACCCAGTAGACCCAGAAACATACGCAAAAATTAAATCAGGAGAAATTCCTGAAGGAAGAATAAAAAAGAAAGATTTCGCAATCAGAGACTCATTAGTTGCCTGCGGTTGGGATAACAAAGAAGCATTAAAAGTAAAAGACATATACAAAGGATGCGTATTCTTAGACGGAACCAGAGGAATAGTACAAATCAACGAAATCATGGAAATGCTATTAGACATATTCGAACAAGTAATAAATCAAGGACCCATAGCAAGAGAACCGTGCATAAAAGTTCAAGTAACATTACACGATGCAAAATTACACGAAGACGCAATCCACAGAGGACCAGCACAAATGTATCCGGCAATCAGACAAGGTATAGGCGATGCAATGATGCAAGCAGGACCAGTAATTTTTGAACCATTACAAATATTACAAATAGAAGCACCAAACGAATTCATGGGAGATATAAGTAAATTAATAAGCAACAAACGCGGACAATTAATAGAAATGAACCAAGAAGGAAGCTTAACAATTTTCAAAGCAAAACTACCAGTAGCAGAATTAATAGGCTGGAGCAGTGCTTTAAGAAGCGCAACAGGCGGACGAGGAAACAGTTCACTAATAGACCAATTATACGAAAAACTACCGGGCGAATTACAAGACAAAGTAGTTAAACAAATAAGAACAAGAAAAGGATTAGCAGACACACAATAAGAAAGCAAGCGGTAAAGGAAAATATTTTCAAACATTTGAAAACCTTCAGAATTTTAACTTCATAATATTAAATTAGCCAACAGATTTATAAATAATTGATTTTTTTCAGCAGTTATGGAACCAGAAACAATATTAAAAGTATCAGGATATATTGCGATGGGAATTGCAGCTTGGCCTATTTGCAAATATTTTATTGGACCTGTTTTTGCTGGAACACATGCAGTTGATTTAATGAAAAATATTGTGAAACAATCTTTTGATTCATACAATGCAAATTATGCAGAAACTATGAAGCAAAGAGCAAATGTTGTAGCTGAACTAGGGAAAGCAGGAAGAAATGGAAAGGACATTTCGAATATTTTGGATTCTACTTTATCTCTTCCTGAAAAACCAGTCATAGAATAAATCTTTCTTTTTTTATTTTTTAACTCTATAATTAATCCATAACTTCTTGAAAAAAGGCAGTGATAAAGTAGAAAGAACAAAGCCAGCTGTTGGTACAATAGAATTAACAAATGGTTTTGGCAATTGAGCAACAAAGAAAAATAATACAATTGTAGCATAAGTTAAAACTGCAATTATTATTTTTCTAGACCAACTTGTTTCCCAAGATTTATCTAATTCAACTTTCTTATTCCTTTGCTCAATTGCAGTAAGCCTTTTCTTAACATCAATCATAAAATTATAATTATTGATTGAAGTTTATTAAGTTTTTGTAATTAAATTAGTACTTTTGGTTGTTTATTATTAAAATAATTTTCATCCTAAATCGCCGCCATTCATTTCAGCTGTTAAGAGTTCATCGCTGTTTTTGGCTGCTAAAATTTAGTGTGCTTTCAGCACAATATTATATTATTAATTTTCAGCTCGAAAGAGCTGACTAAAGTTCTGCTTGCAGTAACAGAAAAGAAAAATATTACGCACAATAAAAAAGCAAGCGGTAAAAGAAAAATATTTTCAAATTGGGGTTAAATATTTAAACAAGTAGTTGTTATGTGTGAATATGACCACAGAATATATACTATTTGAAATTTATTCACAACTACAACATCAATCTAATGGATTTGATGCAGGCATAACAAGTTCTGGGACTTGGGGTAGAGGTGCAGCAGGTATTCTTGTAGTTTCACCTGATTTAGATGAGATTCTTTTGTTGAAAAGATCACCTTATGTACTCGATCCAAATATGTGGGGAATACCTGGCGGAGCACGAAAAGAAACTGCAAATGGATTGGAGGCGTCTATAATTACTGCAGTCACAGAATCAAGTGAAGAAATGGGTAAACTGCCAAGAGGTAAAATCAGAAAACAACCTTATGTTTATTCAAAACCAGGAACGGATTTTACATATGAAACATTTATTCTAGAAATAGATCTTACTGATAGGAAATCTTTTGTTCCACAATTAAATTGGGAGAATAATGATTACAAATGGTTTAAAAGAGATTCATTAAACAGCATAAGACTTCATCCGGGAGTAAAAGAAGTATTAGATAATTATCAATTTGAACCTAAAGACCAGTCACAATAATAACAATCTTCTCAATTTAAACTAATATCGCTGTTATGTGTTTTTTCTGCAAGAAAAAAAGCTGAATGCACAGTTACATTTTCACGTTAATAAATATCGACCGAAGGGAGTCTATATGTCCGCAGGACGAGTTGGGGCGTTTAATAATAATTGGATTTATAAAGATTTAATATTTGTTTATTTTTATGGTTGCAAATAATCCTGAAATTAGAACAATATTCGAATCATTAGATCTAACTGTAAATAATATCTCAAAAGTAAAAACACTTGCTAATTTTTTAGTTAGAGTTGAGACAGATAATGGAAATTATTTCTTAAAGATTTATGATAATAAAAGTGAAGCAAAAACAGGATATAAATTAGCTCATTTATATCCGCTATTATTAGAAAAGAATATTCCTGTGCCAAAAGTAATTAAATATGATGACAGTTTGAAATTAGTTAAACAGCCATATCTGATAATTACGGAAATTGAAGATCAAATGCTTTGTGACGTAATTGACACAATGAGTAAAGAGGATAAAATATATTTCTATTATGAATTTGGAAAAATAATTGCAAAAATTCATTCAATTACTTTTGATAAATTTGGGGAAACTTTTGATGGTAAAACTGTTCAGAGTTTTACTGAAGCAAATGATAAAGGCCCATTTGATAATTGGAAAGATATGCACAAAGAAATAATTAAATTTCGTTTGAATATATTTAGAAACTCCAGTTTTGAATATTTAATTGAACCAATTGCTTCTTGGTTTGAAAAAAATTCAAATCTCATTGATTATGATATTACTCCGAGATTACTTCATATTGATTTAAATCAAAAAAATGTTTTTGTGAAAGATAATCAAATTTCAGGAATCATTGATTTTGATGGTGCTTTTGTTGGACATAATGAAGAAGAATTAATGAGAACTGAAGGTGCAAATTTTTCAAATGATCCGGAATTGAAGCAATCATTTTTCAAAGGATATACGGAAATTATTAAATTAGATTCTGATTATGAACAACGAAGAAAATATTATTATTTTGCAAGATTGCTCGTTCATACTGATTGTATAATTCAATATGGTAAAAGTTATGTTGATGTTGAAAAAGAAGGAGATATTGTTAGAAAAGAGATTCTTAAACTATTAAATGATGAAGAAATTGATTTTAATAAAAATAAGCGAAATACTTGATCTAGCCCCAACTCTTTTTGTTTATTTTTTCTAAAAAGAAAATAAGTGAAAATTCTATTGAGTATGACATCGCAACTTTACGAAGTTTTCTGGAGCGCCGGTTTCTCTCGTGGAGCAAAAATTTTGAGGCAACCCACAAAATTTTTGCGGAACAGAGTTGGAAACCAAGCGGAAGAAAATTTGGAAAATGTCCCGAGCTGAGGGACTTTCCGTAAAGTTGCTGTTAGACGTCCCGACGACTGAAAGGAGGAGAGCGTAGCGGGGTGCGAAGCAAGTTTTTTCGTGGCTGAAAATTTAGTTGTTGCTGTAATTTTTTCTAATGGATTTTAAGATAATTTACTGCGAAGCAGAGTAGAATTTAGTGTGGGGGAATCGGAGTTAGTGCTCTTTAAGAATGTAGTAAGCTCCTCTGTAAGTTCCTATTTTTTGGATAAGTTCATTTTTCTCTAATCCTCTGAGTTCCTTAATTGCGGTGGGGTTAGAAATTTTGTTAATAGTTGCACATTCTTTGGACTTTATTTTTTTATTCTTCTTTAGATAATTAATAATGTTAATTTGCCGTTTGGTTAATTCTAATGATAGAACAGCTTCCTTTCCTTTTCGTAGACGCAGTACCAATCGAAAAAAATTTTTAGTTATGATAAATTCTGGATCAGAAAGATTATTTTCTTTCATTAATCTTCTAATTTTTGAAATTCCAGAACCAATCCCCTCCATATAGGCATAATCTTTGAGCAATTGGTATATTTTTGGGTTACGTTGAATTGAAAAAGAACCAAGAAGTTCAGAACTCATTCCCTCTGGAAGACTACCGGGATTAGTGATTTCCACGCGGTCATCAAAAATACTTAACTGAATTTCATTTTTATTAAAATAATCGCGATGGGCGACGGCATTGATAATAGCTTCACGAACAGCGTCTTCCGGTAAGAAAGGTATTTCTTTTCTTTTAGTGTCTGTAATAATAAATTCTTTAGCAATAAATCGTCTCATAAAATTAACTGAATGGTCAATTATTTGAGGTAAATTCCCTTTCGCTTCTTCATAGGCTAATACTTTTATCGGTTCTACCCCATCAAAACGAACTAACTTGATGAGACTGTAAAAAAAGAAAGATTGTGGGTCTTTAGCAAAGAATAAAAGAGCTGCGCTTTTTAGTTTAACTTCTGGTTGGAAAGAAACCAATTTCTTACTAATAAGAAAATCTTTTACTGAATGATTTTGAAGATAATCTGTCTGTTTTCGTAGATTAAGATATTCTTTCACTTTATTTTCATCAATATCTTTGAGAGAAGCTGAGAATTCTAAAGATTCTTCAAAAAGAAGTATTTGTCTGTTTCGCAGAAATTCCACAATACTCTGCCCCTCAAGCTTTTGAACGGTACTTCCAAGTCGAACATAAATTACGCCCTCTACGGAATGAAAGACCGAGGAATCTGCTCTGTGAACCGTGATAATAATAATACTCTTATGATCCAAAGTATGGATTCCTACATTGGTAAGAGGTGCAGGATGGATAATAGAATTTGCTTGGGATATTTTCTGTTGGACAAGGTCAAGATTATCTTTAATTCCCTCTATTGTTCCCTCACTTTTCACACCTAAAATAAGCAGACCGCCTTGCGTATTGGCAAAAGCAGCAATAACTCGAGCTATTTCCTGTACGCTATGGAAAGACTGCTTGAACTCAACCTCAACACTTTCTCCTTCTGCAATGATTCTCTTTAAGTTTTCTATGTCCATTTTAAAGTATTTTTAAAGTAAACTTAAAGTAATATTTAAAGTTTTTGGTGAGTTTTGTCGAATTTACTTTAAGCACGCATTTAAAGTAAAGTTAAAGTAAATTTAAAGTAATTTTCTAAAAATGACTAGAGATTATTTAGTACCCCAATATTTTCGCCAATTATCAAGAACATATTTTCCGAATGGTCGTGCAGTAAGTGCTAATATCACGGACAAGAGACCCACAGCAGATGCGGTTTGTTCCGAGTCAGCTCCACAACTTTGTAATATCAATGCATAAGCGGGATCATAAACTGCGAGCATAGTAACTGTATCTACAAGATAACTTTTCATGCCAGTTTTACCTTCTGTTCCGAACTTCTCCCTAGTATAATTTAGGGCTTTTCCATATATTCTACTAAGAACAGCATCAGCTAAAGCTACGGTAGTTCTAGATTGAACTATTTGCTCCAAATCTAGTCCTCTCGAGGCTTCCATTAAAGCCATAGGAATAGCATATGTGCCGACTTTTGCACTAGTATCTACAAAGTAGGCTTTAACTTCTCTTTCAAGCATTGACTTAGTTTCTTCATTCATAATGTCTGATTGTATGTTAAAGAATATAAGTATTGTTTCCCCCCTACTGGGTTACAGAAAGGAAAGATTTATAAGTCTGGCAGATATTAAGTAAAGCATGACAGAAATGCACTTGAAAGAAATCGGGTTTACAGTAGGTGAAGAAAAAGTCTATATTGCATTGCTTAAGCTAGGCTCGTCTACAACTGGCCCTATTGCTAAAGAATCCGGTGTTTCCAGATCAAAACTTTACGAGATCATTGAGAAACTAGTTAGGAAAGGAATCGTAAGTCATTACAAACAAAATAACATCAGCTATTTTAAAGCAGCTCCGCCCGAGAGGATAATAGAATTTCTTGATAATAAAGAAAAAGAAATGAAAGAGCAGAAAAAATCTTTTCAGGAATCGTTGCCTTATTTCAAGAGTTTCATAGGTAAAAAAGAACTTAAAAAAGAAGCAGAAGTTTTTGAGGGAATGGAAGGAATCAAAAGCGTAAGGGAATTAGCATTGGCTAGGATGAAAAAAGGAGACGTGATACTTTATTTTGGAAATCCGGCATCTGGACATGAATATGTATTAGGATATTGGGATGATTGGAACAGAAGACGTGTAGAAAAGAAGATATCTGCTAAAATTATTTATAATCAAGATGCGGTAAAATTTGGTGAAAGAAGAAAAAAACAAAGTTATACTACAGTAAAATATCTTCCACAGAAAGGATCTACAGATGCATGGATTGAAATATATGGAGAAACTATCGCCATTGTAATGAAAAAAGAAACACCTATGTCTATAGTTATTAATAATAAATTTGTGGCTGATAGTTTCAAGACGTATTTTAACATTTTATGGAATGTATCTCTTGAATTGGTTTAGTTCCGATTCCCCCACCGTAGTCCATTAGAAAAATTAGGGAGAGCTGAGCGAACCGTTTAGCAAATTTTAGACAAAGTTTTCAATTTTGTAGTTTTCCGTTCTCGTAATAGCTAAACAAAAGCAACAACGTTAAAATTTCCAGCGACAGCATTTCAGTACCATGAAAAAATTACGCCTAACATCACGGTTTCCCAATAAAACTTAGTTTTTTATCTTTTTTTAGGATGTTATCTTAATAATTATGAACTTTTTTTAGTATTTTATTTAATCATAATTATCTTCAGGGTTTAACCAATTATCATAACCTGAAGTGTCAAAAGGAAATTGTTCTTCTTTTCTCTGTTTTTCTTCAAATTCAACCTTTTTTTGATAATGTTCTTCAACAAGTTCAGAACTGATTTGTTCTAATTCAACAAAAATCTTTTTTCTAATTAACATAAAATTAAAACTAGAAATATTTCTCAAACATTCACTACCGATCACAACTAAACCAGCAACAGGCCAAAAACCTAAAATTCCTAAACCAAAACCTAAACCACTCAAATAATTAGGAACTTTTTTACTCAAACCAACATCCAATTTTTCCCATTTATAACTTTCATTTTGTGCAGCAATATAGTTTTCATAAATGTCTTTAACTATACTTCTATACTCATCATAAATTTTACGCGTTTCACTTCCAGTAAAATATTCTGAAACAATATCAGTTAATTTCATTTAATCATCACACTCTTTAGGATTTAACCAACCATCATAACCTGACATGTCCAAACTACAATTATCATTATCGATTTCTTCAAGAATGGGAATATTATCTCCATCTAAATTACAATCATTTTTTTGTTTAAAACCGTGTTTTTGAATTTTAATTTTAGTTCTTATAGTTTGCAATTCCATTTCTAAACTATTTTTGTAATCATAAAAACACACGCCAATCAAAAATCTGGCTCCTTCACTAATTGTAATTCCGACAGAACAATTAAACCATTCACGCGTTAAAATACCATAACCTAACGAACTTAAAGTAAAAAAGTCAGGCAAAATTTTACTAAGAGTAATATCGCAAAATTCATAAAGAATACTTTTGAACTTTTTACTGTGTCGTTCACTGTGAAAATTTAACAAATCTAAACCAGGATTTTCTAAATGTCTAATTTCTGCACACAAATCATCAAGTGTATCTCTTTGACATATATACTGTTTAACAACTTCAGTTCCAAAAAAATAATTCAAAACATTCTTTTTAAAACTCATCATTAAATCCTCTTTTTATTACTCAATACC
>Ga0210057_1006762_pt1 | contig 14174 bp, 11 predicted proteins | sample CryGeyCG2114_010_2_FD_183968 | JGI IMG/M metagenome (GOLD analysis project Ga0210057, IMG submission 183968) | Groundwater microbial communities from aquifer - Crystal Geyser CG10_big_fil_rev_8/21/14_0.10 (SPAdes) (version 2) | ecosystem: Environmental > Aquatic > Deep subsurface > Groundwater ... | reverse complement strand
AGAATTTTTGGGAAGGCTGACGCTTTGAACAGGCTGTATTTGCTGGGAATTTATCTGAGCAGCATACTGCTGAGCGTTTTGAGCTGTTGCCTGCTGTTGTGTTTTTGCTTTTTTCTTGCCAAGTCCGAACATATAGTAATATTAAATATTAAATATAAAATATAAAATATTTGGTTCTATTTTATTTTTCATTTGTATTTTTTATCTTTTTCCGCCAGCTGGCGGATTGATTCTTTATATTTTTATAGGATTACATTTTTAATATCTCCCGAATTAAAATCCATGTTTATGGTGTCGTTGTTTAATAATTCATAAAATACTTTTATAAGCTCTTCGTGGGTGAGTTTTCGGGCGGAGAGTCCCATTCTTTCAATCTGTGATACTACAACGCCAGCTTTTGACAGCAAGGCAGTTTTTGCCTGATCAGAAAACGAAATTTTTTGATTTACATTCGCGCTTTTTTGAGCAACTCTGAACGCTCCCGCTTCCAGGTATGAATAGGGTATTACAACATATATTTTTTTATCCAATAGTCCTTCCCCCTGAACGAGCTCCTGAATAAATTCCTTATAGTACAAAAGATGCTCTTTTATCTGCTGGTGTTGAGTTGTCGCGATTTTTTTATCCAGAGACTTAATGTATTCATCCATATCGACCTTTTTTGAGACGATTAAAATCTGTATGGCAAAAGAAAGAGAGTTAATTAGCGACATGTATCCATAAACTCTCGCGTTCTGTTCATCAGCTGATAGCAAAAAGAAGTTGACGGATGATGCTTCAATAATCATGCACGCTCTTTTATTTTTGAGAAGAACCATGTCGTCGACTATATCGACTATTTCCGTAAAATCCTGCGTTGTTGATTTAATAGTTTTTTTGCTCATAATATAGCATTGCTATACTGTTTTATTGTTATATTGTCATATTGCCATAAACCTTTAAAAAACAATAAAGCAATAGAACAATACGACAATTATGCGCTTGTCGCATTTCCGAATAGCTCTTGTCTTAATTTCTCTCTCTGGTCAACGGAAACTATTTCAAGAGGCTGAAATATTTCACCCTCCATCTCTATATCAATCGGCGAGAACTCGTGCTGGCGTTTTGTGTCCTCAAGTAGTATTTGATATTTTCCGTTTGGAAGAGGAGTGGCTGACGAAAACTGCCCTAAAGCGTTTGTCTTAAAGGCTCTAACCGGATTTCTGCTTTCATCGACTACCTCGACTATGATATTTGGAAGGACTCTGTTTCTGGCATCTTTTACTATCCCTAAAACTATATTTGGAGTATCGGGGATTTGAGGAAATCCGCTTTCGACCTGTGCTTCCGGAGTAATTGTTTTTGCGGGGGAACTTACCTCAGATAATGTTTTAATAGACGGACCAATATTTTTTGGCTGCAGTGCTACTTGTGACACCGGCTGCGGAACCGCGTTTTCAACTATTGGCGCAATATCTTTTTGTAGTTCCGGTTCCAGGTCAGCCTTAACAGGAGCTCTCTGAATGTTTGCGGGAAGAGGGGCTATTGCAGTAGGCGCTTTCTGGACGGTTTCGGCTTCAGTTACGGGCTCTTCAGGAACCGAGGGCATGCCTGTAACAGGCGCATCTGCGCTTTGAAAAAAATCGTTTATACCGCTGAGCTTTTCTCTTTCTTCCTCATCCGGCTTGTATGATGGGGTTTTTCTAACCAGCTGATTTAATAAGAGCTCCCGCCTTTTTGCCTCAGTATTTACAGTTTCCTCTTTTACCACGGCTTTTTTTTCTTGAGGCATAAAGTAATTATGGAGAAGAGCACCCGCCCCTTTTTTATGGAATATATAGCGGTTTTCAGCGGGAAGCGCTTTTAGAAAATTTACAAGCATAACATCCATAGGCCTTCCTTCTACAGGCACGAAGGCAAACCCGGCGCCAATGGATGCTATAGTAATAATTATCGGCCATTTGATTAGAAATGATATGGGAAGGATAAAAACCAATCCGCACAAAGCTCCCGCTGCCAGAAGATACAGAAATTGTTTTACGGTCATTGAGCCGATTAGCCTAAACTTGAATCCGGTTACGTCTTGAGGAATAGGATGATTTTCCATATAAATTATATTGTTTTATTGATATATTGTTTTATTGTCATACTGGTTTTTAAATCTTTAGTTTGTTATTTGTAAAGTTAATTAAATGATTTATGTCTCGCGGTAGCTCTCTTAACTCTTCCAGAATGTATCCATGCTGTTCTTTGTTAATAAGTTTTCTAACGAAAGCTTTTTGATTCCAGTCGAATGCCTCAATTAGAGAAGCGTATGCCATTCGGTAAAATCTAACCTTGTCCTTTTTAGAATAGCGCCCAAAACCCTCAGCAGTGTTTGCTGATATGGAGTCAATCGCTCTTACAAGCTGTTCACCGATGGTTTGCTTTGCAAAGTGTTGCCATCTTGAAACCATGTCCCATACAAAATTTGATAGGCTAAATGACCGTTTGTAGCACGAAATCTTATCAACTGTAAGGTACTCTTTCTTATCCATAACTTCTAGAGCTTTAGCAATTCAACAATCTAGCAATAGAACAATTTAAGCTGATTTGCTCTACAAATCAGCTTATCCCGTGAAAATTTTTAATTCAAGGGTATCAGAGTAGTGCAAACTATATGATATTTTGAGGCTAGTGTGAAAAGAATGTCTGCGATGTAGATTTTAAAAAGCCGAGCCTGCTGATTTTACGGCGCCTATTGCGGCCGCGGCAGCGGGCGCGGCTACAAATCCCGCAGCTCCAACACCGAGAGTCAGAAGAATCCACAACAACCACTTCAATTTTTTGTCAGGCACGATTCCTCTTTCGCGAAGGTCTTGCATTACTTTTTGGCCATCTTTTGAAGACTGCAATTTTTGCTCTATAAGTAAACCGAATTGTGAATCAAGTATTTTCCACTCGTCTCCGGTTAGAGAGAGTTCTCCCAAGTTTTTTCCCAAGAAGTTTATGTCATGAGCGCGGCGCGCTTCAAAGAAAGCGGCAGTCAGTCGTTCTTTATAAGATACTCCGTGTTCAGAGTAGAGCTTCTCGAAGTCTGCGGTTCGTTTTTTAAGAAGTGCTTCCGCGTTTGCTTTTTCAATATCAGTTAGAGAATCAAAAGTCGTGCCTTCCCCTTTAATGTCAATAGCGATTTGCTCTCTTGCTTTTTCAGGGTCCAGCTCAAAGTTAACAATTTTTGCAACATTTTTCCTGGATCCGTCCTCACCAGTTGCGGAATTTGCGGCAAGCTCTCTTATAGATTTGCCGATATTTCCCCTGTCAAGCTCCATTTTTCTAGTTTTAGGATTAAACTTGCCCCATTTGTCCATGGCCTCCTTGAGTTTTTTAGTTGATTCGGCAAGCCATTTCTCGCCCTTTTTCTCGGCCTCTTTTTCAGACGCTCTAATTAGAACATTTTGGGACGAAACATAATCGTCGTATTTCTTCTCTAAAAATCTTCCAATTGCAGTTCCTACCGCATTTTCAAGAGCAGAGGAGAGTTTTTCTCTATCGTTTTCTCTTTGGGCTACGCGCTGTGTAAGTTCTGTATTGCTTTCAAGAGTAGATACCTGCCTTGTCAGCTCTTTTAATCTCTGACCATTTGAGGTGGCATATTGAATAGCGCGGTTCAGACTGTTTTCAGGATTTAGCATAGCGCGAGCCTCATCAAGACTCTGGAGTTGTGCTTCGAATCCAGCATCATCGACGTTAAAAGTAGATTCGTAGTTATTTTTTCTGTCTCCCTGCTTCTGCTTTAGGTCATCTATCGCGCTTCCTTTTCTTAAGATTTGATCGTCTAGGGACTTTATGAGTTCTGCGGTTTGCGGATTTTGCTTGCCGCGCCTTGCCTGGTTGAGCTGCTGTTCTAGCTGAGTTCTTTCAGTCTCTGCAGTACGAACTGCGCTTGCATCTTGTCTGTAAGCGTCGAGATAGGATACGTTTTGAATTCCGCTTGCATCTATTATAGAATCTACTGTGCGCGATATGGCAAACCCCGCGTCTCCGGTATTTATAGTTTTTAAAATTGCGTCTATTCTGTCTGCAGGAACAGAGCGCGCTTCGAGCTGGGTTTTTATAATTTCAGTTTGCTGGTCCTGCAGTTCTTCTACATCGCCTTTCTCAGTTTTTGTTCTTTCTAGCTCTTCCGCCTGAGGATCGGATCTTAAATTTTCATGTGCTTCATCGCGGATTCTTTTCAGCTCTTTTACGAGTTCATTTTGAAATCTAGGATCTCTTGCTATTAAATCTTCTACATGCCCGCGAAGAGCATTGTCGTTTCCTTCAAAAGCGTCTTTTAGGTCAGAAAATTTTTCAAGAAGATTACCTCTAGTTATTAAAAGCTCAGCCGTCTTTTTTAGTATTTCATCTGCGTTAGCGCCCAGCTCTGTTGCTACTTCACTTCTATTTATCCTAGCTTTTCTTGCCGCTTCTAAGTATTTTATAAGAGGTGTAATTCCTTCGGCGGCAGTTTTTGCTTGTTCACTGCTCAATAAGCTTTTTGTCGATTCGAGGTCTTGTTCCGAAAAAGAACCAACTTCCGTAACTTCTACAAGCTGTTTTTTAAGGTCTTCCGGATGCTGACTTTGGAGCTCCCTTATTTTACCTGCTTTTTCGTGTGCCTCCCGCAATTTTTTTTGTGCTTCTGTTTCTGTCCCTGCAAAGGTAGGTGTTTGTACTTCTCGCTGAGTGCTTGCAAGAATTTCTGTAGGTTTTATTTCAGGCGCTGTAGCTGTATCCGGCATAATTTATGTCAGCTGATTGATTTCTTCTTTGATATTCTGAATATTTTGTTCATCGCTTGCCTTCAGTTCTTCTTCGTGCTGAGGCTGGAGCAGGGGTTTAAAGCATTCCCACCGTTCTGAAAGTTCCTCAAGAAATGCGTCGAGGTGATTTTTAGAAGGAAGAGAATCAATCATTTCCAAAATAAAATACGATGCATCTTCGGATTCCTCGGCAGTTAGAGTACCGTTTTCTAGCGACGTGAGCATAACATCCATTATTTTATTGTAGACCTTGTTTTTTAGCTCTTCCGTAATTTGACCATTAGAATCCATATATACACAATACGTCAAATTTGAGGAAAATGTCAATTAATCTAGTCCTCCTTCGCGGGCGAGTTGAGGCTTATTATGTCTACACTTAATTTAGCCCGCTTCGGCGGATTTCAGCTCGTGCTTAAGCAAACTGTTTGTTTAATAGTCATTAAAGCTTCAAAACGTGGGGTTTGTTATCTGGTCAACACCGGTAACCGTTGCGATTAAATTCAGAATCGCAAAGGAGAGAAGTATAAAAAGAAGACCGATTATAGCGTACGTTAAAGTTTTTTTCGCGTTATTCACCTGTTCCGGGTCGCCTTTACTGGTTACGAATTTAAAGCCCGCGTAAATTACAAAAATAACAGCTACCACTCCCGCAAAAATAAGCGCCCAAGTAATTACGTTTTTTATAACTATCGGAATGCATTTGAGAGTAGCAACTCCTTCTTCAAGGCATGAGTTCCAATCCATAGGTTAAAAATTAGTTGCCGCCGAATCCGGGAAGAGTAGGAATATTAATCTCCGTAAGCTTAAGGCCAAACAAGCCAAGAACAAAATTGAGTATAAAGAACGAGAGAAAGACTATAATTAGCCCGATTATAGCTGCGATTATTTGATTACGGGCAGTCTCTACTTTTGCCGAGTCACCGCTTGAGGTTATCCATTTAATGCCGCCCATAACAAGCCAGATAAGTGCAATTATTATCGCGATTATAAAAACGACTATAATCGCGGTCCCTATAATAGGACCGAAGTCTCCGCTGGTAATTGTGCAAAAAGCTTCAAAGCCGCTACCTTCCTCGGGACAAAAACTGGTTTCTTCTGCAAAGGCGAGCCTTGGAAGAAATAGATAGGTTAGTGATGAGATAAGTGCAATAATCCTTTTCATTTAAACTATAGTTAATTGTTATCAGCTTTTTTTAACTTTGTCAAGCGCCCGCTAGATGCTTAGTACGGCCGAATTTATCAAGAAGAACTTAAATTAATTTGACGTTAAAAAAAGAACTGAAGACTCCGATTATGCCGAAAGCTATAAAAGAGACAATAAGACCTATTATCGCAAAAATTATCTGTAGCCTTGCCGCCTGAATCTTTTGCGCGTCTCCTTCTGAGCGGATCCAGTTAATTCCGCCCCATAGGACAAATAAAAGGGAGGTTATTATTACGACTATTAAAAATATCTGAATTCCGACGCCTATCGCATTTGAAAGCACATTGCTTCCGCCGCTCGGAACACCGGGAGGAGCTTTTATTTCACCGTATTCGGGAATACTGAGCTGGGCGATTTTATCAATCATATATTATTTATAACACTTTTATTAGGGTGTTGGCCCAAAACCCGGAATTTTTAAAATTTCTGCTCCTATTACCTGAAGAAGGACTAGTGAGAAAATTATAAATAATAGTCCTATAACAGCAGACATTATAGTCTCGCGCGCTCCTTTTACCCTTTCCGGGTCGCCTCTTGAGACCATGAAAGTATAGCCACCGTATATAAGAAGTCCCAGCGCGGCAACACCCGCAAGAGAAAGAATTATGCTAAAAAGCCTTTCTATAAAAGCCTGGGGGTTAGTAGGAATACTTCCTATCGCGGTATCAACTTCAAGGCACTCGACGAGAAAATCGCCGGTATTACTTCTTGAGAACTTTCTATTCGAGCAGGGGAGATTAATCGCTGAATAATCGCCGAAAATATCCCCCAGCAATTTTTTCAAGGATTCTATGTCGCTTGCGTTAGGATCTTTTACGCAAGTCTTTCCTGTGTTAAATGTGCCTTCGTCTGTACAAGTCGCCTGTTCAGTGGTATTGCCGTTTGAGTCAACTTTTAAAAATATATGCCAGTAGGTAAATCCTCCGTTACAAGAGTCGCCTATTCCCGGAATTTTGCGCAAGCCTCCTTCGTTTATCTGTTCGTTTACTTTTACTACATAATTTCCCGCGCGAAGCGAGCCCGATTCGCTATTGTCCTCGCGTCCGAAACGCGCTGTGGCCGTGCCGTCTTTTACGGTTATGCACCTATCGTCTTTAACTTTATTGCCATACTGGTCGATCCCTTCTAAAACTATTTGGTAATTATTTCTATTTCCGTTATTTTCGGGTCTTCTTAGACCACTTATGCTTACTTCAAGAGGACCCCCGCTACTACCTGCACTCACCTCAGGATAGTAGTGATTTATAAAAAAGTACGCCTGAGGCCCTCTTATTTCCTGATCCTCATCCTCAAAAAGTGTGAGTGTATAAAGTCTTCCTTCGTGGAAATAGTCCTTGTCATCGCAGTCGTTTACTCTTAAAGTGTCCTCATTTGCCGCGCAGACCGTGAGTGTGAGATCCCCATTTCCATCTGAGGACTCGGTATCTCTTGCCTTATCACAACCTTTAGATTTTGAGCATAGATTATGCTGTTTGTTGGGCTCCAGGCCGTAAAACGTTACTTCAACAGAAGGGGTATTGCCGTCAATTTCATCCTGAGAAGGAGTTATTATCCAGCCGTCCCCCTGGGTTATAGCGGGAGTAGGCTCGGGAGTAGGCTCGGGAGTAGGGGTTTGCGCAAAAGAATTCCTTGTAAAAAGAAAAGCCCCTAAAAAAACAATTGTTAAAAAGGAAAAAATTTTTCTCACTATATTTATGATAAGCACAAAGTGCGCGGAAAAACAACCTTTACCCCGCACCCAATGCCCTGTTCGTCAGCCCGCCCCGCTTCGCGGAGCGAGGCCGGGGAACGTGGGTCAACTCCTTGCTCGCGAAGTGAAAAACCAGAATGCCCCGACCGTAAGGTCGTGGGTGCGGGGTTTACTCGCTTGCAAATTGCTAAGCTGTTGAATTGTTATATTGTTGTTTTAACAATCTAGCAATAAAGCAATACGACAATCTATTCGTCCGTAAACTTATACCCCTGGCCTTTTATGGTATGTATAAATTTTGGACTGCCGGGATCCATTTCTATCTTTTTCCTAAGCCTATAAAATATTTGGTCGAGTGCCTGATCCGTCACTCCTTCCTGAGTCTTTTGGTCTGTCCAGACGGAGTTTATTATTTCGTCTTTTGATAAAATTTTGTCTTTATTCTCAAGCAGAAAGCGCAAGAGCTTGAATTCCGACGCGCTTAGTATTTCATTAATAGCAAAATTTCCTTTTAGTATTTCGTTTTTTTCCGAATCATAAGTTATTTTTTCCTGCTCGTCTATTATCGCCGTTTTTATATACTCTTCAAATAAAGGAATCGATATGCCTTTATCGGTTACGAGCGAAGTTTTTACCAAATAAGGATGGCTGTTTTGAATCTCCTCACAAGAAAGATTGTTTTTAAACGCGGTTTTTTCACCGGGCATAAGACTTTCCCAAATTTCATCTAAGGCGCCTGCTACAGCCCTTTGGCCTAAAAGATACGATTTCAGATTTACAACTTTGTCACTCTCAGAAACGAGCGCTTCAAACGAGAGCTTAGTAAGCTTTGCGTGCCCGCCCGTGAGCGTTAGCATCTCATTTCTTATATTTTTATCGACCGTATTTCTCGCGGCCTTTTCTATGTAATCAAGCCTAAATTTAATCCCCACAGAATCGTACATAGAAATGTAAATTTCGTTTCCCGAAACTAAATCTTTAAAATTTGAAAGTATTTTCACGTCAACCGTTTCCTCCAGAGGCCTTTTTAGAGAAAAAACAGTGCCGAATCTATATTTCGCGTGGTTTCTTAGAGAGGAAAGGTTTGAGAAAAAGTCTTCAGTCAGGCTCGGAACTAAGGTGTCAAATTTATCAAAGAGCAAAACCACCGAAAGTTTTTTTTCTATTGATAAATAATCAAGCGCTTTTTTTAAATACTGAAACATCAAATCCTCGTCATTTAGAGATAAGCCTTCTTCGAGCAGATTTTTAACATAAATTGACTCACCTACCATCCGCCTTTCGCCCAAAGAGAATGAAAGAGAGGAAAGGATAAATTTTGTGATAGAAAAAAGTGTGCGGTTTTTTATTTCTGAGGAATCTATGTATGTGAAGTGCATTATTTTCTCATAAGAGCGAAAGTGATAGGTACGGGCATTTATGTTGTAGGCAAGAAGCCTGAGGATATTGCTTTTACCGGTCCCCGGGAGCCCTATGATTTGGGCGGACAATCCTCTTTTTAAGTATTCCAGATATTTCCTGATTTCTTTCTCGCGCGTATTTTCAGGATACAAGGACTCAAAATATTTTAAAGGGGTTAACTCCATATACTATTATAATATCACTGAAAAGTACCTGTAAGGCAAGTGTTAGCTGAATATCAGGCTAGATTCCGCCTAAAGCTGTAAGATTTTCCCACTATGGAACAATTGACACGAAGCTCAAATGTAGCATATCCTGTAGAAAGGAGCATTATGGAGGAAAATAACGAGAAAACTGCAGCGCCGGCAAAAGAAGCCGATATAAAAGAGGAGGAGAAAAAAAGAGCTTTAAGAAGAAGGGTAAGCGATGAGGATAAGAGAAAAATTCAGGAGCAGTATGAAGAGCAGAACCGCAGGCGCCGTGCAAGAGGTGAAGAAATAGACGAGAAAGAACTCGAGGAGCAGAAAAAAGCTATAGAAAGCGGCAGGCCGCTTATAGCGGGCGGTGCCGGAGACGGGCTGTTCGAATTTTTTGATATAGCTAAATTTGAAGGTAATGATGTGCTCAAGGAGCTCGCGATTCGATTAAGAGATGCCGGTCTGGAAAATAAGGTAACAGACCAATCCCTCGAGGATATACGCCGCGAAGTCTACGCCAAGATAGGGATAGGGTCAATTACTGAGGACGAAGGGAAGATTTTTATCTCCGAGATTGTCAAAAAGATCATAGAGCAAAGGAATTCCCAAAATAAACAAGAAAACGGTTTAGGTGGACAGGCGGGAGACCAGCACTTCGAAAACTTTCCGGCACATTTATTTGCGGGTACTCCTTTGGAGGCTATAGCAAACGAAATAGTCCAGGCAGGAAAGACTACCAAGCGGGTTCCCGACACAACAGTTGATAGTTGGGAGCGCCGTGTTCAAGATATATATGGTAGAGGACAAATAGACGCAGCCTTATTCGAGTTATTTGGAAGAGAAATGGGGGGAGTATTAAGAGAGAGACGAGACGATGAGGCTAGTCCAGCGGGTAGAAATGGAGGCCGGAGAGAAGGAGCTGAAAGGCCTGAGAACACACCCCGCTCAATTCAGGATGTTTGCAGGTGGATTATCAGAAAGGAAGGGGATCAGTGGGGCACTGGTGGGGTAAACGAGCTTTTGGATGAGGGAGGAAACTTTAAGCAAGCAAATTTTTTGAAATGGGTCCGCGAGAGGATGCTTTTTTGGAATGGCTTTGATCCCGATAATCCCCAACTTAATCTTCTAGGATCAGTAGGAATAGAAACAGAGTTTAGAACAATTGGAATTGGGACGATGATTACAAATGTTAAGCAGTATTTTAGAGATGAGAAAAAAATAGACGAGAAAACAGGAAGAAATGTAATATACGAAGATCTTGCAGACCACATCGTAGCCGAGGCTTTTCTATTTAATACATCAAGAAATTATGACGCGGAGTACCGTTACGTCATGTGGAAAGATCAGGACATATCTGAATTAATTGATAAGCAGTATCAAAGAAGTATTTTTACAAATTCAGATAACCTAAAACGAATTCTATCACTTTCAGAGGAATATGGAAAAGAGGGAGACACAAAAGTCGGGGATTCTATAAGGAAGGCATTTGAGATTTATTATAATATTTCAGACTTTGAAGAGCTTGAAAAAATTTTGGAGGGCGGAGGAGAAGGGTTTTTAAGAAGAGAAACATTTGAGGATGCATTAAGGGTTGTTCTTAAAAAGCCAGGAAATTTTCCGGCAGGCGACCTTCCGGAAGCATACAAAGAGTTATTTGGTAAATTATTTGATAAAAGTGGTAACGCAGTTAAAAAAGAGTTTATTAGCTACATAAATCTTTTTAATATACCAGGAAAAGACTCGACAGCAGTTAATCTAGTTCGGGAAGCGGTAAGGCTAACAGTATCTAGGATGTATGGTCTTGAGAGTGGACTCGATGATAGCATTGAAGAAAGAGGACTGAAAAGAAAAAATTTAGAGTACGCAGAAACATGGGCGTATTCCATGCTCAGGTGGTCCGGTGCCGCTGCAAGAAACGATACAACCGCAATTGGGTATGACGCTTTTACAAAAGTACAAAGATTTCAGCAGTATAGGATAAGGCAGTCAAAGGCGACACGAGGTGGAAAATTTGGAAACGAATACGATTTGCCACCTATAAAACGCATGACTCTTGATTTTTTCAGCGGAGTATTTGTTGAAAAGCCCGTGGGAGAAAAACAAAATTATACGCCGCTTGAAATATTTAAGGAGCTTGATGCAGTAGACAAGCAGATTCTCCAGCTTCGGGGAAATAGGAAAGAGGAGGAGTTGCCAGATGAGGTAAAATTGAAAATTAAGGAATTAAGAAAATTCAAAGATGATGAATGGTTCAGTAAGCTTAGATTTAGGCAATTCGCTCAGCTTGATTATGCCGCAAACCACGCAGCCCGCGGTTATAAAGCATTTCATAGCATGCTGGGGGCTGAGGAATTAAGGATAGACGAGATATCAAAATACGAGCCATTTAGAGGATATGTTATAGATAGGGCAAAATTTGAAGAAGATCTTAAGGAAAACTTCATGAAGCCCATAAGGTACGCCTTTCAGACCTATACGGACATAGATTATTCTAAAAAAATAAGGGTTCAAGTTAACGCAGGAAAGGACGAAGAAAGGCCTATTTATGAGGAGATGACATACGCTGAGGCGATGTTCGGACCTGAGGTTTTGCAGGATTATTACAAGAGGGATAGAAGAGGAAGGATAGAGAAGCGCGAAGTGAAAAGAGCAGACGGAAAAACCGTCAAGAAACCGGTTATAGACGAAGAGAAGTTGGCAAGCATAAAAGGCAGGAGGCTTTTATACAAAAGGGTTATTAGGGCGATTCTTGCGGGAAGAATAAAGTCACATAGGGATCGTTTCAGCGGATACGCGAAAATGGACTATGAGCAAATCCAGCAGTTTTATAAAGCGCTTAGAAGTATTCGCGAAATTGATCTTGCCGAAGGGGACGAAAAAACAAAAATAGACGCGACAAGGTATTTCTTTACAAAAAAAGATATCGAATGGATGAGAAAATACAGCGGGACAGAAACGTGGAAAATGGCTATTATGGATATTTCTCCAGGTGCAACATGGGGCGCTACAAAAGGATTTGGAAAAGCGTTTAAGGACTGGTTCCAGGAAATATTTCAATAAGGGTTTTAAGTAGTGTTTTGGTCGCCGTCCCCTATATCTGGCTTTTTCTCATCATCTTTTTGAAGCTCGGATAAGATTTTTCCTGTTGTCTCGTCTATTTTTCCAGTTCCTTTTTTCACGTCTCTGACGTCTCCTCTCAACGCATTAATCGGATCCGCTTGGTCTTCTTCCCGAGACTCGTCTCTTTTATCATCTGGATTATCTGTAAAGGGTGCTACTCCGCCTCCTGGTGCTGGAGGATTTACTGTCGGGCCTCCTCCGCCTCCTGCATCACTTCCCGCACTGTCTCCAGTACCTCCTCCGCCTCCCCCTGGGCTCTTTCTATTTCTTCTACCCAGACCCCTTATCCCCGGCAATCTAAATAAAGGAAGCTTTGTTACTTTAGTTTTCAAATTACCCTCATCATCTTGGCTTTCGTCAAACCTTTTATTCTTAAAGCTTGCGCCTAACAATATACCCGCGAGGCTTCCAAATTTATCCTGCGCCAGGCGTGCAAGAGGACGGGGATTTCCTCTAATATCCTCACCTGTAAGGCTTCCCCACAAGCCGCCGACAGGCTTGCTGATAAATCCCGCGCCCGCGCCGAGTGACCTTCCTACGGCGCTTGCGTACTTGAACTCGGGTGCTTTGAGAGCGGACTTTGTGATATTGACAGCCTCCGGCGCGAGAAGAATTATCCCAAGCCCTATTAAAGAGCCTATGGCGCTTATGTCTCCCGGGTTGCCTATATACGGAGGAACAAATTGATTAGCACCACTTGAACCTGAAAAGCCGTCTTGAAGAGTTTTTCCGAGTGAAAAGAGAATGAGAACCAGAGGAAAGGCAGAAAGATCTGAAACAACCGCTCTAAGCCACGACCCAAAAGAAAGCGAGCTCCCCGGCAAAAGCCCCATTCCTATCCAGAAAGGCGCAAAAATTATATTAATAAGTATAAACACATAGGTTTTAAGAAGAATAAACCAAAGCCTAAAAAGCGCGGTGATAATGGCTATTGCAATAATTAGATAGGCTATAGCTCCTGTAACTATTGCAAAAGGGTCCGGTCCTGGGATAAGGCCAAGCTGGGTGCCAATACCGCCAATTGCTCCACCAGCCAACCCTCCGACGACCAGTCCGATAGGACCTGCTACAGCCGCTCCGATTCCAGCGCCGATACCGCCGCCAACTAATCCTCCCCCAGAAAATACTCCAAAAATGACATTGATAAATGTTTTAATGGTTTCACCCCATATATTTCCCTCGAATATTGAACTCAAAACCCCGGCTACTCCTTTTGCTGCGTCAAACGAAATACCATGAATCCCACCGAATCCTCCTATAGCATTAAATGGACTCGTTGCAAGAGTCGTTGAGGCTTGAAGATCCTGTCCTTGGAATATATTTATAATAAGAAAAAGAGAGACGTACATCATATCTATTAGAAACCCTGCTATAGCGTAGGAAAAAGTAACAAGAACGAGCGCTATCACAATTTTCGGAAGCTGGCTTTGGATGGATAGAACCGCTCTGGGGTCAATTTGAATGCGAAACATTATCCCAAGGCCTATTACTATAAACAATATAACGAAAAATAGATACACAAAATTACGCATGGCGGTCCAGAGATCAAGAACCGGAATTAATGAATTAAACCCGTTTCCCGTAGCAAAACTAAGCCCCGAACTTTTTGAATTCAGAGGACACGAGTCAGGGTCAAGCTCGCACTGGGCACAAATGTCGGGATTTTCTGTGCAGTAATCATCAGGTCCAACTATAGCGGCGGCTGCATTTTGTGCTATTCCAAAATGTCCTGCCAGATACCTTGCATATTCTCCCGAAGACGCGGGAATGTTAAAAGTTCCAGCGATTAAATTTCCCAT
>Ga0210057_1006761_pt1 | contig 14176 bp, 16 predicted proteins | sample CryGeyCG2114_010_2_FD_183968 | JGI IMG/M metagenome (GOLD analysis project Ga0210057, IMG submission 183968) | Groundwater microbial communities from aquifer - Crystal Geyser CG10_big_fil_rev_8/21/14_0.10 (SPAdes) (version 2) | ecosystem: Environmental > Aquatic > Deep subsurface > Groundwater ... | reverse complement strand
GTTGCATTTTATTTCTTTAACAAATATCCTGCTAAAGTTTTCCCGGGAGACACTCTCACATATCCAGTTGGAGCACTTATTGGAGCAATAGCAATACTTGGAAATGCTGAAAAGATTGCAATATTCTTTTTCATTCCATATATTTTAGAATTTTTCTTGAAAGCGAGAGGAAGACTAAAGAAAGAAAGTTTTGGAGTAATTCAAAAAGACGGAAGCCTTGAACTTAAATATCCAAAAGTTTACGGACTTGAACACATCGCAATAAAAATACTCAAAAAAATAAAACCTTCACATAAAGCATATGAATGGGAAGTTCCAATGTTGATTAATTTATTCCAAATTGTGGTGATTGTTATCGGGTTTGTTTTGTTTTTTTGAATTAAAATTATTCACAATTGTTTCTCTATAAATTTGATAACTTCTTCAAAAGAAGGCATGGCGTTATTGAGAAGTGGACCCATTTCTGTTTTCCAGATTTTCTTTTTTTCATTTAAACTTTTTGAAAATTCTTTTTTATTGTATTTTTTTGAATAATATTTTAGTTTCCCGTTAATTAACTCTTTATTTACTTTTATTCCTTCATTTATCAGGAAATAGATATCATAAACATCCCGCGCTTTATTTCTTGTCAGGCATGCGCGAAATTTTTCAGAAAGAATTTCTTCGGGAGACATAACCAAAACTTCAAAAGAGGGGATTTCTTCAATGAATCTGCCTATCTTTTTTGTTAAAACAGGTCTCTCTATTTTTTCCCGGAGACTAAAATCAAGTTCCAGCCTGCAAAAGCTGTTTTTAGTTCCGACAAAAAGAGGACCTTTTATTCTCACAATTATTTTTAAGCTTCTTTCGAACTTTTTTTCTTTTAGTTCATATTCGAGCCCGAAATCTTTTAATCCCTTCTCTATTCTTTTAAAATCAAAATCTCCGAGAATATCAAAATCCAGATCCTCAGAGAATCTGTCAAGTCCGAAACACTTGTACAGTGCGGTCCCGCCTTTGAATATGACCTCATTCGCGGAATTCCTGTAAATTATAAATAACAGAAGATTCTGGAAGTAGTCCAATTCTGCAAAACCAAGGTTTTTTATCCCTTTTCTTTTTGCATACTCTTCCAGTTCACTTTTTGAAATCATATTTTTACCCTCCACTTGGAATTAGTCTCTTTTGATTTTTTACTGAACTTGTTTAATACAACATAGTTTTTATCAAGAGAAAACTCTTTTGAGAGGTCAATCTTTTTTAATTTTTCAAGAAGATATCCTGCTCTTTTTACTGTTGAAGAATTTTTGTTTCTTGCAAGGAAATCCACCATTTTCTCTTTATCTATTTTTGAATTCCTGATTAGTTTTTCTATTTCATCAAAGTTTCCCATTTTTTCCTGGTGTTCAAGCGAATCAATAATGAGTTTTTCGTCTATTGCAACGAACATCTCCCCCAGATTGGTTTTTATTTTTTCATACCCAAAAACGGAATTCACTTTTATGAATTCTATTCTGTAATTTTCAAAGGAGATATCTTTTATTTTTTTTGAACATGCCACCTGCACATCTTTTAAAATCTGCTCAGTATACCCTTTGTAAGATGAAGCGCTCCAAAAAGAAAGATAGCCCGGGTAGATTATGTTTGTTGAGACAACAAAAACATCGTCATACATTGTGTAAGAATTTTTCTTTATCCTTTTTATCTCCCCTCTTTTGAGAAGCCTGTTTAAGGCAATTTTTGCATATTGCTTCGAACTTCCCAAAATTCTTTGCATATCCAAAAGATTAAACACAGTCTTTTCCTTTAACTTTCGGAGTATTTCTTTTTCTTTCATAAAGATATATCTTATTTTAACTATTTAAAGTTATCCTTTTTGATAACTTTGGAGGTAGATTATAAGAAAAGCTTGGGTTTTGAATTAAAAGCTTACGAATGGGAAGTCCCTATGCTTATTAATCTATTTCAGATTGCAGTAATCGTTGTTGGATTTGTTTTGTTTTTTTGAAAATTTATTTGAAAATATCTCTTAGTTTTTCTGAAACCTCTCTTAAAACCTGGGCATAATTAGGAAGAAAATTCACAAGATTCTTTAACGAAACATTATACTCATTTTCTGAAGGATATTTTAATTTCTTATAATCACTACTTTCTTCCTTTAATTTCTTTTTTATGAGTTCTTTGTCTATTTGGACCCCTTTTGAAAATAAAAACCACAGATCATAAAGGTCTCTAGGTTCAGAACGGTTGATTATGGCTCTTATTTTTTCTGCAAGAATTTCTTTTTCGCTTAAAACACTTATAACAAATGAAGGGGTATCAGAAAATATTTTATTCACGACTTTAGCTTCTTTGTTATATGACTTTTGTTTGTTAAAATCTATTTTTAGAGTGTTTGTGGATTTATGGTCTCCGTTGAATAGAGGTCCCTTGAACCTTATTTCAAATCTTACATTCCCTTCAAACTTTTTTTCTGAATAAATTTCATAGGGAATATTAAGAAGATCAAAATTCTTTATGCAAAGGTAAACCACCTTTCTTAATTCTATTAAATTAGAATTGGTGCTGAAATCTAAATCTTCTGATGCTCTTTCAAGACCAAAACAAATCTTGAGTGCAGTTCCCCCCTTAAAGACAAATTTTTCCGGAAAATTAGAGATTGCATTTAAAAAAAGATATTGGAGATATTCCTTTTCTTCATAATACATATTTGTCTTTCGCAGATCTTTTAATTTGCTAAGTTCTTCAGTAGTTATCATATATTAATATCCAGCAACCATTTTTTATTTAAATTGTTTTTCTTTTCGAGGTTGGGATCAAGAAGTTCAAAACCTTTTCCGATTTTTTTTTCCAACCTTTTCAAACCTCCTACTTTTAAAGAGTCAAGTAGGAAACCAAGCCTCCTAATAGCCGATTTACTTCCTATTTTAAGGACATAATCAATCATTTTCTTTAAATTTAATTCATTTATTGCTCTCTTAAGTGAAATCCTTACTTCTTTAATTCCCCCTGAATACCTTGGAAAAATCAGGGAATCTATTATGGCCTTTTCTTTTTCAGCAATTGTAATCCTCCCAATTGAGGTATAACCAAAAAACTTTTTTTTTGAGAGAGTCACAAATTTAAAATTTTCAATATCTTTAGAGTATTTTGTTGAGACAACAAATATTTTTTTTGGAGTGTTGTCTGAAAACCCATAATAATTAAGAGCGGACCAAAAAGAAATGTAAGAGGGGAAATTTATTTCTGTTGCAATTTCAAATTCGTTTGTTCCCGAAAGAGAAAACTTTCTTTTTCCCACCTTTATCAAGACTTTCTTTTTACTAAGAGACTTAATTATATTATATGCCTTTGTTTTATTCATATTCATGAGGAGGCATAAATTGTTCACACTAAAAACTCTCAAATCTAACTCTTTAAATTTTTCATATACTTCACTTTCAAGTTTGCTCAGATTCATTTTTCCCTTTTGCGATTTTCTTTTATTTTAGTAGTTTATTTACTAATATTAGATAAATTTACTTTTTAAATGTTTCGTGAAATTTTTCATGGAAAATCAAACCTTCCCATGAAGCATATGAATGGGAAGTTCCAATGTTGATTAATTTATTCCAAATAATTTTAATTATTGCTGAATTTGTTTTGTTTTTTTTTTTGAATTAATTAAAAAATCAATTTAATTCTTTTAGTTTTGGCCAATTTTTATCTTTTTCTGAAAGAATTGGATTTTTTATTGGCCATGGAATGTTTATTTCGGGATCATTCCAAATTAAACCCCCCTCATTCTCAAAAGAATAAAGGTTGTCATTTTTGTACTCCATTTCAACTTCATCACTAAGAGTTGCAAATCCATGTGCACATCCTCTTGGAATGTAAAGACAATGTTTATTTTCTTCAGATAGAGTTACTGCAAAATACTTTCCATAGGTGGGTGATTCTTTTCTTATATCCACTGCAACATCAAAAAGTTTTCCCTTTATACATCTAACAAGTTTTGCCTGAGCATATTTTCCTTTCTGAAAATGTAATCCTCTTATTACTCCTCCCTTAGATTTTGAATGGTTATCCTGAACAAAATCCCCAATTATTCCCTCTTTTTCAAAATCATCTTTTTTATATGTTTCAAGAAAAAATCCTCTTTCATCCCCAAAAACTTTGGGTTTAATTAAAATTACCCCTTCAACTGCTGTTTTTTCAAATTCAAATGTCATTTTCTTCTTTTGCTTTTTTTAAATAATCTCTTACTGTGTGAGTTAATGGAACACCTATACCTTTACACCAATAACTTCTTGCTATTTGATTACTTAAAGAATATTTTATCCCTAATTCTTCAAAGATATTTTTTAAAACTTCTTCGGTAATTATTTCTCCTTCAATATTATATTCTGGTTGGGAGTTTTTTTCTTCAATAATTTTTTTAATTGCAGCATAAAAATCATCAACATGTAAAAACTGATTTTTGAAGTGAACCATTTGAATCTCTTCATTTTTTTTCATTTTATTTATGATGATGTCTACAAAATTTCTTCCATACTTCCCATAAAGACTACATGGTCTTACTATAATTCCCTTGAAACTTGCAGAAGACATAATTTTTTTAAATTCTTCTTCTGCCATAACTTTACTCATAGCATAAGCTTCGAGCGGGTGATAAGGTGTACCTACTTCTGCAGGATATTTTCTATCCCCAAAAACTCCATAGGTAGAGATTAAATAAAAATATTTTAGTTCTGACCTTGAAGAAGCTTCTAAAACTTTCTTTAACATGGTTACATTTTTACTAAATGCATCATTTGCATTATAAGCTCCAGCAAAATGAATTAATTTTTCAATCCCATTTAAATCCTCTTTTTTAAAATTATTAAGGTCCATTATCTTCCATTCAATATTTGGATGTTCAAAATTTCTTTCAGATTCCTTACCAAATGCTACCACATTATACCCTTCATTTGCTAAATCTTTAACAAGATTGTTTCCGAGAAATCCACTTGCTCCAGTAACTCCAATTTTTCCTTTCATTTTAGTGCTTCCCTGTAAATTCTTAATATTTTTTTATTTCTGTTTTCTACACTAAACTTTCCCTCACTAACCAATTTAAATCCTTCTTCTCCCATTTTTTTCATAAGATTTTCATTTTTAATTAACTTTTCTATTGCTTTTACAATTCTTTTGGAATTTTTTTTAGAATTTTCTTTTATTTGATTAATTACTTTTTTGTTGACCATTGGAATATTGAAATTTTTTAATGCGTCTGTTTTTTCAGGATTTATCAAAATTCCATTTTGATAATTTACATATTCCTTGTTTGCCCAAAAATCATAAGTTACAATTGGAAGTTTAAACCACCTTGAAATTAAAAACATCATGGCTGGAGTTGAATAGCAAGGTTGTAAAAATATTTTTGATTTGTTTAAAATCCCATAAAGTTCTTCTATTGGAACTACTTCCTTTAGAATTATATTTTCTTCCTTAGAAATTTTTATGTTCCCTGGAATATCTCCTATAAAAACAAATTTATAATTTTTAAATTTCTTTGCTAAAATTTCAAAAGATAGAAGAGTCTCATACCCTCCCTTTGCGTAAAAAATATCCTCATTTCTTATATTGCTTGATCCAGCAAAAACTACAAGATTTTCCCTATTGACTGTCTTTCTAAATTTTTTTGGAATGAATGTAACCGGATAAATTACTTCTTGATTTTTCTTTATTGAATCACCAAAAAAAAGTTTAAAAGATTTTAAAGCCTCTTTATTTATTGGAAGAAAAAATTTAAGGTTCTTTTTATTTAAAATTTTTATGAGACTATTTTTAAATTTTTGATTATGAAAATCTGTTCCAATGAATGATCCAACTGTTTCATAATCTATAACAAAAATTTTATTGGTCTTTCCGAGATGGTTTGCAAAATGAATTAAATCAAAATTTAAATCTTTTCTTAGAGAATCATTTAATCTATCAATTACCTTTTGATGAAAAAAACCTAAATTTTTTAATAAATGATAAACTTTTTTAAAAAATCCAAATGATCTTTTATTTATTCCCCTAAATTCTGATTTAAAATATTCTACTCCAAAAGGAGGATTTGAAAAATAAGATTGATAAAGACTATGCATTTTATTTGTAATCTTAAAATCTAGTTGAATTCTCATTTTTATTTTTTTATTATCCACCAATCTCTTCTCTCTCCAAAATGAACTTCTAACTTTTTTTCTTTTGCAAATTCCAAAACTGCATTTGAAACTCCCACGTACTGAATATCATGTCCCGAAAGAATTCCTCCCTTATTTAATAAATCCCAGTATAAATTTAGATCTTTTTTTACATATTTATATTCATGATTTCCATCCACATAAATAAAATCAACTTTTTCTTTTATTGATGTTATTGCCTTTTCAGAATAATCTTTTATCCAAATTATTTTCTTTAGATATCTCTTTAAATTTGCCCTACACACTTTGAAATCAATATTTAGTGAATCTTGGGTCCTTTCTGGTTCAGATTTTGAATAATCCTCATAAGAAATCCAAGGGTCAACCAAGTATAAATTTTTTATTTTTAAGTTTTTTAAAATTTCTTTGGAATTCTCCCCCCTTAAAACTCCAATTTCTATGGCTGTGATCATTTTTCCTTTGAAATATTTTTTAGCAAATTTTATTGCTTCCTTAGGTCTTGTTTTGATAATCTCAATTGAAAGAGACCTATCTAAAAAACTGTTAAATTTTTGAATTATTTCCATTTCTTTTAAAAAGTCCAATACCTTTTAAATATTTATGAAAAAAAAGATAAAATATCAAAATTTATCTGAAATTGCTACCAAAGGGACAATTTATAATATGGTTTCTTTGATTATACTAAAATTGGGAGGACTTATCTTTACCGTTATTATTGCAAGATTACTTTTACCCGAACTTTTTGGAGTTTATGCTCTTGCTCTTTCAATAATCACAATTGCTCTAACTTTTACTGATTTAGGGATTACAAATACCTCAATAAGGTACATTTCTGACTCATTAGGAAAAAAGAATAAAAAAATGGGAAGAAGCTATGGGAGATTTTTTATAAAGAGAAAATTAATGTTAGTCTTAATTGCAGTTGTAGTTCTTCTTGGAATCTCAAAGTACCTCTCCTTTACAATTTATAATAATCCTCTTCTTTATTATCCCCTACTTTTTTCTTGTTTATTTATCCTTTCAGAATCATTTAGAGAATTTTTTGGAGTTTTCTTTGTTGCAAGAAAGGATTTGAAACCAACTGTCTTTTTTGATTTGTTTTCTCAAATTTCAAAAATTGGTTTTTCTATAATTGCAATTCTTTTATTTACAAGTGAACTTAAAATCTCTGGACTTTTCCTTGCATTCTTCTTTTCGAGTTTTTTAACATTACTAATCTCATTTTTAGTATTGATTAAAAGAGATAAAGAATCTTTAATTGGAAAAACTGAAAAAATCAATAAATCAAAAATAAACAATTATTGGAAATATATGGTTGTTGCAACGCTTTCGCTTGCTTTTTTTGGTTCAATTGATACTCTAATGCTGGGAGGATTTGTTGGAACTGAATATCTAGGTTACTACCGAGTCTCTATGAGTCTTATTCTTACAATTGCTTCCTTATTTCCTTTGTCCACTCTCTTTCTTCCAATTTTTACCCAAATCTATAAAAAAAGGTTTATTAGGGGATTTCAAAAAACAATAAGATATATTCTAATTTTTTCAATTCCTGCAACAGTTGGAGCAATCTTTATTGCAAAATACCTTATCTTTATAGTTTATGGGAATTTATACCTTCCAGCAATTTCTTCTTTTTACTTCCTTTCTCTTTTGATTATTACTACTCCCTTAATTTCATTATATTCAATAATTCTTGAATCAAAGGAAAAACCAAAAATTGTTAGTAATGCGGTTTTAATTTCTTTAGTTGTAAATGTTGTTTTAAATTATATTGCAATAAAACTTTTTATCTCAAACCCTCTTGAAGTAATCGCCGGAGTTGGATTTGCTACTGCAATTAGCAGATTACTCTTACTTGGGATTTTAATATTTTATTCTAAAAAAGATCTTGGGATTCAAACAAAAGGAATTGGACTTAGAAAACCAATTTTATCTATATTAGTTATGGGAATTTTTTTATACACCTTTAATTCTTATGTGGACATAAACCTCTTCGCGGGAATAATTGAAGTTATCTTAGGAATAATAATTTACTTTGGAGTTTTGATTTGGTCTGGAGGACTTAAAAAAGAAGATTGGAATTTGATTAAAGATTTAACAAAGATAAAGAAAAATTAAGATTTTATAGAATCTCTATAAATTTTTTCCAGTTTTTTATTCCTTTTTTCTATTGAGAATTTTCCTTTTTTAACTTCCATATATCCTGCTTCACCCATTTTCCTTCTTAAACTTGGATTTTTTATTAAGATTTCTACTTTTTTTGTAAGATCTGAAAAATATTTATCATTTTCAAAAATTTTTAGTTTTTTAATATAATCTTCGAATGAAGGGAAAATCATTTTGAAATTTTCATCATGCCACTTAAAAGGATGATCCACCACAAAACCATTAACTTTATTTTTTACTATCTCCGAACTAGAAAAAATATCTCCTGTAACTATCGGAATTTTATAATTCATCGCATCAAGGAAAGCATTACCAAAAGAATCTAGATTTGTAGGATATAAGAAGATATCTGCTTTTTTATATAAATTTTCCCAAATATCATCTGAAACATAATCTTTGGTGTCTAAAAATTGGATGTTTTTTTTATTTTTGTATTTTTCTTTTAATTCCTTTGGGACTGGTCCCCTCATAACTAAATTAAAATCATACTTTCCCTCTAATTTATCAAAAACTTTTAAAACTGTATATCCCCCCTTTTCGTAAAACCTTCTTCCAACCCAAAGAATTGTTGGAATTTTATTTATGTTCTTCTTGAAATTTTTTACCGATTTTTTAGAAAGATAGACCACTTCCATTTTATTTTCCAAATCTTCTAAACCTCCATTAATCATAGATAATCTTGCTGCATTTGTGTATGGAAGTAATTTTTTGCAATATTTTGAAAGAAGAATTTTTTTTACCTTAAAAAAATAATCTTTCTTTAGATTTGAAGGGTCAAAGGATAAAAGCCCCCAAATATTTTCTACATCCATCACCCAAGGAGATTTTCCTGAATTTAAGATATTATTTGTCATATGAATCACTTGACATCCGTGAGGAGAAATTCTTACTATAGGGGGCCTATTTTTTATATACCTCAACCAAATTTTTACTTTCAATTGATGAAAAAAAGAAGGTTTATCTTTTGAAGATCTTAAAATTTTAAAATACTTATACTCTACTCCCTTTGGAGGGTTGTCAATTATCTCATAAACAGAAGGATGTGGTCTTTTTCCCAATCTTAAAAAAACATTTATCTTTTTCATATTCTTAGTATCAAAAATAAATTTATAAACCTTTTTTAATTTAGTTGAATATGAAAGCACTTATTCTTGCTGGAGGATTTGGAGAAAGATTGGGTTCATTAACAAAAAAAAATCCCAAACCAATGATATTAATAAACAAGGATCCAATTTTGAAGTACCAACTACTTCTTTTGAAAAAACATGAAATAAATGAAATAGGACTTGCACTATCTTACTTACCTAAAAAGATAATGGATTACTTCGGGGGGGGTGAAAAATTAGGAGTTAAATTAAAATATGCTATAGAATCTTCCCCACTAGGGACTTCTGGAGCATTGAACAACTTTAAAGAATTTTTTAAAGAACCATCTTTTGTATTCTATGGGGATAACATTACAAATTTAAATTTAACCAAGATGATTAAAGAGTACAAAAAATCTAAAGCTGATGGGGCAATCTACCTTTATCATGAAAAAATGGGGGATAAAAAAACTACTCCAGGACTAGTCTTAATTAATAAAAAAGGATTTGTAAAGGAAATAATAGAAAACCCTACTAAAGATCAACAAAAAAAATTAAACAAAATTCCAAAAAATTTCAAATTTACTAATTCTGGAATTTATATTATAAATAAAAAAATTTTAAACCTTATCCCTAATGGAAAGTCTGATTTTGCAAAACAAATTTTTCCAAAAGCGCTAGAAAAAAAATTAAAAATTTACGGATATCGTGAAAAATGTTATATCAGGGAAGTGGGTCAAATAAAAAGATACTTAAAAGCAAAAAAAGAAATTGAATCGGGAAGTGTGAATATATGAAAAAAGCACTTTTTTTAGATAGAGATGGTGTAATTAACAAAACTGTAAAAAAATTTAGCAAAGAAAAAAGAAGATTTATTGATGATTCACCATTTAACGTTTTTGAATTTAAATTTAATAAAAACATTAAAAATATTGTTATGAAAGCAAAAAAGAAAAAATATGAGGTAATAATTATTACCAACCAACCTTCGATTCTTAAGGGAAATTTTACGATGAAAGACTACGAAAAAATAAATACTAAAATCTGTAAATTTCTTGGGATTAAAAGAGAAAAAATTTTTGAATGTTTTCATAAAGAAAATTTATCCCTCCCATGCAATTGTAGAAAACCTAAACCTGGACTTTTCTTAATGGCAAAAGGAGAATTTAATATTGACTTGAAAAATTCCCTATTGATTGGAGATTCCTGGAGAGATATAATTGCAGGTCAAAAAGCGGGAATCAAAAAGACCATCTTTATTAGAAGAAAAAAAGATGAGTTTCAGATTGGGAATCTTGAAGACGAAAAGAAAATGATAAAAAAAGAGATAAAACCTTCAAAGATAATTAACTCTCTTGAAGAAGCAATTTTATTCTTAAATTTTTAGTTTATCTATTTTGTTTATAAATCTTTTGGCAAAACATTTATAAAGTTTGATCCTTATTTTTTAGAATGATTGTTGTTAGAGCACCTTTGCGAATTTCTTTAGGGGGAGGAGGAAGCGATTTACCTTTTTATTCCTCTAAATTTGGGGGAGAATTAACTTCTGTCGCAATAAATAAATATAATTATATTATTATCAAAAAAAGAGATTTTTATAAAGATTTTTTAATAAGATACTCTAAAACTGAAAGAGTTAATCATCCTTCTGAAATAGAACAACCTCTAATAAGAGAATCTTTAAAATTTCTTGAGATAAATGATCCTATTGAAATAACTGCAATTTCAGACGTTCCTGCTGGAACTGGCCTTGGATCTTCCAGTACTTTTTTAGTAGCTTTGTTAAAAGCATTACATCTTCACAAAAGAGAAGAAATTTCTGCAAAAAAACTTGCTGAAGAAGCATCTTATATTGAAATGGAAATTTTAGGAGAACCCATTGGAAAACAAGATCAATATCTTGCTTCGCTAGGAGGATTAATCAATTTAAAAATTAAAAAGGATGGGACTGTTCTTGCAAGTCCACTTAATTTTTCTTTTTCAACTCGTGAAGAACTTGAAAACAATCTTCTTTTATTTAGTACTGGAATTAAACGTTCTGCATCTGAAGTTATTAAAGACCAGAAAAAAAACTCAGAAAAAGACAAAGATAAAATGAAAAAGATGAATCTAATTAAAGAAATAGGAATTGAAATTAAGAAATCAATTGAAACGGGTAATCCTTCCCAAGTAGGAAAATGGTTTAATGTCCATTGGGAAACCAAAAAAAAGTTTAGTGAAAAGATGAGTTCTCCTGAGATCGATAGAGGATACGAAATTGGATTAAAAAATGGTGCTAGAGGAGGTAAACTAGTTGGAGCTGGAGGAGGAGGATTTTTATTATTTTATTGTGATGAAAATAAAATTAAATTGAGAGAAGCTATGCAAAAGGAAGGATTAAATGAATTAAATTTTAAATTTGACATGGATGGATGCAAGGTGGTTTATGATGGAAGATAATTTAAATTATATTGAAAAATACATTGAAGAAACTAAAGAGATTATTGAAAAAATAGACAAAAAAGAGATTGATAATTTTATAAAAATTTTATATGATATTTGGAAAAAAGATAAAAAAGTAATTACAGCTGGAAATGGGGGTTCTGCATCTACCGCTTCACATTTTGCTTCAGACCTTGCAAAAACTGTATCTAATGATAGTTCTAAAAAAGAAATCTCTTCTTTAAAAGGATTTAAATCTATATGTATGAATGATAACCCTTCTCTTTTGACTGCATGGATCAATGATTCTGGATGGGAAAATGCCTATTCTGGAATTCTTAATACTTTTCTTGAAAAAGAAGATGCAATTCTTCTAATCTCTGTTCATGGAGGATCGGGATGGTCTGGAAACCTTGTTAAAGCAATTGAAACTGCAAGATCTAAAGGAGCAAAAGTTTTAGGTCTTGTTGGATTTGATGGAGGACAAATGAAAACTCTTTCTGATGTATGCATAACTATTCCAAAAGATTCCACCCCCCATACAGAAGGGATCCATCTTGTCATTCAACATTTGATTGTTGAAAGACTTAGGCAACTAATAAATGAGGAAGAAGAAAAATGAAATTTTTTGCAGACACTGCCAATATAGTTGAAATTGAATATTGTTTTTCTAAAAAAGTGAATGATGGGATTACTACAAATCCAAAAATTATGGAAATGACTGGAAATTTGACTGAAGGATTTGAAGGAGCCTCAAGATTAATTTTAAATAAATTTAAAGAAACCCCAATTAGTTTGGAAACTGACCTAGCAAATCTTGATGCAAGAAACTTAAAAAAAATTGACCCGGAAAAGGTAAAAACAGTTCTTCTCTCTCAAGCATATTCACTCTCTTCATTAGGGAAAGATGTTGTTGTTAAAATTCCTATTTGTGAGGGGGGAATTCTTGCAACTAAAAAACTTTTTGAAGAAGGAATAAAAACTAATGTTACGGCCTGTATGACTCCTTACCAGGCAATAGTTGCTGCAAATGCTGGAGCAACTTATGTTAGTTTATTTGCAAATAGAATGTTGGATTCAAGAATTATTGAAATTTCTGGAAATTCTTTAGAAGAGATAACTAAAAATCCTAACTGGAAAGATATTGTTAAAAAAAATAAAGAAAAATATTTTGAAAAAGCCTGGGAAAAAGTTTTGGGAGATATTTCTTATGTCTCTTCTTACTTGGAAGGGGGGAAAACTGAGCTTATTGTTGGAAGCATAAGAACCCCTGAAGATATTTATAGAATTTCTAAGGCAGAGCCACAAATAATTACAATTCCTACAAAAATAGTTGAAAAACTTGAAGATATAAATAAAATAAAAGGAACAAAAAGAACCATCAAACCATCCATATTTAAAGATGAAGGAAGTTTATACCATCCAATGACCCAATACACTATTGAAGAGTTTGAAGAATCTGCAAAAAATTATAAAAAATAATTTTACTTTTTGTTGATGCAAATAACTTTTTGCTTTTTGTTTATTAAGATTTTATCCATAATTAATCCAAAGGGGTAACCAAGATGCAAAATAAGAATTATCAAATAATTAAGGGGATTTTTTGTGGATTTTCTTAAGTTTACAATTTCTCTAGAAAACATAATAACCATTAATCTCCAATAAAAAGGAAGTTTTTTGTTAATAACCCCTAATTGACTAGTAATAAACCTCCCTTTTTTAAAAGCGTGTGCCCAATACAAGTGTTCGATGCTGTTATATGCAAGATAACCTTTGATGATAAATTTATTTTTTGAAAGAATTTTTTTCAAATCTTCTTTAGAAAAAAATCTATTATGGCCTATTTGTTTAGGGTAATTTGGATTAAATTTTTTCAGAATCACCTCACTTTCTTTCAGAGGAACAGAAAGTATTAACTTGCCCCTATTTTTAAGTACTCTTTTTATTTCTTTTAGCGATTTTTCTAAATCTTTTACATGTTCTAATACTTCAATACAATAAACTTCATCAAAATAATTTTTTTTAAAAGGGATCTTCTCAGCAACTCCTACCTTAAAAGAGATATTTTTTTTATTATTTTTGAGATTGCATGTGAGAATATTTTTTTTTGAATAGTCTATTCCAAAGATTTTAGAATTGGCTTCTTCTTTCTCAATCAACCTTATTAATTCTCCTGTTCCACATCCTAGATCCAATATTTTTTTCATCTTCTTTTTCTTCTTTTTTCTTTTATCTCATTTAGATTATTTAAATTTTCCATATATGCTTTTGCCAAAACTTTTAATTTTTTGAGAGGGTTTTTTGAAATTATTGCAGATCCAAAATGAATTATGGTAAATTTTAATATTTTCTTGA
>Ga0210057_1006760_pt1 | contig 14178 bp, 13 predicted proteins | sample CryGeyCG2114_010_2_FD_183968 | JGI IMG/M metagenome (GOLD analysis project Ga0210057, IMG submission 183968) | Groundwater microbial communities from aquifer - Crystal Geyser CG10_big_fil_rev_8/21/14_0.10 (SPAdes) (version 2) | ecosystem: Environmental > Aquatic > Deep subsurface > Groundwater ... | reverse complement strand
AAAGTTGTAGTAAATCCCGAATGCACAATATTGGGAGGAAATAATGTTGGTTTTAAGGCAGGGGATACTATTACAGTAGAGGGTTTATTATACGGGCTTCTTGTTAGAAGCGCGGCGGATGCCGCTTGTGTTTTGGCTAACGCGGACGGAAGTTACGAAAGATTTATAAATAAAATGAACCAAAAAGCAAATGCTTTAGGTTTAAACAGCACTCATTTTACTAACGAGGTGGGGTTTGACGCAGACAATGGAACTCATCTCTCTACAGCTTACGATCTTTCGGTTTTGGGAAGGGAAGCTCTAAAAAACGACGTATTTAGAAAAATTGTTGGCACAAAAGAAACAAGCATAGATTCTTCTTCTAATGGAAAAACTTATTATATTTCTAATACCAACGAGCTTTTATTTACATTACCGGGAACTACGGGAGTAAAAACAGGATATACGGAGAAAGCTTTAGGGTGCCTTGTTTTTAGTTACGAAAATCTTGGGAAAAAAATACTAATAGTTGTTATGGGCAGTAGCGACAGATTTGGCGATACAGAAAAATTGTTAAATTGGGTACTAAGTTCTTTTAGATTTTAGTTTGTATCTAAAAGAATCTGATCCGCGCTTAGAGCTGGATAATATATTATAAAATTTCCTTGTAAATTGTATATGTCTTTTGATATTCCTGTAAATATATAAAATGGTTGAAGTACTTCGAAGTAATTAGGTATTTCTATATAAATTAATTCCACATCTCTAATCTCCAGTCTGCTAATTTCGGGAGGCGTGTAGGAAGAATACTCATTTTTTCCTTCTTCTATAAGACTTGCTAAGATTCCATTACCAGAAATAACGTTTGACCAAGCAGAGTTTACATCTAATAAAGGGTAAGTCGACCCTTTTTCTGTATCGTAATCCCAATAAGTGTATTCGAATTGAGGAATAACATTCTCTTTGCCATTATTGGTTACGTATACAGAAATAAGAGAAAAATTTGGTTGAGAGTTAAATATTTTTATGTCTTCCTTTTTACCGATGCTTCTAACAAAATCTACTCTAGAAAAGTGAGCGGATTCATTTTCCTGCGCCGTTCGATATATTCCATTTTCTAAGATTAAATACGAAACTCTTTTTTTGGCATTTACAAGATCCGGATGAGAAAGACCAATAAAATCTAAAAATTTTAATGCCGCGTCTTGAGCTTTTTTTTCTGCGAGAGCCTTTCTGCTAGATACACTAGAGGGAGGTCTTATTAAATCGAAAGTTAATTTATAGTTATTTAGAACTGTATTAGCGGTCATTTTCATTCTTTCGTTTGAGTTTTCCCAAACAAATTCGGTTGTAGAAACTTGCACCGGATTGCTGGTGAAACCCAATTTTATCGCTATGTCTCTTGTTCTCTTTTCCGAAAGTATGGTTGCCAGGGGGGGTTTTGTTTTGTAAAGTTCTATTCTATCGTTAAATTCGGGTAATTTTCCTGTTTTTGTATCTAATAAGTATTCTGGGGCAGCGTTTTTTGACAAAGGCAGTGAGTAGAGTTTAATAGGTTTAATCTTTCCAAAACCTATTTGGGGCGGAGGTGGGGGGGGTACTGGAGTAAGTTTTTTTATGGTATATATAACACCGGCTTTTCCTACAAAATATAGTATTAAAACTATGATAGAAAATTTTATGAACTTTTTAAAGGTGTAATTAAATTCGGTAAGGGTCATATATTTAAGTATAATCCAATGTTTCCAACTTTTGAATGATATAATAACCTTTAAGTATTAAATTTTGTTTTTTGTTCAGGTTTATGATTACAACAAGACTGGCCCCGTCCCCTACAGGAAATTTTCACATCGGGACTTTATACCAAGCCTTATTTGACTATGTTTATGCCAAAAAGAAAAAGGGGGGCAAGTTTATATTAAGGATAGAAGACACCGACAGGTCCCGATTTGTAAAGGGAGCGGAAGAATTAATCCTAAAATCTCTTAAGTGGGCGGGGCTTTCTTTCGATGAGGGTCCTATAAGGCAGTCGGAGAGATTGGAGATATATAAAAAGCGCGCTTTGGACTTAGTAGAAAAGGGCTTTGCCTATTACTGCTTTTGTTCAAAAGAAAGATTAGACAGTGTTAGAAAAGAAAAACAGAATATGGGCCTGCCCCCTATGTACGATGGAAAGTGCTCGTTTCTAGAATTAAAAGTTGTGAAAGATAGTCTTGCCTTAAAAAAAGAGTATGTAATTAGAATGAGAGTCCCAAAAAACAAAAAAATTGTTATTAACGATTTAATACGCGGCTCGGTAGTGTTTGACTCTAATGTAATCGATGATCAAGTTTTATTAAAATCCGACGGTTTTCCTACTTATCATCTAGCGGCTGTTGTCGACGATCACTTAATGAAAGTAACTCATGTCATAAGAGGAGAAGAATGGCTTTCGAGCAGTCCAAAACATGCGCTTTTGTATAAATATTTTGGGTGGAAGGAGCCTTATTGGATTCATACCCCCCTTATGAGAAATCCCGATAAAAGCAAACTTTCTAAGCGTCAGGGGCATACCGATTTGAGATGGTATATAAATGAAGGCTATTTGCCCGAAGCTTTATTAAATTATCTAGGCTTAATAGTTTGGGGAAGAGAGAAAGGAAAGGAAATTTTTAGTATCGAAGATATGATTCACGAATTTAAGTTTGAGGATATAAGAGTTTCGGGACCTATCTTTGACTTGGTAAAGTTAAATTGGATCAATGGTATTTATATTAGAAATCTAAAACCTATAGAGTTAAAAGGCCGTTTAGTTAAATTTGACAAATCATTAGCAAAATTAGATCAAAAAATGCTGGAAAAAGTAATTCCTCTTGTTCAAGAAAGAATGCGCAAGCTTTCGGAATTTAAAAAATCCGCGAATTATTTTTTTAACGATATTAAAACATCTAATAGCGACATTAAAAAACTTCTTTTAGACGAATCGAAAACGGATAAAAAATCAACGGCCGAAAGATTAAAGATAACAACCTATACCTTGCAAAAAACGAATAGCTGGACCCCTGAACTGATCGATAAAAAATTGCGCGAAGCGTTGAGTGAGTCTAAAATTAAACCTAGACAGTTTTTTATGCCAATTAGAGTTGCTCTTACGGGAAGAAACGTGTCTCCCCCTTTAGTCGATATAATGAAAGTTTTAGGCAAGGAAAAATCTATTGGGAGAATAAACAAAGCTGTAAAACTTTTATCCTAATCGCAATTTACCAAATTATGTATTAAAATTCCCGCCACAATAGAGACATTTAGAGAATAATGATTTCCATGCCTTTTTATTTCTAATATTTCGTTGCAGTTTTTTATTAAAGTTTTACTTATTCCCGCAAGCTCGTTTCCCAATACATATATTGTGTTATCAAAAAAATTGTGTTTTTCGAACCTATTACTTTTTGTATTTTGCTCAACACATACAATTCTTAGACCTTTTTCTTTTGCGTATTTAACTAAATCTTTCGAGGTATCAATTAAATAGACTTTTATATCTTTTTGGGACCCAAGCGATGTCTTTTTAATTTTTGGATTAATATTTTTTCTATCCTTGTCTTTTCCTGAATAGCCAATAAGTATTAAATTTTCAAGTTTGTAAAAACTCATTGTTCTCATTATTGATCCAATGTTATATAAGCTTCTTATGTTTTCTAAAGCAATATAAACGCTTTTTTTCATAATTTAAGTTAAAAACTTTACATTTTAAGTTTAAAGTTTTAAAAATTATAACTATAAGTAGTTTAATAATTAAAGGAAAAAAATACAAATTGCCTATATTTTTACCATCTGCCGCAAGTTTAATCTCAAAGTTAGAGAATTGATAAGTAGTTGTAGTATAATTATAGAAATTAGAAATTAAATACTTGCGCGGAGGTGAATTAAATTATGCTAACAATAACAATTTTAGTGGTATTGGTTTTTATAGCAGTCTACGCTGTCTCTTTGTATAACACCCTTAGAACATTAAAGGTAAGAATTAAGGCTAGTGCGCAGGAAATTGGAAATCAGCTTAAAAGGCAGACGGAGCTTATACCTAACCTTGTAGAATCCGCAAAAGGTTACATGAAACACGAAAAAGATGTGTTTAAAATGCTAACGGATGCTCGAAAGCAGGTTGTGGGGGCTTTAAAATCCAACGATTTAAATGAGATGGTAAAAGCAAGCGAAAGTATAGCTTCGGCCCTGCCTAAAATTCAAGCCACCTTCGAATCCAACCCAGAAATTAAAGCTACGGTTGTAGTTCAAGAGTTAATGCAAAACCTAAGGGACACTTCCGATAAAGTAAGCTATTCCAGAAGGTTACTAATAGATTTATCTGCCGATTACAACACAAAAATTGTAACTTTTCCAGGAAATATTGTTGCGGGAATGTTAGGATTTAATGAAGAAAAAGGTTTAGTTGCTCCGGAGAGTGGGGAGCATATTGAGGTCAATAAGGAAGAGGTAAAAACTCCAAAAGTCGAATTATAAATATTTAAATATGCCAATATTTATTTAATGTCCGAGATAGTCAACTTTTACGAACGTCGGGGGGAAAATATGGTTAAAACAGCCTTTTTAATGGTTGGCTTTGTGGGTTTGTTTGCGGTATTTGGATACTTTATTGGGTATTTATACCCCGAAGCAACCTACGTTTTACCCTTCGCTTTTATTTTTTCTTTAGGTTTCTCTTTCGTTAGCTATTACTACAGCGACAAAATTGTTCTTGGAATTTCTAAAGCTACTCCTGCCAATAAAAAGGACCATTTCGAATTTTATACAGTAGTCGAGAACATTGCGTTAGGAACCGGTATGCCCATGCCAAAACTTTATGTAATTAAAGATTCTTCCCCTAACGCTTTTGCGACAGGTAGGGGAAAAAAACACGCCACAGTAGTTGCGACAATCGGGTTGCTTAGAAAATTGAATAGATCCGAACTGGAGGGGGTTATGGCGCACGAAATGGCTCATGTAGGAAATAACGATATGCTTTTAATGACAGTTGTGGCTGTTTTAGTAGGTACCATTGTTATGGTTATGGATTGGTTTTGGCGGATCAGAATTTATGGAGGCGGGGCAAGAGATAAAAAAGAGAGTGGCGCAATATTTATTGTTCTTGCTCTAGTTATAGCAATTTTAACTCCCTTAATTGCTCAAATAGTAAAGTTTGCCGTTTCTAGGCAAAGAGAATTTTTAGCCGATGCCACTGCTGTAAAGTACACCAGAAACCCCAATGGTTTAATTGGCGCTTTAAAAAAGATCTCTTCTTCTCGAGAACCTTTAGAGGTTGCAAATAAAGCGACGGCTCATTTATATTTCGAAAATCCTTTGGATAATATTTCCGGATCGGCGTCCGTTGGCAAGTTTAAAAACCTTTTTTCTACGCACCCCCCAGTTAGCGAAAGAATTTTAAGACTTGAACAAATGTAGCCTAATAGTAAAATATAAAATGAAAAGGTTTAATATAATTTTGATTTGGGGATAATCTATGTCTAATAAAAATGAAAAAATGGAAGCCTTATCTAATGCCATGGCCCAGATAGAAAAAAACTTTGGTAAGGGTTCGATTATGAAATTAGGCGCCACCATTGGCGATAGAAATATAGAGGTTATTCCAACCGGCAGTATAGCTTTAGATCTTGCGCTTGGGGTTGGCGGTGTTCCAAGAGGAAGAATAGTAGAAATATTTGGCCCGGAATCTTCGGGTAAAACTACTTTGGTTCAGCATATTATCGCGGAAGTTCAAAAACAAGGGGGTACCGCCGCCTTTATAGACGCGGAACACGCGCTCGATCCTCTATACGCGAAAAAAACTGGTGTTAATATAGACGATCTAATTGTTTCTCAACCAGACACCGGAGAGCAAGCTTTAGAAATAGCCGAGACATTAATTAGAAGCGGCGCTGTTGATCTTATCGCAATAGATTCTGTTGCGGCTTTAACCCCAAGGGCAGAAATCGAAGGGGAAATGGGAGATTCTCATATGGGTTTACAAGCAAGACTTATGTCCCAAGCTCTGCGAAAAATAACCGCGGCTGTTTCTAAATCTAACTGCACTGTAATATTTACAAACCAAATTAGAGAGAAAATAGGAATATTTTTTGGAAATCCAGAAACAACTCCAGGAGGAAGAGCTTTAAAATTCTATTCTTCTGTAAGATTGGAAATTAGAAAGGTAACCTCTATTAAAGAAGGGGAGACCATAACCGGAAATAGAGTTAAAGTTAAAGTGGTTAAAAATAAAGTAGCCCCTCCTTTTAGAATTGCCGAATTTGACATTATGTTTAATGAGGGTATATCTAAAACCGGAAATTTAATAGATGTTGGTGTAGAGATGGAAATATTAGAAAAATCCGGTTCTTGGTATTCATATAAAGGTGAAAAAATTGCGCAAGGCAGAGAATCGGCAAAACAGTTTTTAAGGGAAAATTTAAATATAATGCAATCTATAGAAAAAGATATTAGATCTGTAGTCAAAAAAGATCATGAAGTTCCTCTAGAAATTGGCGAAGGAAAAAGGTTATAAACAGCCGTTTACTAAAAGCAGAAACAATGGCTATTTATGAAAGTTACTAGAATTAGCCCGCAAAAAAATAAAAAGGACCGGTTTAATATTTTTATAGATGAAAAATACACCTTCTCCCTTTCGTCTTTGGAGTTAATTAAGCAATGTTTAGCCGTTGGCGACGAAATACAGCCCGATAGGTTCAGAGAGATAAAGAAAAAAGCTCTGGAGGACCTGTTTTACGAAAAATCCCTTAATTTTTTAAGCTATAGAATAAGATCCCAAAAAGAAATTAGTGACTACTTAATAAGGTATTCGATTAGAAAAAAACTAGATAAAAGCGAGACTATAGAGTTTGTCCCCAAAATTTTAGAAAGATTAAAAAAAGCTAAATTAATAAATGATAAGGAATTTTCTATTTGGTACACAAAACAACTAAGTTCCTCTAAAACGCCAAAAGGAACCTACGCTATTAAATCGGAACTGTTTAAAAAGGGCGTATCGAGAAAGATAATTGATACTATTGATTTTAAGGCTTTGGACAAAGTAAGCATAGGAAATTTAGCGGATATAAAATATAAAAAGTACAAAAAAAATAATCCAAATCTTGCAAAACAAAAGACTTTACAATACCTTATGGGTCGGGGTTTTAGTTTTGATGACGCTATAGATGCAATTGACAGCGCAGCCGATGGGGGATAAAATAGGTTTACAATTAAGTTATAAAGTGTTTATATTCAAAAAATGGGGGTTTTGTAGCGCGCAGCAGTATCTTTAATTATTAATTTATTCGCCTTTGGCGAACCAGCCAAGTTAGATAATTGCTAATTTATTCATTAAGTTAATATTCGTAAATACCAGATAGTGTTAATCTCCCAAATCTCGTTTTTTTGTATAAACATCCATAATATATGATAAATAAGTTTTTTAAGAACGCCGTATCGCTTTTTTTTGGATCTAGAAAAGGCAAGGGGGTGGAAAAACCAAAAATAGTTGAGCGGAAGGAACAAAAACCGATTGAAGATACCAGGCATGTTATAGAAGCAAGAAACAGAGCCAAAGAAATAGTGTTAGACGCAAAAAACGAAGCCTTGGAAATTAAGAGAAAAGCAGAAACCGAATTTAGAAATGTACGGGAAGAAAGTTTTAATGTCGAAAAAAAATTAGAAGCTTCTAAAGCAACTTTGGAACAGAAAGAAAAGGATTTAAGAGAAAAAGAAGATAACGCCAAAAAACTTAGGGATACATATCTATCCAAACTTGACGAAATAGAAAACATAAAAAAGAAACAAGTAGAAAAATTAGAAAAAGCCGCTGGATTTACCAGAAACGAAGCTAAAAAGATTATTATAGAGCATACAGAAAAATTAATGGAGAAAGATATCTCTCAAAGAATTAGAGAAGCAAAGGAAAAAATAGAAGCGAGATCTAAAGAGGAGGCAAAACAAATTTTAATCGAAGCCATGCATCAAGCCTCTACAGATTATGTTTCGGAATATACTATATCTAAAGTTAAATTATCGGACGAAGATATAAAGGGGCGTATAATAGGCAAGGATGGTAGAAATATAAGATCTTTCGAGGAGGTTACGGGGGTGAACTTAGACATGGACGAAACTCCAAATGAAGTAAGAATATCTTGTTTTGATAGTGTTAGAAGAGAAATTGCCAGAGTATCTTTAGAGAGGTTAATAGCGGATGGAAGAATTCAACCTGCAAGAATAGAGGAAGTAGTAAAAAATGTTAGATCGGAGATAGAAAAAGTAATGTACAAGGCCGGAGAAGATTTAGCCCATAAAGTTGGTGTTTACAACTTGCCCCGAGAGGTAATAGCGCTTTTAGGCAGGTTTAAATACAGGTTTTCGTATGGTCAAAATATGCTTGAGCATACTTTGGAGGAGGTAAAAATAGGTACATTTATTGCAAAAGAAATTGGAGCCGACACAAATTTGACCAAGCTTGCTTGCTTACTCCACGATATTGGAAAAGCGGTTTCCGAAGAAGAAGAAGGTACACATATAGATCTTGGGGTAAAGATTCTAAAAAAACATAATTTACCTAAAGAGGTAATAAATGCGGTGGCGGAACATCATAGCGACAAGTTTAGTAGTGTCGAATCTATTATAGTACAGATTGCAGATAGTATTTCCGGATCTAGACCGGGAGCCAGATACGTAGGTTTCGATGATTATGTTGAGCGAATGAAAGCCTTAGAAGATACCGCGAAATCTCTTTCTGGTGTAGCAAATGCGTTTGCTATATCCGCGGGAAGGGAGCTTAGGGTTATTGTTGAACCAAAAGAAATTACCGATGATCTTGTGGACAAATTAGCCTTCGATATTGCTAAGAGTTTAGAAAAAGATCATACTTACCCAGGCACCATAAAGGTTACTGTTATAAGAGATTACCGGGCTGTCGAGATAGCAAAATAATTTTAAATTTTAGTTCTTAGACCTTAGATCTTAGGTCAAATTCTATTTATTTTCCTAAGATCTAAAACCAATGAAAATATTATTTATTGGGGACATAGTAGCTCGTTTGGGAAGAAATACCGTTAAAAAGGTATTGCCCGGCTTAATTAAAGGTGATAATATCAACTTAGTAATAGCAAACGCAGAGAATTTGGCTCACGGAAGGGGCGCCACCGAAGGCACAATAAACGAAACTATAGGATATGGAGTTAATGCTTTTACTGGGGGGGATCACATTTTTCACCTTAAAGAATTTGAATTTTACATTGAAAAGCTTCCGGTAATTAGACCCGCTAATTTTTTTGAGCCTTGTCCTGGGGTTGGGTATAAAAAAATAGAGGTTATAGGAATAAAGCCTATATTAATAGTTAACCTTCAAGGCGATACCTTTGCAAGACCAAATGTTAAAAATCCATTCCACACAATCGATCAGGTACTTGAAGAATTTAATAAATCAGATTTATCTGGAATTATTGTAGATATACATGGCGATTTAACAAGCGAAAAAGTTGCAATGGGGCACTACTTGGATGGAAGGGTGTCTGCCGTAGTGGGAACACATACTCATATACCTACTGCGGACAATAGAGTTTCTGCAAAAGGAACCGCTTATGTAACAGATGTGGGAATGGTGGGAGCTCAAAACTCAATTTTAGGTGTAGAAAAAAGCATAATAATAGAAAGATTTTTAAGCTCCACTCGTAAAAAGTTCGAGTGGGTGGAATCGGGTCCGGCATTATTTAACAGTGTGTTAATTGATATAAACGAAAATACCGCGAAAGCTAAAAACATAGAGAGAAGGGATTTTGAGGTTTAGTATGGATACTAGTGGATAAATACGGGTCTAAAAATAATAATTTCGTTAAAAATTTTTAGAGGGAGGTGATTAGAATGACAAAGACAGAACTAGTTGATATGGTTGCCTCTAGCGCAGGTATGACTAAAGCTGCCGCGGGAAGATCGGTTGATGCTGTAGTCGAATCGGTTACTCAAGCGCTCGCGAGGGGCGAAAAAGTAACTGTTACAGGTTTTGGAACTTTCGAAGTAAGACCAAGGGCGGCAAGAATGGGAAGAAATCCACAGACTGGAGAGTCTCTTCATATTCCTGCGACTAAGACACCAGCATTTAAGGCTGGTAAAGCTCTAAAAGAAGCCGTTAAATAAAAAATAGACTTTTAGAGTTATTCTTAATGCTAAAATTCCTTCCCCCGCTCGCCGATTAGCGGGGCGGGGGTTTGGAATGTTTAGTTCATATTCACCAAAAATTCTTATCTTTTTTTTAAAGTGCTAATAAAAGCGGAAGATCGTTAATACTTTTACATTATGAAAAAACATACCAACGAAAGGAGGCCTAAGATTGTTGTAATTGGCGGGGGCACGGGTACTTATACCGTGTTATCGGGATTAAAAGATTTAAATGTAGATATTACCGCGGTAGTAACAATGGCTGATTCCGGCGGTGTTGCGAAGGTGGAACGAGATGAGTTTGGCATTCTTCCAAACAGCGATATTAGAAAAGCAATTTTAGCTTTAACTTCTAAAGATAGCCCCGATACACTAAATAAGCTTTTTTCTTACAGATTTTATCAAGGTGTTGGCATTTCGGGTTACACATTTGGAAACTTTTTTTTAGCCGCCCTTACGGATATTTTAGACAGTCAGATAAAAGCGATTGAGTACGCTTCGAAAATTTTGGAATGCAAAGGAAAGGTGCTTCCTGTTTCTATTGATAAAACAAATTTAGTGGCGACATTAGAAGACGAGTCTCAAATTTTGGGCGAAACGAATATAGATAATCCAAACCATGACGGACAAAAGAGAATAAAAAACCTAACTTTAATTCCCAAAGCAGAAATATATCCGGAGACAAAAAAAGCAATATCACAAGCAGACATAATTGTAATTGGCCCCGGCGACTTATTTACCAGCATAATTGCCAATTTAATAGTGGGGGGTGTTAAAAAATCTATAGCTCAATCTAAAGCTAAAAAAGTTTACATAGTAAATTTGATCGCTAAATACGGGGAAACATACAGATATTCGGCTCTAGATCATGTAAAAGAGGTAGAAAAATATTTAGGAAAAAACGTATTAAACTATGTGTTAATAAATAAGAACGGATTACCTAAAAGAGTTATAAATAATTATCGAAAAGAAAGGGGTTATCCTGTAATCGATGATTTAAAAAATGGCTGCTATAAAATTATAAGAAAAGACCTTTTAGCTAAAGGTGTAGTCAAAGGGAACAAAGATAAATTAAAAAGATCCCTTGTTCGGCACGATAGCAAAAAGTTGGCAAAAACTTTAATTAAGTTGATATAATTCTTCTGTTTTTTGTAATTAGTAATATCTATGAATACCTTTGAATCCAAAAAATATTATATTAAAACATACGGGTGTCAGATGAATGTTCACGATAGCGAGATAATTTCTACTTTATTGGAAAACATCGGATTTGAAAAAACAAAAAACATTAATAGTTGCGATGTTTATATTATCAATTCGTGTTCGGTTCGCCAAGCGGCGGAGGATAGCGTTTATGGACTAGGAAAAACGATTAAAACTATGAAAAAAAAGCCGTTTGTTATGTTGGCTGGTTGTATGGTAGGTTCGGCTACAGGTAAAAGAAAAAGGTATAGTTTAGATTACATAAAAAATAAAATTCCTTGGGTCGATGCTTTTATTTCCCCTAATGATATTGTAACAATCCCTTCGATTGTATCAACTATTCTCCCTCCAGGCAATGAAAAAAAAATATCACCCTTAATAAAAAGGGCGAGTGGTGATTGGGCGTTTGTAAATATTTCTTTTGGATGTGATAACTTTTGTACTTTTTGTGTAGTTCCTTATGCTAAAGGGGAGGAAGTGTCTAGAACTAAAGATGAAATATTAAAAGAAATACATAATCTTATCAAAAAGGGTTATAGTAAATTCACTTTTCTGGGGCAGAATGTTAATTCTTGGGGCTTATCCAAAGATCGTAAATTTAAGATTAGGGCAGGCTCCGCTCAAAAGCTTCCTTTTGCCAAATTGATTAGAGAGGTTTGCGCTCTTAAAAAGGTTAAAAAAGTTAGTTTTATGTCTGCCAATCCTTTCGATTTTACAATGGATCTTGTAGAAGCGATTTCTCATCAAAAAGTGGATAGATACATTCATATTGCTGTTCAATCGGGGGACAATAAAATATTAAAAGCTATGGGAAGGAGACATACCGCCGAAGAATTTGTAAATCTAGTTAAGGCAATAAGAAAATCTAAACCTAAAGCTCGAATTGGAACAGATATTATTGTTGGATTTCCTGGAGAAACTAAAAAGCAGTTTAACAACACCGTTAAGTTATGTAAAAAAGTTAAATTTAATAATGCCTATATAGCTATGTATAGTGAGAGAAAAGGAACGAAAGCCGCGGCGTTGAGTAACAGTATAAACCTGGAGGAAAAGAAAAAAAGGCATGGGGAATTATTGAAAGCTGTAAAATTATATAAAAATTTTAATTTCAAAATCCAAAGTTCAGATGTCAAATAAAGCTCAAAACTTAAAGGGTAAATTTGACATTTGGATTTTGATATTTGGACTTGTCTAATCCTCTTATCACAATTCTTGGCCCAACATCTTCTGGAAAAACTTCTCTTGCGCTTAAACTTTGTAAAGAATTTAAAGGGGAGATAGTCTCTGCCGATTCCAGACAGATTTTTAAATATATGGATATTGGCACAGGCAAAATTCCCACTAATAAAAATTCTTGTGTCTTAAAAAAATTTAACGGTTATTGGGTTGTAAATGGTGTTCGAATAAATTGTTACGATATTGCGCATCCCGATAACAATTTTTCGGTTGTGGATTTTGCTAAAAAAGCGGAAATAGAAATTAAAAGGATTTGGCAGGAAAGAAAAGTACCCTTTTTAGTTGGGGGCACCGGTTTTTACATAGATGTTTTGTGTGGAAAGGTTAAACTTTCTGGCGCAAAACCAGATCTAGAAAGAAGAGGGACTTTAAAAGAAACCCCTCTAGAAAAACTTTTAGAAAAGCTTAGAAATTTAAATCCTCAAAAGTTTGAACAAGTAGATAAGAAAAATAAAATACGAGTTATTAGAGCTTTAGAGATAGAGTTGGACAAAAAGAAAAACCTGCAACTTCCGGCTTTAAATTTTAAATTTTCTCCAACTATCCAGATTGGTTTAACATCCTCTCGTCACGTAATATATAAAAAGGTAGATGGTTGGGTGGACTTTATTTTTAAAAATGGTCTTTTGCAGGAAGTCAGAAATTTAATTAAAATGGGTTTTAAAAATACAATGCCCATGCAGGGATTAATTTACAACGAAGTATTAGAACATTTAGATAATAAAAAATCGCTTCAAGAAATAAAAGAGGCAATAAAGTTCGATCTTCATTCCTATGTTCGAAGGCAATTAACTTGGTTTAATAGAAATTCGGAAATAAATTGGTTAGATTATACAGATTACAACCTTTACTTAAAAACTTTGAAATTGATAGAATCTAATTATGGAAAATAAAAATCTAGTTATATCTTTTAAAACTATTCTTACTCTCGCAATTTCTATTTTTTGTTTATACCTTTTGGTCGAACTTAAAGCTATTGTAATGTTTTTGTTTGTTTCTATAATTTTAGCTTTGGGCATAGAGCCTGCCGTGGAATTTTTAACAAGAAGAAAGATTTCCAGAGGAATATCAATAGTATTGGTTTTTCTGGTTATGTTGCTTGTTTTGGGTTTTATCCTAACTTTTACTTTTACCCCAATAGTTAATCAAACGGCAAACCTCGCTTCGCATTTTCCTCAACTAATAGATAATATAATTAAAATTCCTGGGGTCGAGAGCTGGGTTTTTACAATAAGCCAAAGGGTGTCCGAATCTCTGTCCAATTTGGATTCTGTGTCTAATACTGTAAACAGTCTGTTAAAAGTTTCTTTGGGAGCTTTCTTTGGGTTGTTTTCGTTAATAACAATAGGTGTTTTTACAGCGTATATGTTAATGGATTTTAGAAAGATTAGAGATTTAATTGTGGATCTATTTCCAAAAAGTCAGCGGGATGGAATAAGAGAGTTAATTAAAACCATAGAGAAAAAGCTAGGGTCTTGGATTAGAGGTCAAATTATTTTAATGTTTGCTGTAGGTATAATTACTTTTTTAGGTTTAAGTGTTTTTAGAATCGATTACGCCCTTTCTTTAGCTTTTGTGGCAGGAATTTTAGAAATA
>Ga0210057_1006758_pt1 | contig 14179 bp, 12 predicted proteins | sample CryGeyCG2114_010_2_FD_183968 | JGI IMG/M metagenome (GOLD analysis project Ga0210057, IMG submission 183968) | Groundwater microbial communities from aquifer - Crystal Geyser CG10_big_fil_rev_8/21/14_0.10 (SPAdes) (version 2) | ecosystem: Environmental > Aquatic > Deep subsurface > Groundwater ... | reverse complement strand
ACTATCGCTTCACGAGTGGAGAATTTTAACTTTATCCATGGCGACTTTGTTTCCACTGCTGAAGTCAATATTTTGATTCCTAGATCTCGCCCCATCTTTTCCGAGCGCAGAATATGAAAATCATGGCTTACAAGAAGAGCGGTATCCGCGGAAAGGCCTTCTAGAATTTTTTGTGCGTTATTCAAATTCTGCCAAGTAGTTCTGCTTTTTTCCTCTAAAAAAATTGCTTCCACAGGTACACCTTTTTCTACAAGGTAATTTTTCCCAACGCTCGCTTCTGAAATAGAATCCCCCTCGCCAAGTCCTCCGGTAAGAATAATATATGGTGAGCGACCATTATCGTATATATCCAGGGCTCGATCAAGGCGGGCTTGAAATGCGGGAGATGGATTTCCATTCCATTGACTTGCTCCCAAGACAATAACCGCATCGGCCGTTTTAGTTTCATCAATTTTGGGATAGAAATATATGGCTGATGTTAAGCATGAAAAAAGAAAAAATAATCCAATAGCTAAAACCAACGATATTTTTTTAATTTTGTTCCAGCTCACAATCCCAGTAGACGCTTTACTTTTTCGTAATTCTTTCCTGTCCCATTCCCAAAATGATTTGCCTTCGGGTTTGCATTGGGCTGGAGCGGGAAAAATTGGCGAGGTATTCCGACATTACTTTAAGAATATCACAATAATACTAGATTTATTATTTGAATCCCTCAGCGAGCACCCGCAATAAACTAGTGCAGATCTGAATCTAGGTGCAGTAAGCGAAACAAGAGATTGTAGCCAGGTCTCCGATATCCTTACTTCCTCTTAGCTTGGACAATATCCCTCTGGTGATTTTGGCATATTTTCCTTTCTTTCTCCGAGCGGACGATTTAGTTTTAATCATCACATTCTCCGCGCGTGCCACATCACTTGTTTTGAAGGTAAGTGCGAGCTTGGCACAATTCAGACACAAAAAATATCAAAAGCCTTTGACTTTTCTCAAGGGTTTTTGTATTTTCGTGCCTAGAAATAATGGTCTAAATATAGGGATGATATTTGTTGACAAAAACGTCAATAAACCGCATAAACACTAAGTTATTAACAGTTTTACAAACCCCTAAATATAGGAGTAGAATGTTAAGACCTTAACTGGTGAATAATTAACTTCTTAAAAGTAATATGTCAAAAAACGTTTCAATACAAAATCATCAAGTAAGAGTAGTTCCAGTATTTAACGAAAAAGAAGTTAATGGATCATATACAGAAAATGCTTTAAAGATGATGAAGAAACGTTACCTTCAGACCAAAAATGATGGGACCCAGGAAACTCCAGCTGAGATGTTAAGGAGAGTTGCTAAAACCATTGCTGGAGTTGAAAAGAAATACGGAAAAGATCAAAATCAAATTAATAAATTCGAAAAAGAGTTTTACGATATCATGGCTTCTAAGGCCTACACTCCTGCTGGTAGAACCGTTACCAACGCTGGTAGTGCCACTCCGATAATTGCTAACTGTATAGTTCTTCCAGTTTTAGATAGCATGGAGAGCATCTTTCAAACTTTAAAAGATGCAGCTCTTCTTCAGCAGGCTGGATCAGGATTAGGGTTTGATTTTTCTCACCTAAGACCAGCAATGACACCAACAAAAAAGTCTAGAGGAAGTGCTAGTGGTCCAGTATCTTTTTTAAGAGTTTATGACACAGCTTTTGGTGTAATAAAACAGCAGGGACGTCATGGTGCAAACATGGCCATGATGCAGATTGATCACCCAGATGCTTTAGACTTTATTAGAGCTAAAGAAAGAGAAGGAGATATTAGAAACTTTAACATCTCAATAAAGATGACAGAGTCCTTCATGAGGGCTTTGACGGAAAATCCAGATCAGCAGTGGTACTGCACCTACAAGGGAGAGAAGACTAAACCTCATAATGTACTAAGAAATCCAAATGGATCTGTTAATGGATATGAAGAGATTGATATAACTGTAGGAGAGATATTTGATGAGCTAGTAAGCTACGCTTGGGCAAACGGAGAGCCGGGAATCGTCTTCATTGATGAGGTTAATAAGACTAATCCTCTTCCAGGCCTTGGGCCAATTGACTGCTCTAATCCCTGCGGTGAGCAGTTCCTTCACCACTACGACAACTGTAACCTAGGTTCAATTAACCTAGCAGTATTTGTTAAGGACGGTAAGTTTGATTATGAGGATTTAAAGCATGTAACCAGAACCTCAGTAAGAATGATGGATAATGTTATTGACCTATTCGACTTCCCAGTACAGGAAGTAACTGATCTAGCTCAAAAGAACCGAAGAATCGGTCTAGGTATAATGGGTTTTTCCGATGCCCTATACCAACTAGGAGTTGCCTATAACAGCGAGGAGGGAAGAGCTTTAGGAGAGAAGATGATGAGTATCATTAATGAAGAAGCTCACAAGATGAGTGAAGAGCTTGCAGAGGAAAAAGGAGTATTCCCTAATATAACCAAGAGTATTTTTCATGGTAAAAAGAAGATGAGAAACGCCGCCTTAACAACTGTTGCTCCAACTGGATCAATCTCCATGATGTATGACTGCTCAAGTGGTATTGAACCAAACTTTGCTCTTGGGTATATCAAGCAGGATAAAGATGGCCTTCAGTATAACTACTTCAATAAGCACTTTAAAGCGACTTTAGAGAAATATAATCTAACTGAGGATCAGATAAAAAGAATCAATGAAGAGATTGTTAACACCGGAAGTATTCAAGCTCTCACTGATATTCCAGAAGAGCTAAGAAAGACCTTTGTGGTAGCTATGGATATCTCTGCAGAAGATCATATGAAGATGCAGGCTGCTTTCCAGAGGAATGTAGATAACTCAATCTCAAAAACTATCAACTTCCCATTTAGTGCTACAAAGGAAGATGTTAGAGAAGGATATATCTCTGCCTGGAGAAATAAGTGTAAGAGCTGTACTGTATACCGAGACGGAAGCAGAACCATCCAGGTTCTTAATGTTGGTAAGAGTGAAGATATCGTCTCAACAACTGAAGATCCAACTAAGATAAATAAGAAAAAAGCTGAAGAGAAAGCTAGAAATGAGGAGAACGCAGTAGATAAAAATAGAATCACCCCAAGAGTTAGACCAGAAGTTATCGCCGGAAGAACCTATAAAGTTAAAACAGGTTATGGAAATCTCTACGTTACCATCAATGACGACGACGACGGTGTTCCATTTGAAGTATTTGCAACTTTAGGTAAGAGTGGAGGATTTTTCCAGGAGCAGAGCGAAGGACTCTGTCGACTAATCTCCAGACTTCTTAGATCAAGAGTTAAAGTTACCGAGATAATTGATGACCTTAAAGGCATTAGAGGGCCAATGCCGGTAATGACTAACAAGGGAACAATTCTTTCTCTTCCAGATGCTATCGCTCAGATTTTAGAAGAGCATATCAATGCTAAAGCTGGACAGATAGAGCCACCAACTAGTGATATGGTTAATGCTCAAGTTCAAGCACAAAAAGATGACTTGTTCAACAAAGCAAAAGCTCTAGCTAACTTTGGAATGGCACCAGGATGTCCTGAGTGTGGTGGTTTACTAAAGCTTCAAGAAGGATGTTCTAGTTGCTTATCCTGTGGCTACTCTCGATGCGGGTAAGGCAAAATCAAACCTGGGGAAGTATAATTAACTGAGTACTCATAAAAAGCACCTAATCTAGGTGCTTTTTAGTGTTACAATAGATAAATAATGAAACTTAAAGCAAATTTACATCTTCATAGTAATGAAGACCCACTGGATAAAGAAACCATAAGCTATACTGCCAAGCAGGCAATAAAGGAGGCAAAAAAACACAACTTTGATGTACTAGCTTTTACCCTTCATACTCGATATATCCACTCTCTTGATCTAGTAAAGTACGCAAAAAACAAAGGAGTTCTCCTTATCTCAGGGATAGAGCAGTATATTGATGGTAGACACGTCTTAATCCTTAACTGTAATCCAGACGTAGAAGAGGTAAAAACATTTACCAGCCTTAGAGAGTATAAGAAGAATAACCCAGAGATATTTATAATCGCCCCTCACCCATATTTTCAAGGACCAATATCTTTAAGAGAAAAACTTGAAGAAAATATAGATCTCTTTGACGCAGTTGAACACTCCTGGTTCTTCACTAAGTTAATCAATAGAAATAAAAAAGCAAAAGAAGTAGCTAAAAAATACAACCTTCCTCTTATCTCAACCTCAGACACACATAAACTAAAATACCTAAATAACAACTACATAACAGTAGAAACAAAAGAAAAAACCACTCAAGCTTTCTTTAAAGACATAAAGGAGGGAAACTTCACTAACCATATTCAACCAGCCAGAATTATCCAGGATATGATTTATGAAGTCGGAATAAAGCAGTTTCTTCTTCATCCATTTAAGTTCTTCTTTGGTGAGCAGATTACCAGACAAACCAGTGAATCTAAGAAGTATAAATTATTAGAGCAGAAATACTAATCTCTCTCTAATAGTGAAAATAAATGATTGCTATACTTTTATAGTTCTATTTCAGAGGACATTTTTAAATGGGTTTGAAAGTCTTATTGCAATAGCAAAAAGCACGGAGTGATATAAATTAAAGCATCCTTCTTGCATAGATATTCACATAGATTTGCATAGATATCCACCTATGCTATACTAAGCATATATGAACGAAAAACTAATTAGCATTGGTGAGGCTGCTCGCCTACTCAATCTTTCCGTGGACACATTGCGGCGTTGGGATAAAAGCGGCAAGCTACCTAGTCTTAAAAAAAGCGGTAGTGCCCATCGTTATTACCGCGAATCTGATCTGCGTATATTTTTGACTGATCTTGTAGAGCTCGCACAATCTTGGCTGGAAAAAGGTGGCGAGCCAGACAGCCAGTTTTACTGCCAGAATAGCGGTATATTTCAAGGCAGAAACGGCTCTCTAGAAACACTCCTCGCTCAAGAAAAAGCCTTAAACGAAGTCTTCCCACTCATAGTCGCAATCGCCGGAGAAGTTGGCAATAATTCTTTTGACCATAATCTGGGACAGTGGCCAGATGTGCCCGGTGTTTTTTTCGGTTATAATATACAAAAGAGAATATTGGTTTTAGCTGACCGCGGACAGGGGGTGCTAGCAACCCTAAAAAGAGTGCGTCCGTCGCTCCAAAATGACGCCGATGCTCTACGCGTCGCATTTACGGAAATCATCTCCGGGCGCGCTCCGGAGGCACGTGGTAACGGACTTAAATTTGTGAGTAGCATCATTGAAAAAAACGCCATGTCCTTGGTATTTTTGAGTGGTTCGGCTGAGTTACGTCAAAATTCACACAGCGCAGAGCTTGATATTTCAACAGTAGATAAAAAGATAAGTGGCTGTTTATTCATCTTAAGTTTTTAACTATGACAATAGAATTAAAAAAATTTGGTACTACCTTAATCTCGCGGCAGCTGGGGCGTGAGGCATTTCTAGCATTTCAGCCAGCGCTTTTAGACTTACAACCAGCCGAAAAAATATCCATTGAATTTGAAGGTGTTACCACTCTTACTCCATCATGGGCTGATGAATTTTTAACACCACTGATTGCAAAGTTCCCAAGTAGAATTCAATTAAGGAAAAGCGATAATCCCTCCGTGCATGCAACCTTAGCAATTCTGGAGAAAAGCGCATCAGAGCCGTTCATAGTCATTCCTTAAGGTGTGTACAAAAACGCTCTTACCAAAGCCGGGCTTGACCCAGACCAAACCCCATTTACTAGGCTTTGTTTAAAAACAACCTCTGCCTGCTAGCGACATCAGTAAAAAAGCCAGCATCAAGCGCGGTCTCATCTACAAAGTGTTAGTACCCCCGGCAGGAATCGAACCCACATCAAGACCTTAGAAGAGTCCTGCTTTATCCATTAAGCTACGGGGGCTTAGTACAAAAAGTATTTTACCGATTTTTTACTAAGAATTCAAGTTCTCCGCCTTATCATCCTCTTTTATAGTCTTGTCAGTAAAGGTTTTCTTTCCATAAAAATTCATTAAAGAAAAGACCACAACGCTAGTAAAGATAATTCCAACAAGGTTAACTAAGAATAAAAGAGTAGCATTTTGAAATATTGACCAGTTAAAGTCAGCAAGACCAATTCCAATCATAGTTAAAGGAGGAACAAGAGAAACCGAGATAGCAATTCCCGGGATAGACTCGTTTAGTCTTGGCTTAACTAGGGCAATAGAAGCGGCTAATCCAGCAACAACAGCTATTGCTACATCAATTAGATTAGGAGTAGTTCTGGCAACAATCTCAGTAGCAATCGGCCCTTTAGCAAAGAGGAATGATACCACTAAAGAGGTGATAAACGCTATTAAAATCGATTTTCCAAGGGTTTTCGTTGATCTACTCATTAACTTACCATCACTCATAGCAATGCCCATACCGAGGCTTAGAATTGGATAAAGGACTGGAGCGATAAGCATACTACCAATAACAACAGCAGTATTGTCATTAAGTAAACCAAAGGCAGCCATTACGATAGATAAGATAATAAAAAAGAAGAAGCTTTGAGTAGGAGTACTATAGTCAATCAACTTTTCTAAAGTCGCTTTCTTGTCTTCCGTAGTAATTTCAAAAAGATGTATTTTTTGCATATTAGTATTATAGCAATTAAATGGTCGGGGTGCCGAGAATCGAACTCGGGCTACGTGTTCCCAAAACACGCGTACTACCATTATACTACACCCCGGATGTACTAACTGTTACCAAAAATACACTATTAGTCAATAGATTAGTTAGCATAAGTCTGGTCAAAGTTATCAAGAATGGCGTTAAAGCTAGTGTTTAACTCATTAATATCTCTAGCGCTATTGTTAAGCTCTGTGACTAGGTTGTTGATAGACTTTCCATTTACCCTACCAGTTAAAAACTTAGCATCTAAAGTTTGAAAAAGTTCATCCATAAGGGCGTTATAGGTAATTAGTCTACTAACCATAGCAACCCCAGTACTAATGGCCTCTATCGCCAACTGTTTAGCCTCCTCTGGTTTAATAGTTGCACTTGCCTTTGCCATACTTCCTAAGTGATCAGCTAAGTCAATTGTGATTACCTGATACTGATTAACCTTAGAAAGTTGCTCTGATACAATCTGCCTAGCTTCAAAAACTCTCCCCTCTCTATCAAGCTGATCAATCTCAAGCAAAGCATCAACTGATACATTCACCTCTTTAGCTAACTCAGTAGCAATGTTTGCTCCAGAAGCTCTCTCAGAAATGAATAACTCTGGAATATTTGTCTTACTCTTAGAAAAACCAAAGGTAACAGCAACCAGAGCAAACATAAGGACAACCCCCAGGGTAGTAATTAGTATAGTTTTCTTTAGTTCCTGTTTCTCCTGCATAAGAACTATATATTACAAGAAAATTACCCTAAAAAGCAAGCTCTAGAGAATAGACTACCCTAATCATTTCTGTTAATATATTCAATATATGAACAAGCGTCATATTCAACCTAAGGCTGAGAAGGAAGATGACCTCCCAAAAAATCCATTACCAGCGACACAACTTGAAGGAGAATTTAATGAACAGATTAACATAGCCATTGAAATCCTTGGCAGAGAAAACGTCTTTGGGCCAGATGAGGTTATGGATACCTTTGGTGTTAGAGTAGACAAAGTTCCAAGTATTCCATTTTCAGCTACAGAGCTTGAACGAGCAAAGAAACTCAATCAGATACTAGTCCTACGAGTAGATAAAACTAATGATGGTAGACCTATGTCAATCCAGGCTATGAACGAGATTCTAACTACTAAATGGAGCGAGGAAAATATGGGAGACCTTCTTGATACAGCCGAAGGCTGGAAGGAAACAACTCTTGGCCCAAAGAAATTCACCACTGAAGCCCCGCGCCATAGCTGGGCACTTACCACCAAAGAAGTTTTACCAGGCAGTACAGACAAAAACTATCTAGAACAGACAGAACTCCTCATTAAAGCCTTAACTCAAGAAGCCTTTAAAGACCTAGAGTTACCAAAGGAGTATAAGGATGCCATAAGCGAGTTTAATGAACAAAAAGAAGAGCTAACCAAACTAATGGGCACTGACTGGAAAGTAGCTGCATCAAGACTCGTTAGTCTTAAAATCACCAAGCTAACCCGCCAAAGCGCCCCAGAAGCACTCTACGACCTCGCAATTTACTACAACACAACTAAGGTAAGGTTATTAGCTAATAAATATACCTGGACCTTGTCTCTAGACCCCGACGGCGACCTAGTCGATCTCGGCAATTTCGACGCTCAGGGCGCTTTTGGTAGCGGGTGGATTCCTGTCGGTCGCGACGATGACATGGGCGCGTCTCTTTCCCGCAGTGTTATTTAGCTTTAGTTTTTGTTTTTTGTTGGCTACTGGAGCTTTAGTACGATATATAAGAGTTGTCAGAATTCAAAAATAGCAATACAATACTCTATACTATGCGGGTGTAGTATAGTGGTAGTACACGACCCTTCCAAGGTCAAGACGCGAGTTCGATTCTCGTCACCCGCTCCTTCGGATGAAACCGATTCAATAGATTATCGTTATATATGTTAGAGGCTGAAAAGGATTTAATTAAAAAAGCACAGCGGGGAGATTCAGATGCGTTTGGGTTACTATATGACCAATACGTAACTCAGATCTACCGCTTTATTTATCTAAAGGTATCTCACAAAGAACAAGCTGAGGACCTTTCTCATGAAGTATTCCTTAAAGCCTGGAAGAACCTTCCAAATTTTAAAATACAAAAGTTTCCATTTTCTAGCTGGTTATATAGAATAGCTAGAAATAGTGTCATTGATTATTATCGAACCAAAAAAGATAATACCAGCCTGGAATCATTCTTTAGTGTTATTGAAGAAAGGTTTCAGATTGATGATACAGAGAAGCTCACTGATCACGCTATCTTCTTTAAGAAGTTCAAGGAGGTATTGAGCAGTTTAACTAAGGATCAGCAAGAAGTTATTAATCTTCGCTTTATCGAAGACCTGACTCCTGCTGAGATAGCCACAATTATCAACAAGAAGGAAGGAACAGTAAGGATTTTACAACACAGAGCAGTAAAAAAACTAAAAGAGTTATTAGAAGACAATGATTAATCCACAACTAGAAAAAATATTTAATATTCTAAAACAGATTAAGCCAGACCAGGCCTTTATTGCCAAGTCTAAAGCTCAAATTAGCATAACTCCTCAAGAATCGGAAAAGATGAGAATCTTCTCTTTTGAGGGTTTAGGGCTAAATACCGCTATTGCTCTTTCGGCGTTTTCCCTGCTATTTATTCTTGGTACAGCATCGTATGTTGGTAATAAGCCTAGTACTCTTACCAGAGATTTAAATACAGATATCCTTGCTAGTGAAGTAACTCAGATTGATTTTCAAATTGAAATTAAAGAAGCAGCGTACTTTGCTGAGTCTGCTGAGCAGATAGCCTATGCGCTTGATCAAATATCACGATAATGACTAAAAAACTAGGAAGCATAATTTTATCCCTTACCATCATCCTCAGTTCATCTGTGGCTTATGGTAGTGAGCCGAAGATCTTAGCTCAATCAGAAGAGTTAAATAAGCTAAGAACTGAAGTTGTAGAAACTGCAACTATGCCTGAGAAGGAGGTTAGTAAGGAGGAGGAGCTAGCTCAGAAAAAAGAAGCCTTAATCAAAGTATTTGATTTCTCCATTCAAGAGTTAAAAGAGTTATCCTCTAAAGAAAAACTAATCTCTTTAATTAAGGGTGAGAAGATATATAATCTGGAGGCAAGAAGTGTTCTTGATAAGTTTACTGAGTTTGAAAAAACCATTAGTGAGTACAAGGAGATGATTCAGGATAAGGAGGTTACTTTAGAATTAGTACAACAGACTGCTATTAGCTTTAAAGAGTGGAGAGAGAGCATTTACGACCCGGAGGTAGCTATCGCCTTTGATATTCTTTTAGTAGCTAAAGGCGATGGTGTTTTGGAAAAAACCAATGAACGTTTTACTAAGATTGAAAAAGATCTTCAAAAACTCTCTGATTTAAAGAGAATTTCAAAAGAAGATTATCAGCAAAATCTTCAATTAGCTAAAAACTCTTTACAGATAAGCATGGAGTTTCAGAATAAGATAGAAGGACTTTTAGAAGCTAAGATTTTAGCTAGTCAGCCAGTTATAGAAGACAGCCTAGCTTTAAGTGCGACTACTACCGAGGAAGTTACAATGATGACAATGACTGCAACTTCAACTGAGGAGTTTGCTTCCACTACAGCCACCTTAGAAGTGATAGAGGAGGAAAAACCAGAAGAGATTAAGAATATTCTAATTGAACAGTTCAACTCTATTAAAGATACCTACCAGGAATTCTTTAAGATAAGTAAAATCGTTAAGGAGGTTGTTAGAAGATAAACAAAAAACTCGGGATAGGTTTTTTGTCTTTTTTGCTATCTTGGTATAAAATATAAGGCAATAAATAAACTGCCAATATATGAAAAACTTTGCAAAAAATATAAGTCTCGCTCTAATATCCTTAATCTTTATAACCCTTATCTTCTCTAGCTTGTCTTCAAGTAAGCAGGAGATTCAGAACTTCTCAATTAATGAGGTTGTTCAGAGAATCAACTCCGGAGACATTCAGAAGATAGGGATAAATGGAAACAACCTATCCCTAACTCTAGCAGATGGAAAAAAAGCACAAGCAAAAAAAGAATTTGAGTCCGGGCTTAGTGAAACTCTAAGAAACTTTGGAGTTGATCCAGTTGCCTTTCAATCAGTCACGGTAGAGATTGAGGAGGAGTCAGGATATAAGTACTGGGCTGGAATCTTAATCCCAACCCTCTTACCAATCATTGTTTTTGTAATAATCTTCTGGCTAATCTTCAGAGGTGCAAAAGGTGGTCAAAATCAAGTAATGAGTTTTGGTAAAGCTAATATCAAGATGTCTGCACCAGGGAATAAAGGGAAGGTAACATTTAAGGATGTAGCTGGATTAAAAGAGGTAAAGCAGGAGCTGGTAGAGATAGTAGATTTTTTAAAGAACCCAAAGAAGTTTTTAGATATCGGGGCAAAGATCCCAAGAGGAGTTTTGTTAATGGGTGCTCCAGGAAGTGGTAAGACTCTTTTAGCCAGAGCAATAGCTGGAGAGAGCGGAGTCCCCTTCTTTTATATGTCAGCTTCAGAGTTTGTTGAGATGTTTGTTGGAGTTGGAGCCTCAAGAATCAGAGATGCATTTAACACTGCTAAGAAACATGCTCCGGCAATTCTCTTTATCGACGAGATTGATGCTGTAGGTCGTCAAAGGGGTGCAGGTCTTGGTGGTGGGCATGATGAGAGAGAGCAGACTCTTAACCAGATTCTAGTGGAGATGGACGGATTTGATAGAGAAAACCGAGTTATTGTTCTTGCTGCAACCAACCGACCAGATATACTAGACTCTGCTTTACTTAGACCAGGAAGGTTTGATAGAAGAATAGTGATTGACCTTCCAGATATTGAGGAGCGAGAGGAGATACTCAAGATTCACGCTAAAAACAAGCCAATCGCCAAAGATGTAGACTATCGAAAGGTAGCTGTAAGAACTCCTGGATTCTCAGGAGCAGACCTGGAAAACTTGATTAACGAAGCAGCTATAATGACGGCCAGAGAAAACAAGAAGATTATCGATCATAATCAGATTTTAGACTCAATTGAAAAAGTCCTTTTAGGGCCAGCTAAAAGCAGTAGAGTTACCTCTGATAGGGAAAAGAACGTAACTGCCTATCACGAGGCCGGACACGCCCTTTTAGCGTCTGTTTTAGAGGATGCCGACCCAGTTCATAAGGTATCTATCATCGGAAGAGGTAGAGCTGGTGGTTACACAATGAAGTTACCAATTGAAGAGAATAGACTCAAAACTAAAAAGCAGTTTGTTGCTGAGCTAGCTACTATGCTCGGTGGGTATGCGTCTGAGGAGATAATCTTTAAAGATGTCTCAACAGGAGCATCTAATGACTTAAAAGAAGCAACCAATCTAGCTAAAAGATTAGTAACCAAGTATGGCATGAGTGATAAGCTGGGGCCAGTTACCTTTGATAACAACGATGCAATTTTTGTAGGTAAAGAAATCTCAGCAGAAAAAGATCACTCTGAAGCAACAGCAGCAAAAATTGACCAAGAGGTTTCAAGATTCCTTCACGATGCGTATAAGAATGCCAAGAGGATAATTCTTGAGCAGAAAAAAGTACTTGATGGAATTGCAAAAGAACTCGTAAAGAACGAAACGCTAGAGCAGGATGAGTTTGACTCACTGGTTAAGAAGCTAAAGATAAAAACCATAACTCTTTAAAGATACTTCCATTTAAGGTATTTTTGTGGCATTATACTTTTTGTATTATGCGCACTTAGCTCAGTGGTAGAGCAGTCGTCTTATACACGACCGGTCCCTGGTTCGATCCCAGGAGTGCGCACTAATGAGCAAGAATAAAGAAGAGGTAAAAATAACCTCATAATCCTCTGTATATGGACTAATAGACATTACTTGTTTTAAGTATACCTAAGCCATAGCTTTGATTTTTGCTAGGTGGTGCAGTTCAGATTTGAATTCGCTTCTTTCCCTATTTCAAACCATTTAGAAATGTCCTAGTATCTCCCCTATTGACCCAAAAAGCATAAACTGCTTAAATATATAAACGTTCTGCGTGCTTAGCTCAGTTGGTTAGAGCATCTCGTTTACACCGAGGGGGTCGGGGGTTCGAATCCCTCAGCACGCACAGTTGATCTGTACCTCGTAAAGTAGAATCAAATATGCATATAAAGTCCAATAACAACTTAATAATTAGCCTCGTCATTAACCTAGTGAAACAATAGGGGCTTTTTGATTTAATAAATAATACATAAAAACACCAAGGGCCCCAAAAGGGCTCTTTAACTTTTATTATGAAAGAAAACTATAAAGGACTTGGATCATATGCATTCAAGCAGATAATAAAAACAAAGGAGTTTCAAGCACCAACACTTGATAGAATATTCCCTACCGGAGAGATATGGGTTACAGTCAATCCTCATACAGTATTTGATGAGACGACGTTTAGTGTAGATAACTTTTACTTCGCCTTCTTATACGCACTAAAGGAGTCGCACTGGGATAAACATCAACCACAGTTATTTGAGATGGTGCTTGATAAGACTCAGGCACTTTTTGAGAACAAAGTGGAGTTTGAAACTGTAAAAAAATTCTTTAGAGAAAAGTCTTTTAATTTTCCAGGAATTAAAAAAGCAACTAAGATGCATAAACAACTAATCAGAAAAAGAAAAAATCAGTTCTCTCCCCTCTTATTAAACAGAATAAGTAAGAGAATTGAATTTTATTCTAAAGCAATTGAGCAGTATTCAAGAATGAGTAGCTATGAGTTAGAAAAATTAGAAAGAGAATTAAGGGATCAATTTCCAGTTGTCTGTGTAATTGACCCAGCGAGGTATATCGCAAGAAGTCACAACCATCCTCATCGTCTTGGAAAAGGAATTGCCTGCGAGCTGTCCTCCTCATCAATATCAATTGAAGCAGTTAAACAGATATATGTTTCAACAGAAAATATGAATGAGGCAATTGACATTATTAGGAATACGGAAATAAGGGTAACGTCAATTGAATACGACAATAAGGCAAAACATTGTTTTATCCGGCAATAAGGTGTTTTACAGTGGTGTGAAACAATTTCAATTGTTTCACACCTAGATCTAGGCCTAATGTCTACTATAAATTTGTTTAACGTTAAACACTCGACACGGTTCATTATCCTAAATTGTTTAACGTTAAACACTGCACACGGTCAATTATGTGGTAATTTGTTTAACGTTAAACACTCATGACGGTTGGAATGGCTCAATATGGGTGTAAAACAAAGTGTGAAACAATTCTGCCATCTAATTTGTTTAACGTTAAACACTGCTCGCGGTTAAATCTCTCATAATTGTTTAACGTTAAACATCTGTGATGGTTGGAATGTAACAATATAGGTGTAAAACATAGTGTAAAACAATTTAACAATATAGATTGTTTAACGTTAAACACTGGTGACGGTTAAATCTATGAGAATTTGTTTAACGTTAAACACTCGACACGCTTAAAATACCTGAATTTGGGTGTAAAACAAAGTGTGAAACAATTTATGTATATCAATTGTTTAACGTTAAACACTCAACGCGCTTAAAATACCTGAATTTGGGTGTAAAACAAAGTGTGAAACA
>Ga0210057_1006757_pt1 | contig 14181 bp, 19 predicted proteins | sample CryGeyCG2114_010_2_FD_183968 | JGI IMG/M metagenome (GOLD analysis project Ga0210057, IMG submission 183968) | Groundwater microbial communities from aquifer - Crystal Geyser CG10_big_fil_rev_8/21/14_0.10 (SPAdes) (version 2) | ecosystem: Environmental > Aquatic > Deep subsurface > Groundwater ... | reverse complement strand
AGAGTATCAGTTGGAGAATGTGCAGAACGGTATTGGAGAAATCACCCGATCTCGTCATTTTTACTACTTTGAAGGGAACGAAGGAGTTCGCTTGCCGTACAACTCTGGCACAGAGGGGCAAAGCGGTTTCAATAAAGAAATTATTACGGTTGACTCCTACACTATTGCCGATGACGTGCAGTCGCTGGAATTTTATGGGACTGATAATCTGATTAAAATAGATGTCACATTACAACACAAAGCCAATGGTCAAACGCTTGATTTACACTCAGCAGTAGCCAAAAGAAACTGATGAAGAAAAAAGGATTCGCTCTCGCCACTACTTTGATGGTTTTAGCAATCTCTGTTATTGCTTCTTCCATGTTAGTAGTGATGCTCGCTCGCTCGCTAAAGCTCACTCGCTCGCACCACGATGCCATTAAAGCTTTCTACGTGGCCGACGCGGGCAAGTCTTACGCTATGTGGAAGTTGAGCTCTCTAAACAGTGGAGACGACGCCGCTGGTTTGGCAGACTGTATGGCCCAGAATGAAGATTGCCCTGCCGGCTTAGACGCCAGCTGGTCTTATTCTTTGCCAAATGCGTTAGACTCAACATTCAGCGTTACGGTCAGCTCTACTGGTCAAACGGCGGGAGCGGCCAGCATCAGCTCTTTTGGGGAGGTACAAACAGCCAATTGGTTGGCTCGACGGCGCACCAAAATAGATGCTTTCAGACCGCTGAGAATGCTAGAAGACAACGATCAAGCCTTTGATTACGCCATTAATGTAGATAACGATTTCTGGACACTCTTTCGTGGTTACACCAAAATTACTTCGGCCGAGGAGCCTGAAAGAGCCAGTATTCATGCCAACGGCAATATTAGTCAATTCTTAGATAATAAATTAGAGCTAGACGGCAACGCCAAGGCGTCAGACGTGGTGTCAATGCCTAAAAATTTGTCTGGTAACATTTTTACGGCCGAGCAATATCGAGGGGCCAGCTGTGGTTTTACAGGATGTAGCTCAACCTACAACGAATACCCCAAACACTGTTTTGGTACAGGTTGTGAAGGATATGTGGGCGACATTCAAATGCCCGGATTAGATATTAACTCAGCCCGATCTGACTCGTTCAAAACGGTGGCGCGAGAGATAGAAGTTTCCACGGGTCAAAAAATGATTTACACCGCTCAAGAAATTACGGCCGCTATGGAGAATGCACGAATTAGTGGAGCGAACGGTGGTTGGTTTGAAACTCCGGGGCCGATAACTTATGTCAACGGCCAATTGACCATTGATTACGGCCACAAGTTAAGAGTACACGGCGTATTAGTGGTGCAGGGCAAAATGAGCATCGGCATTCCCAAAAGATTTCCTCTTTGGCAGTGTTTGCTTACACCTTGTGTGCCCAGCTCCAGTTTAGTAATTGACGATCAAGTAGAAGGTCAAGAGGGAGCAGTTACCGGTTTGGTGGCCACAGGCGATATTGAAATTTCATTGTACGTAGATGAGTTCAATATTAACGGTTTAATTTACTCTTTGCGGGGCATTTACTTTGTCGCATTGGAGAATCACCTTACGACGCAAGGCGCCATTGTCGCTCGAGACTATTTAAGCTCTGACTTTTATTTAGAAGGATTACCAATGCATCATCATATTTATGACTCATCAAAGTTACATCTGCTTGTACAAGGGCCCCGAGCGCTGACAGATATCACCACTGTTTACACCGGTCACTGGGAAGAAGAGTACTAAAAACCCTTCTAGCTTTGTTCTTCACCGAGCTTTTGCAATGCCCAGGTGAGCTGTTCTTGTAAGTCGCCCGCGGGCAATTTATTAATTAAAGGCTGATACTCTCGTCTGGTGTAGCCCAAATTTTGCAAAGCGGCGGCTACTTGTAAAGAATCGTTTGACTCTTCGGCTTCTCTATTTAGACTGCCTGCTAAATCTATGACAATTCTTTCTGCTACCTTTTTACCAATGCCTTTCACTCTCATAAAAGGTTTAGCGGAGGCTTCGCTCAGTGCTTGAGAAATTTCGTTAGAGCTTAAATATTGCATAATTTGTAAAGCGCTTTTTGGCCCCACTCCGTTGACTGAAATAAGCATGCAGAATAATCCTCTTTCATTCTCGTTGTTAAAGCCATATAAAGAGATCTCTGTTTCTTTAACAACCGTATAAATAGAACAGCTAATTTTGTCATTGAGCTTTGCTTTGAGGGTAGTAGAGATAACTTCATATCCGACGCCATTAACGTCAACAACAAAAATTGGGGGGCTGGCTTGAATAACAATGCCGTTTAATATTCTAATCACAATATGTTTATTGTAGCATTGCCTAGTCTCTTTTGGTTATACTGTTAAGACATGAGAAAATATTTACCTTTGACTATTGTTCTGCTAGTTGTGGCCGTTTTAGCTTTCTCGTTTGGCGCTTGGAAACGTCGGCAAGAAATTTTGCAAGTAGATAGGGAGAAGCATCAAATTGAACAGCAGGTAGAGAGTGGGGAGTTGACTCAGCAGGAGGCGGATGCGTTACTCAATGAGTCCGTTGGTGGTTCTAACGAAAATCCGGTTACTGATGAGAGCGCCGCCAGTACGGAGGCTAGTCAGGCGGAACAGGTTTTGAAAGAGGTTAAGAGAAGCTCTTCCGCAGTGGAAGGAACAGAGGCTATTAAAATTACGAACGCTTTTTACATGGCTTATAATCAACGCTCTTTTTCGGCTATGGCCACCCTGTTTGCGCCCTCAACCGCGGGCGGGGGGAATTTTGAAAAAGTACTGAACGAAGCGGTGGCAGACAACTCAGTCAGGCCTATTAGTTTTGAATTTGAAAACGTAGAGGTGCGGGGCGACTCTTCTGTTTTAGTAACGGCTAAAGAAGTCAGAGCCGACAATGAGGGGAATAAATCAACCACCCGTCGCTTGTTGGAGCTTATTCCCGTTGATGGGCAACATAAAATCCTCTCTTATTTTAAACCCGATAGTACAGATACTTTAAGCGGTTTTGATAATTAGAGGCTTGGTTTCTATAAATAATCTTTCAAACGACCGGAGTCTTGGTGTTTCTCTAATTTTTTTAAGGCTTTAGCTTCAATTTGACGAATTCGCTCGCGCGTCACGCCGAACTCTTGTCCGACTTCTTCTAAGGTGTGGGAACGGCCATCCTCTAACCCGAAACGCATGCGCAGTATTTTTTGTTCGCGAGCAGATAATTCTTGCAAAATATTGCCGACATGAGTTTTCATGAGCTGATAAGTGGCTGACTCTTGTGGAGTAATGCTGTCTTTATCTTCCAAAAAGTCGGACAGTTGCGAGTCTTGCTCGTCACCGACGGGAGCCTCCAGAGAAACCGTTTCTTGAGAAATTTTAATAATATGATTAACCTTGTCTTCATCAATATCCATTTCAGCGGCAATTTCGGCAGGGGAAGGTTCGCGACCTAAATCTTGCAAGAGCTGTCTTTGGGTTCTAATGAGCTTATTAATGGTTTCAATCATGTGTACGGGTATGCGAATAGTTCTGGCTTGGTCGGCGATGGCTCGGGTAATAGCTTGGCGAATCCACCAAGTGGCGTAGGTGGAAAACTTGAACCCCTTAGTGTGGTCAAATTTCTCTACCGCCCGAATTAAGCCTGTGTTGCCTTCTTGAATTAAATCTAGTAGCCCCAAACCGCGCCCAATGTATTTTTTGGCAATAGAAACAACCAATCGCAGGTTGGCTTCTGTCAGTTGACGTTTGGCCAAAATTTCACCCATGGCCGCTCTTTTGGCCAGCTTGATTTCTTCTTTGGGGTTGAGCAGGGGAATGCGACCAATCTCTCGCAAGTACATGCGCACAGAATCGTCTGACAAATTAGGAATGTCTTCTTCTTCCAGCTCTGCCCGAACAGGACCTTGATCAATTAAAGAGCCGTGCGCAATTAAACCTGTAATTTCATCTCGCTTAATTTTCTTCTTGCGGCCCGCCAGCGTCTTCTCTTCTTCAGAGCGCAAAACCTTACTTTGAATAGGCAAAACATCAATACCGTTTTCAAAAAAGTAGTTGTGCAGAGCATCTATTTGAGGAATATCTTTCTCAATTTCAGGGAAAGCCTGTAAAATCTCTTTTTCTGTCACAAAGCCGTGCGCCTTGCCTTTGTGCGCCACTTCTTTTAAGCCGGGCGTAAAATCAAGAATCTCTTCAATATATTTTTTGGGAGGTCTTTTAGTCACAAATATTAATTACTCTGCTGTCTCTTTAGCAATGGTAGCAGATTGTAGCTTATTCATCAAGGAGTTAACAGCTGTTTGATTGCCGTTTTTCTCTGCTTCTTCAATGTCTTTAAAGATTGTTTTTTTGACTTTTTCATTATAGTCTAGTCGCGCTCTTTCTGCTAAGTTTTGTGCCTCTGTATGTAAGTTGTGGATATCTGCCTCTTGATACTCTTTCTCCGCCAAAGAGATGGCGTCATTCAATATTATCTCTTGTTCACGAGGTAGAGTAATTTTCTGGCTGTTCTGCTCTTTGTTATTTTTCAAATAATTTAATATTTCTAACCAAGGGGTATCTTGTACCAAGCGTTCAATATAAGGAGTTTTATCGATTAAGCTCGGGTGCAAGCCCAAAAGTCCAATTAAAATAGTTAAATAATCAGGATTATTAGTTTTGGCAGGCTGTTTGTCTTCCGGTTGTGGGGTAATTTGCTTGGCTTTCGTTTGGGTTAAGGCCTCCTGTAAAACTCTGGTGTTGACGCCAATTTTTTCGGCTACCAAGTCTAGCCAGCTTTGTCGTTCTACGGGGTTGGTTAGTCGCCGCACCCAAGGCAAAATAGCGTTGGTGACGTTCTTTTTGGCTTGCGGGCTTGCTTGCCCATATTTAGAAATAGCGTTACTTAACAGCCAAGTAATTATGGGTTGGCGCGCTTTGTAGGCTTGAATTAATTGTTCAGGGTTTTTCTTCGCCAAGTCAGCCGGGTCGGAGCCTTGGGGCAATCTAATGACGGAAGGATTCATATCAAAGCTGAGGGCAATTTCAAAACCTCGCTCCGCCGCTTTTTGGCCCGCTTCATCGGCGTCAAAAGCGAAGGCTAATTCAGAGCAGAAGCGAGACAGCACTTTTATTTGCCGATCAGTCAGGGCGGTGCCCGATGAGGCGACGGTGTTAGTGAGGCCAATTTGGTGAAAAGCGATGACATCCATTTGGCCCTCTGCAACTATGGCCACGTTCTCTTTTCTAATGGCGTCTTTGGCTAAATGAATGCCGTAAAGTGTTTCTGTTTTTTTAAAAAGGGGAGTTTCGGGTGTGTTCCAATATTTAGGGCCGGCTGGACCTTTCAAATCGGCTTCCGCTTGAGGTTGCAGCCGGCCCGTAAAACCCGTGATGCGACCCGTAATGTCGGCAATAGGGAAAATTATCCGGCCCGCGAAGCGGGCCGGCTCTCCGGCTAATTTAATGTCGCTGTCTGAAAATCCTCTTTTTTTCAAAAAATCGTAGCTGGCGCGATTAGCGGGCGCCAAACCGATTTGAAACTGTTCAATAATGTTATCTGACAAGCCTCGTTTTTGTTTGAGATATGTGCGGGCGTTCTCTGCTTTTTCGTGTTTTAAAAGTAATTGATGCCAAAAATTGGCCAGCTGTTCGTTTAGGGCGAAGAGGGATTGCTTTTGAGGTCGGTTAGAGGTGGCGCCGGCTAATCTTGGCTCCAACTTCACTCCTGTTTTTTGGGCAAGCATCTCAAGAGCTTCGCGAAATTCTAATCCTTCTTTCTCCATGACAAAGGTGAAAACATCTCCTCCCCGACCACAGCCGAAGCACTTGAAAGATTGTCGCTCAGGACTAACAGAGAATGAAGGAGTCTTCTCATCGTGAAAAGGGCAGAGCCCTTGATAATTGACTCCGGCCTTTTTTAGGGGCAGGTATTGGGAGATAAACTCCACAATATCTAACCGCTCTTTAATTTCGCTGACAGAATCGTTATTCATAGTTCTATTCTATCATTTCATTCATTCTGCTATATTGATATCAGGAAGGAGAGCGTTATGAGTAATTCCCTCCGTAGAAAATGGTACAAGGCGAAAAGAGAATCTCCGGCATCCTTAAGATATTCATCCGTCATTCAGACGTCTTCGACCACTCGTAAGGTGGAATTCTGTCCACGTCGTAATGACGAAGAGCTGGCCATCAGCGTTGACGAAGTGCTTGATTTCTGTAAATGGTTGAATGGTCCTGACTATTTTGACCCAATCTGTTGGGACCCAAAAAGCCAGTAAGCTATCTGGCGGTGGAGCAGGGGCTCCACCTTTTTCTTGAAAAATGGAGAGGTCGCATAGTGGTCTAGTGCGCACGCTTGGAAAGCGTGTGTGCCGCAAGGCACCGAGGGTTCAAATCCCTCCCTCTCCGCCAGTGAATAGTGTCTACCAATAAGGTAAGCCTAGTTAGACACTATTCACTGGTGGCATATATAAAAACGACACCAACTGCTTGGTGTCGTTTTAGGATTTGAAGGGCTGACGCATCTCCCGTAGGGAGGAGTCAGCCCCGGGGTGCACAGCACCCAAATCCCTCCCTCTCCGCCAATTGTTAAACTGACGAAATAACTGCCTTACTACACAATTTGTTTCGTTTCGTAGGTGTTATTTCGTCAGTTTAGGTAATAAGGTATCCAAAATCGGTAAACAAGTGACACGATTTTGGATGATTTAGATTCGGAGGGAAAATTTGTAAACAATTAAAAAAACCGCCTTGCTTCGTGAAGAAGTTTTCACTACGCAGGTGTTTTTTTAATTATTTAGGAAATAAGGAGTCAAAAATCAGTAAGCAAGTGACACGATTTTGGATGATTAAGATTCGGAGGAGAAATTTTGAGAGGAGTGAGTCTCGGGGTGCGAGTCCCAAACTTTACCCCCAAACCCCCGCCCTTTTGCTATAATCTAATTAATGAAAAAGAAGAAAAAGAGTCTATTTCTGGACCCGGTGGCGAATGCCAAAGTTTACGGCATTGTACTCATATTTATCGGCATATTGGGATTACTCCGAATCCCTCTCAACCTGCCCGCTTTGATTCAAACTCTTTTCGCGGTTTTGTTAATAGCCATGGGTTTTGGGTTGCGCAAATCAAAAATCTGGGCGCTGAACGTCTTTGTTCTAATTGCTTCTGTAAATTTACTTATTTACTTAATAAACCTATGGGCGGTGGCTAAGGGGTTATATCTATTAGAAAGCGCGCAACAGTTGCAATATTTTCAGTCGTACAGCACGGGCGTGATTGCGCAGGTCATCTTCGCTCTCTGGTTTAATTCAGCTCGCTCTAAATATGTAAAATGATTACGCGGGTCGTTTTTTATTTGACGACGGCTGTCTTGGTGTTCGGTGTCTTTTATTTCGCCACTAATTATGGCCGCAGTGATTTGGCTGAGGTGGATCTACCAGAGGTTAATCCGGTGCAGACGACCACAAACGAAAGCGTTGTTTTCTCTCAAAGTATCAAAGCAGAGCAGGTTATTGCCCACAATCAACCAACGGATTGCTGGGTAGTGGACGATAATTTAATTTACGATGTGACCGAATGGTTGGCAGACAATTCACAGCCCAAAGAAGTTTTATCTGAGTGCGGGCGGGTGGAGTCTAAGCTAAATTCCACCGATATGCAAGAATTAGAAATTACTCAGGATTATTTAATAGGTGAATTGTCACCACAGGAGGAAAATGAGTAAACAGAAATTTGATAAGAAAGTTAGCTGGTGGTTAATTGTTCCCGCTATTTTGATTCCACAGTCTATCGGTAATTTGGGGGCTATCTTCACCATTCCCAATATAGACAGCTGGTATGCTACTTTGGTCAAGCCCTCATTTAGCCCGCCGAACTATTTATTCGCGCCTGTTTGGCTTACTCTTTATACCCTTATGGGCGTTGCCCTGTTCTTGGTCTGGAAAACTGTGGCCCAAGCCAAGCGCAAACGTCAGGCCAACTATATTTTTACCGTTCAAATATTACTAAATCTATTGTGGTCAATTGTCTTTTTTGGCTTACAGCAACCGGGCAATGCCTTTATTGTCATTGTGGCCTTACTAGCTCTAATAGTGCTCAATATCAACAGCTTCTATCAAATTAATAAACTGGCCGGCTGGCTTTTAGTGCCGTACTTACTGTGGGTAAGCTTTGCCAGCATCTTGAATCTGGCAATATGGCAATTAAACTAAATATCTCATGACTGCTAATGATGTTATACAGGCTTTAAAAAAAGTGGCTGAGCCGAAGCGAGTTTACATTCTGCAACGTTTTTTTAAAACGGGTGCAGGTGAATATGCCGAAGGAGATAAGTTTATTGGAGTGCGCGTGCCGAATGTAAGAGCGGTGTCTAAGCAGTTCCAATCTTTAACATTCGGTGAAATTGAAAAACTACTGCGAAGCCCTATTCATGAACACAGACTGACGGCGCTATTTATATTAATCCTTCAATTTAAAAAAGTCGAACCAACTATTCGAGAAAAGATTGTCAAAATATATTGGCGCCATACCAAATTTATTAACAACTGGGATTTAGTAGATTTATCTGCCCCCAACATTTTAGGCGAATACTACGCTGACAAAGAGAGAGCCATTTTATACACCAAAGCCCGCTCCAAAAACTTATGGGAAAGAAGGATGGCTATGTTGGCTTGTTACACCTTCATTAAACGAGAAGATTTTTTAGACGCTTTAAAAATTGCACAAATATTACTGTACGATAAGCATGATTTAATTAATAAAGCGGTCGGCTGGATGTTGCGTGAAGTTGGCAACCGAGACAGAAAAGTGGCCGAAGTTTTTTAACTAAACACGCCGCAACTATGCCCCGCACCACTCTGCGTTACGCTATTGAAAAGTTTCCTCAAGCAAAACGACAATTGTATATGCAAATAAAGTAAAATAAAAGTATGAAAAAAACATTAATCGTCGGCTTGTCGTCAGTAATCTTTGTCGGAGCATTGCTCTGGGTGGCCACCTTATTAGAATCATTAACGGCTGAAGAGGCTTGGCCAATATTTTGGCAAATTACCGCCATTATTGGTGTAGTTGTTTTGGCTTCATTGGCTATCACGGGTCTTTCCAAAGTTAAGTAAGCCGAAGTCTGAATCCATACTTAATTGGTTGGTAATTTATATAAAGTAAGGTAAGCTGATAAAAAAATAATATTATGAAAAATAATAATTGGCTTGTTCCCGTTATAGTTTTAGTCGTAGTCGGTGGTTTGGTAGTTGCTAATTCGGCCAAGAAATCTGGCGAAGAGGTTTTGCCTTCAATCAGCCGAGATGTGCCACAAAAAAATCAGTCAGCTGAACCGGTCGCAGAACAGGACACAGAGAAGTATCAGCTCTACGAAGAGTCTAAATTGGCTTTAGCTAAAGATAAAAAGTTAGTGCTATTCTTTCATGCTGCTTGGTGCCCGACTTGCCAGCAAGCAGAAGGGGAAATTTTAGATGATTTAGATAGTTTACCCGAAGACCTAGTTGTTTTGAAAATTGATTATGATTCCAATATTGCTTTGAGAAGAAAGTATAACGTCGCCTACCAGCACTATTTTGTGCAGGTAGATCAGAATGGTAACGAACTGAAGGCTTGGTCGGGCGGTTCGGTGAATGAGCTTTTGAGTAATCCTATTTAATGACCCTACTACTGGTTAGCGCATTTTTGGCGGGTATGGGGGTAACTTTATTGCCCTGTATTCTACCTGTTTTAACCATTATGTTAACAGGGGTAATAGGGGGTAGGCTCAGGCCTTACGGATTAGTTTCGGGCTTTATTCTAAGTTTTGCCATTGTCACTTTGAGTTTGGCCAGTCTAGTTAAGCTGTTTGACATTGACGGAGGCACCCTACGTTTTTACGCGGCTATTGTCATTATAATACTCGGGCTGATTATGCTAATTCCTCAGTTCAATTTACGGTTTGAAATTTTTACTTCTAAAATAACGAGCAAGCTCTCAAGAAATAATAAAACGGCCACGCCACAGAATGGTTATTGGGGTGGCTTCTTTACAGGCCTGCCTCTAGGCTTCATTTGGGCGCCCTGCGCGGGCCCTATTTTAGCTTTCGTTATCTCTTTGACTGTATCTGCTCAAACAAATTTGGGGGCTTTGTTAGTAGTGCTTGCTTATTCATTGGGAGTAAGTGTGGTTATGTTAATTATCATCTTTTCGGGCAGATTTGTCATGACGAAGATTGGGCGTTTCACTCCTTTGATACAGCAAATTTTGGCCGGTTTGGTCATCATTATGGGAGTAATGATGCTGTACGGCTACGACAAAAAACTTGAAGCTTTTTTACTCACCAAACTGCCCGCTAGCTGGACCTCTGCCGTGCAAAGCTTTGAAGGCAGTGAAACGATCAACCAAGAACTAAAGAATTTGTAATGCCCGAACTGCCTGAAGTTGAGACGGTGCGGGTAAGTTTGAATAAATATATTCCGCATGGGGTTATTAAGCGGGTGGTGGTCAAAAAACCGAAACTATTGAAAGATTTGACCGTGACGCAATTTCAGTCGGCGTTGGTTGGGCAATCTTTTCAGCCTATTGAACGCATTGGTAAGCTCTTAATCTGGCCTTTAAAAGGGCAAGATTTGTATTTATTAACCCATCTGAAAATGACTGGGCAGTTTATTTTTGTTAATCAAGAAAAATTAATTGCCACGGGTCACTCTGACGCGGATTCAACCATGAGCTTAACAGTACCCAACAAATACACTCACATTGAAATCCATTTTAATAACGGCGGTGCGGTCTATTACAACGATATGCGTCAGTTCGGTTATTTTAAATTGGTGAACAAAGAAGAATTGTTGCGAGTGAAAAGTAAATACGGATTAGAGCCTTTGACTCAAAATTTCTCCTTAGATAATTTTATCGCTCTTTTACAATCTAACCCCAAAGCAAATTTGAAGCAGTTTTTACTCAATCAGAGTAAAATTGCCGGGTTGGGCAATATTTATGTTGATGAGATAGCGCACCGCTCTGGGGTTAGTCCCATGAGAAAAGTCGGCACAATATCTAAAAAAGAAATCCTCAATCTTTACGAACAGATAAACAAAGTTATCAAGCAGGCTATTAAAGAGCGGGGGACCACTTTTTCAGACTATTTAGATGCAGACGGGAATAAAGGGAATTTTATTAAATATTTGAAGGTTTACCAAAGAATGGGCCAGCATTGTCTGACCTGTAAAAAAGGAGAGATTGTGAAAGTGAAAATTGGGGGAAGGGGAACGCACTACTGCAATAACTGCCAGAAATAGCCGGTCAGCAGAAATTTGTCAGCTATTTGGCTTTCTCAATTAGTTTAACCAAATCTCCTTTTGGCGCGATGCCCATAATTTGATCAACAATTTTACCATCCTTAAAGACGGCTACTGTCGGAATAGAGGTAATATTATATTTCATAGCTGTTTGGGGAGATTCATCAACCTCTAATTTGCCGACTTGAACGCCCGCAGTGTCTTTCTGTTCATTGGCGATCTCTTCAATAATTGGTCCGAGAATCTGGCAGGGGCCACACCAAGCCGCCCAAAAATCTACCAAGACCACGCCCTTGCTCTCTTCAACTTCTTTGGCGAAGTTTTCATCTGTTAACTCTATATATGCAGACATAAAAATTATTACTTGTGCTTTAATATAATAGATGAAAGGAGATGATCATGCCACCCAACTCGGACTACGTGACTGATGCTCTTGTAATGGCTAACTTGATATCTGGTCATTGGCCGAACTTGGGAAATGATGTGCTTGGTGAGATAACCTCCCTTTGTGTAGCCGTAGAAAGTAAGAAGGATTATTTTGAGGCTTTACAAGATATTGAAGAGCTTTTAGCAGAGCAGGGTATAGCCGTTTCGGAACTAGTGCAATTACTAGATATCAATGAACTGGCTTGCTGATTGCGCCGAACTTATCCGCCTCTTTAGGGGCGGATTTTCTTTTGTGCCTGTGGATAACTATGACAAATTTGTCATCTAGTGGGGTAGTGCTCAGCCACTTCTCTACCACTCCCCTCAATTAAATTGCAATTAATAGCTAATTAATTGGGGTAATTTCATTGTAATTATAGAAGATTTATCAGGTTATTTTTCTGTTAAAAATAAATCCCCTCGTTAAATTACTTTTTTGTCATTCGGCAATAAATTTTATGCACTCTTCATATAACTGATTATTTGCTATTATGAGAGCAGAAAGTTAAGTAAATAAACATTTTATGGAAAAAATCACTCCCCCAACCCCAGCACAGAGGTTTTTAGCAGAGTTAGCCGGCACATATTTATTGGTTACTTTTTTACTAATCGCCTATTTTATGACCGTTTTATCTGGCGGTAATTCCTTGGTTTATGGTCTTACCTACGGTGCCACTCTGGCAATTTTAATCACCTTTTTCCGACAGTGGTCTTACCAGTTCAATCCTATTGTCAGCATTATGGCATTTTTAATGAAAGGGCAAAGCTTAAAAGATGCCGGCTTAGCTATCGCTGCTCAACTTTTAGCCGCCGTTTTAGCTTCCAGAACCGTTTTGGGCATTACAAATCTAGTGCCAGGTGTTGAATCACAGGTACCCGCTATAGAAGGTGTCGGAGTTTCTCTAACCACCATCACCGTTTTAGAAGGTTTCGCCATTCTGCTTCTACTAATGGTTTACGTTTGGGGCGCTACCAAAAAAGACAATTTCCTCTTCCCTGTTTTAGCCGGTTTATCTGTTATTCCAGGTGCTTTAGTGACAGTCTTTGTCACGGGAGGAGCATTGAATCCTATTAGAGTATTAGGTCCGGCCTTCTTCAAAGAAGGGGCTTTGGCTACGCAATGGGTATATTGGGTTGGCCCGCTAGTCGCCGCCATTGTCGTCAGCGTACTTATGGCTGTCTTGCTTAAAGGCGAGCAAAAAAGTTAAACTGGTTAAAAGTAAATCAGTTTATGTCAGATGTTATTGTTTTTGATATAGAAACGAAGGAGACCTTTGAAGATGTCGGAGGTTACAACCCCGAGAAGCTGACTCCATCGGTGGTAGGCATCTACTCCTTTGATAAAGATGAATTGCGTTGTTTTGAAGAGTCTGAATTTGGGCAAATGTGGCCATATTTTGACCACGCCGGTTTAGTGGTTGGTTTTAACTCTGACCATTTTGATATTCCCATATTAGCCAAACTGTATCCTCCGCTAAAAAATATTCAAAGTCTAGATATGCTGGTTGAAATTAAAAACAGCGCCGGTCATCGGGTAAAATTAGACTCTGTGGCGGAAGCGACTTTGAACACGAACAAGACGGCTGACGGCTTGGAAGCCATTAAAATGTATCGAGAAGGCAGAATAGCTGAGCTGAAAGATTATTGTTTAGCCGATGTCGCTATTACTAGAGACGTTTATAAATTTGGTCGGGACAACGGCTATCTTTTGGCTACCAGTTTTTCTGGCCCCAAAAAAATTGCCATCAATTTCAATAGAGAATTAGTCGTTACAGACTCTCGCCCACTATCTTTGGGTCTTTAAGAGTTTGCAAAGGTAGCAGAGCACATTTCAATCGTATCGGCGAAAGTTCTATGCCAATGAGTTTTTTTATTTTGTCGGGTGTAATATCTAGAATCTCTTTGGCAGTTTTCCCTAAAACATAATCTGTTAGCATGGAAGCGCTGGCTGTACAGATGGCACAACTTTGGCCATTAAATTTTATTTGGTCAATTACTCCCCTTTTTATATTGATAAAAAATTTAAGCTCATCTCCGCAAGAAAGGTTAGCTCCTTCAACTTCAATTTGCGCATCAGGAATCTGACCCCAGTTGTGCGGGCTCTGGTAATGCTCAATAATGTTTTGTTGGTAAATATCAGAGTTTGGCATGGAATTTTTGTTTAGCCACTTTGAGGTACTTAATGAGCGAGTCAACGTCATCTTTGGTGTTGTATGCTCCCAGACTTATTCTCAACGTAGCGGTTTGACCTAAGTAGCGGTGGGCAATTTGCGCGCAATGATGCCCCGCTCTAACCATAATATTATTATCGGCTAGTATTTGGGCCAAATCGTGTGGGTGAACTTTAGCAATGTTGACTGAGACCACGCCGGTGCGATTTTGGTTAAAAATGGGCCCAACAATTTTTAAAGAATCAATATCTTTTAATTGTTGAAGTAGATATGTTAAAAGCTGGCCTTCTTTTTTCTCAATCTGAACAATATTTTTTTTGAGCCATTTGAAGGATTCTCTCATGCCAAAAACACCCATC
>Ga0210057_1006756_pt1 | contig 14182 bp, 14 predicted proteins | sample CryGeyCG2114_010_2_FD_183968 | JGI IMG/M metagenome (GOLD analysis project Ga0210057, IMG submission 183968) | Groundwater microbial communities from aquifer - Crystal Geyser CG10_big_fil_rev_8/21/14_0.10 (SPAdes) (version 2) | ecosystem: Environmental > Aquatic > Deep subsurface > Groundwater ... | reverse complement strand
TCGGCAACAGGGTTAGGTAATGCAACTTCACCATAGAGATTTAAGAGGGTTCTACCCATCTGTACTGCGGGTTCATTGCCTTGACGTGCTTGTTCGCCTATCCAGCGTTCCATTGTCATAATCCGAGTATATTACTCTAATTATAGGCCTTTTGTCAAGAATTAATCTAAGCTATTATAAATTAGATAATTAAAGGTTTTCTTTCTACGCACTCGTCAATTTGAATACTATAGTCGTTGAATTCTGTTTTTGATATGTTGTAGCAGTAATAAACATCATTTTCAGGGAATGTGAATTTATTATCAACTTGTACTTTAATTCTACATTTATCGCTTTCTTTTGTATCAATTACAACGGTTGTTTTTATTGTATGGTTATCTGGATCAATTACTTCATGATAAAGCTTTGCAGGAGTACAAGTAGAATATGCCTCAAAGAAACACTCTCTATCCACATTGTCTGTGTTGCCGCCTTTTTGGCTGAAAGCGCTTCCACAGTCTTTAATTTCAGGACCTTTTGATATTTCATTATCTTTCTCTACCGGAGCAGTGAAGTTGTTTGTTAGATAATTAATAAAGATATATCCGAAAATAAGAACTACGATTGCTGTAATTAGTGGTTTTATCTTTTTCATTTCTTTGATTATATCAAAAAAGGGGCTGCACCCCCTCTTTTGTCAAGGGTTTCCGTTTCACTCCAATAAACTGCGCTTCGCTTGCCCTTGCAAAATTCACCCCGCTAAGCTTTCAGCATGTATTGGAAGCATGGGCATGCTTCCAGAAAAACAATTTTCAAAAAACACAAGAGAGGAGGTGAAAGGAAGATGCAACTTTTAACAAGAGAACTAACAGCAAGGCTGCCGGTTTTGTATACTCAGGAAAATGATAAGGATCCAATGGTTATCTGTAAATTCTTTTTGCCGGCGTCCAAATGGACATGGTATGCCATTGAATTTGACGGTGAAGACCGTTTCTTCGGTTATGTAGTGGGAGATTATAACGAGCTGGGTTATTTCTCGCTTTCAGAGCTGGAGTGGGTTGAGGGACCGTACGGAATCGGTGTTGAGCGCGATTTATATTTCGAGCCAACTCCGTTATCTAAGATTAAAAGACTCCATGAACTGGAGGTTTAGTTTTTGCCGCTTGTCCCGACTTCGGTCGGGATAAGCAGTAAGCGCTAAAAAGGAAAGGAGGTGATAGATTTATGATTGACCCAAGACTAACAAATGAATATGAAAACGAAATTCTGGAACTTATAGACAATCAAGACGAGTTCACCAGAAGCGATCTGCAGGGAATAGTAACGGTTCTGGTTAATAAAATCATGAATGAGGGTTATAAAACAATTAGTGAACAGAAAGGGACAGAATAGAAAATGTTGCAGGTTTTATTCAATTTTATATAAGGTATCCTTTCTTAAGCCATTTAATTTTATTTGCTCCCATGAAATTAAAGAAAAGGAAATGTTTTCTTCATCCTCGAGGCGCCTTTTTATCATTCTCTCCAAATCTTTTTTAGTGTCAGGGTCATGATAAACAAATATTATTTCCGGAAAAGAATTCGTATTTCGGTCTTGCCAGAAATTTTGCGAATAGTAGTAAAAATACTGCTGAACTCTTTTATATAACCATTTGCCGGACGGATACTCATCAAATACTTCAAGAAAATATCTTTTCGTAATCTCTTTTTGCTCAATTGAAAAGTAGGCGTCAGGATGAGGAAGAATGAGGTATTTTATGTCAGTCAAGTCGGTCTTTGTAAAAAACTTAAGTTTCGCGTTGTATTCTTTGGCAAGTGTCACTAGCGAAATGTAGATATCTGCAATTATTATACAATGATTTCTAAAGACTAACGAAGACCTTTTTTCCTGATACACCCGCTTCAGTAAACTTTGGTTAATATTTTCTTTTCCAATTAACTCTTCCCGACCGGAAGTTCCCAGAAAATACACTGCGGGCTTTGCATCTATAGTTCGCTTATATTCCCGAATAATATATTTATCTTTTGCTAGTTCGTTTAACCAAATAATTATTCTATTGAATTTTTTGTGATTAAGTAATGTTTGGATTTGTATGCGATTGAGGAAGCGGAATTTATATAGAAGCATTAGGATATCTATTTTTTTTTGTTTTAATTTTCTTTTAGGTTTTGTTTTCATTGTGTTGTCTGTCAGAGTTTATCGTTAAGTTGTTTCCTCCTTATATTTATATAAGGGATATAGATACAAAGATAATATACAAAATAGCTTTAAAATAGAGCAAAAATAGTGTAAGACGTCTTACACTATTTTTAGAGTGCACTAAGGTCTATTGCAGCGCTATTTTTATCAGAATTATTTGCGTTAGATGATGTATTTTTTATTGTTTTTATAACAGGTGGTTTTTTGTAAAGTATCGCATTCAGGTTCCTTGAGGACTGGATTAATTTTTCAATTTTTTCATGTCTTACTGCTATTTCAACCGGTATTGTCTCACCGGAGAAAGCCTCTTCGGGGTCAACTGCTGATATCTTTATATAAAAGTGGTATCGGGGAAGATTTGCAATTTCTCCTTTTTCAACAAACGGCGAGAATTGAGGAAGCATTAGCTTTTCATCGTCAGGATTTGCGCTTCTAAAAGAAACAACAGTTCCGACATTTGCCAAAATAACATTAACTAAATTTTTATCTTTTTGCTGTGAGGTGGATTGTTCTGCCATAACTAAGTATGTTTTATATTTTCTGGCTTCAGACAGCATTTGAATAAAAGAAGGAGTTGCAAAGTTTTGGAACTCATCAACATATAGATAGAAGGGTTTTCTTTTTAGAGAGGCAACTCTTGCTCGCTTGAGTGAGGCAAGCTGGATTTTTGCAACAATCATTATTCCCAAAACTTCTGATGTATCCTCACCAAGTTTTCCTTTTGCAAGATTACAGATGAGAATTTTTCGCCTATCCAAAATTTCATCAAAGTTAATAGTTGATTTTCTCTGTTCTAAAATTCTTTTGGCACTCGGGGAGAATAAAAATCTGCCGATACGGGATGCGACGGGGGAAATCATTTTTACTTTTTGATAATCTCCGGCTTTCCCGTATTCATATTTCCAAAAGTTGCTTAAATTTTGGTCTTCTAAATTGGCAGTTACTTTTTTTTGGAAAGGAGGATTATTTAATAATTCATAAATTGTAAAGAGGGTTGGATTTTCAAGCGTTAACGCGGTTTGAATCGTGTTTCTTAAAATGTATTCAATCCTGTGAGCGTGCCCGCCCATAGATTCTGAGAAAACTTTTCTAAAAAGGGAGATGACGCTTTCTGTTATAAACTCCTTCTCCCGCAGCACGTCATCTTCATCCATGCCTTTAGTAAGCTCCAAAAGGTTTATACCGATTGGATATTTTAAATCATCAGGATTAACATAAATTAGATCCTCTCTTCTTTTGTCAGGAATAAAAGACAGTATACTTTCAGCTAAATCTCCGTGAGGGTCAATTACTGCAACCCCTTTCCCGTTTTCAATGTCTTGTTTTACCATTGATTGAATCATTGTAGTTTTTCCGGAGCCTGTTGCTCCGATAATATACATGTGCTTTTCGCGCTCTTCCTCGGAAAGCCCTATCATAGTTGTCACCCCTGCATAATTGTTTCTTGCAAATATAACGTCCAGGCTTCTTTCCTGTTTCAGCGATAACGGTGCGGGGAGCTGCTTACTGTGTACCTTTACTATATTTTCAGTTTGGGTCACCATCATAAAAGGAAAATGATAAAGATCTGAAACTTCAGATACTGACAGAAGCGATGAGCCTGAGTTGTTTACAAGTGACAAAAGCCGTTTTTTAAAAGAGAACATCCTTAAATTCTCCATAAAGGAAAAGGGGCTTTTTTTAAGCTCTAAGGATTGATATTTAGGAACTGAAAATGTTGATAGGGAGGAGACGAACCCTCGTATCCTTTCGTTTTGATCTTTAGGATTTTTCATTATTGTTAGAAATCTAATTGAGGTTTCAAATAACGGCTGGTTAATTTTATGCAGAACTTTGTCCACAATTTGCTTTTCAAAGTTATTTGCAATCCTTTCGGGTTTTAAACGAAGCGTTTCTGTTTGATTTTGATACTTAAGATTTCCGCCATTCACTAACTCACTTATTCCCCAATTAACTATTCCCAAAGCTTTCCGCAAAATTACAAGAAAAAGTTTTACCGGAAGTATAAGCATGCTCAAATATACAGGAAGTAAAGGTCTGTCAATATATTCCAGCAGATTTTCATTATTTATTATCATCTTTGAAAGTCTGTTGGTTTTTTTATTCTCAGTTGGACAAACAACTACTTGAAATGAGATTAACTCGTCAGGTAAGAGTTTTGTCATCATACCTGTTATATATGCTACAGGGTCATGCTCTTCTAAGGTTTCCTTTTTCTCTAAGGGATAGGCAAAATGACGCTTCAATTTAAACTCAACTACTTTTGTATAGAATACTTCTGACCACACAGTTTTTTCCGGCAAATATTCTTCAACAATTTTTACTTCAAGCTGGGGAAGATATGAAAGAAGGGTTCTTTTGATGTTGTTTGCATCTTTTCGTGTTGTTCTAAGTAAATACCTAATACCTAGATTTCGTGAGGATACTATTTCAAAAGAAACTAAGGTTTTACGACCCAAAAGTTTTGCAAGAAGGGATTTTCCTGCTCCCAAATTATGAATAACTGCGAATAATTGCTGTGTGGTGTAGGAGGTTTTTTCAGTTAAAGCAGGTGGAGTTAGTTCAAGCAAAACCGATGGTTCTTTTAAAAACCTTCTAAAAATCAAAACCTTTCTAGCTATAAGTGCAAAAACCGTAAGCAGTAAAAGTAAAAATATGGGGGCTAACTGCGGCAAAAGCAGGCTTGTTGTGAAATGCTCAGTTGCACTAAATACCTTGCCTACTGTTTGATTAATTATAGAAACTGCTGCTTGTTGAAAATCCATCATGCCTTTTCGGGGCAGTTTTTTGGGCAGAACTATACGTCTAACTGCTTGAAGTATATCATAGAAAAAAAATGGAAATATACCTCTTTTTTAACGTAAATAATGCTTGACAAGGGAGATTATTTAGTTATATACTATCTCTATCGAGATAGTCAAAGTACGATGAAATCAAGAGGAAATGGAAAGGTAAAAGAGAAGTCTTTAGAGGCTAAAAATCCTCAATACGCAAAGTTGCCGGTGGAAGAACGTCTCCATATTTTTGCAAATTTAGTAATCGACCGTGTTTTAGAAGAAAAAGCAAAGCTTACACTACCGGATATAAAAGTTTCAAAGAAAGATTAACTATGCAAAACGCTATCGTTGCAATTAGAGTATCCTCGATAAAACAGGGGTTGCAGGGCGATTCCCCTGAAGCGCAAAAGGAACAAATAGAACAGTTTGCCAAAGCCCGCGGTATTCATATAAAAAAGTATTTCGTCTTCATGGAATCAGCATCCAGAGAAGAACAACCCGTACAGGAAGCAATAGATTATTGTAAAAATCCAAAAAACGGCATTCAGCTGTTTATCATAAAATCCATTGACCGTTTCACCAGAGGCGGTTCATATCTTTACGACCACTTAAAGATGCAGCTTATTAAATACAACGTTCAATTAGTTGATATCTACGGAATTATCGGAGCACAGGAAATTAACACTCTTGAACATCTAGGGTTAAGCTATGACTGGAGCAAATACAGCCCTACTAAAAAGTCGGAGATATTGGAAGCTGAGAGGGCAAAAGACGAGATGCGGGATATTATGAGCAGAATGATCGGAGCCGAAATTAGATACGTTCGATTGGGCTACAGAGTGAGAACAGCACCGTTTGGGTACAAAAACGAAAAGATTGAAACCGCTCACGGCAGAAGAACTATTCTTGTTCCGCATCAGGTTGAATCACGGTTTATTTTGGCAATGTACGAATTAAGAGTTCAAGGCTCTCTAAGGGACGAAGAGATAGTTATTGAACTGAATAAGTTAGGATTTCAATCAAGGAAACTACTGATAAGAAATCCTAAAGATAGAAGCCAGATACTCGGCCGAAAAGGAGGGAAAAGGCTAACCGTTAAGCAATTCCAGAAGTATGTCAAAAACCCCCTTTATGCCGGAGTTAGTAAGGAAAAGTGGACTCAGCAGGAAGCTATAAAGTGCAAATTTAAAGGGCTTGTTTCAATTGATACTTTCAATAAGGCAAATAGAGGGAAAATAGTAATTGCAGAACAAGACGGGGAGGTTTTTATTTATAAAGACAAACCGACTGAAAAAAGGCAGGTAATAAATCCCGATTACCCATATAAAAAGTATGTCCTGTGTCCTGAGTGCAAAAATCCGCTTTATGGAAGCGCTTCGAGAGGAAAATTAGGCAAGCATTATCCTGCTTATCATTGTGATAGAAAAGGGCATTATTTCAGGGTTCCTGTTAAGGAATTTGATGAAACCATCAGAAACTTTATCAAACAGTTAAAGATTACGGATGAAGGCATAAAGAAGCTTAAGAAGGCATCCTTAGACGAATGGAATAGGAGAATAGCAAGCAATCAGAAAGATTCTTCGCAGTTGGAAAATAAGATACTGGAATTTAAAGCTAAATCAAAAATGGTTGCCGAGAAAATCCCTGTTTTAACGTCAGAAGTAGCAATAAAATATATGGAAGAAGAGCTGGACAAAATTGAATTAGAAATCGTAAAGCTGCAGAAAACAAAGAAAGAGAAAGAACAAAACCTAGTTAGCATAGAGATTGTACTGGAAGTAGTAGGAGATTATCTGGAACACCTTGAAAATTTGGTATTATCAGGTTCAAATCCTCTTAAAAGTGCCGAATACTTTGCTCTGCTATTTGACCAAACTCCAACCTATGAAGCATTGAAGTCTGGAACACCTAAATTAGCGCCGTATATCGAGCTAATCAGTACATTCAGCGACCCCAATTCTTCCTTGGCGCGCCTGAAGGGATTCGAACCCCCAACCCCGTGGTCCGAAGCCACGTGCTCTATCCATTAAGCTACAGGCGCTTTACTCTCAAAATGAGAGTAAGCGTATTTTATCAGAATTTACCTTAAAGCTACAATTAAATTCATTTATTGCTATAATAAAGCTATGAGAAATTATAAATACTCCCTAATAATTCCTGTTTTAAATGAGGAAGAAAGCCTGCCTGAATTAGTAAAAAATATTGAGAATGCGCTAAAAAAAGAAACTTTTGAAATTGTTTTTATTGACGATGGCTCTACTGATAAATCAAAAGAAATTCTTAAGAAATTTATCTCACAGAAAAAAAATATTCGACTTATTGCATTCCGACGTAATCTTGGTAAATCTCCGGCGCTTACTTTAGGCTTTCAAAAAGCCAAAGGAGAATTTATCGTTATGATGGATGCAGATCTTCAAGACGACCCGGAAGAAATTACAAAGCTAAAAGACAAACTCGACGAGGGTTTTGATTTGGTTTCCGGTTGGAGAAAAGAAAGACGCGATTCTCTACTGAAGGTTATCAATTCCAAGTTTTTTAATTCCCTTATGTCAAATCTTTTCAACGTAAAAGTCCATGATCTAAATTGCGGGTTAAAGCTTATGAAAAATGATGTTGCAAAAGAGCTTTTTCTTTACGGCGGAATGCACAGATTTATAACTATTATTTCAAAAGAGCTTGGTTTTAAAGTAGCCGAAGCCCCCATAAAGCACCACCCCCGCAAATTTGGCGAGTCAAAATTTAAATCCACAAAAATCTTAACTGATATACCCGATTTAATGACTATCTATTTTCTTACTAAGTACACAAAAAGACCACTTCATTTTTTCATGAAATTAGGAGTACCGATCGCTTTTTTAGGATTTGGCGCGCTATTCTATCTTTCAATACTACGCCTTTTTGGAGAGCCGATTGGCGATAGGCCACTTCTTATTTTTGGAGTTTTATTCGTAATAACCGGTCTTCAAGTAATGCTAACCGGGTTAATTGCAGACTTGGTTGTTAATTTTAACCGTAAAGAAATTTCGGATTTTCCCATAAGCTTTGATTCCGAAAAAGATGAACAAAGTTAAAAAAATCCTAAAAATATTTTTAGGATTTCCCCTCACGATAATCGCTTTTATTTTTATAGGAAAAATCTTATTTGATTCCCTTCCGCAGATAAAAGAGCATCTTCTAAATGCAAATCCAACATTGTTTTTTATAGGACTTTTTTTAATGCTCTTTTTCTTTTTAATTCGCGCTGTTGCTTGGACAAAAATTTTAGAGCTTTATGGAGAAAGTAAAAGGGAGACTTTTAAAAGTATTTTTCTTTACTCTGCTGCCGAAACAAAAAGATATATTCCCGGAAATATTTTTTCCTTTATTTCAAGAATTCAAAAGTTCAGTTCTGTTACTTTACCTAAAAAAACAATTATTACTGCGCTTGCACTTGAAGCATTCGTTATGGTTCTGTCCGCTCTACTAATTTCGCTGCCTGCAATTTTCGAACTTTCAAATTTGAATGATTATTTATTTGCCTTACACTTGGTCCTAATTGCTTCTTTTGTATTTTTAATCTTACTTTATAAAAATGTATTCCGACTAAAAAGTCTTTTCAGGCGTATTTTTCCAAAAAGGAGTTTGTTTGATTATATAAATGTAATTTTGCTATCCGCTCTAGCTTGGACATTTTTCGGCCTGGCGAACTTTTTCTTTATGGTAGCTCTTTTCCCAAGTGATCCTAATTTAATATTGAAACTCAGTTCAATTTTTGTTCTGGCCTGGCTTGTTGGTTACCTTTCATTTATAGCTCCTATGGGACTTGGTGTACGGGAAGCGGTTTTGGTGTATTTGCTAGCACCCACCATACCTCTTTACGCAGGTGCTACAATTGCAGTTTTTACAAGGCTTCAATTTGTACTTTCAGAAGTTATTTTTCTTGTACTTTCCTTTGTAATTCACAAAAAAATCCATAGTGAAGAAAAACTAAACAAACTTATGCCAATTTTAATTGTTGCCATCCTGTCATTTTTTTACATAGTTTATTTTAATTATGTCAGTGTTGTAAGACATCTCAATTTTTACTCGGGAAAATTTGATTTGGGGAATATGGAGAATACGGTTTGGAATACCTTGCATGGAAATTTTTTCGTTTTCTCAAATCCTGACGGAGCAAATGAACTTTCACGTCTTTCAACACACGCCGATTTTATACTTTTACTTTTTGCACCCCTTTACGCAATTTTTCCGAGTGTTAATTTACTTCTTATTACCCAAACTTTGGTTATTGCCCTGGGAGGATTTTTTGTCTATTTAATTTCCAAAAAAGTTACAAATTTAGAAAAACTTTCGGTTCTTTTTTCAGCTGGCTATTTTCTTAACTTTTTTGTTCAGGAGCAAAATATTTTCGATTTTCACGCAGTAAGCATGGCGACCACCTTTCTTCTCGGAGCCTTTTATTATATTTTAGAAAAAAGACTTGGTTTGGCATTACTATTTCTAACTCTTGCTGTACTCACTAAAGAAAATGTTTATCTGGTAGCCGCCTTTTTTGGAGGATACATATTTTTAAGAGAAAGAAAAATTTTGGGTGGAAGTATTTTCATAATTTCAATCGTAGTATTTTTATTTCTTATGTCATTTGCAATCCCCTCTGTTCGGGGTAGTGACCATTTCGCGCTCGATTATTTATCTTATCTTGGCAACTCCCCCCTTGAAATTATTCTTAGTCCAATTTTAAAGCCCTACCTGTTTTTTACAAGACTAATTAGTGTTGAAACATTTGAATACATAAAAACAGTTTTTTTACCGATTGGATATCTTTCCATTCTTTCTCCGCAGTATCTTATTTTCATGCTTCCCGATCTTTTTATAAATGTTTTCTCAGACAACCCAAATTTGCGCTCAATCCAATACCATTATGGTGCACTTCTAGTACCGTTTATTTATATATCAGCAATTTATGGGGTAAAAAGACTTTTGTCCATAAGATTTCTAAACTCGAATTTAGTATTTTATTTTTTGCTCGGATTTATCCTCTATTCAACTTATCTCTACTCACCCCTTCCCGGAACCAAAAATTCAGACGTTGCGGCTTTTAGGACTAATACAAATAGAGCACGTATTCTAGGCGAGATTCAAAAAATTCCCGCAGAAAAATCTGTAAGTGCTACCAATAACATCGCAGCGCATTTAGTTCAAAGAGAAAAGATTTATATCATACCAAATGGTATAGATATGGTTGATTATCTAGTTTTTTATAAATCAAATATGGAGATATTTGATGAGTACATAGTTGATGAAAACTTTACTGTCGTTTTTGACGATTTGGATTTAGTGATTTTAAAGAGAATTACTCTTCCCGAAAGAGCCTATATACCTTAGGGTGATAGAAAAATGAAGCAGGTAAATCATCCATAAGATACTTTTGAAAATCCGCATATATCTCACGCCTTTCTTTCTCGTTAGTAACAGAGCGCCCGACCTCCAAAAGCTTATCAATTCTTAGATTTTTGTAACCTACTATATTATTTCTCTGATCGCTATGCCACAGAATATATTGGTCAGGATCAATTGGCACTTTCATTTCATAAATTAGAACCTGGAAATTCTGAGAAAGATCTTTGACTATCTCAATATCTGATTTCACACCTATTTCTTCCCATGATTTCTGTACACTTTTTGCCGTTTTTTCTAAATCTTTTGTTACCTTTATTTTTAACTTCTGCTCAGGGGCACCTCCCGCAGTTTCTAAAATTTCTTTGGAAAGTTCCATGTCTGCTATTCCATAATTTGGCGGTTTTGAAAAATAAATAGAACTTTCTTTTATTGGTGAGTAAAGTCTTTTGCCGAATTCTATCTCTTCCGGTAATGCATAGTGGAGAGCTTGCCGCATTCTTTTGTCAGAAAGTACACTATCGTTTGTATTAAAAAATATTGTAACTATAATATCTTCGTTTAATTGTTCTTCAATGTTTGTTTTTGGCCATTTTGATAAATCGTACTTGTCCGCAAGCATTACATTAAAAATATTCTCAGCGCTGTCTACCTCACCAAGTGTATACGCGACTTTTAAAGCTTTTTCATTGGGATAAAAAGTATATATTTTTTTATCTTTTGGCTCTAATGTATTTTTTAGAGTTAAAGTCTTTACAAATCCTGCATTGAGCTCTACATTGCGGATTCTATATTGTCCAAGTCCTGACAAGTCTTTTAAAAGTATCGGCTCGGAAACAGCCGCTAAAAACGGAGCATACGGATCCTTTAGAGTATATTTAATAGTGTAATTATCAATTAATTCACGTTGCACATTTTCAAATATAAAAGGGACAGTTTTGGAGTTAAATTTAGTACCGTTATGAAATTTTAAGTCATCTCTCAAATAAAAAATGTATTCCCTGTTATCTTTTATTTCCCACTTTCTGGCAGCTGCGGGTGATATGCTACCGTCAGGGGAAATTTTCACAAGTCCCATACTTACCTGGTTAATAATCTCGTCAGGAATTTGTTCGACGGCAAAGGCTCCCCAATAACCTGTTCTAACCTCGTCTTTTGCTAGAAGAGGCATTATATAAAAAACAGAAAGTCCTATTATTCCAAGAGAGATAAAAATGCTTAGAAAAATAGCACCAAAAATTGTTTTTTTCCAACGTCTAAAATACGCTTTAAAAAGCCACGTATAATAACGTTTGTTCTGAAACGCCATAATTTTATCGTGAAATAAGTGCTAGGATAGAGTTTGCGGCAAATAATATTGCAAGTACAATAGTTACGTAAAACAAGATTTTTTCAAGTCCCCTTTTGCTTCTAAATGTTTCTCCTCCTCCGCCGAATGCAAGACCTGCATCGCTTCCTCTTGACTGTAGTACAACAGTAATTACCAAAAGTACAGAAATAATTATTTGAATAAATGTAAATACAATCATAAATCAAATAGCCAGAAGAGGCTACGGTTAACGAGGTATATTGTAACAGAAATTATGATATATGACAAAAACAAAGAGACAAAAAAAGGAGAGATTATAATACCGAAAAATCGAGCTCCTTCGAATTGAAATTCGGTTATTTGCATCTGAGGATAAATAAGCGTAACCAGAAATACTATGAATGCGACAACAAGTGCCTGGAAGAGTCCAAAAGTTATCACATTTAGAGGCAAAGTTATAATATTTATAACCGGTTTTAAAATCCTGAATCCTATTGTAATAAGAATTGCCGCGGTAAAAATCCCCCAAAACCCGCCACTTACTGCAAGACCTGAGAAAATATTTAAGGTAGCAAATAGCGCGACTGAATTAATTGCTGTTTCTTGTAAAAAACCTTTCATGCAATTAGAGTACCACAGGTAGAAATTGGGAGCAAATATTAGTAAGCTCGAATCTTTTCTGAGACAGACGTTCTTTTATAGAATTACCTAATATCAATTACCATAAATTGCAATAACTATGAAATTATTACAATCCTTAATTTTTATAAGTTGCTTTTGCTTAGTTTATTAGCTATCCCTTTTCATTTTCATAAAGCAGTCTCGGCAGTAAACCGGTCTGCCCGCTGAAGGCTGAAATGGAACTTGTGTGTCTTTTCCGCAATTACTGCATTTTACATTGTAAAGTGTGCGTCCTCTGTCGTCTGTGCCCGCAGCTTGTGCTTCAGGTGCAGCTTCAGAAGTTCCTTCTTCTGCCGGCATTTCTTGAGAATCTTCTCCCTCTTCGGGTAAGTCTTGCGTTGATTTTTCCGGCTCTTTTGCAGTGTCTTCTGACTCGTTTTCGTCAGGAGTCATTACTGTTTCTGAGTTATCGTTAGGAGTTTTTTGATCGTCTGTTGTATTTTTATCGTTATCGTCTTGTATATATATCACCCCCTTTGCTCTTCATTACTTTATTTTATAACATTTGGATATCCCATGGGTGCGCAATTTAAGGGAAAATATTTTCTTCCTTTATTTTTTCAGTCATTGCTGTACCCATAAGAGAAAGACCTTCTGCTGACGGGTGTATATTATCATCTGGATTTATATAAATAGTATTCCCATCACCGTCAGTATCCAGTGACTTTTCGTATGCATTGATTAGGGGGATATTGTGCTCATTTGCATAATCTATATGATTTGTTATGTACTCAATTCTTTCTTCGGCTTGAGCCCAGCGTTCATCAGCACTTGCAGAATTTACACTTTGCCCATATGTTTTTTTGTCAGGGGCAATTGCTGCCAGAAACATAATAACGGTATTGGGAAAACGGTTGGTAAGAGTCGTCATTACCTCAGTTAGAACTTTCTCCTGTTCTTTCAAACCTTCCTCTGTACCAAATTGTGAAAGCGGATTATAGCCAAATGATTCTATAATTATTAAATCCGGTTCACCTTCGATTATAGGGACAAGAAGTAAATCAGGAGCTGCTTGTACCGGCTCCTTAAGCCTTTGGGGGAGCAGTAGTATGCTTTGATTTGCCTGAGCATAATTTGAAACTTCAAAAAAAGTATCAGGGTAGGTTTTAGATATTATTTCGTTAAATAGTCCACCGCGTGGGCCAAATGCATTCATCATAGAATCTCCTATTAGATAAATATCGTATCTATCAGATTTTTCCAGTATTGGTTTTGTGTATGTTATGAATGGAATAATTGCAGGTGTAGGAGTCAGCTTTGATACTTGCACCAATTTTATAATCTCTACTTTAGTTATCGGCTCTTTATAAATATAGGCAAAAAGAGTAATTAAAAAAGAAAGTCCCAGTGCCAAAATATAAATTCCAATTTCATTCCTATGAATAATTATAAAATTTTTAAATTGGGCAAATTGCATAGGATAACTCTATTTTACCAGAAATGACAAAATGCTATTCTGTTGTGGTGCCGTCAAATTCGGGGGCGTCGGCTTCAGCCTCCGCTTTAGTACTTCTTACTACTCCATCTTTATGATGTGCTGGAGAATAAATTGTATATAGCTTTAACTTTTCCGTCATAGAAGTATTTATTACATTATGTTTTGCACCGGCTGGAACTACGATAGCATCGCCATCGGCCACGTTATACTCACTGTCGTCTATAATCACTTTTCCATTTCCTTTTTCAAATCGGAAGAATTGGTCACCGTCACTGTGTGTCTCAAGTCCTATCTCCTCATTAGGCTTCAAACTCATTAAAACGAGTTGGGAATGTTTTCCAGTATACAAAACCTTGCGGAAGTTTTCATTTTCTACTGTAAGCTTTTCAATGTTATCAAAATACCCTTTCATAACTCCATTAT
>Ga0210057_1006754_pt1 | contig 14183 bp, 15 predicted proteins | sample CryGeyCG2114_010_2_FD_183968 | JGI IMG/M metagenome (GOLD analysis project Ga0210057, IMG submission 183968) | Groundwater microbial communities from aquifer - Crystal Geyser CG10_big_fil_rev_8/21/14_0.10 (SPAdes) (version 2) | ecosystem: Environmental > Aquatic > Deep subsurface > Groundwater ... | reverse complement strand
CAGTTCCATTTTCCAAACTTCTGAAATCATTGCGTTATGGAAAGCCCAAAAAAGAAAATCTTTCTTCAATGGCTTCTCGACTTTCTCGTTTGCAGAAAAAACTTACTGATAAGCAAATAGACGAAATTTCGAACATTACTAAAGGTTTAAGATTATCTGATTTTGCAGCTCGATTTGTTGAGGCTATTGACGAAGATAAAATCTTTGAACAAGCACAGAAAGAATTCGGTGAGCCAGGAACTTACAAGGAATATGCTCCTAAGAAAAAGGAATTGGAAGAGATTGCAGAAAGAAGAATGATTGCCTCATTGCAGTCCTTTATAGGAAACGCTAAACTGATGGAAAGGCTACCTGAAATAAAAGAAGAAACAGAGCAGATCATTGATGATGTTTCTATTGATGTGGTTGAGGAAGCAGGATATTCTCCTATTGCTAAAGAGAAAGCCAAAGCTACGATTAAATCTTTTAGAGCATTTATTGAAGAGAATAAAGAAGAGCTAACTGCAATTCAAGTATTTTACAATAAAGGAAATTTGCATTGGACAGATTTAAAGGAAATGGCAGATAAGATTATGAGTTCTCCCTACAATCTTACCACTCCAAAGCTCTGGCAAGCATATCATCAAATAGATGATGGGAGAGTTCGTGGAAGAAGTAAAAGAGAGCAGATTGCAGACTTTATCTCTTTGTTGAAGTATGAACTTGAAAAGATTGAAGTTTTAGAGCCATACCAGGATAGCGTTGACAAGAGATTTGCCAATTGGCTTTCTAAGAAAATAACATCAGGAATTCATTTTACACAAGAACAGCTCAATTGGCTTGAAAAGATAAAACAGCACATCGCAGATTCAATCGAGATAACTCCTGATGACTTTGAGGACACTCCTTTTGTTCAATTGGGAGGTCTTGGAAAAGCATACCAAGTATTTGGAGACATGTTTAACAGCTTGCTTGAAGAGTTAAATACGGAGCTGGGGGTTTAAAGATGGCAAGATTCTACAAATATGGTCGATGGTGGTACACCACAAGAGCAGAAGCCGAAGCTGCAAGACGATATAATGAAAGGATATATTATGATGAAGGAATGAGGGCTTATTACATTGTTAGACCTCAAAAGAGGGGTTTTTGGGGTTTTTAAGATGGCAAATGAGACCACGTCAGATTGTATGTATCATCTTGTGACTATTAAAAATTATTATTCTACTGATTTCTCTGAGGAGAATGAAGAAATCACAAACTATCTTAAAGATTTAGAAAAAAAGAGAAATAAAAAAATAAAATTAAGTTATGCGGAAATAAAAAAATATACCCAAGAGAAATGGAAAGAGTTGATTCTAAAATTTGTAAATGTTTTATTAACCAAGATTGAAGAAAGAAAAACAAAAGGTTCTGAATTTAATAAAATCAAAAAGGATTTAGAAAAGACAAGAGATGATATTCCTTACGATAATCTTGATTTAACGACTTTGAAATCTTACTATGAAGACGATTTGCAGAGTTACCGAGATGAAATAAAAGAAAAGATTGACATTGAAAAATATAATAACAGGCGGTTTTGGATAGGACTTCTGATTGGTGCTATTCTTGGTATCATTGGAACAATAATCACCACTATGTTGCTTTAAAATGGTAAAATATCAACAATTAAAGGAAGTGTGCGAACTAAAAAAAGGAAAAAAAGTTGCCATTATTAAAAATAAAACTGACAACTCAATTCCTTATTTGTTAATTGATACTTTAAGAGGTATTGAACCAGAGTTTTTTACAGAGGATAAAAATTATACTGAAGCAATTCCTTCAGATATCCTAATTGTTGGTGACGGCGCAAACTCAGGTCTTGTAGGCACAGGTATTACTGGTGCTGTTGGCTCAACAATTATCAGAATTCGAGTTAGAAATGACCTTACAAATAAAGATTATATCTCATATTTTTTATTAAGTAAATTTGGAGTACTAAATAAAGATGTTAAAGGAGCTGCAATACCTCATCTCAAAGCAAAAGAAATGCTTGAAATGAATATAAGAATTCCTTCGCTTGATGAACAGAACCAAATCGTTGATGAAATTGAAAAGCAATTTACTCGGCTTGATGCTTCAATTAAAGATTTAAGAAGTGTTAAAGAAAACCTGAAGGTTTATAGAAAGAGTTTTTTAAAGGCTGTTTTTGAAAAAAAGAAAAATTGGAATGAGAAAAAGATAAAAGATGTTTCAGAACTTATTCAATATGGTACTTCTAAGCGAGCGGAAATTACAGGTAAAATTCCTGTTTTAAGAATGGGAAATCTGCAAGGTGGTAAAATTGATTTTGGAAACTTAAAATTTTATAGTTCTCTAAAAGAGATTGAACATTTAGTCTTAAAAAAAGGCGACTTGTTATTTAATAGGACAAATAGCTATGAGCTTGTTGGTAAAACAAGTATTTTTAGTGAGTCAGATTTCGATAATGTAACATTTGCTTCATATTTAATTAGAGTTAGGGTAAACAAAAAAGAGGTTCTTCCAGAATATCTAAATTATTTCTTAAACTCTCCATATGCAGAGATATTAAAAAAAGACTTGAAGAGTCAACAAGTAGGGCAGGCTAATATTAACGGAACTAAACTAAAAAATATCTTTGTCCCCCTCGCAACTATTGATAAGCAAACTATGATAGTTCAAGAAATAGAGTCCCAATTTTCTGTCATCGATAAACTGGAGCAAACAATAGACTCTGCTTTACAGCAAACAGAACAATTACGAAAATCAATCTTGAAAAATGCGTTTGAAGGCAAGTTGGTCAAAGAGGTGTTAGTTTAATGGCTGACTTTGATTTCGAAGGATTAATTGGCTTAATCATAGTGGTGCCGATAATACTTATATTTCTTGGTGCAATGATTCCACTATTCCAAAACATAGATGGCAGACAAGATGACATCAATAACCTAAATAATCAGATTAGCCAATTAAAATCAGATATAGCTTCAAAAGAGGTCAGCATTTCACAGCTTCAATCAAAATTACAGTCAATGGATGCAACCGTTGGCGAAAAAGAAAATATGATTGCTAATCTTTCTGGAGAAATTGAAAGAAAAAATCAGGAAATACAAAACTTAACGGAGCAAATTAAATATTATGATGAGAAAGAATATTTGCAGGATATTAATAACAACTATTACACTATATCCAATTATTTTGAGCATATTGAAAACCAGTTTTTCCCAATCAAATTATCGATTAGTCTGCTCTCAATAACATTATTTGGCTTAGTGCTAAAAGTTTTTCATGTGCATAAATTCATTATAAACTCTTACAAGAAAATAATGCACAAAGAAACACATAATACTAAAATCGAGGTTAAAAAATGACAGATTCAAAGCATTTAGTTCAAAAATTATGGAATTACTGCGACATATTAAGAGATGATGGTCTTTCTTATGGAGATTATGTAGAACAATTGACATTCCTGCTTTTTTTAAAGATGGATGATGAAAGGTCAAATCCGCCATACAATAAGTTATCAGATATTCCTAAAGAGTACAATTGGCAATCTTTAATCAATAAAGATGGGGCAGAACTTGAAGTCCATTACATAAAAATCTTGACTGAGCTCGGAAAAAGAGAAGGCATAATAGGTGTCATATTCAAGAAAGCCCAAAATAGGATTCAAGACCCTGCAAAACTTAGAAAGCTTATTGTTGAACTAATCAATAAAGAGACATGGCTTAGTTTAGAGGCTGATGTTAAGGGAGATGCTTACGAGGGATTATTAGAAAAAAATGCAGCCGATGTCAAAGGTGGAGCAGGACAATATTTTACTCCCAGACACTTGATTAATGCAATTGTAGAAGTAATGAGACCTGAACCTGGAATAAAAATCCATGATCCTGCTTGTGGCACAGGTGGTTTCCTATTATCAGCATACAATTACATTTCAAAAAATTACAATCTAAATAGGGATCAAAAACAACACTTAAAGCATGAGACTTTTTCAGGAAATGAAATTGTACCAATGGCTGCAAGACTATGTGTCATGAATCTATATTTACATGGTGTAAATGGAGAAGAGAACCCCATTAGCCCAAATGATTCACTAAAGGTAAATCCGGGTGGTATATTCGAGATGGTTTTAACAAATCCTCCATTTGGGAAAAAATCTTCTGAGAAGATTGTTACAGAAGAAGGCACAACAGCATCAAAAGATTTGACAATTTTAAGAGATGATTTTTGGGCTAAAACAAGCAACAAACAACTTAATTTCTTGCAACATGTGAGAAGCATATTAAGAATAAATGGAAGAGCTGGAATAGTATTGCCTGATAATGTATTATTTGAGGGTGGTGCAGGAGAAACAATAAGGAAAAAACTAATGGAGACATGCGATTTACATACAATCTTAAGGCTTCCAACAGGAATATTTTATGCTCAAGGAGTAAAAGCTAATGTATTATTCTTTGATAAAAAAGCAGCTTCTGACAAAGCTCAAACTTCTAAGATATGGATTTATGATTTAAGGACAAATATGCACTTCACATTAAAGGAAAGTCCTCTTAAATATGAGGACTTACAGGATTTTATCAAATGTTACAATCCAGAAAACAGACATGAAAGAAAAGAAACCTATTCTGAAAGCAATCTTGATGGAAGATGGCGTTGCTTCAGCTATGAAGAGATACTTAAAAGAGATAAAACAAACTTGGATATCTTCTGGATAAAAGATGAGGGTTTAGATGATTTAGATAGTTTACCAGAACCAAGTATCATTGCTAGTGGGCTTGTGGAAGATTTAGAGAATGCTTTAGAGCAAATAAGAGAAATCTCCGAAGATTTGAATGAGAAATGAATTTGGTGTACTCATAAAATGGAACAAAATCCCAAAGTGTTTATCAGCTACACGCATGATAGCAAGGAACATATTGAATTAATTCTTGAAATTGCAAATAAATTGAGAACAGAAGGTATTGATGTGATATTAGACCAGTATGAACAATCTCCCGCTCAAGGATGGCCTCAATGGATGGATCAAAACATCAAGAATGCTGAATTTGTTATAATGATCTGCACTGAGAACTATTACAAAAGAGTTATGGGTGAGGAAAAGGACGGCGTCGGACTTGGTATCAAATGGGAAGGAAGATTAATTTATCAACATGTATACAATTCAGATAGTAAGTCTCAGAAATTCATACCTGTTTTGGTAAAGAAAGATGATGGGAAATTTATTCCTACACCAGTTCAGGGAGCAACACATTATGTAATAACAGAAGATAAAGGATATAATGATCTATACTGGTATTTAAGAGGCATAAATCCAAATGAAAAACCAGGATTAGGAAAACTTAGGCCCTTACCCAAAAAAGAAAAAAGATCAATCTTTCTCGGTGGGTTTATAGATGTTGATTTATGGAATAAAGCTCAATGGTTTGGTACTGCATTTGGTTTTGATGGCCCTATGAGAGAACCACCAATCATGTGTTTAATCTTTAAGGAAAAAGAACCTGCTCAAGAAATAATTAGAAAGTGGTTATTAAGGCTGGGCGATACAGATAGATATAACGAATTAAGAATTTCAATTATAGAAGGAGATATTCCGGGTGAAGAGGCAGGCTATTCAGTGCATATAAGCTCTAATATCGAAAATATAATGAAAAGAGCTGATGATGAGGGCATTTGGATGCCAAAAGATATCTTCTTTATGATTAGCAGATTGCATAGAATGAATCCTGAACCTAATTCTCCAAATCTAAAAGTTTTCAAAGAATTATATGAACGATTTGGTTCTTACATTTTAAGAGTTGGAGTCATAGAGAGTGGGAAGATAAGCATGTTAAACGAATTTATACATAAGAAGAATATTGAATTAAGAAAAGTTGAAGATATAAAATCAAAAGATGATATGGATGCTGTTATCTTACCTCAATACAGAAATAAATAGTAATCATTCCTTGAAACTATAATATCCTTCCTTGCCAACAATAACATGATCTAGGACTTTAATGGATAATAATTCTCCTGCGTCAAAAAGCCTTTCTGTTATCTCATGATCTTCTTGAGAAGGCTCTGTATCTCCAGATGGATGATTATGCACAAGAATTATCGCATTGGCGCTTTCTTTGATAGCTGATTTAAACACTTCTCGAGGATGAATCAGTGAGCTGTTTAAAGTTCCGACAGATACTATTTCGTCTTTTATGACTCTGTTTCGAGTGTCCAGATGCAAGATCATGAAGTGCTCTTTGTCTGCTCCATTGAGTTTTGAAGAAGCATACTCAAACACATCCTTAGCTGATTTTATGGGCTTGCCATTTTGTTTAGCAAGATTGTGTCTTTTATTAAACTCAAACAAAGCCAATATCTGGGAGGCCTTTGCTTTGCCAATTCCGTTTATTTCCTGCAGTTCTTTCAGAGAGCAAAAAGATAGTTTGTCAATGCCATACTTAGAGATAAGTCTATTACTCATGTCGATGACATTCTCTTTTTTATTGCCTGTCTTTAAAATCACTGCTAGGAGTTCTGCATCTGATAAAACTGCAGCTCCTTGTTTCTCAAGCCTTTCTCGTGGCCTGTTCTCTGAGGGGAAGTCTTTTATTTTCATAGCTTTATCCTGATTCAGAAATCTTTGTCATAAGATTATCGAATGCTTCTTTGCCTTTGTTTAATGCTTCTTGAGTGCTGTTCTTTGCTCTATCAATAGTACCATCTTGTTGCATTTGTTCTACAGTATCGATAACAAACTGTGCTGCTTGTGATGATCCTTCTACAAGAACAGTCCTGATTGTCCAATGCGCTTGACTTAGGATTACTGAAACGCAGCTTCCGCATTTAAGGGCAAAAGTGTTAAGTCCGACGGATCTGTAAGCTATTCCAACTGCTTCATATGATGCAGTATAAAATACTGCTCCCACAATAATTGCAGTCTCAAAAGCGAACTTACCAGAGGCAAAATAAAACTTTTTCCTGGAGTCTTCTGTATGTGCACTTTCAAATGTTTTGGCGGTGCTAACGACTTCATTGTAATTGTTAATCAGCGGACTATACTCTGTAATGAGTTTTGATGCCTTTTCCCATCCTTCAAAAGTGGGGTTGAATGGTTCTATATCAAACATATCGCTTTGTTCATTCAGTATCTTGATAAGGTTATTCATATGATCAACAAAGGACTTATATTTATCAAAATTATCCACAGACTCTAACTTCATTGGTTGCAGTTTAGCAACTTGTAAGGGAAGAGTCTCATTGGCGAATTCAGCTACAGTGTTGCCAGTGGGCGTATTGCATCCTGTCAATAACATCATAAGAATAATTAACAGTACAATTATTTGCTTCATCTTGTTTTTACTGTTCGAAACCTGTAGCCATTCTTTTTTGCTATTCTCCTGAAAGCTTGTCTTTGTCCTATGTCTGATAGCATACTTTTCCTGGTTTCTACTTCGACAAGAACCTTGTCTCTACCTTTTATTGCCACAACATCTGCCCTGTGACCGCCAACATTAAGTGGTCTTTTGTATCCAGGGGAGTCTACTCTGACATGGTAGCCTTGTGATTTATAGCCACCAGCCACTCGTCTTACTTTTTGGTCATGTCTGCCTGCCATTTTATACCTCCATATGCCAAACTTGATCTATGTTTATGCCCCATTCTCTTGCTTTCTGCCGCATTTCTGCAGTATAGCCCTTTGGGACAATAACATGAAATTCAGCACCATTAACCGTTGAGAATGCCTGCATTTGTTTCCTTGTATCTTCACTGGCAATGGTTTCTGGTGTTTCAGCCTCCAAAATTATCTTTTTGCTCATTGCCGTTGCGAGAACATCAGGAATGTATCCTCCAATTGAAGGTGGTTGGCCATTTCTGTGCCCTATATGATCTGCTTTTACCTGCATACCTTCTCTCTCAAACTTATCTGCCATTGTTTTGACCATCTTATCATGGTCCGATTGTGTTTTTAGCGTTCTCATTATGTGAACCTCCATTGTTGATGATTATACGAGTCCAGTGATGATATTTAAAGATTACGGTAATTATTCTTGAATCAAGAATAAATTATTAACAAAATAGAAAATTATTTAAAAATTAGAAAAGTTTATATATAAAAATAAATCTTAGACCAATAGAAGAATGAGCTCAAAAAAGTTTAATAAGCAAAATCAACATGTAAAGAGTATAGAGGAAAATTTCAAATCGATATATAATGCTCTTAGAAACTTCAAAAAATTAAGTGAACAAGAAGCAATAATTTATATTGAAATAATGAAAAAGAAAAATGTTACTGTTCAAGAATTGGCTGAAATATTAAAGGAAAAAGAAATCAAAACAACTACAACGAAGCCATATGCAGTAATCAAAAATTTAATTGACGCTGATTTGCTTTTCTGCAAAGGAAAAGACTCAAGAAACAAAGTTTACTATCCAATACATCCCAGGGATCTAACCATAGACATCAAAGAATCAATTAAGAACCTTGATGATGAGTTAGCTCTAATTGAGTCAGAAGAGGTTAAGGTTTTTGAAGAAATCAGCGAACACTCAGAAAAGTTTGATTCAGAGTATGAAATAACTGACGCAATAAATAATCTTAGAACAAAAGGGTATGAAGTCACCTTTTATTTTAATCAATTAACTGTAAATAAGAATCATATGTTATATAAGAGATTGACAAAGAATTTCTCATTAAAACCAATTGAGGGGAAATTCAGTGTTTTATTTGCTGAGAAAAAAGATGAACAAATGTTTCCTTTCGTGGCAATTCTTTTGGTCAAGAACCATGGCTTAGATCAAAAGAATGATATCCTTGGGATGAAAATTGTTGATCCTGAGATTTTTTCCTGTATAAAAAAAGGGGTTGAAAAAAATGGATGAGGCACAATCAGATTTAGTATTGTACGTCTTTAATTGTATCAAAGAAATACATGGCAAAACGTTTATTCAAAAATTATTTTTTATTTTAATGAATCAAGTAAAAGAGATTCCCCAATTTGAATATTTTCCTTATAATTACGGTCCTTTTAGCAAGGAACTTAATCAAGCAGTTAATGATTTAATTGAAGAGGGATATATCTCTGAAACTAAGGTAGGTGAATATTTCCTCTATTCAATAACAGATAAAGGATCAAAAGTTGCAGAGGATCAAAAGACGGTAAATAAAGATGCAAAAAAACAGATATCTCAAGTTTGCGAGCATGTAAAAAATTTAAGACCAAGAGAGCTTCTTGAGTATGTGTATAAAAAATATCCTGAATCTACTGTGAACAGTTTACTCAAACGTGAGATATTCAAATCTTAATATCATCCCTTACTCTCAATATCTTCGGGAATCTTAGCTTGTAGCTGTCTTCTTTCGGATATTTCATATCAAAGCCTACTTCTACTATTTGGCCTGTTGTGATGTCAAGTGTTGAGCTTGCTGTTCCGATAATCTTTTTATCTTCTGCAAGTGTGTAAATCCATCCCTGATTGTCTTTTCTTTCTTTTCTGCTAATGACTTCAAGATCAACAGTTCGCAAAGGTTTTTTCTTGATCCAGTTGTATCTTGAGCCTGGATGGTAAGGCGAGCAGTTCTTAACAACAATTCCTTCCACTCCTTTCTCAATCATCTTTTTGTAAAACTCTTGGATATCCACTATTGTATTCGTGCAGAAAAATGGAACAAGAGCAAGATGATCATTCTCTTCAATCAGAAGATTAAGGTGCTGTTTTCTTGAAAGTAAAGGGTCTTTGTAAAGGAACTCTTCTCCTATTTGCAAAATGTCAAAGACAAAGTAAACAAACTTCTGTCCAGGTTGCAGTTTCTTTTGTATTACAGAATTAGAACTTAGAATTTTTCCATCTTTCATGACAGCCATTTCTCCATCAAGAATCATGTTATTGCCATGAACACCTTTGACAATCTCATCACCAACATTGCCAAATCTGTGAGTCCATTCTGCTCCGCTTCTGGTAAAAAACCTTACAGTATCTCCTTGTTTCAAGCAGAGTATGCGAATCCCATCTATCTTTGGCTCTACAAACACGCCATCATTGTTGTAGAGAAATATTCCTAAATCTCCCTCGCCAACAAGCTGTGGTTTAAACTTCGTCAGATCGATCATCTTTTCTTACCTCCGTAATTTCTCTATCAAGTCTTCTCATAACCCAGCATCCTTTGCCATATGAAGAATGCGAGCTCTTGAAGTAAACTGCAAGCAAAGGAACAACATTATACTCCGATGCAATCTCTACAACGCCATGCAATCCATGAATCCTAAACTTGGCTTCCTTTGTGCTTTTGACTTCAACCATAAACACTTCATGCTTACTAAACATTATCAAGTCGCATACTGAAAACTTTCTTCTGCCAGAAGCTGCAACTCTCTCAGTATGGTATCCTTGCCCTTTCATCAAATTACAAAAGTCTCGTTCATATTGCAGATGGGTCTTTAGTTTCATCGTATTTTACCTCCAATTGTTTTCTTACAAGGTCGTGTGCTTTGCACTTTCCGACTATGACATCCTCATGATTCTCATATTGCTCAAGCAGGATGGTTTCTTCTTTCAAATCCTTAATCTGCTTGTCTTTGTCATACTTGATTCCCATCTCATTGCAGTATGCTATAATCCTCTCAATCTTCTTAGCATATAGAAGCAGACATCCAGTCTGGCGAGCCCAGTCAAAGAGTTTAATCCCCATCGGATTGTTCATGATTAGAACAGGACGAAGAGAATTGAACTGTGGAATCTTTCTCATGTCATATGAGAACCCTTGAGACATGCATCCAATCATAGAAGTGATATACTTCTTTCCAGCCATACCCAGATACTTGCCTTTCTTATCTCTTTTAATTGAAACAGCATAGCCTGCAATAGGCACATCCATAATATCATCATAAACATAAATAATGTAGTCAATTGGATCATTGTCAAACTTCCAGACATCAACTAATCTCTTACCCTTCTCGTCAGTGTACTTATGAATGCTATCTTTATTGAACCAGCTAGGTATCTTCTTAGGGAACTCAGAATTAAGCCTTATTTGTAGCTTATATCGCTTAATAAGGTACATTGTGAAGTAGAAGATAGCCTGCTCCTCAAAAGCAAAACCCAAAGTAGAATTATCCAAAATACTCTTTACAACCTCTTTCTGATGAATCTTTGGCACAAGCTCAGCAATAAGGTTCTCTGGTCTTGAAGGATTGTAATAATAACGCCTCTGCTTATAGCTGTAAATCTTGACCCAACCAACACTCGCCAAACGATAAATAAACCATGACTGGACAGTCTCATCATCCAGCTTGTACTTCATCTTCAAAACATCAACAGGATAAATCTCATTAGACTGGATGATATCAAGATAAGCAGCTCTTACCCCTTTTGGCATGATGTCAATAACCTTGATCCTTACCGCTTCACCATCTTTGCCATACACATAACCTGGTTTTTTGCCATGAATCATCTCTGTAGCAGGAATGGTGAACTCACTACGGTTGACCTTATTCGCAAGAAAAAGCTCTCTGATGCACTGGTAAGTGTAGTCCCAATTCTTATACTCCTCCATTGAAGGATAATCCTTCAACTGATAGAACACTTCAGCCAGAGTCAGGCCAGACCTATTGTTCTGGAAAATCTCAAAAATCTTGCCCTTAATGCCAACAAACAAATCCTCAATATCAACAGCATTCTTGAGCTTCTCAATCTTTCTTCGAACCTCATCCTCACTAACCCCATAAACAAAAGATCGGGAACACATCCGCTTCTTAGATTGCACTCTTTCAGTGCTCTTGACAATAAGCTCGTTCTTGAGAATCTGCTTCAAATAACTGGCAACATGATGCTTTTTCAGAGGCGTATTTTTGAATTCATCAGCAATCTCAGAAGTAGTAACTGCACGCTTTCTGACGATAAACTTGTAAATCTTATATGTGAACCCTCCTGTACTGAACATAACGTTTTTGTCTGCCAATTTATCCTACCTCTCACAGTAATTGACAGAATTAGATAGAATAAATAGTTAGTTCGCCTATATTGTACAAATGTTATCTAATTTCGAAAAACATTTATACATTAGCCCTTTTCAACGCTTAAAGCCTTGAATAAGACTAAATTGATTAGTTATTTTTTATCTTATAAATTGTTATAAAGTGTTTCTGCTGAGTTTATTTTTATGTATAACCTTGAAGAGTTAATTCCTAATTTTCCTGGCAGAGAAGAAAGTTTACAGCAAGTTAAACGTTTTAGAAGACTGCCGATGTGCTATCGGACAAACCTTGATGATCATCAGAGGATGGTCTATTGGATGACGCAGGAATTATTGGAGATTACAGCTAAAAAAAGTTATGTTGAGGTTAATGAATTGGAAGCTTTGACTTTAGCTATCGTCCATGATGATGCTGAGATGATTACCGGAGATCTGCAATATGGCGATCGATTGCTGATGTCGGAAGATGAAATTGAGCGGCATGAAAATGGTGAGCGGAAGGCGATTGAATCATTGGTTGAAAGATATGGTGATAAAGTTAATGGATTTAGTTATGGCACCATGCTATCACAAGCACTTCATAAAGATACAGTAGTAGGACAATTTGTTTCTTACGCTGATAAATTAGTCGGGTTTGGTGAATCTTGGCATGAATTGTATGCAGGAAATAAAAATTTTCTGATTGATCTGATGATTGGTAATACTCCAACATTGACTTATATCGATATTTTCAAAAACAGGAAAAATAAATGGCCCTTATTAACTGAAATATTCCAACAGAATAACCCTTTGCTTAACCTGCCAGGTAAGACTGATGTGGTAAAGATAACGGCAGAAGGGAAACCACATACAAAAGAATCATTGGGCCTAAAAACAGGGAATGGTATCTATGATTGTTACAAAGAGGTCCTATTGAGGAGAGGTAGGGAAAGAGGCAAGAAAATCTTGCTGGAACCAGAAGAAGAATCGTCAGAATTATCATGGAGAGGGATGGAAAAAGCAATCAATACCCTTTATCAAGAAAGTAAATATAAACATAACATTCGTCATCTTCTGACACACTTACAGCCGTTCTTGGGACAAGAATGATTTTCCCTCAATAATTTATTTAAAGTAACCACTAAATAAGGCTCCTATGAACTGCATCCTGCTAAGATATGGGGAAATAGGACTTAAAAGCAAAGGTACCAGACAGTACTTTGAAAAACTTTACACCCGCTCAATCCGCGAAGGACTAAACAGGAATGGAATCGCTAATTTTGTGTTAAGTAATCTTGGTGGCAGGTATATCATCGAAACAACAGAAAGTTTAGCCGTAGATTCTTTACGAAAAGTTCCAGGTGTAGAAAGTGTTTCTCCTGCAGTTAAGATAGAGTTTAAGGACAAAAGTTCTTTGCTGGAAAAATTGCAAGAATTTTCTGGATTAGCTAGCGGCAAGAAATATGCTGTCAAGGCTAAACGGGTGGGAGATCATGAATTCACTTCACAAGATTTAGCCAAAGAAGCGGCAGGAATATTTTATGAGAAGAGTGCTGGCGTAGATTTAAGTAATCCTGAAATTGTGATCAATCTGGAAATAAGAGACAAATTTTGCTATGTTTATACGGATTATTTTGCTGGTATCGGCGGATTGCCAGCCGGCAGCGGGGGAAAGGTTTTAGCCTTGTTCTCTGGAGGTATCGATAGCCCAGTAGCGGCGATGCAGATGCTAAAAAGAGGCTGCAAAGTTGATTTCATGTTGGTCGATCTATTAGGAGAAAAAACTGGGAACGATGTTTTAGAGATCTACAATTACCTCATCAATCAATATGCCTATAATTACAAACCTAAATTCTACCTGGTGAATGGCCAGAATATTGTTGAGAAATTGAAGAAAGAAGTGGACAGCAGATTGAGGCAGATAGCATTGAAGATATTGTTCTACAAACTGGGACAGAAAATTGCTGAGAAGGATGGACAGGAAGCCTTAGTCACCGGTGAAGCCTTAGCCCAGAAAAGTTCGCAGACCTTAACCAGCTTAAGCTTTATTGATGCACAGGCTAAAATGCTGATTCTGCGTCCGTTGATCGGAATGAACAAGAACGAGATTGTCAAGATTGCCAGAGAAATTGGAACGTTACCAGCTTCTGAGAAAGTCAAAGAATACTGCAATCTGGCTGAAGGTAAGGTTAGCACTTCCCCTAGTGAAAAGGATCTGTCAGGGATTCCAGATTTTTCAGCGGAGATAGAAAACGCAGAAATCAAAGTTTATGCAGGA
>Ga0210057_1006753_pt1 | contig 14183 bp, 10 predicted proteins | sample CryGeyCG2114_010_2_FD_183968 | JGI IMG/M metagenome (GOLD analysis project Ga0210057, IMG submission 183968) | Groundwater microbial communities from aquifer - Crystal Geyser CG10_big_fil_rev_8/21/14_0.10 (SPAdes) (version 2) | ecosystem: Environmental > Aquatic > Deep subsurface > Groundwater ... | reverse complement strand
GATCTAAAAAGAGTCGAATATTTACTTAATACTCGACCTCGCAAAAGACTTAATTACTTAACACCAACTGAAGTGTTTAACTCTGTTTAGTTGTCAGACAATGTTGCACTTTGGATTAGAATTTAAGGACATAAAATCTAAATTATTGTTAAAAATAAGTCTATTGACTTTTATTTTAATTTTAGTATTATATAGATATATTTTTAAGTATGTTTAGTAAAATTGTTGGTATGGGTTGTTTTGAATAGTTTGTTCCGTCGGACCCAGCATTAATTAACTGTTCATTAATAATGTTCCTTGAAGAACATCTTAAAATTATTAATAAAATTCCAGCTCTAAGTGAAATTATAATAATAGGTATTTTTTGTTATTTAAAATTATTATTTTGAATATACCAATAATAAATAATTATTTATATAAAATAAAATGTTCTACGTGGAACAATTACAGTAAAAATTAAGGGTTCGAACAATCAAAAGATATAATTTTAATATAATCCAAAATTGTAACTAATATATTTAGAAAGTTTATGGGCCATTAGCTCAGTTGGCTAGAGCGCTTCCATGGCATGGAAGAGGTCAAGGGTTCAAGTCCCTTATGGTCCACATTTAAAAAAAGTTTATTAAAAAAGCTTTTGCTGAAAATAAAAATGGCAGCGATTTTCAAACTGTTATTTTTAATAAAGAAAATTCTGGAATTTTTTGGAGTTAATGTTTATGGAAATATGAGGGATTAATATGAGCGAAAAAAAATTATATTACCGGGAATACATAATTTTTAATAAAAAAATTGAGTAATAATAATTTTTAAAAAAAGGTAGAAGATTATAAAATTAATTAACAGTCTGCATACTTAAGTCCACATGAACCTGGACTTTTATATTAATTTTGGCTAATGTTAAACAAATAACATCTTTAGACAAATTGTGGAAAAACTGTTATTACAGATCAGTTATTTATCTAAAATAAGTCATTTATTTAGTATAAACATTTTTAAAACACTGTTTTTTTAAATTTGCTTTTAATTAATAAAAAATTTATAATTAAGTAAGAAATTAATATCTTAATAATTATTTTGTCTCATTTAAAAAGAGATTATTAATTATATTGTAAAATTATGTATGATTTAATTATTATTGGCTCTGGTGTGGCAGGGATGACAGCCGGAATTTATGCTTCACGTCGTGAAATGAAAACCTTAATTATTGGCAAGCAATTAGGTGGGCAATTGATTTGGGCTAGTGAAATTGAGAATTATCCCGGTTTTGAAACAATAAATAGTTTTGATTTAATAAATAGAATAAAGGAGCAAACCGTAAAACTAGGAGTTGAATTTAAAGATGATGAGGTACAAGAAATTAAAAAAACTCCGGAGGAAACATTTATTCTTTATACTGCTAAAGAAAATTTTGAAGCTAAGACGGTAATTATCGCCATGGGTCTTTCTCCTCGTCGTTTAGCCGTTCAGGGGGAAGTAGAATTTAGCGGCAAGGGTGTATCTTATTGTGCTAATTGCGATGGCCCTTTTTATAGGGATAAAACAATAGCTGTTGTTGGTGGCGGTAATTCAGCTTTAGATGCGGCGGAAATGTTGTCTAAAATAGCTAAACAAGTATATTTGGTCCATCGTAATGAAAGTTTTAAGGCTTTTGATGTTTTAGTGGATGAAGTTACAAAACGTCCTAATATTAAGATATTATATAAGACTGAACTTAAAGAAATTTCCGGTAATCAAAAAGTAGAAAAAATTAAAATTTTTAATAAAGAAGAAAATAAAGACTCAGAAATTATTTTGGATGCGGTTTTTATAGAAGCGGGGCGTATTGCCGCTACCGATCTGGTGGCTGATTTTGTAGAGCGTAGCGGGCGTAATCAAATTATTGTAAATAGTATGATGGAAACTCGTACCCCAGGCTTATTTGCGGCTGGTGATGTTGTTGATTCTGAGTTTAAGCAAATAAGTATTGCTACCGGGTTAGCGACAATAGCCGCTCTTAGTGCTTATCAATATTTACAATTAAAGACTGAAAACATTAAAAAATAATAGGGAATTTGTATTTTTTTTGCTATAATATAAAGGGATAAAATAAAAAAATTAAAATGTTTTATCTTTTTAATTTTTAATTTTTTTATAATTGTCTGTAAACATTTTTTGTGGAAGAAAATCTAGAAAAATATATGAAATCCAAAAAAATAAATTTAGTGGCTGCCGATATGGGTTATGGTCACCAACGAGCCGCTTATCCATTAATGAATTTAAGCGGAAATGAAATTATAACTATTAATAATTATCCTGGGATTCTAGAATGGGAAAAAAAATATTGGTTAAATAGCCTGCGTTCTTATGAAAAATTTTCTCGTTTAAAAAAAATTCCCCTATTAGGTAATTTAATATTTGCGGTTCTAGACATTTTTCAAAAAATTCAACCCTTGTATCCATATCGAGATTTATCTCGCCCAACTATTCAACAAAAGTACTTTTTTCAAATAATTAAAAGGGGCTTAGGCAAGGTTTTAATCGAACAATTAAATTCTAGTGGTTTGCCGTTTGTGACTACTTTTTTTGTAGCCGCTCACATTGCCGAATATTACAACTACCAAGGAGACATTTATTGCATTATTTGTGATACCGATGCTTCTCGCGCTTGGGCGCCGCTTGATCCTAAAAATAGTCGTATTAAATTTTTAGTACCTAGCGATAAGGTTAGGGAAAGGTTTTTAATGTATGGCGTTAAAGAAGAAAATATTATTATTACCGGATTTCCCTTGCCTTTAGAAAATATTGGAGATAATAAAAAAATTATTAAGAATGATTTAGCACGACGGGTAAAGGTATTAGATCCGCAAGGACTTTATCGGGAACATTATCAGAGTTTATTAAAAGAAATTGATAAATCTCCTTTGAATTTATCAACAGTATTTTCAAAAAAATCTTCCTCTAAAAATCTTTTAACAATTACATATGCGGTAGGTGGTGCCGGGGCGCAAAAAGAAATCGGCAGTTTAATTCTTCATCAATTAGCCCTTGATATTAGAAATAAAAAAATAAATTTAAATTTAGTGGCCGGTAATCGCGCTGAAGTTAAAGATTATTTTGAACAAGAAATTTTATCTTTAAATCTTAAGATAGGAGAGGGCGTTAATATTATTTATGCTCCTGATAAAATAGAGTATTTTAAAAAATTTAATGAATGTTTACATGCTACCGACATTCTTTGGACTAAACCATCGGAACTTTCTTTTTATTGTGCTTTAGGTTTGCCGATAATTATGTCGACCCCAGTCGGCAGTCAGGAAGATTTTAATCGGAGCTGGCTTTTATCAGCCGGAGCGGGAGTTGACAGTCTTGACCCTAGTTATACAGCTCAATGGTTGTCTGATTTATTAATTTCTGGTCGTTTAGCTCGAGCAGCTATGGATGGTTTTCTTAATGCTGAACAATTAGGTACTTATAATATTGAAAAATTAATAATAAAAAAATAAGTTTATAATTTTATTTTTATGACTTGGGTTTTAGTGGCGGTATCCGCTTATTTTATATTAGCGGTTGTTAATTTGCTGGACAAATTTTTAGTAGAAAATGTTTTAAAAAATAGTAAAGCTTATGCATTTATTGCTTGTTTTTCCGGCTCTTTAATTTTTTTAGCTTCTCCTTGGTTTTTGTCTTGGCCTGGTTGGCTATTTTTTATTTTTAATTTAGTGAACGGGTTTTTGTTTGCTATTGCCTTGTGGCTTTTGTATGAGGCTTTATTAAGAGGAGAAGCGTCAAGAATTTTAGTTTTCATTGGCGGGGCAACACCGGTATTTTCTTTAATTTTTTCAATGTTGTTTTTTAAAGAACATTTTTCTTCTAACCAGTGGCTCGGCATATCTTTAATTTTATTAGGAGTGTTTATTATTTCTCTGTTACCGATATCTCGTAGTTATCTGCATCGTATTTTTCATAAATTAAAATTATTTCAAGAGTTTAAAACTGGTGGTTTGTGGATTGCTTTATTATCAGCTTTGTCATATTCTCTTTATTTTATTAGCACTAAACAGGCTTATTCTTCTCAGCCCTTTATGAGCGCTTTTATGTGGACGCGTTTAGGGGCAGCCCTTTTTGTTTTGTTATTTTTAATTAATAAAAAAAATCGTCAGGCGATTGTGAGAACTTTTCATCGATCCAGCCCTGGTAAACATAAATATTTGGTGATTATAAATCAATTTTTTGGCGCTCTAGGTTTTATTTTACAAAATTATGCTATTTTCTTAGGTTCAGTTGTTCTAGTTAACGCCCTGCAGGGAGTTCAATATGCCTTCTTATTGGTAATTAGTACTTTTTTAGCAATTATGGCACCTAAATTATTAAAAGAAAATTTTTCTGTAAGAATTCTTATACAAAAAATTGTGGCCGTTATTTCTATAGTTATTGGTCTTTATTTTATTGCTATTTAAGCTTATATTTTTATTGTTAATTAATCTCGCTTATGATGATTATTAAAAAATTATTAGAAAAAATTAATTGTAACATTAATTACTGTAAATTAAATATAAAAAAAATAGCAACAATAAAAGTTTGGGTAGTAAGCATAGTTGTCGTTACGGTCCTATTATTGTTATTTTATTTTTTTAAAATTGCTAATTATTATCCGGCTAAAATAGATTTACAATATCGACCGGATTTTTTTGGTGTTACATTTTCAACAAAATATGCAACAAGTCTGGGCTTGGGTTGGAAAGAAACTTATCTGGCCGTTTTAACTGATTTGGCAGTTAAAAAGATAAGAATTCCGATTTATTGGGATGAAATAGAGGAGACCGAAGGGGTTTATGATTTTTCTAATTATGATTATATAATTAATGAGGGAGCTAAACATCAAGTTAAATTTATTATTGATGTTGGACGTCGTTTGCCGCGTTGGCCAGAATGCCATAGTCCGGCCTGGCTAGATAATAAAGATTTAGTTACTGCTCAAAACTTAACTTTAAAAACTATTCAAATAATAGTGGAGCGCTACCAGGATAATAAAAATGTAGAATATTGGCAGGTAGAAAATGAGCCGTTTTTATCAACCTTTGGTGTGTGTCCAACGCCAGATAAAACTTTTTTAGAAAAAGAGTTTGCTTTAGTGCGATCCCTAGATACGCGTCAAATTATTATTACCGGTTCGGGTGAAATGAGTTATTGGCGTCAAGAAGCAAAAATTGGAGATATTTTTGGCAGCACTTTATATAGAGTAGTTTATAATTCTTGGTTTGGTTATTTTCGCTATCCTTTACCGGTATTTTATTATCAATTAAAAGCAAAACTGGCCGGTTTAAGTCCGGAACGCCTAATGGTTTTAGAATTACAAGCCGAACCCTGGGTTCCTAATGGACAAGTAATAACATTGTCCAGTAGAGAAATGAATAAGTCGATGAGTATAGATCAATTTAAGGCTAATTTACAATATTCCATTAATCTTAATTTTAGACGAACTTATTTATGGGGCGTGGAGTGGTGGTATTGGCAAAAAAAATATGGCGATCCGGAGTATTGGCGGATTGCCAAAAGCTTGTTTAATAAATAATTATTTATTGAGGTTTAATAATTCTTAAATGCTAAGGTTAATTTTTTTGGCTTAGTTTTATTTCTCTAATAGTTTAACAATTTTATCATCGTAATTATCTACCCAAGATTTAAAATTTATTAAAGCTTGGGTATTTTTGTTCTGAGATTTAATAATTAAATCTAAGTTAAAATCAGTAGCAGAAATTGCTAGGCCGGCTCTATGAGCATCAAGAGCATTGCACTGTTGTTCAAAATGATTTTTTGTGGGAACCATTAGAATTGCTTTTTGTAAGTAGGCGGCTTCACAAATTGAATCAAATCCAGCAGTACTAGCGTAAGCACTGCATCGTGATAAATAATTAATAAATTTTTCTCCACTTAAAGGATGGAATGTTAAATTTTGTCCAAAATTAGTTTCCTCTTTTTCGGGCTGATTCCAAAAAGCTTCGATTTTTGTAAAAGAATTGTTTTTTCCCCAATTAATAATTTCTTCGCTATACCCAGAGTTTAAAATATAAAGAAGTAAAAATTTTTCATCTGTAGGAATTTGATCTTTTATGGTCTGCCGAATTAGAGGGGGGCAAATAAATAACTTATTTTTTTCTTGATCAGGTTCAGATGTAAAAGAAAGGGCTATTTTAATACATTTTTTAGGGGCGTTTAAATAGTTATAAAATTTAAAAGAAAGTTTATCAAAGTATTGCCCAGATGGGAATTTAAAAATAGGGTGTTGGACAAAATATTGATGACCAAAGCAAAATAGAGGCCTTTTATCTCGGTATAGACGGTAATAACTGCTAATTAACGGTTCATAAAAGTTAATTAAAACATCGGGGTTAAGATCATTAATAATCTTTTTTATTTTTTTTAATGATTTTAAGTATAATGGAGCTTGCCAAATATTTCTTAAAACAGAGGAAAAAATTTTTATTCCTTTATCTTTTTTATCAACGACAAACCCCGGGCTATTTAATTGAAAAAAAGGAACATTAATTAGTTCCTGAAAGAAATTTGGTAATTTATTGTTACTACCAACAATAATAGCGCTTATTGTATGTCCGCATTTTTCTAACTTTTCCTTTAAAGTCAACGCTTGAGTTAAATGGCCGCGACCCTCTCCTTGAACGAAAAAGAGATACTTCATATATTTGAGCGGGTAAGGGGAATCGGACCCCTCTCTTAAGGTTGGAAACCTTAGGTAATAACCACTATACGATACCCGCCTATAAATTCTTCTTTATCTTATAAAATAATTGCTATGAAGTCAATTGCTTAATTATTTTATTTTTTTATTTTGTATCTTTAATAATAGCAGTAAACCACAGTCCTGAGAACATGATAATTGCTAAAAAAAGAAATAATAAATTTAAAGGAAAAAATGTTAAAGTTAAAACAGCCAAACTAGCTCCAATAATATAGCCTAATGGACCGGTAGTTCTAAAAATATTTATGTAACCAACATCTTCAACGTTAATTATTTTAAAGAAATAAGTTTCTTTCATAGATTCTATCAGAGCAGCACCAACTCTACTAGAAAATAAAACTATCATCCATAACCAAGCTGTCGGAACTTTGATATAGTAAAAAGAAAAAAGCGACATGATTAAAATTATAAAACCTATGGACATCAGTTCTTTCTCACCCCAGTATTTATCGGCGATTATTCCGGCAGGGATTTCTATTAAAAGAAACGGAATAAGCATGACGGAAAATATTGGACCTAGGACTTGCCAACTCATTCCTAGATTTTGATAAAGATAAAGAGGAATATAAATTACCGCTGAACTATAAAATAATTGTAGTAAAAAGGCGACAAAGAAAATACTGCGTAAATTTTTATTACGCCACATTTTTTTAACAACTATCGACATTTTTTCTTTTTGGTATTTTGTCCTGTCTTTTAATTTTTTACTATAGGAAAGAAATAATAGAAAAAAGGGAATAACCAAAAAGGCGGCTACAAAAAAAGATAAGTTATATTCCCCTTTACCTATTAAATAAGTAGTTAATAGAGGAGAAAGAATCCAGCCGGCATTAATAAAGGTAAAGTAAGTTGTACGAATTTTTCCAGTTAAACTATTACTAGATAAACTTTCAATAGCAATATCCATATTAATCCAAATTAAATTGGAACTTATTGAAAAAAGAATAATAGATATTAAGGCCATGCTGGCACTATTGGTTATAGTTAGGCCTAGTAAAGCGGTTAAGTAAATTGCTAAAACTATTTTTATTAAAAAATTGTTAGTAAATTTTTTAATTAATCCGGGAAACAAATAGATACAGGTCACGCTAAAAATATTAGCAATAATGAAAAAGAGACTGATGACTTTAATGCTGACGAACTGTCCTAAGAAGTTGGATTGTATATAGGCCGGTAAGGCGTTAGAAATAGCTAATAACAGTCCTAAAAAATATAGAATATGTAGGCGCTTATTGTTTTTGCTATTTTTTTTGAGTATTTTTGACATTGGCTGTAAAAAAGATAAGTAAACAAGCTAAAATGATAATTATAAGACTAATAATCTGTGGCCAGCGTAATCCGAAAAGTTCGGGGGCGGGGTCGAGGCGGATAAATTCTAGAAAAAATCTTAACAATGAATATAATATCAGATAAAGAGATATAGACCAAATAAAAAATTTCTGGTTTAATTTATTTTTTTTAATAGCTCGATAGTTTAAACTTAATAAAATTGAACCAATTATTAAACAACCTAAACTCTCATATAAAAAGGTTGGATGAAAATAAACATTATTTATATAAATTTCCGGTCGATTGATTATATTAATAGGAATTCCCCAGGGAAGTTTTGTTGGTAATCCGAATATTTCTTGATTAAAATAATTTCCCCAACGACCAATTGCTTGGGCAATTACTAACCCGGGAACAAATATAGCACTAAGTTTCCAAAAGTTTATTTTATGTTTACTAGCAAACCACCAAATTATTAACAGACCGGCAATAATGCCTCCGTGGATAGCCAGACCACCCTTCCATATTTGAAGACTTTGCAAAGGATGGTTGATATAATAAGGGAGTTGTAAAAAATCATCATAAATACGTGCACCAATTATTCCGCCGATAATCAGCCAAAAAGACAAATCAAAAATAGTTTCTAAACTAATTTGGTAATATTTTGTTAAGTTGCGAGTAATAAGTAAGGCACTTAAAATCCCTAAAACCATTATAAATCCATACCAGTAAATAGTAATTATGCTGAATGAAAATAAAACTGCCTGGGGATTGAAAGTGTGAAGAAAATTAATCATAACTAAATTTTAGCAAGTTTAAGTCAGGCTAGCAATAAGCAATATTAAAAACAAAAACAAAAATTCTTTCAAATTTTTGTTTTTTTTGGATATTTTTACTGGTGCGGACGGAGGGAATCGAACCCTCAAGGGTTGCCCCACATGGTCCTAAGCCAAGCGCGTCTACCAATTTCGCCACGTCCGCTCAATAATCTGCTTATTGTTATCATCATATTAAATGATTATTTTTATAAAGTAAAGAATGTGTTATACTAAGATTATAAAATTTAAATAAAAATATATATGTTAAAAAATAAGTTCGTTCATTTTTTTAAAGAACTTTCAATTAAAAATGTTCCTCAAGTGGGCGGTAAAAACGCTTCACTTGGAGAAATGTATAGTAATTTAACTAAAAAAGGCTTAAAAATACCGAATGGTTTTGCGACTACCGCTGATGCCTATAATCATTTTTTGGAATATACCGGATTAAAGAAAAAAATTCGAATAATTTTAGACGGCTTAGATACTAAAAATGTTAAAGATTTAATGAAGCGCGGGGCGGAAATTAGAAAAATAATTATTGCCACAGAAATGCCTAAAGATTTCCAGGCCGCCATCGTTAAAGCTTATAGTCAATTATCTAAAGAATATGGAGTTAAAAATGTTGATGTGGCCGTTAGATCTAGTGCAACCGCCGAGGACCTACCGGACGCCTCTTTTGCAGGCCAACAAGAAACCTATTTAAATGTTACCGGAGAAAAAGACTTATTATTAGCAGTTAGAAAATGTATTGCCTCTTTATTCACTAATCGGGCCATTTCTTATCGGGTAGATAAAAAATTTGATCATTTTTCTATTGCTCTTTCGGTTGGTATTCAAAAAATGGTTCGCTCTGATTTGGGTTCATCGGGAGTAATGTTTACGATTGATACAGAATCTGGTTTTAGTAATACTGTTTTAATTAATTCAATTTTTGGTTTAGGAGAAAATATTGTTCAGGGTCATGTTAATCCTGATGAATTTTATGTTTTTAAACCAACGCGAAAAATCATCTCTAAAACCTTAAGCAAAAAAAATATTAAGATGATTTATAATCTAAAAGGAGAAATTCCGGTTAAAAATATTCCAATTCCCGCCGGCGATCAATTAAAACCATCATTAACCGATAAACAGGTTTTGCAATTAGCCAATTGGGGAATGATTATTGAAGAACATTATAAAAAACCGATGGATATTGAATTTGCGGTGGACGGAAGAGATAATCAGGTTTATATTACCCAAGCGCGTCCGGAAACAGTTCAAAGCCAAAAAAATCACAGCATTATTGAAAAATATCGTCTGGGAAAAAAGGGAAAAATTATTGTTTCCGGTCAAAGCGTTGGTAATCGAATTGGAGCTGGGCCTGTTAATCGAATGATGAGTATTAATGATATTCATAAATTTAAACCCGGTCAAGTTTTGGTAACCGATATGACGGACCCTGATTGGGAGCCGATTATGAAAATTGCCGCGGCTATTGTCACTGATAAAGGCGGTAGAACCTGTCATGCGGCCATTGTTTCTCGAGAACTGGGAATTCCTTGCGTAGTCGGGACAGAAACAGGCTCAAAAAAGATAAAAAGTGGCAAGCTTATTACTGTTGATTGTTCCGGCGGCGAAGAGGGTTCTATCTATGAAGGAAAAATCCCTTTCAAAATAGAGACAACTGATATAAAAAATTTACAGAAGCCAAAAACCAAGATTATGATGAATATCGCAGAGCCTGATTTAGCTTTTACTAATTCCTTTATTCCTAATGATGGTGTTGGTTTGGCTCGTTTAGAGTTTATTATTAATAATTATATTAAAATACACCCTCTCGCTTTAATTAATTACAATAAATTAAAAGACCCGATTGAAAAACAAAAAATTTCCGAATTAACACTTACATATAAAAATAAGACTCAATATTTTATTGATCGTTTAGCTCAAGGAGTGGCAACAATTACTGCCGCTTTCTACCCCAAAGATGTTATTGTTCGTTTAAGTGATTTTAAAACAAATGAATATGCTAATTTAATCGGCGGGAAAGAATTTGAGCCTCTAGAATCTAATCCAATGATCGGTTTTCGAGGGGCTAGTCGTTATTATTCCCCATTATTTTTACCAGCTTTTAAATTAGAATGTCAGGCAATTAAAAAAGTTCGTGATGAAATGGGCTTAAAAAATTTAAAAGTAATGATTCCTTTCTGCCGAACAGTTGAAGAGGGAAAAAGAGTCCAGGAAGTGATGGCTCAAAACGGTTTAAAACGCGGACAAAATGGCTTAGAAATTTATGTTATGGCGGAAATACCGTCTAATATAATTCTAGCTGATAAATTTTGTGATATTTTTGATGGTTTTTCTATTGGTTCTAATGATTTGACTCAACTTACTTTAGGAATAGACAGAGATTCTGGCGGTACACTTGAAGTGGCTGGAGTATCAAACGAAAAAAATGAGGCTGTCAAAGAGTTAATAAGACAATTAATTAAAACCGCCAAAAAACGTCATCGTAAAGTTGGTATTTGTGGCCAAGGGCCAAGTGATTTTCCTGATTTTGCTGAATTTTTAGTGGCTGAAGGAATAGATAGTATTTCTTTAAACCCTGACACAGTCATTTCTACAACATTGGCTATCTTAAAAAAAGAAAAAGAATTAAGAAGGGGGAGGGGTTTATTGAGTTTATTCTTCTAAAATATTGATTGGCTCTATTTACTGGTTTTTGTATATTTATAAACAAATAAAATAAAAAAACACCTCAATTAATATTGGGGTGTTTTTAATATGTAGACTTTTTGAGGTTTAAAGTATTATTAAATAATTTGATAGTTAACAATTTAGTTATTTACTTTAGCTATTTGCTTATCATTTGCCTTAGTCACTTGTTTGTTGCTTACTTTGACTACTTGGATTTTTGCAACTTTTTTTCCAAAATTAAGGGCGTTAGTTCTAGTTTTCATCCAAATATCCACGCGATTATCATTTCTTTTGTTCATTCGATCACGAACCGTGAAAATTCGGTCGCCAAATAATTCCGGAATCATAACCTTGGTGCCAAATTCCAGGAAATTAGCGGCGATTGTATCTTCTTGGTTATGTTTACAAACATCGAATCCGTTGGCGGTTGTACAGGGAGTATTATCTGTTTGTCCCACTTCAGAGTTATAGGCGGTAATTATATGAGTGCTAGTTCTAATAACTTCAATAGTTTGCTTAGAGCTCGATGTCGTATTGGCAGTAGTTGGAAGTGTTGTATTGGCGCTTGAGCTAGCAATATTAGTCGTTGAGGTCTCTTTTTTTAATTTAGTGTCCGGATTAATAACCACTTTCTCAGTAATAGTTGATATAGCTGGACCGATTAAAGCGGCCGCCTCTTTGTTGATTGTTGATTCTTTAATTATAGAGTCATTACTGATAAAATCGCTTTGAGCGCTTGTTTGTGCTAAGGATTGCTTAACTGCTTCATCGGCTAAAGCCGGAGCATAAAACAAGACAAATTGAAAAATACAGGCAATTATCACTAATAAAGTAATCTGTTGACGCCCACTCAGAGGCACAATCTCCTCTTTTATAAGTCGGAGAATTTTCATATTTTGTTTAATATTAATTAAATTAAAAAACCTTACCGTATTGTCATGAACAATATAAAGGTAAGGATTCTTGACCGATAACTGTAGCAATATACGTTATAAATGTCAATATTGAGCGGGGGATAAAAAGGGGGTAAATTTTTTAAGTAATTTTTACGCTTTAAATAAGTAATTAGTTTTTTATTCTTAAAATCATTAGAAAGTAGTATAATATAAGAATAATTCAAGATTTAAATCAAAAAAATAACACTATTTATGTTCAAAAATAAGCAGAAACGCATTTTATGGTGGATTTTAATTTTTGTAATTATTTTTTTTACTCATGCTGACCATCCGCTTAATGCCGACGAAGGTGTTATTTTAGAGGGTGCTTGGAATCTTTATAATAATAGACATTTATATTTTGATTTTTTTGAGTTTATTCCCCCGGGAAGTTTTTATCTAATTTTGGCTGTTTGGAAGATATTAGGAGTAAGTTATTGGGCCGCCAAAGCTATCTCTATTCTAGTAATGTTTGGATCGGCTGTTGGTATTTATTTAAGTGCTCAAATTATTAAACCCAGTAAATCAAATATTGCCGCCCCCTTGCTGTTTGCTTTAGTTAGTTCTTTTATAATTTTAATAAATCACAATATTTATAATTTATTTTTTATTATTTATGCTATTTATTTTATATTGTTAGCCATTGATCAACAAAAATTAAAATATTATGGATTTAGTGGTTTATTTTCAGGAGTAGCTATTTTGTTTTTGCAACAAAAAGGCCTTGTTTTGAGTGGTATTATAGGCCTATTTATTTTAATTGATACTTTTAAAAATTATAAAAACTGGTTAATTTATACTTTAGGTCTTATTTTGCCTTTATTAATATTATTAGTTTGGCCATTAAAAACAATTTATTATAATTTAATTGTTTTTCCTCTTTCTACCTATATTGAAGTTAATAAAATAAGCTTCCTTTTATTAATTATTGTTTTGTTTATTTTCATTTTGACTGTTTATTTCTTTAGAAAAAGTAAAAATAAAAAAGTTTGGTTGCTGTTGATTATTCAGTTTTTTCTTATTTTAACAACTATTCCATTGCCGGATAGTTATCATTTAGTAATAGCTGTTGCTCCGATTTTTTCTTTAACAGGGTTAATTATTGATAAAATAGGAACAAATAGATACTTTTATCAAAAAATAATTCATTATTATATTTTAATCGCAATTTTTGCGGGGTTTATGATTTTTCCGCTTCATTATTTAATGAATGGTTACAGCGTATTTTCTTTTGACGAAAAAGATAAAATACAAGATATTATTAGTAAATGTCCGGGAAAATATATTTATGTTGGACCGTTTGCTCCTAATGTATATTTTGAGTTTAGAAAATTAAATGCCACACCTTACCCCCTATTAATGACTAGTCAAAGTACTCCAGCTCAATTTGAGAATGCTTTGGAATACTTAAAAAATATAAAACCACTTTGCGCAATATTAAATTATCCGAGCTCTTTAAATAGGTTTAAGTATAATAAAGATAATTTAGTTGATAATTACATTAAAGATAAGTATTATTTAGTTTATTCTGATAACACCACTTTTGTTTACCGCTTAAAATAATTTTTTCTAAAAATCTCTTAAAATAGCTAAAAAAACCGTCAATGTATGTGTATTGTCTGCTTAAATTCTAATCCAAAGTGCAACATTGTCTGACAACTAAACAGAGTTAAACACTTCAGTTGGTGTTAAGTAATTAAGTCTTTTGCGAGGTCGAGTATTAAGTAAATATTCGACTCTTTTTAGATC
>Ga0210057_1006752_pt1 | contig 14186 bp, 18 predicted proteins | sample CryGeyCG2114_010_2_FD_183968 | JGI IMG/M metagenome (GOLD analysis project Ga0210057, IMG submission 183968) | Groundwater microbial communities from aquifer - Crystal Geyser CG10_big_fil_rev_8/21/14_0.10 (SPAdes) (version 2) | ecosystem: Environmental > Aquatic > Deep subsurface > Groundwater ... | reverse complement strand
GTCAGCGTAGGTTTCGCTTCTTGGATTTGTGAATCAGATTTGGTAAAATAATTTCAAAAGTTTGAGAGGGTTTTAATTCCGGAGCCAAGAAACTAGATACGAACTCGGATTTAGTTTCTTGGCTCCGGCGGTAGGATTCGAACCTACGACCAAGTGCTTAACAGGCACCTGCGCTACCGCTGCGCTACGCCGGAATGAGATTATTTTTCTTTATGAACCTCTTACCCGCGGCTGATTTAAAATATTTCTCACGTTGCCGCGCTAACTGTAAATTATCACATATTTCACTATACACCAACTGCCAAGGTCGATATTTTTTACTTGATTGGCAGAAACCAGAATTGTGCTCTAGCAAGCGTCCTTACTTTATTGACATGACGAGATAAAAATGCCAGTGTGTATTTTGGTTGGTCTTTTAAGCATTGAGAGAAATTGGAAGGAGGCGGGAAATGTGAGTTAAAGGATTAACGATCGTGGCCACGGCGGGTTTCTTGATCTTAGTCGAAACAGTTGGTTGCGTAGAGAAGCGCCACCCGGTGGCGCTCGACGAGCATTATAACGTCTTGAAATGGCGTGCCGTCGGTGACTTCTAAAGTGCGGGCCTCGGGTTTAATTACTTTCCGCTCGACACGCGAGCAATCGGTTTAGACTTCGGGGCGCAAGCGTTTCGTGGCGAATATGAGGTCTGGGGACGAGTGAGGCCGATCAAGCACACTATCTCGGACCATTTTTGCGAAGGAGCCCGCGGATGAGAAAAAAGAAGATTATGTTACCGGCTCATTTTGAGGTCTGCGATTGCGGTCTGCACGGATGTATAATCTTTTCAGACGGCACGCGAGGAGAAGATAACCTAACTCAACAAGGCGCCCTTTTCGCTCTGGAGGAAGCTCTGAGAGAGGAGCGAGTGCATAATGTTGAGTTTCAAGAGGTGGAAAAACAAATTTACAATTCCCCTCTCCCGCCATCCCTAGAATCAGTGGTAGTAGAAACTCTGCTCGTGCTCGCATTGATCAAATCTGTTAAAAAGAAGGATTGTGAATCAAGACGGCGAGGGCCAGCTTGGGTTGATCAAATCTGCCTGAACTGAAGCTAAAGCCCGCGCGCCAATCGCTAACACATCGGTCCGAGTCACAAACTTGGACCGATTTTTTCTGCCTTTTTTATTTTTTGGATTTGTGCTAATTTAAAATTGGAATGAACAACTTGAAGTTTTAGGATAAACTTCAGGAAAACAGTCACTGAAATGGAGGATACAGCACAGTGATAGAATCAATTGCAGAGCTGACAAGGGTAGGTTTAGGAACCCCAATTCCTGGAACTCACAAGTTCTGGAATCGTTGCCAAAGTTGTGGAAATTGGATTGGAGTTCCTGCTCGCAAGAGGCACACACAAGGTTTGCGATGCCCGGATTGCAAACCCAAACCCGACCCGGATCAGTCAGAACAACGATCATTCAAGGGGCAATGTCCGCGTCAGAGGTTGGCTAGTTTTCATACTAGTCGAAGCATCGGTTAGCGATGCTCCCGAGAAAACAAAAAACAACCATGCCCCGACCATCTGGCCGGGGCTTTTATTACCTCCAGATCAAAAACTTGCAATTATTTGAGGGGTATGATACAATGGACGCGTGTTTGAAATACGGGAATAAAGTCGAGTTTCTTAGTATTCGCACATTTAGCAAACCAAACAATTACATGGCTACAGGAACAATCAAAACCTTGACCCCGAAAGGATTTGGCTTCATCGCTCGCGAAGGCGAAGCGAAGGACCTTTTCTTTCACTCCAAGGAATTGCAGGGTGTAACCTATGACGAATTGAAGGAAGGCGATACCGTCTCTTTCGAAGTCGTTAATGGGGAGAAGGGCCCGGCCGCGACAAACGTGTCGCGCGTCTAAGACCTTCACTTTTGCAAGAAAAATCCCTCCGCCTAAAGCGGAGGGATTTTTCGTTGGACAAAATTCGCCCGATCAAGTATATTCAGATTTGGTGATGAGTTCTTTTTTGAGTTAGAACACCGAGGATAAAATGATGATAGACAATCGCCGGGATAAGTTTGTGGTTATTGACGGGCCTAGATCTTTCGATGAGGCCGTCAAGATTATGACGAGTCCAAGTAGGCAAGCAACAATCGCTTGGTTAACACTGGTGAACGGCGGGATTGGAGAAAAAGTCGCTCATGAAGGTAATGTCACTTTCAGTCAGTTATCGCGCTTCGGTGATGATTTTTTTCTGAGAGGCAATATTACTTCGCAACGTAACGATACTTCTCACCCTCACGAAACGAGAGTAACAATCCAACGCACACAAGCAGACGGAGAATGCTGGATCCAATTCGAGTGATTCCAAGTCCATCACGGTCTCGTCTAGCTCCCCCTGCCCTAACGCTCTCGCGTTGGACAGGTTTTTTATTCCCCGAGCAGGTGTTTGTTCACTTCGTGCACCGCCACAATAAATAAACTTTCACTCCAACCGAGGGGCGTGTTGTCGTTATATTTAGTCGAATTGGATAAATAAAGTTCAGGGATCAAGCCATCTTTAGTTATCGTTTTCTTCGCTTCTGTTAAAAATTGCTTCGCTTTCTCGATCTGACCAAGTTTGTCGTAAATAATTGCGAGCCAGCTGAAACCGAAAGTCCACTCTGCTTCCTCCGACCAACCGTCGGGATTTTTATTATAATAATGATCGCCTTTATAACGAATCACACCGCGCTCACGCAAAAGATGATATTCCACATTGGTCAAAATCGTCGCTGTTTCCTCTTCATTCGTCACGCCGTAAGGCCAAATAAGAGATAGAAGGGCGAGGTCCACAAATTTTAGTTTTGATTCGCGCGGCAAAAGCGCGCGCAAAGTTTCCTCCCCTTTCTTAATTAATTCTTCCGGTACATTGATCCCCTCAATGTTTCGCGCCATTTTCAAACCAGCCAAACACGCGCCGACGGAAGAAGTATGCACTTCCTGGTCTTCTTCCCAAACGCCAGAATCCGGATCATGCCAATATTCTAGAGTGGAGAGATACCAAACTAATTTCTGGATCACGCGTCGTTCATCGTCATCTTTGATAATTAAATTTTTTTCTTTCTTTTCCAACTCACCGATCTTAAATAAAATGCAACCGATTGAATCGTTTTGCTTATTCCCCCACTCTTCCCAATACTCTTCGAAGGTGATGGGATTATAACGCGGATGGATGTATTCGTAAGTGTGTTCGGGCTTTTTACTAATTGCATAGTCAATTTTCCTCTCGTGTTTTTTGAAAATATCGAGAATGGCGCGATAAGTTTTTCGGACAGTTTCGAAATCACCATAAACTTCAAACGCTAAACATTCGTAGAAGTTGTCGCGGAGCCAAGCTTTGTCATAACCGGTGGCTACCCCTTTTTGAGAAGCCGCAAATAATCCTGATTCATACTGGAGATTTTTCAGAATCGCTAAATGTTGTTTAATTAAGTTGTCATAAATAGGATGGTTTATCGGCATAAGTTTATTATATCTCAAACCGTATTTTTCGTGTATAATGGTCTAAATGAAGCAAAAACTAGAGAAAATCTTGCCGATAGTGCTTGGTCTCGCCACCGCGGGCGCTTTGTTTGCTTACGGCAAATATCAAGATGATCGCCTCACGACCAGTTTAAACGAAACGAATCGAAACTTCGCCTCCACGACGGCTGAATTTAAAACGGAAATTAACAACTTGAAAAGCAGTTTAGCGATGACCGAGAGTGAGCGATTAAAATTGCAAGAAACTTTGCAGTCCGAACAAGAACGAACGAGCTCGGTGCAAGAAGAACTAGAGCAAATTACCGGCACCGTCGGCACACTTGAAAAATTGAGCAAAATCGACCCGGAATTATTGCAAAAATATTCCAAAACTTTTTTCTTGAACGAACATTACGCGCCGCCGCGGTTGGTGGAAATTGATACCCCCTATCTCGCGATTTCAACAAAATCCCAACAAATTCACGCAAGTGTTTGGCCGTTCTTGGAAAGACTTCTACGGGTAGCGAAAAGTGATAACGTCAATTTGCAAATCGTTTCCGGTTTCCGTTCGTTCGATACTCAATCGGCGCTAAAAGAGAATTACAAAGTTGTTTATGGCGCCGGCACAGCCAATCAATTTTCGGCCGATCAAGGTTATTCCGAACACCAGCTCGGCACGACGGTTGACTTTAATACTCCGGAAATGAAAGTTGAATTGACCGGTTTCGACCAAACCGCCGCTTATAATTGGTTGCTAAAAAATGCTTATCGTTACGGCTTCGTTATTTCCTATCCGAAAGAAAACGTCTATTATCAATTCGAACCATGGCATTGGCGCTTCGTCGGCAAGGCGCTTGCCAGAAGACTGCATAATGACAATAAATTCTTCTACAATTTGGATCAGCGTGTGATTGATGAATATCTGGCCAGAATTTTCGATTAAAATTAAAGAGCCCAAGCGTCCGTCCAGCGAGTGGTTTAGTGAAAGATTTGTTACTAAAAACACTACCATATATGGAAGCGGTTGATTGGTTTAAGGACAATATATTATTAAAAATTTGGTCATCATTGCCACCGCGATCGGCATCGCGGCGCATCTGCATCCAATTAAAGAAAAGAACATGATGGCTTGACAAACTTCTAGATTAGTGTATGATGCAGGGTAGTTGAAGCCAGTTATCGGCGTTTGGGGGCTAGAAATATGGTATTTTTAGCCAACAACCGCCAAGTTCTTTAATAATGGGAGGTGCAGCATGGTCCAGAGCAAGACGCTGGTCATTCAGAGTTTCGCAACGACGCGGGGCGGAGATCTTCTGTTCTTCGCTCGAGATGAGGACGGGAGAAGCGTCCTCTGCCACGGTAACTTCTTTCGTCTGCCGCGACTGGACACAGAAAGCCCCGACCCCGATAATTGGGGAGTCGAACCGGGAGACTGGGCGCACCCGAAAGGTGTCCACGTCGGGACGTTCGTTCGCGGAATTTGCGAATTGGCGGACATGGGGCCTCGAACGATTGCGTGGTGTCTTGAGAGCGAGTACCAGCGCTGTCTGCTCAAGCTCGCCGCCAAGCGGCGAGAGATCGAGGACACCGCGGCCGAGCGACTTGCGACCGAACTGGCGAAGGAGGCAGAGGTGAATGCCCTCCTACTCGAACGGCGTCGGGCAGAGGAAGAGGTGCTGAATCCGTCGGCTTGGCAGTCTGCCAAGGACCACGGTTGGCGCGATACGAGTTCGGGCAACCCGGACTCGGCTCGGCGAGTCAAAATGGTTAAGGTGATCGATGGTGTGGAGTACACCATCATCATCAATCGGCCGGCGAGACCGCACTTCGCTCATGCCAGTTGAACATCACAGTTCAACCCCGCAAAATCAGGCCCCGCTCATTATCACTATGAGCGGGGCCTTTCTACGTCTTCGGTTTTTGGGACAAAACGAGATGCGCGAGCGCAAATTCTAAATTGCCATTCACTTTTTTGCCGGGATTAAAAATATTATCGGGGTCAAAAATTTTTTTCGTTTCGGCAAACAGCGCGCAAACTTTTTCGCCAAACATCAATTCGAGATACGGTGTGCGAATCAAACCATCGTTGTGTTCACCCGTAATCGAGCCACCAAATTGCACCGTCAATTCATAAACTTTCCGCCCCAATTCTCGAATCACGCGCGCCGCGTCGGGATCATACACATTCATCAAGGGAATAATGTGGAAGTTCCCATCGCCCACGTGACCGGCGATGGTGTAAGTTAATTTATATTCATCAAGCAAAGCGTAAAGTTTAGGTAAAAATTCTGGTAGTTTATTCGGCTGAACGATAATATCATCAATGAAAGGGGCCGTTCGTTTGCCGTGGACGTGCTGGCGCAAGAGATTAAAACTTTCGCGACGAATGAGCCAAAACTTTTCGGTTTCTTTCGCTGTTTTCGTAACTTTCGTCCGCAGATGGAGATCATGCAAGGCGGCTTCGGCGAGCTTCGCTTGGCGCGACGCAGCTTCGGCTGTGTCGGCCGTAAATTCCGCGAGGAGAATCATTTTCGGCATTCCGCCAGTTAAAACCGCCCAAAATTCAGGCAAGAAATTAAATAAAATTGAAAAAATATTACCACCCAAACGTTTGGCAAGTTGCGGGAAAACGCTGACTGCAATTTTCAAAGTGTGATCATCGTAAGACTCGAAGCTCTCGGGCTTAAATTTAAGCACCCGATTCGCCACTTCCGCGACGGCATCAATTTTCGGCAACATAATCGTGAGCAAGCGCGAAGCCGATTTTGGTTTAATTAAACGCAATTTGGCCTCCACGATCAAGCCGAGCGTCCCCTGCGAACCGACGAAAAGTTTGGCTAAATTAAAAGTTTTATTTTCCGCATCGTAAATATCCCAAAGATAGTAACCGGCCGAATTCTTCGACACTTTCGGCTTGGCCGATTTGATTAAATCAAAATGATCTAAAATTAATTGATGGAGCGCGCGGTAAATTTCGCCTTCTACACTCGGCAACTTTTTCTTATTTTCTAATTCACTCAAACTGATTTTGCCCAAAGTGTAGAGATGACCGTCGCGGAGCACCACTTTTAACTCCTCCACGTAATCAATCGTCTTGCCGTAGGTCAGGGTTTTCTCCCCGCCCGAATTATTGGCGAGCATACCGCCGAGCGCGCAGAGTTCGCGCGAAGCCGGGTAACTCGGCAGGAGCCAACCTTTGGCTAAAGTTGCCTTTTCAAAATCGCGATAAAAGACGCCGGGTTCAGTAATCGCGTAGCCCTCCCCCACTTCGATCACTCGATTCAAATGCCGCGTCATATCTACAACCACGGACTCGGTTAAGGGGCCACCGCTCATATCTGTGCCCGCCGCGCGCGCGGTTAAAGAGACGTTTTCGCCCATCGCGTGGGCGGCGTTCGCCGCTTTCACTAAAATACCAATATCCACCGCGTCGCGCGGATAAACTACGAGTTGCGGTATAACTTCAAACAAACTTGCGTCGCGGCTGTAAACATCCAAAACCTTCGCCTCCTCGGAAGTCTCACCCCGAAACCCCAACCTCTTTAATGTTTGCAGAAATTGAATCATGAAGTACTATTTTCGCGTTTTTTAATTTTTAAATCTTCTGCCAAGATTTCCAAATCTTCCCAAAATCCCATATCACAATATGCATCGGCCATTTTTGATGCTAATTCTGACATCGCGTCATCGTCTACATCCGTTGTATCAAAACCGACACTCTCTAAATCAGCCAGACAAACGCTGGTAATAGGAAAATCTTTGTAATATTTCTGTTCCAGTTCAATTTTATTAACTGATTCCATGATTATTTAAATAATTACTGTAACTTTTTCATACAACATTGGCAAACAATCAGGTCGCATACGGAATTTTGTGCCGTGGTTGTGTCCGGTGCGAGCGTCAAAATCTGGAAGAATTTTGCCGTTCTCGAGTACTTTCAAAAATCTTTCAAAACTAAATTTCTGCAACATTGTCACCTTCGTATAATGATAATGTTCTTTTTTGCGCACAATTTTTACTTCGGCTTGAACATAGAAGGCGTTAAGCAGTTTTGTTCCAGCTTTGTGTTCCAAATCATCGAAACCCCAATATGGTTGAGGATTGAGTTCGCCAAGATCAACACGCTTTTTTACTGATTCAAACCATTTCTTGTGTTCGCTATCAACGCCTTTACTATCGAAAGAGATCAATACCTTTTGCTCTTTACGGTCAACTACGACTTTGAATCCACGATCCGTGCCAAACTTACCTGGAATCGTCTGGCGGAAACTCATCTCCCCCTTTGGATATTTTTTCCCCGCTTCTTTATGTAACCACCCATAAAAAGGGAGGAGGATTTGTGGAACAAACCGAACAGCTCGCGGTGATGGTTCGGTATGAAATAGTGTAATGAGCGATGAAGTATTAATCCGTTGAGTTTTCAATTCCCATTCTGCAGCATTTGGTATTGGCAAATTGTTTTCTTTGATACCAAGTAAGTCTTCAAGTGTATTGCCAATTCCTCCGGCATTTCCTTTCCGTGCATTCGGAACAAAACCCATTGCTGAAATTTCTTTCAATTTTGCGATAAGCAATGGTTTCGTATAGATAACAGGTTTTTTAATCATAATTTTACCAAAGTTTAACTTGAGATTGATGTTGTTTTATTCTCTTTCGTGCCATTTCGCAATATTCTGGTGAAATATCAATCCCGATATAATCTCGTTTGAAGTTTATTGCAGAAATCGCCGTCGTACCGGAACCCATAAATGGATCCAAAATAATATTAGCGTCCGTTGAAGAAACAATCCGATTAATCAAATCTATCGGAAAGGCCGCCGGATGTTCATTGTTCATTTCTTGCGTAAATTCCCAAACATCACCGTGAGCGTTTGCTTTTATCGCGAGTTTAAATTCTGGTTTAGCGATAAGATAAATAACTTCGTAGGTTGGCAAGAAATATCCAGCATTAAAATTGAGGCCACCTTTCCGTCTCCAAATAATAATCTGTCGCACGGGAAAACCACTTACAATGTCTTGACGATCTTGCAATAATCCATCTTGCACTCTCCATTTGTGATTATAGAAAATTGCTCCATCCTCAGGGATAACCCTCATCATTTCTGTCAAACAATCTCTTTGCCATTTAACATACTCATTGTGAGGCATACAGTCGTTATGGTGCGAATAACCATTTTGGAGGGCGGCGTTTGCCCATTTCCCGCCACGGCCGTCTTTCATTCCGTTACCAGTAGAATTTTTGAGATTATAAGGGGGCGAGGTAATTACCAGGTGCACCGAACTGTCTGGTATTTGTTTCATCACGTCAATAGCACTGCCACAAATGATTTTATTCAAAAAGTTTTCTGGAAATTTTGATCTATGTTTATCATTCGGAAAATTTATTTTTGAATACCGCTTGATTTGTAAAGTGTTTATCATAAAATATCAAAACACCGCCCGCCTCTTTTTCATCGCCGTTTCGATTTTGGTTTCGGCGAGAGCGAGGGCCACCACGCGCGGGTTTTTCTTTTTCTCCAAACTGGTTTTCATCACTTCGGTTGTCAATCGATCAATTTTTTGTTCGACTAATTTGAACATTTTGTCAGCCGAAAAACCGCGATATTCAGCGTAAGAAGAAATCACCCCGCCGGCGTTGGCGATGAAATCCGGCACGATTAAAATGTCGCGCGCCGAGAGTTCAGTTTCAATTTCTTCCGGCATCGGGATGTTCGCGCCTTCGACAATTATTTTTGCCCGCACTTCATCTTTATTATGTTTGTTAATCACATCGGTCACGGAGGCCGGAATTAAAATGTCAACTGTCAAACCGAAAATATCACCGCGACCTAATTTCTGCCCGCCGGGGAAAGTGGCCACCGTCCGTTTGGTTTGCTTCCACTTGAGTAATTCTTTTTGCGGTAATCCTTCTTGATTATAAATCGTCCCGCCACTATCGGCGACAGCTACCACGCGCGCCCCGAGCTCAATCAGAAACTTCATCGCGAAGGTGCCAACATTGCCGAAGCCGTCAATCGCCACGGTCGTCCCTTTAAGCGGCAAGCCGAGCGCTTCCACCGCCGCCTTAGTGGCGCGAGCGACGCCATAACCGGTACTGCCGAGCTCGTGCGGCAAACCGCCCAAGCGACGGGGCTTCCCCGTCGCGGCGCGGCGATTGCCGACCGCTTGCGCGAACCAGGCCATCTCTCGTTCGCCGCTATTCACGTCCGGTCCGGCAATGTATTTTTTAATTAAAAACGGTTTGAGCGCGCGGGCGAAACTTTGCACCTGCGCCTGCTTCAATTTGAGATCCGAGGTCGTCATCACGAGTCCGGCCTTCGCCCCGCCGAACGGCAAGTCAGCGAGGGCGTTCTTCCATGTCATCGTGCGAGCGAGCCGCTTGACTTCCTCGGTCGTTATGTTGTTCGTCATCCGAATCCCGCCCTTACCCGGCCCAAGAACGGTATTATCTATCACTAAAACGCCTTTCATCCCCAATTTAGAATCTGCTACTTCAATTACGTACTCTGGTACAAAATTATTTTTCATTCTTTCAGTATAGATCATTTTTAACTTTTTGTCGCAACCGTTCGACAAAGGTGTTGAAAAAATAGAGGTTATGAAGCGTCAATAATTTGAGACCCGTAATCTCCCGCGCTTGAATTAAGTGCGCCAAATAATTAAGCCGATAAGTGCCGCAAACGGGGCACTCGCACTTTTTATCTAAAGGCAATTTACTAGTTAAAAACTTTTTCTTTCGCAAATCAAGTCGACCGGCACTGGTGAACGCCGCTCCGTGGCGTGCGTATTGGGTTGGCACCGTGCAATCGAAAGTGTCGATACCTAACTCAAAAGCCGTTTCAATATCTTCAAGATAACCGATACCGAGTAAGTGCCGCGGTTTGTGATTCGGCAAAAATTTAAGCGTAAATTCAATAATTTTTCCCATCTCTTTTTTATCCAAACCGAGATCACCACCAATACCGAAGCCCGGGAAATCAAGCGCGTCGATAAACTTCGCGCTCGCCTCGCGCAAATCCAAGTAACGCGAACCTTGAACGATCCCAAACAGCGCCTGATCTTTGCGATGATGAACCTGCCGGCAAATTTTCGCCCAAGTATGCGTGCGTTCGAGTGAACCTTTGACGTAATCATAAGTGGCGAGCGGGGGTGTGCATTCATCAAAGGCGAAAATAATATCGGCGCCCAATTTTTCTTGAATCTTGATTGACTCTTTCGGGCCGAGAAATTCTTTATCGCCATTTGACCGTTTGAAAATGACGCCGTCGGGCGAAATTTTCACAAACGCGGGTTTACTGTTTTGTTCAACTTGATTGGGCGTTTGACCCGGAAAATATTTCACCATTTTCCCCACGCCCAAATCGCGACCAAAGCCGAAACTGAAAACTTGAAAGCCACCCGAATCGGTCATGAGCGGCCCCGACCAATTCATAAATTGATGCAAACCTCCGGCGCGCGCCACGATCTTCTCGTTCGGTCGTTCGTGTAGATGATAAGTATTACAAATTAACATCGGCGACTTAACCGACACCGCTTCTTCCGCCGTTAAAGTCTTGACCACCGCCTGCGTCGCCACGGTTACCAAGGTTGGCGTTTCCACTTCGCCGTGAGCCGTCTTTAAGATTCCCAACCGCGCCCGGCTTTTCTTCGATTGCTTTAAAATTTTGAATTCCATGCTATAATAGGCCTAGGTCAAAATTATACATAAAAATCGATAATAAAGAAGAAAGAAAAATATGAACAAAATAATTTGGATTATCGTGATTGTAGTGTTGATTCTTGGTGGGATTTTAATTTTTAGGAATCAACCAACGCCAGATCCTGTGCCCGCGCCAATCGTTGAAACAATTCCGGAGCCCGCCCCGGCGCAAAACTCCTTTACCACTGCCCCGTCTGAAGTGAAAAGTTTTACTGTGCTTGGCAGTAACTTCAAATTCTCGTTGGCTGAAATTAAAGTCAAACAAGGCGACACAGTTAAGATTACTTTCAAAAATAGCGGCGGCACCCACGATTGGCGGCTAGACGAATTTAACGCCAAAACGCAAATTTTAAAGGACGGGCAAGAAGAAACAATTGAATTCGTGGCGGATAAGAAGGGCGCTTTCGAATATTACTGCTCGATCGGTAGTCACCGCGCGATGGGGATGAAGGGTAATCTAATTGTTGAATAATCGTGGTCAATCTGACTCCTTACGCGCTCCTCTTTACCGTCGCCGCGATCGGCGTGAGCGAAACTTCTTACCTCATCCGCGCGCGGCGCGCGGCGAGTGGTTTTGCCTGTCCGATCGGACAGGATTGCGCCGTAGTCTTGACAAGTAAATACAATCACTTCTTGCCTTTCGTTCACAACGATATTTTAGGTTTAATTTTCTATTTAGTCTTTACCGCCCTCGCCGCTTTATTTGTTCTCGGCATTGGTCAGCCCACCGAGCTTATGCTCTTGGCAGAAGTTATACTCGCTGGCGCCACTTTAATGTCGGCCATTTTCACTTACCTGCAATGGCGCGTGATTAAAGCGTGGTGCTTTTGGTGTCTTATGTCGGCCGGCACGGTCGTTCTTCTTGATCTCATTATGCTCAAAATTAATTTCACGATATGAAACCCGCCCCTCTCCAAATTATCCGTATCGGTTTAGCAATCACCTTCCTCTGGGCGAGCATCCTTATTTTCCACGATCCGAAATCTTGGGGTGGATTAATTCAACCTTGGGCGTTTGATCTTTTGCCTCTCTCCCTTGAGACAGTAATGATCCAAACCGCCATTCTCGATCTTTTAATTGGCTTTTTCTTATTGATTGATGTCGGAACAATCATTTTCGCCTGGTTAGCTTTGGTTCATCTCATTCTTATTATTATTGTGGTAGGGATTACGCCCGAGACCGTTCGAGATATCGGCCTTATCGCCGCGGCCCTCGCGCTGGTGTGGGCTTGGTGGCCTAAACGTTTTAAGAAACAATAACAACAGTCATGATTAATCGTTGCGGGTGGGTGCCAAAAAATGATCCTCTTTACATCAAATATCATGATGAGGAGTGGGGCGTGCCGATTACCAATGACCAAAAGATGTTCGAATTTATCGTGCTTGAAAGTGCGCAAGCCGGCTTGAGTTGGATTACAGTTTTACGCAAACGCGAAAATTATCGTCGGCTCTTCCACCGCTTTGATCCGAAACGCGTCGCCACAATGACCGAACGCGATGTGACCAAACTGCTGACGGATCCGGGAGTTATTCGGAATCGTCAAAAAATTAACGCCACGATCAACAACGCGAAACGATTTTTAGAAATCAAAAAAGAGTTTGGAAGTTTCTCTCGTTATCTGTGGAATTTCGTCGGCGAGCAACCCATCGTCAATCACCGTCGGCATCTGGCGGATTTACCAGGGAAAACTAAATTATCAGAAAAAATTGCTGGGGATTTAAAGATGCGCGGCTTCCAATTCTTCGGTCCGACCGTTTGTTATGCCCACCTCCAAGCAACCGGCCTCGTGAATGATCACTTGGCCGATTGCTTTCGTTATAAACCGCTTAGTGAAATTGAACTCTAGGAACTCATTGGGGTGGAACCACTCTTATCACATTGCTTGCACAACTTCTTGTGTGTGAGCAACTGGTAGATCGCAGACAAACCGACTAACACGTAGATAATCTTAACGATACTGCCCTCACCCAGCCATGACTCAATACCTCCCCAATTCAAGGCGACAAAAAGCCAATTGAGACCCCCAATAATGAGGAAAATAAATGTGATGCCATGTAATCCTTTCATATTTTTTATTTATAATTTAATATTAATAATAGAACACCGACGACTTAATTATAACTCAAAACCAACTTATCAACAGGACGGGATGTGGACATCTTGATTGGCAGATTGAAATTGATGAGTAGAATAATCGTCAGACCCCGAGCACAGAACGCTCTAGATGGATCTAGTTGCGGTTCGGGTATTGGTCCCCAAAAGAAAGGGATAGCGGTGTTCAAAACAAGTCAGGAGTGTCTAGTGTCTGGTCGGCGAGTGATTATCACATCAACGAAACTTACCGCGCTGGAACGAGAGGAGGAGGAACTCCGAATGCAACGATGGTTGAGGAGGATTACCCGGCATAGGGAACCAATTCCGTTTTCGATGTTGGACACAGAAAGGGAAACCCCTCTTAAGTTCTTCTAACGGCCATCGATTACAACGTCCCGATCACCCTCGGGACGTTCATTTTTTATGACAACAAAACAAATTAGAGTTAATGCCCGTTTCGGGTGCTTGATTTAACCATTCCATGTTAGGGTGTAAGGGTCGTTTGATTAAAAACTAATTCATCATGTAAAAATGCACAAAAAAATGCATCTTTTGTCGTACCGACGCTGTCATTAAAAAAGGGAAAAGGAAAGGGTTCACGATTTTTGTCTTCAACAATTTTCCCGCCTTGAAATAATCCGCAATCAATTAAAAATTTCCCTAATGGAGTCGTCAATAAAAAATTAGCGCCGGTAACCATCCCGACTCCACCATAAAAAGTGATTGAGGTCATCGGAAAGCCGTCACCACCCCTCGCGTTAATAATTGCAGTAAGCTCTTGAGCAAGATGAGCAACTTCTGCATCAAGGTTAAGAGCAAGAGGCGCCGCGCCTCACCAGCATTAGTGTTGGGGAAAGTTTGACCGCACCAAACGTTCAACTTCTGTCGCGTTAAGGGACCGGCAATGCCGTAGC
>Ga0210057_1006751_pt1 | contig 14186 bp, 15 predicted proteins | sample CryGeyCG2114_010_2_FD_183968 | JGI IMG/M metagenome (GOLD analysis project Ga0210057, IMG submission 183968) | Groundwater microbial communities from aquifer - Crystal Geyser CG10_big_fil_rev_8/21/14_0.10 (SPAdes) (version 2) | ecosystem: Environmental > Aquatic > Deep subsurface > Groundwater ... | reverse complement strand
ATGGTACAGGTGTTTGTAATTACGCCCTTCTCGGAGCTTTTGCTTAATTTGTTTGTCTGTTAGTTTTGGCATGGTATTTGTTTTAACTTACTGGCTACATTTTAACATGTGGGTAGTGAGCAGTTACTTACCCTCGGCGAATTGTATGTGATACAAACCGATGGCTGCAGCAACCGTTACGTTAAATGATTCCTTAGCGCCAAACATTGGTATCTGAAGGCGGACGTCACAGCTGTCTAATACGGATTGATCCAAGCCATTAATTTCGTTGCCGACTAAAAGAGCTATTTTCAGTGGCGGATCATACACGGCAAGATTTACGGAATCCGGGGTTTGTTCCAGCGCCGCGATGGTATAACCATCAGATCTGAGCTGGGTAACTACTGTCGTTATGTCTGTCTCATGGCTCCAGTCCAGAGTATTTTCGGCGCCTAGGGCGGTTTTATGGATTTGACGGGTTAATTTTGCCCGGATGTGCGGTAACCTTTTGTCTTTCGGAGGTTCGGGGTAAGGGCTATATCCGGTTAAATACAGATGTTTGACCCCAAAACCTTCGGCAGTTCTCATCAGACTACCGATATTGTGGCATGACCTCACGTCGTGAGCTATTAGAACTACTCGGCGTGTTTTCATAGCACTAATATAACAGCCTAATAGCTTTAAGAGCGCCTCGCAAGGATAAAGGTAATGCTTTATACTGTAAAATATATGTCTCAGGACGCTCGTAGGGACGAAGAAGTAACAACCCAACGCCGGGCCGGTGTATTGGGTATGACCTATGTGGACACTAGTACGTTACAAAAACAACTTTTCAAAGATGTCTTGCCTTTATCCGAACTATACAGCTTAAAGGTCGTGCCGCTGACAGCTGACAATCATTATATTCATTTCGGAGTCACTACCCGAACTTCACAGCAAACAATCAATAACCTTAGAGCCCGCTTTTCAGACCAAAGGCTAGATTTTTCAATTATCTCAGACACTGGTTACGGCGACTACATGAAACTCTACGATCCCCCTAAGCAGGTGACTTATCAAGATATCGGCCTGGTGGTCGGCGAGAGCGAGAGCGAAAAAATGGTAACGGCTGTCAGCGCCACACTAAACCAGGTCCGGGCCGACGACATGTTGGCCTATCTGGTGCAGCAGGCTTACAAACTAAAAGCCAGCGATATTCATATGGAATGCCAGCGTGACGATGTGCGTATCCGGTTTCGCGTAGATGGTGTCTTACACCCCGTAGCGTTTATCAGCCAAGACAAATACCATCACCTGGTGGCTGCTGTGGCCAGTTCCGCCAACGTTTCCACTAGTGCTGATGATGCCCAGACTGGCCACATAAGCCGTAGCTACAAGTTGGCTACCGGCGAAGACGTTGTACTAAATTTGCGTATCGAAACCGTGCCGACCGTTTACGGTATGGATGTCGTTATGCGGCTTTTTAATTTAAGGCTGGAACTGTTCAAATTGGAAAATCTTGGCTTATCCACCCAAGAGTTTGAAGTAGTAGGCGACGTCATAAAGCACCCTACCGGCATGGTCTTAATCGTCGGGCCTACCGGTTCGGGAAAAACAACCACCCTATACTCGCTGATTAACACCTTAAATACGCCGGAACGAAAAATCATTACCTTGGAAGATCCGGTGGAGTATAACATGGCCGGCGTTGTTCAAATCCCAGTCGCTGGTGATCTAAAAACCCAGAATTTCGCCGAAAGATTGCGGGCTGTTCTGCGCCTGGATCCCGATGTAGTGATGGTCGGAGAAATCCGCGACCAAGATACGGCCAAAACGGCCCTGCAAGGCGCGCTTACCGGCCATTTGGTGCTTAGTACCTTCCATGCCAGCAACGCGGCGGCGGCCTTAACGCGCATGCTTGATTTAGTCGGCATCAACCCCTTGTTCGCCAGCGCCATGCATCTGATTATGGCCCAAAGGCTGGTGCGCCGCTTAGACGATACCACCAAGCAGGGCTATAAGCCGGATGATGCGCTAAAAGCGCAACTACAGCTAGTCATAGATAGTCTGCCGCCATCTATTCAGAAACCCGATCTTAACCAAGTGACACTATACAAGCCGGGTAGTTCTGATAAAAACCCCTTTGGTTACACCGGCCAGGTCGCTCTCCGCGAACAGCTGATTATGACACCGGGCGTCCAGCAGCTACTACGCTTACCACCCAATCAAATCACCACCGAGATTCTACAGGCCAAAGCCGTCCAAGAGGGCATGCGCACCATACTCCAGGACGGTGTGCTAAAAGCTTTCCAGGGGCTTACCACCCTGGAAGAGGTATATAGGGTCGTAGGCTAACCCCTACCGGTTGTATTGCGTCACAGGGGTTTTTGGTGTAATATTTACTTGATTCGTATGGAAAGTGTTATTAGAAAAATCGAGAACAAGTACCGCAAGAGCACCGTTATTGATATAAAAAGCGGTGACAATGTTCGTGTACACCAAAAAATCGTAGAAGGCGGCAAAGAGCGCGTCCAGATTTTTGAGGGGTTAGTTATCCGCATTAACCGCAAAAACAGTTTGAGCAGCAGTTTCACGGTTCGTCGAATTGCTAGCGGCGTAGGCGTAGAAAAAACCTATCTGATACATTCTCCAAACATTCTTAAAATCGAGGTTACCAAGCGCAGCCGGGTACGCCGTAACTACCTAAGTTATATGCGCGAACGTACCGGTAAGCGGGCCCGCCTAACTGGTGTAGACTTTGATAAAAACGCCGTAAATGAAGTCCGTGATGAGGTTGCCGAAGCCGAGGAAGCCAAAATTCATGAAGAACAAGCCGAATTTCACGAAGCCGCCGAAGCCAAAAAAGAGTCCAAGCAGGCAAAACAAGAAGCCAAAGCCGAAGCTGCCATTGCCGAGCACGAAGCCAAAGCCGAATCCGAAAAAGCCCAGTAGTTAAACACTAGACCCTACCGCTCAAAACCTATAACCTAATAAATATGATAGGGATTGATGAGGTCGGGCGTGGCGCTTGGGCCGGGCCGTTATTAGTAGTTGCCGCCCGCCAGATGGGTAAACTCCCAGACGGTTTGACTGATTCTAAGTTGTTATCTAAAACTCAAAGAGAGCAGCTGCAAGCTAAACTCCTAAAAAATTGCGTCTTAGGCGAAGGCTGGGTAACTGCCGAAGAAATTGATCGGTTAAAACTATCCCAGGCGCTAAGACTAGGTATAAGTAGAGCGCTAAAAGCTCTTAATGCGTTACCGGTCGAAGAAATTGTCCTGGATGGCTCCTCGAATTACGTTGATGCTAAATATATAAACGCCAGATGCCAGGTAAAAGCCGATGCGCTTGTTCCGATAGTTTCAGCTGCTAGTATTCACGCCAAAATTACTAGAGATAAATTTATGCGCGCTCTCGCTAAGCAACACCCAAAATATGGTTTTGAAACGCATGTAGGTTACGGTACTAAAGCGCATATCGAGGCATTGATTCAAAACGGTGTACTGTCTGGTATCCACCGTCTGAGTTTTAAGCCGGTAGACTTACTGGCCGGAGTGGTAGTATGAAAACCACGGCTCGTGGTAACCAGGCGGAAACAGCCGTGGCCCAGCAGTTGGCACACGAAGGCTATGAGATAATCGCTCAAAATTGGAAAACCAGCAGATGCGAAATCGACGTAGTGGCCCGTAAGCGCGGCATTGTTTACTTTGTGGAAGTTAAGTATCGAGGCTCAATGGCCCAAGGCACAGGCTTAGATTACATAACTCCAAGTAAACTCCGACGGTTGCACTTTTCAGCCCGGGTCTGGAACCAGCATCACGGCTGGGAGGGCGATTGGAGAATTTTGGCCGCTGCTGTTACAACCGATGGCCAAGATTACATTGTTCAAGAGATTATTGAGCTAGAGTAAAGCCTTTTTGGTGCGAGCGGCAAGCTCAGTCATTAGTTTTTCCTCAAACGGCGAGCGTAAGTTGGCGTCGTCAATGGCTTGCAAAAAACTTTTTGTGCCGCCAATTTTGCAAAGCTCCAGATAGGTACGCATAGTTTTAGGGTGATCTTTTTCGGCCAAGAGGGCAAACTGCATGGCTACAATCTCAGCCAGTGCGTAGTCAATATAGTAAAACGGCACCACGAAAATATGACGTTGCGCGTACCAGCGGATCTTGGCATACTGCTCAAGTCCCGAAAAATCAACCCCCGGCAGGTATTTGGCATATAACTTAGCCCACATATCATCGCGAGCTTTGGCTGATGCTTTAGGGTTTTCGTAAACCCAATGCTGGAATTCGTCTACCACGCAAACGTAGCAGATGGTGTATAGCGAATCTACCCACTTGTTCTTGGCGAATCTTTCAGCGTTAGCCGCACTAAAGAACTCGTCCATATACGGCAACGACAAAAACTCCATGCCCATAGAATATATTTCAGCCAGCTCGCTGCTGCCGTGACGCAAGTCTATAGCCTCAATATGCTGGCTTTCCCAAAGTTGAAAGGCGTGCCCCATCTCATGGGTCAGTATTCGTACGTCCTCAGCATCGCCGGTTGAGTTACAAAAAACCAGGACCTTTTGCTCATCAGAAAAATCGGTACAGTATGCGCCAGCCTGTTTGTTGGGTCTGTTCTCCAGATCTATCAGCTGTTGGCGTCGCATATTCTCAAAGTGTTCGGTCAGCACAGGAGATAATTTTTTAAATACCCGGCCAGCACTATCCAGCTGCCTCTCAACCGGCGCGCAGCCCATAGGCAAGTAGCTGGCTGGGTCAAACATGACATCCCAGGGCCTCAATGTTGGTTGGCCAAGATTTTTAGCTCGAGCATCAAATACCCGGGTGAGGACCGGCACAAGATGCTTTAAAACTAGCCGATGGAACTCGCGGACATTCTCTATCCCATAACCCATGCGGCTTTGGTTGAGATAGGCCAGTGGCACGTAGTTTTTAAATTTTAGGTTACGTCCCATCTGGTCGCGCAACAAAACCATTTGCGAGTAAATATCTGCCAACTGTTTATGGTGGTCCAGGAACCACTTGCCACTGGCAAGGTAGGCTGCTTTACGCAAGTCGCCGTCTGGCGAAAAGCCCAACGAGCGGACTTTGGATAGATTCATTTTCTCACCGCTTACCTCGACCGTGGCGTTGGCTATAATTTTTTCGTATTTTGCACTCAGATTACCGGTTTTTATTCCAAGCGTCGTATTAACCGGATCCATGGGCTTAAGCCACAGTTTGTACTTCTCAAGCAGTATTGGACCATAGCGCTCACCAACAGCTTCGCGGTGTTTACTGGCTAGCAATGCCAACGTCAGCTCATGCTCTGGCTTATCAGTAACTGGACTGATTTTCTCTCTTATGTAGCGCTCGGCAGCCTCTAGCTTTTTGTCACTCATGTCTTTGCTGTAGACGTAGCTAATCCTGCCGGCTTCGCTGCCAATGTATGAGCTTAAAGCGTTCCAGTCAGCAAACAAGGCTATCCAGGCATCCGATTTTGCGGACTTTTCGGCATCTGTTAGCTGGGCAAGTAACTTGTAATATTCTTTTTTAGCGAATGCCGCCGTAAGTTTTTTGGGACGGTCGGGATAGTGAATAAATTTAGCCATAGGTATTTAGATTACATCAAAATCGGTTAATGTGTCAGGCTCGTCGATAGAAGGGAATAATTGCCGCAGTGGAATGTCTTTGTTGGTTTTCGGCGGAGGTCCTAGGTGCGTAAAGTCAATCACTAGCTCGTATTCACCCCCGTACATCGGACTAGCAGTATGTATGCGAACTTCTTCGAAGCCTCGGTGGTGATTGATTCGGAGCGGTTCATATTCAATCTGACCTTTTTTGTTTTGGTAGGTAATTTTGGCAGAATTTACCTTTAAGCCTTTTTGATGAAAGACCAGGCGTTTGCTGGGCGGGCCGATTTTCTTGCCGATTATTTTAATCTGACCGGTGGTTTTATCGTTAATTTCTATGGTTTTTAATTCGTAGCTCTCAACAATAAACTTAGACGATAATTTCCGGGCTTTTTTAGTCATACTCTATAGAGTTTAACAGCAACCAACAGTCTTTTAAGCGCCATCTTATATCAAAAACTTGCTTTGAGGAGCCAACTTTAGTATAATTGCTCTCAGTTATCCGGCCGACGTGGTCGGATTTTTTCATGCCTCAGGGCACTTAATATTTTACATTAGATACTTACCAATAATTTATCATTTAACATTTCCCAGGTCTGAAAAAGTGAAAATTGGAAAATAAATGTAAATTTGTTAATTGAAAAATAAAAAATTTGCTACTGAAAGGAGCAACACATGGAAATGGATTTTAAACAACTAGCAGCTGCCATAAGGGTAATTGCTGAAGAGAAAAATCTGCCGGAAGAGCAGGTACAGGAAATCGTAGAACAAGCTTTGGCCGCGGCTTGGCGCCGTGATTTCGGCGAGCGCGAACAGGATGTGCGCGTTATCATGAACTTAAATACTGGTGAGGTGACGGCTTTTGTTACCAAAGATATCGTAGAAGAGGTAGAGGACCCCCGTTCTCAAATCAGTGTTAAAGAAGCTGGCGTGATGCGCAAAAACGCCAAAGTTGGCGAAACTGTAGAGGTCGTTCAAAAAGTGGAAGATTTTGGCCGGGTAGCTGCTCAAACAGCCAAACAAGTTGTTCTGCAGCGTCTGCGCGAAGCCGAGCGAGAAATCGTGCTGGCCGAATACGAAGACAAGATCGGCGGGCTGGTTAACGGCGTAATTAGCCGGGTAGAAGGGCGAGTTGTCCGAGTAGAACTTGGTAAGGCTCAAGGCCTGATGCCCATCAGCGAGCAAATCCAGGGCGAGCGCTACTACCCCGGTCAGCGCTTAAAGTTTTTCTTAAAAGACGTCGAAAAAAGTTTCCGCGGGCCGCAGTTGATTGTTAGCCGTGGCTGCAAAGAGTTCATAGAACAATTGTTCCACGGTGAAGTCCCAGAAATGGAAAACAATGCCGTAGAAATTAAAGCCATTGCCCGTGAGGCAGGTATCAGATCTAAAATAGCTGTTAGCAGTAATGTCCAAGGCGTAGACCCGGTAGGTACCTTTGTTGGCGGTCATGGTACCCGAATCAATGCGGTCAGGGATGAAATCGGCAACCAGGAAATGATTGATATCGTTGTCTGGGATGATGACCCGGCCATCTTTACTGCCAATGCTATGAAGCCGGCTAACGTTACCAAAGTAAAGCTTGATAAAGACGGCGAAAAGGCCGTCGTAGTTGTGCCAGAAGATCAGCTTAGTATCGCTATTGGCAAATCCGGCCAGAATGTTCGTTTAGCCGGCAAGTTAATCGGCCGGGAACTGGATATCGAGTCAGAAAACGCCTCCAAAGACAAAGACAAAAAAGCCGCAGCACCAGTTGAGCCAACCGTCAAAGAGGCAGTTCCTGCCAAAGAAGCGGAATCTAAACCGGTTGTCCAAAAACTCAAGAAAAAGAGCGAATTAGAAAGCTCGCTACTGGAAGCCATCGAAGAGCACGGCCAGTAACCCCTTTAAATTAGCCGCTTGGGTAGTTTTAAGCGGTACAATGTTAGTATGCAAAAGAACTCTGAGAAACACTCTCAAGAGCCGCATTCTACTAACACCAGCTCTAAGCTTAATTGGCTTAGAGCTTCGGTGCTTGGCGCAAACGACGGTATTGTGTCTATATCCGGTCTGGTCGTGGGTGTGGCTGGCGCCACCAACACCAAAAGTGCGATTTTAACAGCTGGGATTGCCGGCGTAATAGCCGGATCTTTATCAATGGCAGCCGGTGAGTATGTCTCAGTTAGTACCCAACGTGATACCGAACGCGCTTTGCTAAGAAAAGAACGGGCCGAGCTTAAGAAGCTTCCGGACCAAGAACTCGCCGAACTGGCAGGTCTCTACAGGGCAAAAGGCCTTTCTGAGATAACGGCGGAGGTAGTGGCCAAAGAGCTGACTGCTCATGATGCTTTTGCCGCGCACGTCGATGCCGAGCTGGGCATTGACCCCAGTAACTTAGCCAATCCTTGGCACGCGGCCATCGCTTCGGCGGCTTCGTTCATTGCCGGCTCAGTAATCCCGATGCTAGCCATCATGATACCACCTCAACCCTCACGCATTCCGGTAACCTTCGTGTCGGTTATTGTTGCACTGGTCGCCACGGGAGCGCTTAGCGCCAAGGCTGGTGACGCGCCCGTCTCTAAAGCTATTGTTAGGGTTGTGACCGGTGGCGTGCTGGCTATGTCTATCGCCTTCGTAGTCGGCCGCCTTTTTAACGTAGCCGGTATTTAAGTTTTTGATTTATCAACTAATGGCACAAAAACAAAACCGGGATGTACATCCGTTTGCACCTGGCCATCTGCCAGTTTCTCTATTTCCAAGATGTGGTTTCTTATCGGGATTACCAGTTTGCCGCCAATTTTAAGTTGGTCTACTAAACTTTCCGGTATCCGTTCCCCGCTGGCGCTTACTAAAATTCGGTCATAAGGCGCGTAACGGGGCAGACCGTAATCAGTCCCAGCCTCATAAAACCGGACATTTTTGATGCCTAAACGCTGGCAGTTATCTCTGCCAAACTCGATCAACTCAGGTATCAGCTCCACGGCGTAAACCATACCTTTAGGGCCTACAATATCGGCCAGTAAGGCGGTTGTCCAGCCCGAGCCAGAGCCAACGTCTAAAATCTTATTGCCAGGTTCTGGCTCCAGCCACTCCAACATAAGCCTTACGGTTGTCGGTTGGCTGATGGTTTGGCCAAAACCGATTGGCAGGGGTATATCGTAATCTGCTACGCTGGTACGTTCAGGCAGCACAAAGCCGGCGCGTTTTACTTTGGTGAAAGCCTTGTCTATATAATCCATCTGTTTTTAGCATAACACCGGCCTTGATGCGTGGGCAGTATAATCACAGCCGCTAAACCGGTACAATATAAATTATGAAGAGATTTGGGCGGCGTAGCGAGCTCCTGTTATATCTGTTAATCATTGGTCTGGTGTTTTTGGGAGGCCTGCGGTTCGCTAAAGCCGATGTAAATAATTTTACTATTTCAAACTTCAGCGCCGATTATTATCTGAGCCGGGACGCGGCTAAAGCCAGCTCTTTGGACGTTGTCGAGAAAATCGACGCCCAGTTCCCAAATTACGACCAAAACCATGGGATTTTGCGGGCCATACCCAGAAGCTATCAGGGTCACACGCTCAGCCTGAAAATTAACAGTGTAAAAGATGACAGCGGCATCTCGTTAAATTACACGACTTATACTCAAAATGACAACCTGGTTCTAAAAATCGGCAATCCAGATCGGTATGTTCTGGGTAGGCAAACGTATGTGGTCAGTTATTCCATGCGTAACGCAGTGGATTTTTTAAACGATCACGAGGAGCTTTACTGGGATGTCAATGGGGACCAATGGGCCCAGCCGATGGCAATAGTTAATACTAAAATACATATTCCCAGTGATTTGCTCAGCCAGCTTCAGGATCGCCAAACCTGTTATGCTGGTTTTTCCGGTGTCAGTAGCTCAGGTACCTGTTCAGTCAGCCGTGATACCAACTCAACCGAGACAGTTGTATCCGCTACGGCCAGTAACTTGCAGCCATACCAGACTCTGACCTTTGTGCTTGGTTTTAACAAAGGCACTTTTTTACCTGGCCCCGAAATCGCTCACGAAAAGCTAGCCCGTAAAATTAAAATCATTGCGGCGGTTACAGTCATAACTCTGCTGCCACTTATCGCCTTTATATTCATGTTCAGCCGTTGGCGGCGCTTTGGCAACGACCCCAGGGGCAGGGGCGTTATTGTGCCGCAGTATACTCCGCCAAAGGGGTTCAATGTTCTAAGCGGTGACTTTGTGCTTAGTCAAAAAATGGGCCAAAAAACGTTTTCGGCAGCCATCATGGAGTTGGCAGTTAAACGCTATATTAACATTTATGAAACAAAGCAAAAGAAGGCCTTGCGCCGGGACACGACAGACTACGACCTGGAGTTGATTAAGGACCCGTCGGACTTGCCATCAGAACTTAAACAAGTCAGCGATATATTGTTTCCAACTGCTAAGGCTGGAGAAAAAATAAAACTCGCCGACATAAAAAAATCAACCGTCCGTTCGGCTGAGCTGTATGAACAAATGCGCAAACTAGAAGATTCTTTGGCCAGCGACCTGCACATAAAGGGTTACTTTATAAAAGATCCCAAAAAAGTTCGTAACGGCTACAGGATTTGGGCTGGAGTAATTTTCTTTTTATCATTTGTTATCACTTTCATAGCTTTCTCTTCTGTTATGTGGGTTAGCGCTCTGGGGGCTGGTTGTGTTTTGGCTGCACTAGTGATATTTGGCTTTTCATTTATTATGCCTGCCAGAACAGAGGCTGGGGTTCAGGCTCATGATGATTTGCTGGGGCTACGTGATTACATAAAACTGGCAGAGGCCGACCGGCTTAAATTTCTACAGAGTCCAGAAGGCGCTGAGCGGATAAGCGATCCGTCGGAATTCAACCCCAAAACCCCAACCGAAAAGATTAAGCTGTTCGAGAAGCTTTTACCTTATGCCATGTTGTTTGGTCTGGAAAAAGATTGGGCCAAGCAGTTCAACGACCTATACACCCAACCGCCCGATTGGTATAGCGGCAACTGGACAACCTTTAACACGGTCTACCTGGCCTCGTCGCTTAACAGCTTTGGTAGTTACAGCAATACCGTCTTTAGCTCGCCATCTTCCAGCTCTGGCAGCGGGTTCTCCGGAGGCGGAGCAGGCGGCGGCGGAGGCGGCGGTGGGGGTGGCGGCTGGTAAGTATCGCTGTTGCTGTTTTTAACAAAAGCAATTTTGCTGTAGCCAATGATCGCATACAGTAGCAATATAGATGGAATATATACCACCACCTGTAAATTTGTATCCAGCTCTAGCACAGGAAAAAACGGATAAAGTTCTTGCGCCGGAACAACACCGGTTGCGTAAACGCCGTAAATTAGCAGCTGTGCTTGCTGCATCTGCAATTAGCCTTAGTGTGCCCAACGCAGGTGTTAATCGTGACAGCGAAGAACCCGTGCACTACCTGCCCGTAGGGGAGCAAACACAACCCGACCAAAATTCAATAGTAACTATTACGGCCAACGTGGCTGGGATTGGCGATTTAGACTCGCAGCTAAGCTACGTTCACGATCAGCTAAATCCCGATTTTGTATGCTTGCAAGAGGTCAACCAGTCAGATGTTGGGCGTTATATGCGGGCGTTTCCGGGCTACTGGGGGGAATATGTTATGGCAGATGGCTATGTTGATTTTCCTGATGGCCTCGGAGATTTAATTATATCCCGCTACAAACCAACAGTATCCTTTACCGAGCAATTCGATGGTAATTTCGAGTGGGTAGAATTTGGGAAAAATCTATTCCACCGTTCGTTCTTTGAAAACATACGCAAATCACGCAAAGAGAACCGGGCCGCTATCGCGATTCACGTTAACGTGCCAACGGAAAACGGCCCAGAGCTTTCCACATATGTTATTTCCACCCATTTAGCTGCGCCTGGGGGCCCTGGCGAGTACCAATTTGAATCGCTTAGGCGGTTTGTTGACGACGATGTGGCCAGCAATAAGGACGCATTGACTATTGTTGCAGGTGATCTAAACCGAACACCAACTCAAGTGCGGCCTGGCTTAAAAAGAGTATATATACCAGACATTGGTCCAACCTCAGGGGACAGGCAAATCGACTACATTATGATTACGCCAACTATTAAAGTCGACAGCGATACAAAAGCTTACGCCAAAATTGACACAAAATTAGTACCCCAACTGAAGACTGACCATACCGCTGGTATGGGAGTAGTTAACATCAGCTGGCTAAACCGACATAATCCGACAGAACAATAAATGCGGTTCTTGGAGGGAGTATAATTATAGGTGTAAGGGAGCAACGAATATGCCAGAAAAAACACGACCCCAAACAAATAAAACAGAGCAAAAAAAACGGCTGCGCCAACTTTATAATCATCCCATCTTGGTTAAATCCAGGACCAAGAGCAGGCAGTTATTTATATCCCTTGCCCCCAATCGCGGAGCCAGAAGCTCGCTCCGGGCCCGCCACCGCTAAAATAATCTAACCTTATTGATTGGCGGTGGCTGCAGCGGCTGCTTCTTGGGCGGCTTGAAGGTCGGCACTTGACTGAGCAGAGAAATCGGTAACTGGTGATGGCTCTTTAATGGTTACTGACTTGTAGGTAAATGTCATATCGGTGCTGCCGTTGGCGTCTTTACTGCTCCAGCGCTGCATCATGTAGTCTTTGGTGTCAAACCAAATGTATTGGGTAGTGCCCGGGTTTTGCGAGTCTACAACCTGATATTTAAAGCAAGTAAGCTTGCCGCAGGCCTCTTTGCCCAAGCTTTTATAGCTAATAGTGTTATTTTCGGTTAGATTGCTACTATCAATCTTGATATCGCTACTAGGGTCGGTTTCTTTGGGGGCAGTAGTGCTGTCGGCTGCGGGGTATTTTAGCCAAGAGCCGGAACTCTCGTCTTTCATATAAGTCGCCTTATTTAGTGAAATGAAGGCTGCCGTTTCCTTACCTGCCCCAGAGGTGACCATGGAACTGTTATCTTTGCCATCAACATCCATAGAAATAGTACTGGTTTTACCGGAAGCCACTGTGGTAATAACGGAATGATAAGAAACACCGGTCAATTTATAATTGGAGGCAAATTTACAAAAATCCTTATCGTTAAGCTGCTTATTACAGGCATCCTGGACCGTCTTATCAGCAACTGCCGTTGTCGCGCTGCTGGTACCGTTTGATGCTTTTTTGTTTGAGCTGACGCGCCAAGCGGCAAAGCCAATCCCGGCAACTACTACCGCTATCAGAACAATAAGTAGCAAGTGCGCTATCCCTTGCTGTTCATTCTTGTTAATTTTCTGCATTTTTAAACCCACCTATGCTTAGTTGATTAAGCTTATAGTAATCAGGCAGAGGTTATTTGTAAAGAAACAAACACTTTTGCTACCTTGCATGAGCTTTATAGCAATCACTCAAATTTTTTGTTACAGTTTTTACTAATGAGTAAGTTAAGATGGCCGCGCAGAGCAAGTACTAAGTGGCTAATCGTTACATGGTGTTTGGCGCTTCTATCTGTTGCTGCGATTTACTTTAATATTGGGCCCAATAAAGAAAGTATTGGCGGGGGCGGTTTTGTTTGGATACTGCCGGCGTTGGTTTTTTCTGTTACGGGGTTGGCGCTAGCGATTATGCGGATGATTAGGAGGTCTTAAGGACTTCTTTTCCAAAGAAGCAAATTTTAACCTACTTTGGGTGGCCAAAGTAGCAAAGCCACCGGGCTGCGTTTTTTCATGATGTAAGCTCAAGTTCAAAGCCTACAACTGCCCCAAGAACTCCCCCCGGCACGCCGGGGCTCAAACAGCTTTCGGCTTTCTAGTTGTAGTTTTGACGAGCTTACTCATGAAAAAGCCGATGTCCAGACTCACCCCTGCTTTAAGCTCAAAGCTTTTAGCTAACAGCTATGGGCCTGTACAGCTCCTTATAACAGGCAGTATAATTGGGTCAGATTGGAGAGGGTATATGGCACAAAAAGCACTCGGCAAAGTCACTCACTACTACGACCACCTAAGCGTCGCGGTAATAAAGTTATCTAAGGGCGCTGCCCTAAAAAAGGGCGACAAAGTTCAATTTAAAGGTAATAATACGGACTTTACCCAGACGGTTGTTTCTTTGCAGCTGGACCATAAAGACGTCGATTCGGTCAAAGCCGATGACGACTTTGGTCTAAGAGTTGACCAAAAAGTTCACGAAGGCAATCAAGTATATAGTGCTGTTAAATAGCGCGTTTTTTCTTCTTTTTCAAAGAAGCAAATTTTTTTGCTACCTTGGGCGGCAAGGTAGCGCCCACCGCTGGGCTGCGTTTTTTCTTGATGCAATCTCTGGTCAAAATCCTACAACAGCCTCGAGAACTCGCTACGCTCAAACAGCTCTCGGCCGGGAAATTGTAGTTTTGACGATTTTGCTCAGGAAAAAGCCGATGCCCAGACCCATTAGGGCGCCGTTTTCTTTTAACCTGAGCTTGTCGAAGGTCGAGCCTGAATTTTTAGAACCGGCTGTATTCTTCGCTCAAACAGCGTAGTCGTCCATGCACTGGTTCAGATAGATACCGTACACATGGCAGATAGGAGTTTTTATGCCAAAACGTTACGGTATTTCCATGAATACATATGGCTATATTGTTCCTCGGTTTGGCTCTGTTAAGCCAACCATTGT
>Ga0210057_1006750_pt1 | contig 14187 bp, 10 predicted proteins | sample CryGeyCG2114_010_2_FD_183968 | JGI IMG/M metagenome (GOLD analysis project Ga0210057, IMG submission 183968) | Groundwater microbial communities from aquifer - Crystal Geyser CG10_big_fil_rev_8/21/14_0.10 (SPAdes) (version 2) | ecosystem: Environmental > Aquatic > Deep subsurface > Groundwater ... | reverse complement strand
TCCAGCCTCTACCGATTTTGGAATTGTCATTCCGAAGATAGGAGCCAACTCCAATGTGGTTGCAAATGTTCCTGCATGGGATGAAAAAGCATACCAAGATGCACTTCAGATTGGTGTAGCACATGCCGCAGGCACCGCATTACCTGGAGTAAAAGAGGGCAATCGCAAGACCTATTTATTTGCCCATTCCACAGATAACTGGTGGAATATTAATCGCTACAACGCCGTTTTCTTCTTATTGAAAGAGCTTAAAGTTGGTGATGAAATCGACATTTTCTACAACGGCCGTAGATACGTCTATGAAACAGTTGAGACTAAAGTAGTCGAAGCAGATGAAGTTGCTTACCTAGTAGAACCATCCGACGAAGAAATACTCGTGCTACAGACCTGCTGGCCGCCCGGTACAACACTTAAACGCCTACTTGTAATCGCCAAACCCATCGCCAATCTTGAATAACAAATCCCACAAGGTCAGACCTTGTGGAGATAAATATGATATTATTAGGCTAATGCCTACAAAGAATCGCATAAAACAGTATGTTTACGATGGTATATATCATATCTACAACCGTGGAGTGAATAAGCAGAGTATTTTTTTTGAAAAAGCGGATTACGCAGTTTTTCTGAGCTACATAAAAGATTATTTGATTCCAACTAATAAAGAAGAAATAAGGCAACAATTAGCAGATCTCAACCTAAAAAATAGAGAGAAAGAAAAACTTATTCGAAAAATAGGGCTCAAAAATTACAGTAGCAGAATCTCTCTACTTGGATATTGTTTAATGCCCAATCATTTTCATCTATTAATTCATCAGAAAGATGAAAGAGCAATAGTAGAGTTTATGAAATCATTATGTTCGCGTTACACTATATTTATCAATAAAAAATATAGTCGTGTTGGACCTCTTTTCCAAGGCGCATACAAAGGAGTTTTGGTTATCACTGAGGAGCAACTGGTTCATCTTTCGTACTATATTCATAAACAAGCAATAATAACTCCGCAAGGTCTGACCTTGCGGGATTTGCGGAGTCAGAGGCCAAGTTCGCTACCGAATTATTTGGGTCAGATTAAACAAGAGTGGGTTAAGCCAGATAGAATTCTAAGTTGGTTTAATAAAAATTCAGAGAGAGTAGGTAGTTATAGAGAATTTATGTCCATTTCAAGCGATAATAACAGTGAGTTCCCAATTGCAGAACTTAAAATAGACTAAATTAACTCCGCAAGGTCAGACCTTGCGGGATTAGCGGAGTTTGACAGCGTAGAGGTTGAGCTCATCAGAAGCATCAGGATTCAGGTTAGTCATAATCACAACCGAGGATCCATCGGACCAAGGTGTAACAAAGTCTGGATTGAATGAACCAGTAAAAAGAGTAGTCTCATTAGTCGTATCGTAAGACATAATTTTAAGCTTATTTTCTTGTATAAACACAAGATGACTCGAAGTAGGAAACCAGCTTACGTCCAGCTCCTCTTCTGGTCCAACTAAGTAATTACGATCCTCCTTTAGGTCATACACATACAGATTACCCGGCTTTATAGCCCTATCTTCTTCTACTGGATTAACCCCAATTAGAGCTGGTTTAATAACCATGGGCACTATACCTTCGGCAAGTCCACGATATAAAAATTTGGTCTCATTTGGAGCAAAGCTTATTATCTGGGCAGAGGTGGTTGCCATAGGAATAAGCTCTTTGGGTAACGCCTCAATCTTACTCTGCAGCGCCAATGCCTTTTGTTCTTCCCATAGCTCAATTGTCTCAAGCTCGCTTGGAGCAAATGCGGCAACTGGATTGTTAGCATTGTTGAGTAAATACGCCGCTGTTTCAAATTGCACCAGTAGCTGATCTTGGTTTGTCGACCACACGATGGAAACATCCTGCTCCAACAAATCCGCTGGTAGATCGCTATACGCCACGATCTGTCTTGGATTATTAGCAAAAGCTAATGGACGATTTTCCAGGTCTAGTATAAAAACCCCTGTTTGTTCCAGTATTTCTTGGCGCCTTAGACCTGCCGCAACAGTTGCCTCTGGATTTCTTTTCACGAATGCAATCGCGCTTCCATCTGGAGCAATTTTGGGATATAACACACCTGAGTTTGTTAAGGGCGACAGGCCTGGATTGCGAGGAAAGAGTACCGCATCTGTCTGTGCTACCACTTCCTCAAAAATTTTCATCTCTTTTTTCCAGGACTGAAAACCCTCTTTGCGTATCTCAATAGTGTGCTTGCCTGGCACAAGACTTAGTGTGGTATTCGTTGCACTTACAAGCTCTCCATCTACAAATACCTGAGCTCCGTCAGGTTTTGAAGTAGCTACTAAGAGACCCGTGCCCGCAAGAGCTCGATTCTGCGGATTAAAGCGATAACCTCGTGCATAAAGAATAACCACTCCCGCTACTATCAGCAGCAATATCACAGATAATGTTGGAAGTATTAATCGACGCATGCTGCTATTATATAATTAGTGATAACGAAATACTAATAGCGAAACAAGGCGAGACCCTACATGCAATGGAAGGTTTTGCCTTAAGTGAACGTACAATATGCTAGCCAAAAGAATAGGAATCGATCTAGGGACAGCCAACTCACTTGTCTACGTTGCTGGAGAGGGAATTGTGCTCGAGGAACCCACAGTTGTTGCCGTAAACGACGACGGTAAAGTAGTTGCAGTAGGTAACGAGGCCAAGGTAATGCTTGGCCGAACCCCAGGCAATATCACAGCTCACCGACCCATGCGTGACGGTGTCATTGCTGATTATTCAGTTACTCGCATAATGCTGTCCTATTTTATTGATCGTGCTGCTGGTCGCAGCCGCCTGTTTAAGCCAGAAGTAATGATCTGTGTTCCTTCTGGCTGTACTCAGGTTGAGCGCCGTGCCGTGATTGACGCGGCAATGGGAGCTGGAGCAAAAACTGTATATCTAATTGAAGAACCACTAGCCGCGGCTATTGGTGCTCAGATTCCTATAGCTGAAGCCTCCGGAAATCTTATTGTAGATTCAGGTGGGGGATCCACTGAAGCTGCCATTATTTCTCTCGGTGGCGTAGTCGCACATGCCTCTGTTAGGGTTGCGGGCAACCGACTCGATGAAGCAATCACTTCTCACCTTCGAAAAATACATAATTTAGTGATTGGCTACCAAACTGCCGAGAGAATTAAGGTTAAACTAGGCTCTGCACTTCCTCTACTTAAACCAGAATCAATGGAGGTTAAAGGCAGAGATCTTGCTACAGGACTACCACGTCTCATAAATGTAACCTCTACCGAGATTCGAGAAGCCATCGATGAAGAACTTGGGGAGATGTTATATGCAGTAAAATCTGCCCTGGAGCAGACACCACCCGAGCTTGCTTCAGATATTATAGAAAAAGGCATCGTGCTCTCTGGCGGCACATCTCAGCTTGCCAATCTAGATAAGTACATTACGCAAGAAACAGGGGTACCAGCCCATGTTGCCGAAGATCCTCTTTATTGTGTTGTTCGTGGAACAGGCGTAGCACTAGAGAATATCGACCTCTACAAACAACATATTGGACGGGCTTAAAAAAATACAAGGACAAACCTTGTAGAAAAATATGAAAGTATTAAATATAAGAGTAGATGATGTCAGCTTATTAGAAGCGGTTATAAAGACAAAAGAAGCAATCAATAAGCAGCAAAATTATAAGATAGTAACTCCCAATCCAGAAATAATTATTCAGGCTCAAAAGGACCATAAATTAGCTAACATATTAAACAATGCCGATCTTGCCATTCCCGATGGAGTAGGGCTTAGGCTAGCTGGCATAAAAAATACCACACCCGGTGTGGTATTGATGCTGGAGATTATAAAGCTTGCTGCCACAAATAACTGGGGAATTGGGCTCTACGGTGGGCGAGGTAATTCTGCTAAGCTAGCCCTAGCTAAACTCAAAAAACAATACCCCAATCTTAAAGGCTGGGCGATAACTGCACCAGAATTGAAGATTGGAGAAAAATTCGACGATGAGTACAAAAAAACAATTACCAAAATTAAACAAAATAATACTAAAATCGTCTTTATTGCCCTTGGAGCCCCTAAGCAGGAGTACTTCATGGACCAACTACAACCTAGTACAGTTTTAATGGTGGTAGGTGGCAGTTTTGATGAATTTGCAGGATTGGTAAGACCAGCACCCGCTTTAGTGAATAAGCTAGGTCTTAAATGGCTCTGGCGACTTATTCTGCAGCCATGGCGCCTAGCTCGCCAGTTGCGCCTCATTAAATTCCTATATTATCTTGTTTTAAAACCCGGTTTTAAAATAATAATTATGATATAGTTTAGAGGTGGAGTTAAAGCTCAAGCGCTCAAAAAAAGGACCAATTCTTTTGCCAACTAATAATACCTGGGAGAATCGCTACGTCTTCAACCCAGCAGTGTTTGAGCTCAATGAACAGATACATTTGCTCTATCGTGCTCAAGGGGACGACATGGTTTCACGCTTAGGTCTTGCGCGTCTTGGAAAAGCAGATGCAGTTGTCGAGCGTTCATCCGATCCAGTCTTTGCTCCAGACCCATCCAGCGAATACGAAGTACTAGGCGTGGAAGATCCACGTGTAACAAAAATTGGAGATAAGTACTATATCCTATACACAGCTGCATCACACTATCCAGAAATTGTTGAGTTTGACAAAGCACATAAAAGACCCGAACACTGGCGTGTACGTGTCAGCCTTGCCTATACCCGAGACTTTCACTCTTTTACCCGCTACGGAGTAGTAATTGGCCACATAGACAGTAAAGACGCAGCCTTATTCCCAGAGCTCATAAATGATAATTACCTGATGGTGCACCGAGTAATACCACATGCTCGTCTTGCTATAGCTTCTGACGCAAGGAATTATAAGGAACGAGGACCACTATTTTGGCCCAGACCCGGTATGTGGGATAGCAAGAGAATTGGCATGGGTGCTCCACCCATAAAAACTCCCTACGGTTGGCTACTTTTCTATCACGGAGTAGGGGATAACAACGTTTACCGACTAGGTCTGGCACTGCTTGACCTACACAACCCTGCCATAGTCTTAGGTAGAAGCTCTGAGCCAGTACTTGAACCTGAAGAAACTTACGAGAAGGAGGGCTTTATTCCTAATGTTGTTTTTGCCTGTGGAGCAATTGAGACCAATCAAGAGTATCTGGTCTATTACGGAGGAGCAGACTCAGTTGTAGGCCTTGCTACTATCTCCAAAGAAGTCATTCTAAAATGGGCTAAAGAAGTATGCGACTCGTGCAGCTCCTTTCATACCTTTGAGCAGTATGGAAAAGAGCAAAAAGGAGAGCTATATGTCTCTAGAGATGAAGACCCTCTTTTATAGCAAAGTAAGCTAAATTTATACTAACGACATTTTCGGCGCCACAATTAGGCGAACAATCCATATAGTTCAAGCTATCGCGCACAGCGCCTCTTTTATCGACCAAGGACATATTTAGCCTGTTTTTGCCGTAAAACCATTCATATACCAACATCTGCTCTCTAAGATAATCTACCTTATTCACAAGCCCGGCCGTAACCAATGCTGCTACCAATGAGCATGCCTCCAATGGCTGCTCTAAAGACGTAGGTAGTTTTTGACCTTTCTCCCAAAACTTGTCATTATTAGTGCCGGGAGACTGGAAATAGCCATGCCTAGTAGTTGCCTCATAGTACCAATCTAAAGCACTCTTGCCCATTTTGATCAATCCATTATTATTTAATATTTCACCCAGTAGGAAATAAGCCTGTATGATTTTGCCATTGTCATAGGTAATTTTGTCCTCCGGCCATATCCAATCCCGTTCTACATGCTGCTTGTATGAAGTTTCAAAATCCTTCTCCCATACCTTGAGTATTTCTCTTATTCTGGAGTCTTCTCGACACTTGAGGATAGCTGTGTCTTTCTTTGTATCCAGTAGATAGACCAAAGCTAATATTAACTGGCTACGTGTCCGTAGCGAGCTAAATAGCTCTGGATGTTTAAGAACCAATCTCATACTTCTTAGAGTCCGACTCTTTATTTCATAAAAAGTCGGACTCTGCAAAGCTGGACCTTGAGTCAGGTGAAACGCCAAAGCAACCAAAGATCTTCCAAACCAGTCTCCCAAGCCCGCCTGCGTTTTTCTTCCATCGTCATACAGATGACAATAGAATTTTCCATCTTTAGCTTGAGAATCGGCTATGTTATTAAGATATATCTTAATATATCTCTTCATAGAGCTATCTCCGGAACTATACAAAAGATCAGCGGCTACTAGCGCTCGCGCATTATCATCCACTGCATAACCATATCTAGGTTCTAGTTTAGGACCCACGGAGTGTTGTAATATCCCACGAGGAGTAGATATCAGCTTAAAGTAGTCTAGTTTTGGTTTTTGCATAAATAAATTCAAATATTATATAGCTGTATATGTTTCTCTGCTACCTTAGACCAGATCATTTTACGCCCGAACTTGTAAGCACTTTTCTGCATCCTTTTTCGTTCATGTTCATAATTAAATGCATGCATTAGCTTTTCGGCAATAGCGTCGCTATTTCTACGGGGGACAATGAAGCCCCTGCCATCCGAAAGAATCTCACTTGCATAGATATATGGGGTAGAGATACAGATCTTTCCTGCTCCCACCGCATAAGCCAAAGTACCGGACGAAGTCTGATCAAGATCAGTATATGGGGTGATATATACATCAAATGCCCTCAGATAGTCCACCAAGTTTTCTAAAGAGACATACTTATTCACCTGCTTAAACTGCTGCCCATTTAGGCCAAGCTCATCAGCTTTTTTTATCAAGTACTCGCGATACGACTCACCCTCTTCTCGTTTAACCTGGGGGTGGGTAGCTCCCACCATTACAAACTTAAGCTCAGGAATGTGCCCAGACACCTTGTCCACAGCCTCGATAACGTATTCCAACCCCTTATTACGCGATATTAAATTGATCGTACCAACTAAAAAATCATTTGCCTTAAATCCCAACTTTTCCTTTGCTCGAGCACTGCTTTCCAGTTTAAGATCAGGTACCCCATGGTGAATAACCTTAATTTTTCTACTTGGAATATTATATATACTTCTTAACCGTGCCCTTGCCTCCTTAATCATCACTATATTGCTCCGGGACAGCCTAGCTAACTCTTTAAGCACATGTTTCTGATTGGGGCTGGGTTCAAGCAGAGTTGTATGAAAAGTCGTTATTAGCGGCTTTGTAAGCCGCTTGGCAAACTCGAGTATGTGTTCACCATCGTCACCTCCGAATATGCCGTATTCATGCTGAATAAACACCATGTCATAGCTAGAATAATTAAGTTTATCTGCTAACTCAAAATACGCTGATTTTAGATGCTTCATTAGTATATGCTTAACGTTGGAAGGGTAGTCATATTTCCTGCCATCATTTACCGCAACTATATCTGGGTAATAATCACCAGTTAGTTGAGCAATAGCCCCAGTTAGATCTCTTGTATAGGTTGCTATCCCACACTTTTGCGGTACATAGGTGGAAATAAAGATGGTCTTGTGCAGTCTCCCAGCGGGAATCATAATAAAACACATTATAACCAACCAACACAATATATACTACATTCATAGATCGAGCTAGTGATATACTCACCCACGACATGCCTAAATACAGCCTTGTTACAGCCGGAGGCACTTTTGACCGTTTTCATAAAGGTCACCGCAAGTTACTTAACCACGCATTTGCAACATCCAAGCAAGTCGTAATAGGCATTACTTCAGATGATTTTGCCAGCTTAAAACGATCCCAGATTCAGCCCCATGCTACCCGCAAAAAAGTCATCCAAGCTTATCTTACTAAGCATAAGCTCACGCGCAGGGGAGAGATAGTGAAGATATCTAATATATTCGGTCCCCTTAACGAAAAAACCCTAATCCAGGCTATGGTAGTCACTCAAGATACTAAACCCAACGCCATAAAGATAAACAATTGGCGCAAACAAAACAATCTACCAACCTTGCAAATCGAACAAGCTCCATTGGCACTTGCTCAAGACAAAAACCCCATTTCATCAGCTAGAATCAGAGCTGGAGAGATTAATCGTGCTGGAGTAGTATGGAGTAAGCATGTTCTCTGGGGCAAGCTCCCTAGATCTCTCCGTCAAGAGCTACGCCAACCTTTAGGCCCAATCATCAAAAATATCGAGAAGCGGGTTCTCGATGTTGGTGGGGTGGGGGTCTCTGTTGGGGATGTATCTACTATTGAGCTAATACAAGCGGGGATTAAACCAGACATTGCAGTTGTTGATCTATTCGTTCAGCGGAAACGCAAGTATAGTAACCTAAGTGAGCTAAACATCAATAGTGACTTTAAAGTGGTCACGGTACGCAATCCCGCCGGTGCCTTAACCAAGCAGTCGGTTCAACTAATTTCTAAATTATTCAACCAGCTATCCACAAGATCTAGCAATTATCTAATACACGTTGTAGACGGTGAAGAGGATTTATTAACACTTCCAATTATTCTCTTTGCTCCTTTAGGAAGTGTTGTTTATTATGGTCAACCGCCAATAGGAAAAAATCCCTCTGGAATGGTTATTGTCAATGTAACAGAAAAGCTTAAGTCTAAAATTTTCAAACTTCTCCAACAATTTACACCAGAATGATTCTGGTGCTAACTCGACTTTACACCAGAATCATTCTGGTGTAATATCTAACCATGGCAGAGATTCGAAATATCCAAAATGTAAACCCGTGGTGGCAGCCAGGATTTAAGCCTAATTCACTTCCAGAATTTTCGCTACGCAAGCGATTTGCCTACCACCAAGCACAACAAGCGCTAAATGAAACTAAACTTATGCTCCAAATAAAAGGGCTACGTCGGCTCGGTAAATCTACCATAATGAAGCAACTGATCTTAGATCTTCTTGAGCAGAAAATTGAACCTCAAAAAATCATATTTTATGAATTCTCTAAACTATCTACAGATCTAACTAATATTCTACAAAAAGCTCCACGAGGAGGCTATATTTTCCTCGACGAAATTCAATATTGTGATAACTGGAGAGATATTTTGAAAGAGCACTACGATACAAACACTACTACACGCATTATATTTTCAGGTTCCGTCACCCTTTCTTATACAGTTACCAAAGAGTCATTATTAGGTCGATTTATGCCTCTAGATATTAGACCACTCTCGTTTCAGGAATATCTGTATCTAAAATATGGGAATAAAGACAACTTACTACTGTATAACGAAGCTGAATTATGGGAATATCTACAATATGGTGAGTTTCCTGAACTTCTCCAGATAGAATCTGCTAATCTCAAACAAGCTTATCTGCAAGACTCAGTTCTAACTCCACTCCTTACTCAAGATATATCACTATATAACATAGATAAAAAAGAGCAGTTCGCGGCAATTTTTAAAGCTTTAAGCTCAGATCCTGGTCAGGTGATAAGCAAGAAAAATCTTGCACGAGAGATTGGTCTATCACGACCAGCTATAGACAAATATCTAGATATATTAGGCGACGTCGGTCTCATAAAGACAATCTCTAACTACTACACAAGTAGTCGCAAAGAACTTAGATCGGATAAGAAAATCTACATGACAACTCTTAACCTAGCTCTTGCTTACCTAGGAATAATCGACCTAAAAAAGTTTCCAACACTTGCTTTTCGGGGACATGTCTTTGAGAACTTTGTGTTTAATGAACTATCTATCCAACACAAACAGATATACTACTGGAAGCGTCAATCAAAAGAGCTAGATTTTCTTGTGACAAAAGCCGACAAAACACTACTAGCATATGAGGTAAAAGCAGCCACGGCAATCAACCAAAAGCAGTTGGCTAAATACGAAAGGTACGCAAGTCAAATAAAAGCTGATCTAGAAATGGTGAATTGGAACATAGAAGAAGAGCAAAGTAACTTACTAAAACTTCTCCAACAATTCAATTAAAAAACTCCAGTTAAGAAAGAGTTTTTTTGTGGGTTTATCTGTATAAAAGAGGGCTAAACCCATATTCTAATAGAGTACATCTAGTCCTATAGAGTACATCTAGTATTCATCTAGCCTTATTTTAAACCTTGACAAGCTTTACCAATTCGAGGTACGCTGTAGGTAGATAAAATTTTGATAATAGTTATATAAAACAAGTCTAAACCAATAAACGCAGAAACTGCCCAATGAAACTGCTCGAACAATATCGTAAATATTTACGTAAACAAGGTCTGTCGGCCTTGTCTACTCGTCTCTATGTTTCCGATGCCCGCCAGTATATTAAATACCTAACCAAGCATCATCGGCTTGATCTCTCCAAACTAGAAAAAGCACCCGAATGGTATATAAATTCAGAGAAGCTTTCGTTATTTAACCAGTATCTAATTTCCCGGGGAATGTCTAGTTCTACTCTTACCAGAATGACCTCCTCCCTTAAAAGACTCCAGTCATACTTGGCAGTTAAAGCTAAAACAAGTGGGGAGCCGGTTTTATCACCTACGGCTTCTGCTATGATGAGCACTCATAAATTCGCGCGAACTATATCTAGCCTTATTTTAAACCTTGACAAGCTTTACCAATTCGAGGTACGCTGTAGGTAGATAAAATTTTGATAATAGTTATATAAAACAAGTCTAAACCAATAAACGCAGAAACTGCCCAATGAAACTGCTCGAACAATATCGTAAATATTTACGTAAACAAGGTCTGTCGGCCTTGTCTACTCGTCTCTATGTTTCCGATGCCCGCCAGTATATTAAATACCTAACCAAGCATCATCGGCTTGATCTCTCCAAACTAGAAAAAGCACCCGAATGGTATATAAATTCAGAGAAGCTTTCGTTATTTAACCAGTATCTAATTTCCCGGGGAATGTCTAGTTCTACTCTTACCAGAATGACCTCCTCCCTTAAAAGACTCCAGTCATACTTGGCAGTTAAAGCTAAAACAAGTGGGGAGCCGGTTTTATCACCTACGGCTTCTGCTATGATGAGCACTCATAAATTCGCGCGAACTATATTAATAACATTTGCCGGTCTTATTAGTCTTGTTTCTATAATAATAATCTTAAGCCTAAGTTTACCCACCAGTGAGGCGGGCCCAGTTTTAAGCGCATTTAAAAACCAATTTAAAAACCCGGTTTTAAACACAGTTTATAACCGGGTTTTAAACGGCGGCTCTGTCCTTGCCGACCTCACCACCGATGAATACCTAGAGTTCAATACAGATGTTAAACTAGACACCGCCCTTAGAGTCCAAGGAGCAGCTACCTTCCTCTCAGATATAATCGCCCCTAATGTAATCTACTCTTTAACAGCTGGTGATGGCATTGCCATCACCCCGGGACAAACCCCTGTAATCTCTTCCATCCAGACCGGCTTTGCCACGGTCACAGTTGGCTCAACCGATGTTACAGCCGAAGAACCAAACTCCAGCTTAACCCTTAAAGCAGGAGGAACCTCATCTATCTCAGTATCTGGCACCGAGATAACAATCTCTTCTACAGATGCAGACACCAACTATACCGCAGGCTCTGATCTTACCCTCTCCGGTACTGTCTTCTCCCTTCAACCAATCCTAGACACGGTAACCACCATTAATGGATTAACCACTATTACTCCAGATACCACCCTAACCATAGATGGAGCTCTGGATTTAACCGGTCAACTGACTCTTTCTGGAGATACCACAAGCTCAACCCTCTCAGATGCTCTCTTGTATTATGATGCATCGTCCGAGGTTCAGGCAAACAAGGTTATTGCTATTAAAACAAATAAAACGCTACCAGCAGACAACGACTTTTCAGTAGATGCGCAGGGTAACGTAGTTGCGCATTCCATAACATTAACAGGGGCTATCTCAACATCACCTGATTTTATAGTTTACGACTCAACAACATTAGGTACAGCGGCAGGTCCAACTGGCTGGGGAAATAACTTTACAGTACATTTAGGCACAGGGGCATACACATTTACATACAATGATGACATTTCAGCATTAAGTCTTTTTGATTTCAACAATACAACTGACATATTAACAATAGGAAACAGTAGCATAGGAGGAATTTTATTAAACACAGGAACCAACAATTTTAATGTCAATTCAGGTCAATTGTTAATAGATGGTAACGGCAATATAACAATCGCACCAAACAGCGCACAGACAAACATAACAGGAGCATTAACAGTTACAGGGACAACTACTTTATCATCTCTTGGAACAGGAGTAGTACAAAGCAGTTCAGGTGGAGTACTTTCAAATAATCTCGGTTCAACAAACTATTTAACAAAATGGGACGCAAGTGGAATAACAAATTCAAACATATATGACAACGCAGGAAATGTAGGAATAGGTGGCACAGCGCCTGCAACAACCCCATATCTATTTGTAGGTTCAACGGGAAATGTGGGGGTAGGCACAACAGATCCAACTGCTCTTTTTGAAGTAAGCGGGGCACTTAAAGCAACAACAATAAACGGAAACACCATAACAACAGGAACAGGAGTATTAACATTAGGAGCAGGAAAAACGCTAACAGTATCAGACAGTACAACACTAAACACAAACTCAATCACACTAGGCGGAGGCGAAGTAATAACATTCTCAGCAAGTAATGCGTTATCACTTTTGACAACAGGAACAACAAGTGTAACATTACCAACGGAGGGAACACTCTATGGTACTAAAACAGACTCAATCACCTCTGCGCAATTACTCGCTTCTTTTTCCGATGAAACAGGTACGGGAGTGGCAGTCTTTGGTACAGCTCCAACTATCACTAACCCAGTAATAGCAAACATAGCTCCAAACGCAGACTTTACCCTCACCCAAAACTCTGTCATACCCTTTACCAGCGTAAACACAGGGGCAATTGCAAACACACTTTATTTGAAAGCGGGGAATGTGGGTATAGGAACCACGGCTCCATCAGCAATGTTTGCAGTTGGCTCAACTAGTCAATTTAATGTAACAAGTACGGGGGCAGTAACAGGAGTAAGCTTTACCGATGACACGGCAACTTTAACAGGCGGAGGGCTAACTGGTTTATTACAATTAGTAATAGATAGCTTAACTTTTGACGGAGCGAGTATTACAAGTAGTACGGGGGAAATATCATTTGGCAATGAAAATTTAACAACAACTGGCGACTTGCATTTAACTGGTAGATTTTATGACACTTCTGATTCAGCAGGGTTAAGCACTAATATACTTACAAGTACAGGAACGGGAACGGCTTGGAGTACTATTACAAGTGCAATTTCTAGCGTAGCATTTATTCAAAACGGAAACAGCTTTGGTACAGGGGCTGTTCTTGGAACAAACGATGCTTATTCGCTTTCTTTTGAAACAAATGGAATTGCAAAATTATATATAGACGCAAATGGCAATATTGGAATTGGTGGCACAGCACCAGCAACAAATCCTACACTTTACGCCTCTGCAAGTGGCAACGTCGGCATCGGGACGACGGGACCAAACGCAAAGTTGGATGTAAATGGAGCTGTTTTAATAAATGGAATGTCCGCAGGCAATGGTATTTTAGGAATAAAACAAACCAGCGATACTAATACTGGCGGAATAACAATGTATAACAGCGGAAGTGGAATGTCAGCAAAGTGGTGGGTTGATTCTTCAAATCGAGTAAGGATCGATGCTGGAGGAACTGCGGCTGGGACGATAAGTCTTAATGGAGAAGGAAGCGGCAACGTCGGCATCGGGACGACGGCGCCAAGTGAAAAATTGAATGTTAATGGCAATGCTCTTATTGGAAACGTCAAAATTTCAACCAACAACCTCGATGTCACCTCAGGTAGCCTTACTATAAATGGCTCAGGCTACGGTAACACCACTATCTTATCCGGTAACACTATTCAAATGGGTCGTCGTACGGAATTTACGGCATCTACTCCTTCTGGTAATAGCACCGGTCCAGCTGGAGTAGCAACCCGCTGGAAAGTTGAAGTTCAAGATAGTAGCGGCAATCGTAACACTAGATACTTCGACACCTACGCTATCGGCCAAAGCCCCTGGGACGGTAGCGGTAGCTCATACAAACTAAACTTCGATTCACAGAGTTCAGGAACAATATTAACTCTCTTAGGATCCGGCAACGTCGGCATCGGGACGACTTCGCCTTCGGCTCTGTTGTCAGTTGGAGCAAGTTCACAGTTTCAAGTAAATTCCACTGGCGATATTACCACTTCCTCAACAGGCGAGTTAACAATCGGAGGA
>Ga0210057_1006748_pt1 | contig 14188 bp, 18 predicted proteins | sample CryGeyCG2114_010_2_FD_183968 | JGI IMG/M metagenome (GOLD analysis project Ga0210057, IMG submission 183968) | Groundwater microbial communities from aquifer - Crystal Geyser CG10_big_fil_rev_8/21/14_0.10 (SPAdes) (version 2) | ecosystem: Environmental > Aquatic > Deep subsurface > Groundwater ... | reverse complement strand
CTTACAGAAGTAATTTTGGCGGCTGTCGCTGGTTTGGTGCTGTTCGCGGGCGTTGCCAGCTTAAGCACTGGTTTTTTGCAGGCAATGTGGGTAAATGAAGTTGGCACCTCAATCACGGCATCCCAGACTTTGGCAGGAAATTTGCATTATGTTTTGTCAAGCAAGGAACTGCCGGTTGAAAAATTAAAGACTGAAATTGCCCATAATGTTGTGTCTTCGGACGCAAAGTCATACGCGTTTCCATTAAATAAATTGCAGTCATTTATGTTTATTCCAGGCGCAACAGGTTTTTTGGAAATTATAAAGCAGGGCTCTTCATTGACAGTCGCGGACATTTCCGCAAAAACTCTTTTTAATCCATTAAAATTGTCATGCTCTCAAATACAGACAAAAACAGAGTTAAATGAAGTGATTCTCGATCCTGGCCACGGCTATCCTGAATTCAGGTCAAATGAATTGATTACTGCCACTCCCGAAGAAAAGAAGCAGGCAGAAGAGGCATTGAAGTGGGACAAAGGCAGCAAAATTGACAGCGCGTATGAAAGCATGGCAATGCTTGCAATAGCAAGAAAAACAAATCTTCCATTAACCCGTTCCGCGCAAAAAGACGATGCGGTTCCTTTAGATCAACGATTGTATTCCGCAAAAACTTCGAAAGCCTTGATTTCGTTGCACGCAGGGGAAATAAAGGAAAATAGAATTATAGCTTATGTTAATGCGCATTCTCCTGAGTTGTGGAAATCAGAAAAGTTAGCATGCGATATTTTGAATGAATTAAGCGACTGGCAGGTTAATAAGATAAATGGCGCGTCCATAGTTCAGGTTGATTTGTCGCAATTATCTCCTGACGATCCCCGGCAAATTCTGTCGGCAGATAATTCAGTGCTTATAGAGTTGGGTCCCGATAAAAATAATGTGTTTGTCAGTAATCCTGATGAGACAGCAAAGAGGATAAAATCAGCGTTGGTGGAGTATGGCAGGTAAGGGAATATATGCGGTTGAAAGCCTGATATGGATTGTCAGAATTTTCTTTCTTGTCGTAATAATATTCTCGACATTGGTTCTTGTGGGCAAATATGCGGATATTAAGTCAGACACTTCTGATTTGGACATGCAGATGCTTGCAATCAAGCTTGTTTCAACGCCGAATTTTGCTGACACTGACTTGAGAACAGGCAGAATATATATGTCTATACCTGAGGACAAAATGATTGGCAGGAGCGACGACACATTAAGCAACAGCATGGAATTCGCAAATCATAATTTCGCGGCTAAAATAGAGAAGTATGATGAGTTGGGCAGACAAATCAGGGATCCTGTTTATTTTGGCAGGGATTTGTATGAAAGATATTATCCTCAGAGCAATTCTTTCTGGACAGGCGTAAAAAGCAAAGTATTCTCATTCACGACAACAGAAGGTTCAATAAAGGCTACAGTGGTGAAAGTATGAAGGGAATTGCAAGTTTTATCATGACAATAATCGCGATTGGTCTGGGCATCATACTTCTTGCAGGGTTTGCATTGTTTCTCCAGTTTACAACAATCACGCAGGAAGCTCGGATTGAATCTGCTGTCTTTCCCTCGTCAGCTTCCAATGATTTGGTCTCAGCATTGTCTTACAAGACAGGGCTGTTCACAACAGCCGAGTTATTGGCAGGTTCTGCTGAAACAGGAAAAATTGACAGTGTTTATGACCAGACTTTGATTGCGTTCAGCATAATCTTGAAGCAAAGGAATTGCGATGGCTGTTTGTGGTTCGCGAGAATAAGGGCAGATGATGGGCAAAGGGTTTATCCTAAAGACAGAACTCAGTCAGTTATTGACGATATTATAAGCGAAGACAGCTATTATGCTTCGACATTGATTCCTACAAGAAAAGGCCCTTTGGTTGTTGATTTTGGCGTTAAAGGGGGTTTGGCATGAGAAAGGCGTTGGTTTTTGAAGTTCTTACATTGGTGCTTACATTGTCTGCTTTTGTTTTCGGATTAAGCGCAGTTGCGAACTTGAAGGACACAGTTACTCCTTTGAATTATGTCGGTGACAGGGCAATTTCGATTTTGCAGGCGCAGAATGCCGCAGATAATGTCATGCTTGCTGTTGACACTGCCGCTTCGAGCTCTGCATGGGATTCTGCGTACGGAATAACTGTCAGCAATTCAAAGTGCGGAATGCACGGTGATTATAGCATATGGCTGGAAAACGGGAAGTCATGCGCCCCTTTAAGACCTGGCATTTACAATTACTTTAAAACAACAATGCTGAATGCATTGGATTCGAGGCTTGCAAGTCTGGATAACAATGATTTTAAGATGCCTAAGAATAATTATGATTTGTTGATTGATGATAAGTCTCAGAAGATATATGGGTTTGGCTTGCAGCCATTGAGCTTCAGCATTCTTTCTCCTCAGGAATATATCCGGACTCAAAAGTATTCTGTTATTGCTTATTATTCTGGATTTAAGGGTATAAGGTTTTATGGTTCGACTGAAAACACGCCGTCTTCCATTGAAAGAGCTGGCGAATATGATTTCCTGCCTTCATTCACGGTTGATATGCCTGTTTCATTGAAAATTCTGGAGTCTTTGCAGTTTTCAGTTGATAAAATAGCAGATGAATGCCAAACTTTGGATATTGGGTGCATTGAATCAAGGCTTCCTGAAAATGTCAAGGGGTTTGTGGATTCAAGAATCAACAATCCAATATACTTTATCGAGATTCCGTTGTCTGATTTAATTCCTCCAGGTCATGATGCTCGTCCTATAATGAAGATAGCTTTGATTTTTAATCAAAAAGTATCACCGTCTAATGCGTAATAAGTTAGCAAAAACTATTTATATCAAGGCATTCCCGTAAATAACGTGATGATTCGTATTCCATTTGAAGATATGTGCGCCCGCATTCAGCAGAAGGCAGGCTTGTCTGCTGATGAATTAAAGGCAAAGATAGATGAAAAAATGGCCAAGCTGTCGGGTTTTATCTCGAAAGAAGGCGCCGCCCACATTCTTGCCAATGAATTGGGAGTTAAATTATTGGAAAATTCAGGCAAGATAAAAGACATTTTCCCTGGTATGAGAAATGTCGAAACTGTCGGCAAGGTCACTAATGTTTACGAGCTAAGAGAGTTTAACCGCCAGGACGGCACAAAAGGCAAAGTTGCTTCTTTTGTGATTGGCGATGATTCCGGCTCAATAAGGGTTGTTGGCTGGGGAAATCACGCAGACACTGTTTCAACGCTTGTTGCCAGCAATACTGTCAAGATTTCAGGCGCTTATTCAAGAGAAGATAATAGAGGCGGAAAAGAATTGCATTTGAACGATTCTTCAAGATTGATAATTAATCCTGCCGGCGTCGAGATTGGCGAAGTCAAGACAAATTCATATCCTAAGGCAGAGAGAAAGCAGATTAAGGATGTTACTGTCAATGACCCTGTTGTTGAGATTCTGGGAACAGTTGTTCAGGTTTTTGAGCCTCGCTTTTTCGAAGTCTGCCCTAAATGCAGTTCAAGATTAAAACAATTCCAGGAGAAGTGGAATTGTGATGAGCATAAGGAGACTTTGCCTGATTATTCTTATGTCATGAATATTTATTTGGACGATGGCTCTGAAAATATGCGGGTTGTATTGTTCAAAAATCAGGCTGAGCATTTGCTGAACAAGACAAAAGAGGAGATGATTGAAACAAGAACTGCGCCTGAAAAGTTTGAGGCTTTCAAGACTCAGCTGTTGGGCGAGCAGTTTAAGATAATTGGAAAGCCAAAGCATAATGTGTTCTTTGACAAGCTTGAATTGGTTGCAAATGTTGTCCTGAAAGCCAATGCCGAAGAAGAGCTCGCAAGACTTAATGCTGTGCAGAGTTAATTGTTTTCATCGTTAGCCAGTCTTTAGACTGGCTTAATCTTGTGGTTTTGCTCAAGGTTTTGTAAAACCTTGGTGGAATGCAGTTCAGCAGTAGAAAGCTATAAATATATCAGTATTGCAATACACAATCAAATGAAGTTAAAAACAATAGTTTGGATTTTAATTGTTATCTTTGTAGTTTTTATGGTATACAAATGGATTGTTAATTTTCCTAAACCATATACTTCTGCTCCAGTTCATTGGCATGCGCAGTTTGAAGTGTCGGCGTGCGGGGAAAGCATAAATCTTCCAAGAGTTGGTGAAAGGGCGGCATTTTTAGGAGAGCATTTATTGCATACTCACGATGATAACAAAGCTCACATTGAAGGTCAAGTTTGGGAAAAGGAAGATGTTAGCATAAAAGCGTTTATTGATGCAATTAATCTTGACAAATATGTGAAATCTAATGGTTGTGATTCTCCGCTTAGCAAAATTTTAGTTGATAATTTCTCGGATGCTGACGGCCTTAATCATATAATGGCAGATGGCGAAACTATAAAATTAATTTATGGTTGAGCATAACAATAATATACTAATTGTTATAATCTAATTTTATGATGGGAAAAACTCATTTGGCCATTGGAGCTGTTCTAGCTCTCGCCATGCTTCCAGTGCTAAATCCTGCAAACAAGATTGTGTTTGTCGCAATTGCTGTTGGTTGCGCGTTGCTTCCCGATTTAGACCATCCAAATTCAACAATTAATAACCGGCTGATAATCACCAAGCCGATTTCTTGGTTTTTCAGGCATCGTGGTTTTTTGCACAGCATTTGGCCGTTAGCAATAGGATTTCTTGCATTGTCGGCATACAATCCAGTTTATGCGACAGCATTTATTGTCGGATATGCGAGTCACCTAATCGGTGACGCAATTACCAAGGAAGGAATCAATTTTCTCCACCCATTCAGCACATTTAGAATTCAAGGGCCTTTCCTTACAGGCACGTTGGCAGAATCAATATTTTTCGTTGGTCTGCTTGGATTAATTATTTTTCAGGTCTGGCATCTGGTTATTTAACCATGTTTGTGTAAACAGTTGATTTGTATGCGCTTGCTATTTTGGAAATCCATTCTTTTACATAATTCTCATAGGATGAATCATATAGATTTATTGTGAAATGTTTTTTGTCTTCTTCCAATGATATTATTTTAAAATTTATCAGCGCAAATGGCTGTTCTCTGTTTCCAAAATCCAAATATCCGCTTCTCAATAAATATCCGTTGCTTCTTATTTTATCAATCAAGCTTCCTTTTGAAGAAGGTTCAAGGAGAACCCATCCTGCGTTTATAAGCGTTTCAAGTTCGTTTTCAGCGTCTCCTTCTTTTGGCATCATTTGATGAAGGATATATTTGTCTTCTTTCAATGTTTCAAGCATATTTTTGTCATTATTGAGTCTTAGTCTGAATATTCTTTCGTATTGCGCGGAATCGTTTATTTCCAAAATCAATTCTTTGCTTTGGGTTGAGAATAATTCCTTTCGTTCTTGTGTGTTTGGCTGGGTGTATTTGCTGTTTTCTTCAAATATTCTTTTGACAGACGGTATTGTTGCAGGTTTGGATAATTCTGGTTTTAGTTGCATGTTTAAAACTGCTTTTGATGGACTCCATGGTAAAGAGCTTAGAACATCTCTTGCAAGGTCATATGTCACTTCTTTTATTGCGAATTTTGTGCGTCTCACTCCCATAATCATAATATTTGTCCATATCTTATAAATATTAACCCACTGGACACTGGACATTTCTCCTCCCGAGCTATATAAACCACATCAGCGATTTTAGTTATGTAATCAACGATTACCTCCCATCTCTGTGCGAGGAGATGTGAAACAAGACGGGAAACCTGGAACTTAAAGTTCCAGGCTAAGAAATCGTGCCAGGAGCGCGATTTCTTATGACCAAGGAGGAACAAGAAAATGGAAACAACACAAACAGAAAACAAGAAAGTATTGCCTGCGAAGAAATTCAAGGCAGGCGCAGTCAGCGCCACAATTTGGAACAATGAGGCTTTTGTTGACGGCAAAATCGCTGTCTATTCCACAATAAGTCTTCAAAGAACTTACAAGGACAAGTCTGGAAAATGGCAGCATGCCCAGAGCTTAAGGCTCGCAGACATACCAAAGGCAGTTTTGGTGCTTAATGAGGCTTACAAGGAGCTTGCATTGGCTCAGCCTGCAAATGAAATAGAAGCGTGAGGTGTTTATCATGGAACAGGAACAGATACAGGAACAGGAAGAAATTGATGCAAGTGATATGAAGAAGAAGGTTTATTCAATTGAGGATTTGCCGGGCATTGGTCCTGCGACTATCAGCAAGCTTGGTGCGGCAGGATTTAATGACATGATGAGTTTGGCAGTCGCGACCCCGGGAGAGTTGGTTGGCGCTACAGAAATGTCTGAGAGCACTGCAAAGAAGGTTATTGCGATTGCCCGCGCTAACCTGGATATTTGTTTTGCTTCTGGAGATGACATTATGCGGAAGCGTGAAGCGTGCATTAAGTTCACGTCTGGAAGCAAGGAACTCGATAAGCTGATGGGCGGCGGTTTTGAAACTGGGGCAATAACAGAATGTTATGGGCAGTATGGTTCAGGAAAGAGCCAGTTGGCTCATACGCTTTCTGTAACCTGCCAATTGCCTCCTGAAAAAGGCGGAGCAGCTGGAATGGCTGTTTTTATTGACACTGAAGGGACTTTCCGTCCTGAAAGAATTGTGAGCATTGCAAAGCATTATGATTTGGATGGAGAGGCGGCTTTGAAAAATATTAAAGTTGCTCGCGCGTATAACAGCGACCATCAGATGCTTATTGCCGAGAAGGTTGAAGATTTGGTTAAAAATCAGGGTCTGCCGATAAGAGTTGTCATTGTGGACTCTTTAGTCGCGCATTTCCGCGCCGAATATGTGGGCAGAGGTACTCTTGCTGATCGTCAGCAGAAGCTGAACAAGCATCTCCACACTCTTGCGAAATTGTGCGATAAGCATAACATTTGTGTGTACGTAACCAATCAGGTTATGTCTAAGCCTGACCAGTTCTTTGGCGATCCGACAGAAGCTGTCGGCGGCCACATTGTCGGGCATAACAGCACTTACCGCTTTTATTTGAGAAGGGGCAAGAAAGGCTCGAGAGTTGCAAAAATGGTTGACGCTCCATGTCTGCCTGAAGGCGAGGCGGTCTTTGCGCTCACAGAACAAGGTGTTGTCGATGTTTGATTTTTTCTTTTTTATTTTAGTTAGTTCGATAGACTTCCGAAGGAGTGTCTGTCATTAGTTTTTTGATCAAACTTTTTGAAAAAAAAGTTTGGTGGGAGGGAGAACAATATGGAAAACAAAAAAGCAGAAACATCGATCATATGCAGTTCAGACTGGCTCGTCCATACTTTAGTCGATGGGCGGCTTGGCATAATGTACGTGCCGAACGCGTATTTTGAAGGCAGCAATCCAGTTGCCTGATTTTTTTAAATTTTATATCCATTAGCTTTATATATGGACGATTGAATTCAATGCTTAGTGCAGAAATGCGCTAATAAATCAGGTAAGGTGAAATAAAATATGTACGGACAAAGAAATGGTATGAATAGAGGCGGTGGAAGATTTGACTCTCCTACTCCTCCTGTCAAAGTCGGCGACGAGCTTGATGTTACAATCGAGGCAGTCGGTGAAAAGGGCGATGGAATCGCAAAGAAGAACGGATTCGTTATTTTCGTTCCTAACACAAAGGAAGGACAGACTGTCAGAATTAGGTTGACAAAGGTCTTGAGAAAAGTAGGCTTCGGAGAAGTTATTGGAGAGGCTTCAGGCGCTCCAGAAGAATCTGCTCCTGCTGAAGAATCAGCTGATGGCGAATCATCAGAAGAGTCTGAAGATGTTCAGGATGACTCTGAATCCGAGGATTTTGGCGAAGAGCCTGCTGAAGAATCAGCAGAGACTGAAGAGCAGTCAGAATAAACCTTTTTATACTTCTTTTTTTTATTGTTTTTTATGCGCTTGTTTATTGCAGTTCAGCTTTCAAAAGAAATGATTTCGTATTTGTCTTCTATGCAAAAATCATTTAGGCCTTTGATTAGTGGAGTGTTCACAAATGAATTTCATTTGACATTGAAATTTTTGGGTGAAGTTTCTCAGGAAAAGGCTGCTGAAACCGTAAACAGGTTAAAAGAGGTGTCTTTCAACCGTTTTGACGCTGAATTGACTCATATTGGCACATTTCCAAACAATAAAAAGCACGCAAGAGTGTTGTGGGTTGGCTTGTCTCCTGAAGAAATCATCACTCATTTGCATTTGGCAGTTGAAAAGGAGTTAAAGGGTTTGTTTGACAAGGACTTTAATTTCAACCCGCATATAACGATAGCGAGGGTAAAGGGTGTTAAAAACAAGGCTGCTTTTGAAAAACTAACTTCCAGTCCTGTAAAGAACTTAAAAGTGAATATTAACAGGTTTTGTTTGATGAAAAGCGAATTGTCGAAAGACGGCGCAGTTCATACTGTGTTAAACGAATTCGACTTGAATTAGCCAACATATTTGTGCATATTCAGGTAAAGCCATTGACGGGTGAATTTTCGCAGTTCAGAAATTTTCCCGTGTATTTCTTCTGGAACTTCAAAGTCTTTCCCAACTATTCTGTGAACTAATGCTGGAAGCACGAAATTAACAACTGTGCTTTCTTCAATGATTCTTTGAGAAAATTCCTGTGTGCTTTGTTTTAAAACTTTCTTTTTATCTTCTTCAGACAATGCATTAAATTCTTTGGTTGAGAAAGCCGGATCATCAGTTCTTAACGTTTTATATGCGTATTTAATATATTCTAGAGCCTTGTATCTCATAGAGACTATTTCTTCAAAAGCAGGCGATTTGCAATATTCAGAGCTGTTTGAAAGTAAATATACTCCGCGCTTTGTGTTGTCTTGCATTATTGCTTCAAGGCATTTAATAAAGTCTTCAGCAGAATCCCGAAACAAAACTTTGTCAAGTCCCATGTGCCTATATAGACACCAACCTTTTTAAACCCTCCTCAATAATTGCCTATTATAACCTAAAGCCCGATGCGACTAGTGGAGGGCAAATGCTGTGTGAGGTTAAAAAAATCACAGTGGAGAAAAAGCAAAAATGGCAGAAGAAAATTTACTTGTGGCTCAGGATACGTATTTGAAGTCCGGCATACATATTGGAACGAAATTCCGAACAAAGTACATGGACAAGTTCATTTACAAGACAAGGCCTGATGGGTTGTCAGTTCTAAATCTTCAGAAAATCGATGAAAGAATCAGGTGCGCTGCAACTATGCTTTCAAAGTACAATCCTGAGGATATTTTGATTGCGAGCAGAAGGGAAAACGGCTGGAAGGCTGTAAGGGCGTTCTCAAAGGCGATTGAATGCAAGTTTTTCGCAGGCCGTTATCCGCCAGGAGTCATGACCAACAACCAGTTGGAAACTTACATGGAGGCTAAAATTGTCCTTGTGACTGACAGCTGGCCTGACAAGAACGCGGTTAAGGACGCTATAGCGATTGGAATTCCTGTAATTGCGTTGTGCGACACGAACAATCAGTCTAATGAGATCGACTTGGTTGTTCCGTGCAACAACAAGGGCAAAAAATCTTTGGGATTGTTCTTCTATATTCTTGCGAGGGAATATTTGAGAAACCGCGGCGTCATCGATAAAATCGCAGAGCCTGAGTTCAAGCTCGAAGATTTTGTTGAAGAATAATTATATTTTTTTAATTCCTTTTTCTTCTATTTTAAAATTTTCTTTTCTTTCTCCTATGCTTCTGTGTTTTCTCAATATCGCTGTCCTTGCTCCGTTTTCGTGCTGAAGTTCAATCAGGCATTTGCTTGCGTATGCCATAAGGTCTCCGCCGACTAATCTTACGCCTGAGCCGTTGAAACTGCTGTAAACTTGGTTTGTCAGTAATACAGGGATTTTTTTCTCCCGCGATATTTGGTTTAGGCATTTCAATTGCAATGATAATTCCTGCACTTTTGTTTTGTTGTCTGCGTCATTGTGTTCTAGGCGATAGAGATTTCCGATTGAATCTATAATCACTAAGCCAAGGTTCTCGCCTGTTTTTTTGCTTCCTGCCAGGTGCGCCAATAAATCGACTGCTTTTGCCTGTTTTTCAAATGTTGTAGGGCGCATGAATACGATGGCATCAAGGTATTTTTTGGTTTCGGGAACCAGTTGTTTGAGCCTTTTTACTGAATACCCTCCTTCTGTGTCTATGTATATTACTTTTTTCCCCTTGTTTACTGCGTGTATTGCCGCGTGGAGCATTAAGTTTGTCTTCCCGGAGCCTGCAGGTCCGTAAATGACTGTAATTGAGTCTTTTTCATATCCGCCGTCAAGCAGGGAATTAACTACGTCTGTTCCCGAACTGACAACATCCCTCATAATAATTGGTTGTTTGGTTATTTTATATAGTTATTGAAAAATTCTTGCGGTTTTTATGCAGAATTTTCGCTGTTTTTATAAGAGAATTTATAAACTTAAAACAATGTTTTCCGTCTATGAAGGGGAAGAATAGGGTTGTTATTGTAGCCTTGTTGCTGTTATACATATTATCAGTGGGATTAAGGCTTTTCGCATCCCAGTCTTCGGTTTTTTACTCAACTGACTCTTATTTTGACTTGAGGCAGATTAACAGCATTTTGGAAACTGGAAAGCCGATATTCCATGATTCCTTGGCGTGGGGTGGAAGGGATTTTGCGTTTTCTCCTGTGTATCATTATATTATGGCTGGCTTTGTTTCGTTCTTCGGCTTCCAGGCTCTATACTTCATTCCCGCAATGCTTGTTTCATTGTCTGTGTTTTTCATTTATTTAATCACAAAGAGAGTTCTGAAGTCTGAATGGATCGGCATTCTTGCCGCGGCTTCTTCAATTCTGATTCCGATTTTAATTACGGAAACAACAAATACTCTGTCTCCGATAACATTGGCGATTCCGTTGATGCTTGCATGCACTTATTTCTTTTTAGATATTGAAAAAAACATTGTTCCTTTTTCGATTTCATTATTTTTGTTGTCATTTGTCCATCCTGTTTCCCTTGTCTGGCTCGCGGGATTATTGTTGTATTTGGTGTTGATGATTGCTGAGGAGTTAAAGCAGAACAAGGGCGAGTTGGAAGTTGGATTATTTTCAGTGTTTTTTCTTACATGGGCGCAATTGATATTATACAAGAGGGTTTTCGTCACTCATGGCTGGAATGTTATATGGCAGAATATTCCTTCCGCTATTTTAAGCGAGTATTTCGCAAAATTAACTTTGTTTGACGCGGTCATAAGTCTTGGCATTCTTCCGTGCATAGGAGTTGCGTTTATCGTTGGCAAGTTTTTATTCAGGGAAAAAAACAAGGATATTTATTTTATCTCTGGTCTTGTGGGAGCTCCTGCTCTGCTGGCTTGGTTTAGGCTGATTCCGTTAAACGCAGGACTGCTTCTCACGGGCTTGTTTATGGTTCCACTGTCCGCAGTTGCGCTGTCAAAAACATACAGTTATTTGTTGACTACAAGAGTTTCTCATTATTCGAGGCTGATTATTTTGGGAATAATGATGGTTTTTGTTGTCACTTCCGGCATTCCTGCAATCAGGGCGGTGTTTCAGCAGGGTGATGTTACGGCAGATGATTTGGCTGCAATGCAGTGGCTTTCAACGTCTCCTTCTGATGCGCTTGTCGCTTCGCTTCCTGATTCAGGGGAATTAATAACATCTTTGGCCAATCGAAGCGCTGTTATGGATAATAATTTCCTTCTTGTTAAGGATGCTAATCCGAGATACGATGATATGCGCCGTTTGTTTTTAACGTCATTCCAGATAGAAGCAGTTACAATAATGGATAAATACGATGCGGATTACATTTATGTTTCTTCTTCGTTTGCGAGAGATTCAAAATATTTGGAATATGTCGATGATGGTTGCTTCAGAAAGGAATTTGAACAGGGAAGCGCGATGATTTTGTTGAAAAAATCTTCGTGCCATGCGAGGGTGCAATGAAAAGGATTTTGTGGGTGTTGGTGTTGCTGGCGTTCATAATTCCTGTAGCGAGATTTTCAATTCATAATCCTGTTTTGCCAGGCGACAAGCCTTATGCTGATTTATTGGCTTCTCAAACTCTTAATTCAAGGGACTTCGGCATTCTTGCCCATCCGAACCTGGAATTTTCAGTTTACAGGATGTTTATGTTCCTTCTTGTTCCTGTGTTTGGAGAATTGTCCCCTTGGCTTTTGTCTTCGTTATTCCTGGTGTTGTCCGGATTTTTGCTGTGGAAGATATTGAAGAGAGAGGGTGTTTCAGATAAAATATCTGCAATCGCCGTTGTGTTGTTTGCTGTAAGCCCTTTCACTTTGATTTCGTCTTCAGGCAATGGTTCGTCTGCATTAATCATTCTCGGCGTTCTTGCATTCTGGTGGTTTATGAGCATTAATTCATATGCTGTCGGCTTGCTCTCAATTCTTGCTCTCGCAAGCATTGGGCGTTATCCTGCAATGCTCGCGTTTGGCCTGGTTAATGTTGTCGCGAGATATCATAACATAAACAAGACTGCGAAGCTGCTTTCGTATGTTGTCGCGTTTGTGTTTACTGTGTATTATTTCCTTATGCCGTTAAACACTGTTTCGGGGTTTGTCGGCTTGGTTGAGTTTGGAAACATCAATGGCTTTTCATTGTTTAGTTTAATGCTCGCCTGTCTTGGCGCAGTCGCTGTCTGGAGATTAAAAAACAAGTATTACAGGGTTTATGCTCTTGGGTTTTTGGCAGTTGCTGCTTCTTTCTGGATTATTCAGTTAAGGGGAGTATCTGCGGTAATCCTTGCATTGCTCGGAGCGTATGCTTTTGATTCTTTATTGAGAAGAAAATGGCATATTAAGGTCATTAAGCCGCTGACTATTCTTGTTATATGCTGTGGTTTGTTATTTGCGTGGGTGACATCCGCGTTAATTCTTGTTCATGCTGAGCCTACTGGTTATACTCAAAGTGTGTTTTCAAAGCTTGGAAGATTGAATTATGCGGGCGTTTTTGTTCCTCCTGAATATGGGAGATGGGTTAATTATTGGGCTCATAAGCCGGTTATTGCCGACAGAACGTTTATGAAAAATTCCAACAGCACGAGCGCTGAAGTCAGGATGATTATGGAGTCTGCGTCCTTGGATGACACTCTCGCGGAGTTTTATAAGTACGGCATTCAGTATGTTGTTGTCCTTCCTCAGATGATTGGTTCTGTCTGGGAGTCAAGGGATGAGGGTTTGCTGTTTGTTCTGCAGAATAACCAGACGTTCCTTCAGTTGACTTCTGATATATGGCTTGTTGCCAATTAATAAAGCAAAACAGAAATATTTAAAAGCCGATACGACGATATTCTTGTATGATATCCAGAAATCTCACTATTATATTGTTTGTTGCTGTTGTGTTCACTGCTGGCTGGATTTTGGGCGCTAATTACTCCATTCATGCAAGTTCAGGCGTTTCAAGCATCCTTCAGTCTAATGAGCTTTCTGCTGAGTCTTTTATTATAGAGCAGGAACTTCTGGAAGGCCTTGATGTCTCTTGTCCTGCTATGGAATCCCGTCTTAATTCTTTGGGTTCTGAGTTATGGTCTTTGGGAAAGCAGTTGGATAGCCCTGATTCGAAAGAATTTGGCAATTATGAGCTTTCCAAAAGGCAGTATCACATTACTCAGGCAAGGACTTATGTCATATTTTACAAGATGCTTGGGAAATGCAAGCCAAACTCTCATGTTTTGCTGTATTATTACAGCCAGAACCAGACTTCGTCTGCGGAGCAGGGAAAGATTCTTGATGATATAGTGGGCAAATTTAATAATACGCATATATTTGCTATGGAATACCAGTACAGTTCTGATTTGAAATTCTTGGAGGATTATTATGAAATTAATGAAACTCCTGCGATTGTTGTTGATTACAAAAAGACTTTGAGAGGTCTTGCTTTAGAAGAAGAAATAGAAAAAGAACTGCGATGATTTACAAGAATATAGTTGCGAGATGTTTTTACCTCACTGTTTTAATTTTCATTCTCGGCATAATTATTAATTACGGCGTTGACTTTGTAAGAATCGATTCTATTTCAGACTCTATAAAAGAGCACGAATTAAGAACAGAATCGTTTTCCGTGGAAACTTCCTTCTTGGAGACTGTGGGCGGCAATAATTGCGATGTTTTGGACAGGAATATGCGCGATTTAACAAAGGAATTAAGGGATGTTGGCTCAAAGTTGGGCTCATACAGCGGTTTTTCGTGGTTTAACCGGAATGATTTTGATTATTTGAAGAGAAAATATTTCTTGCTAGAGTTAAG
>Ga0210057_1006747_pt1 | contig 14188 bp, 17 predicted proteins | sample CryGeyCG2114_010_2_FD_183968 | JGI IMG/M metagenome (GOLD analysis project Ga0210057, IMG submission 183968) | Groundwater microbial communities from aquifer - Crystal Geyser CG10_big_fil_rev_8/21/14_0.10 (SPAdes) (version 2) | ecosystem: Environmental > Aquatic > Deep subsurface > Groundwater ... | reverse complement strand
GGAAAGTATTGTTGACACATTAATAGTTATTCCAAATGATAAACTATTAGAAATTGCTCCAGACTTGCCTTTGCAAACAGCTTTTAAAGTTGCAGACGAAATTCTTACAAATGCTGTGAAAGGAATTGCAGAACTTGTTACAAAAGCAGGTCTTGTTAACTTAGATTTTGCAGATGTTAGAACAGTCATGCAAAATGGAGGCGTTTCTCTTATAGGCAGCGGAGAATCTGATACAGAAAACAGATCTTACGAAGCTGTTGAAAAGGCGCTAAACAATCCTTTGCTCGATGTTGACGTTACAAATGCTTCAGGTGCACTTGTTAATATTGTCGGTGGACCAGATATGAGTTTAGATGAAGCCAAAGTAGTTATAGAAGAAATCAATAAACATCTTGGAGATCAAGCAAGATTAATTTGGGGAGCTCAAATTGCTCCAGACATGGAGAAGACACTTAGGGTTATGTTAATAGTTACTGGAGTTAAAAGTCAGCAGATACTCGGCAATCCAAAACGTTCATTAGAAGAAAGAAATCAGGGTGAGCTTTCAGATGAGCTTGGAATTGAATTCTTCAGGTAATTAAAAACCTTTAAAAACACATTCTAATTATTCAAAGTATGGAATCGCCAAAAGTATTTTTTAGTAAATGTGTAAGAGTTTGGAAAGTATTAAGAAAACCGTCGAGAGAAGAATTTTTAACTATTGCTAAAGTTTCAGCTGTAGGAATACTGATCATTGGGCTTGTTGGTTTTATAATTGCTACAATAATACGGTTTTTTTTGAAATGATCCCTAAAAAAATATTTTTTACAAAAGGAGTAGGAGTCCATAAAGACAAATTAGCTTCTTTTGAATTAGCACTAAGAAATGCAGGTATAGAAAAATGCAACTTAGTCTATGTTTCAAGTATACTTCCTCCAAAAGTTAAAATAGTTCCTAAAGAGGAAGGAATTAAATTACTAAGTCCTGGACAGGTAACATTTTGTGTTATGGCTCGTAGCGAAACAAATGAACCAAACAGATTAATTTTTTCTTCAGTAGGTATTGCAGTTCCAAAAAATGAAAACCAATACGGATATATTTCAGAACATCATGGATATGGGGAGAATGCTAAGAAATCAGGAGATTATGCTGAAGATTTAGCAGCCACAATGCTTGCAACAACTCTTGGAATAGAATTTGACCCAGATACTGCATGGGAAGAAAGAGAGCAGATATACAAGGCAAGCGGGCATATATTCAAAACAACGAATATAACTCAGACTGCTGAAGGGAATAAAGACGGTTTATGGACAACAACTATTGCCGCAGTTGTTTTTGCTGCATAAACATATAGAAAACTTAATAAACCCCTTATTTTAAATATTACCACTGCTTCTTTAAATATTAAGAGGTAGCGGTAGAACGGTTAAATAAAATAAAATGATTTTCGTCGTAAAAGTAACAACAAACAAAGAAGAAAGAGCATTAGATGTTATAGCAAGCACTATACTAAGAAAAGGCATTAACATTTATGCAATTGCAAAGCCAAAAGGACTTAGAGGATATATAATTCTAGAAAGTGAAGATCGTGAAAGTGCAGAAGAAGCTTGTTTTGGACTGCCTTATGTTAAAGGAATAATTGGAAAAACTATTTCTTATGAAGAAGTAAAAAATATGGTTGAACATAATATTGAAACAGTTAGTATTGAACAAGATGACATTATAGAGATCTTAACTGAGCCTTTCAAAAAAGAAAAAGCAAAAGTTTTAAGAATAGACAAACAGAAAGGAGAAGTAGTAGTTAGTCTGCTTGGAGCTGTTGTACAGATCCCAGTTACTATCAAGATAGAAAATGTTAAAGTTATCCGAAGAGGAAACGAACAAGAAGAAAATTCAGACGAGGAAATGAAATGAAAGTAGGATTATTGGTTGAAGGTGGAAGTATGGCTCCAGGACCAGCTCTAGCTCAGAAGCTTGGACCTTTAGGAATAAACATAGGACAGGTAATTTCTAAAGTTAATGATGCTACAAAAGATTTCAAGGGAATGAAGGTTCCAGTTGATTTAGATATAGATGTAAGTACAAAACAATTTACAATTTCAATAAAGTCTCCACCTGTACCGGAGTTATTGAAAAAAGAAGCTGGGATTGATAAAGGAACAGGGGAACATAAAAAATTACAAGTTGCTAATATTTCTGTAGAGCAGGTAATAAAAGTTGCTAAAACAAAACTCCCAGATATGCTGGAAAAAGATTTGAAAGCTGCAGTTAAAACTGTTGTTGGAAGCTGTGTTAGCTTGGGAATAATGATTGAAAACCTCTCTGCTGTAGAGTTTGCTGGAAAAGTTAGCGACGGAGAATATGATAAAGAAATTAAGGCAGGTAAAACAGAGACATCTGAAGCAAAGAAAAAAGAATTACAAGAATTTTTCTCTCAGTTGCATAAAAAGCAAGAAGCTAAACTACAGCAGGAAAAAGCTGAAGAAGAAGCTGCTAAAGCAGAAAAAGCAACAGCACCAGCACCAGTTGCTGAAATTGCTGAAAAAACAGCAGCTCCTGCTAAAACGGCTAAACCAACTACTAAACCGGCAGGGAAAAAGTAAATTAACAACTTTTATAAATTCCTTTAATCCCCTTTTATTATGGGGTCGTAGTATAGCCTGGCTAGTATCCGAGGTTTGGGACTTCGTGACCCCGGTTCAAATCCGGGCGACCCCATTTCAAATATATTTATAAAATGAAATTAAGAAGCAAAAATAAAACGAATTTATATTTGTCTGATCTTATGACGGGAATTATGGCTGGAATATCAAAGATAGGTAAAAGAAAGAATTTAAAAACGATCCTTTTCAAATATTAACAACTAAACAATAACTAAGGATAATCCTTTTCTCGTAAAAGGAAAGTTTGATAAAGAAAACTTTGTCTATAAAAAGGAAAGTTTGATAAAGAAAACCTTGGTTGTCTTTATATGGCAAGAACAAAAAAAGTAAAATCAAGTGGTAGGTACAAGACCGGATATGGAACTAATGTTAGACGTAAACTTATTGCTGTTGAATCAAAACAAAAACAAAAACAAAAATGTCCATTTTGCAATAAACTTACAGCTAAACGAAAATCTGCAGGTATATGGGCCTGTAAAAAATGTGGGAAAACTTTTTCAGGGGGAGCTTATTATTTAGAATAAACTAAAATGGTAAAATTAAATAAATTTGTTTTTAGGGGAAAGTTTATAAAAGAAAACCCTGTTGTCTTTTAAATGGCTGACTATAAATGTTTCAAGTGTGGAAAATTAATCTCTTCTAAGAAATTAGACAAGAGGTTTACCTGTCCTCATTGTAATTCTAGGATTTTTTACAAGCCTAGAAGGGCTATTGTAAAGATAAAAGCAGAATAATGGTGATAAAATTGGTTGCTGGAACTCTAAGAAACCCGCAGGATGTTTGTTAAATGGCCGAAATAGATAAAGGGGCTGCTGAAAAATTGCAGGAATTACAAATTCTAGAGGGAACATTTCAAAATTTATTGATGCAGAAGCAAACTTTCCAGCTTGAATTAAATGAAGTTAAAACTGCCCTTGAAGAGATTGATAAGTCTAAGGGAGATATATTCAAAATAATCGGGCAAATAATGATAAAAGCAGATAAAAATACTACAAAAAAAGAGCTAGAAGATAAAAAGAAGCTTCTGGATATAAGAACTAAGACCTTAGAAAAGCAGGAATTGTCTTTAAGGGAAAATGTTGAAAGATTAAGAGGAGATATCGTCAGTAAAATAAAGTAACTGCAAAGTAATTGTATCACTACAGAAATCTTTATAAACTAGGCCATTTTATTCAATGCATGGTGTTTGATAAATTAAAAAAGAGTTTTGCCCTCGGTTCTCAAGGTGCTGGAGACTATGTTGAGATCGATTTGGGACAAGACAAAAAAGAGTCAAAAGTAAGTGTTAGACCTTTTGTTCTAAAGAAATTTGAAGATGTTAATGATATACTAGCTTCTCTAAGAGAAGGATACACTATTGCTGTAATAGACATTCAGACTCTTAGGAAAAAAGATGTAATAGAGCTTAAAAGAGCTATATCTAAAATAAAGAAAACAACAGAAGCTCTTGAAGGAAATATTACTGGATTTGGAGAAAATATTGTAATTGCAACTCCTGCTTTTGCTCAAATACATATTCCTGGCTCACAACAACCTTCTCAAGGCCAGCAGAATGCGCCTCAAGACAGCCGTAAGTTTGAGGCTTACTAGTTTTATTTAGTTATGTCAATTTAGTTAAATAATAGTTTCAAAGTGAAAGTCTTATTTAAAAAGAGATAGAAATTTAAATTAGAATCTCCATAAAGTAGTATGAAAACCCAAATAGTATTAATCAATGGAGGAACTACTTTTAAAAATAAAAGAGATTATTTAGATTTTCTAAAGAGCAGAAAGATATCTATTGAGAAGAAAATAAGGTGGAATGAATTATATTTAGATAAAAATCTAGGAGAACATTTTGAGATTATTAGATTAAGTATGCCTTTAAAAGAAAATGCAAAGTATGATGAGTGGAGAATTCATTTTGAAAGATATTTACCTTATTTTAGAAGAAACATTATACTGATTGGTTTATCACTAGGAGGAATTTTTCTTGCAAAATACTTGTCAGAAAATAAATTTCCTAAAAAGATAAAATCAATTTATTTAATTTGTCCTCCATTTGACAACACAATTGAAGGAGAAGATTTAGTTGGAGGATTTAAACTTAAGTCAGACCTATCAATGATCGATAAGAACTGTAAAAAAGTTAGTTTGTTATTTTCAAAAGATGATGGTACTGTTCCAATATCCCATGCCGAGAAATATAAAACTAAACTAAGAAGTGCAAAAGTTATAATATACAAAAGTAAGAATGGCCATTTTAAGATATCTAAATTCCCAGAAATTGTGAAAATGATAAAAGAAGACATTCATTTGACCAGTCATTAATAAGGTACTTAAAAATAATACTCTATTATAAATTTAAGCCCAGTTTCTGGGGCATAATTTATTTGATGGTTTCTAAATGGGAGCACAATATGAGAAATTAGTGGAAATTATTTGTTTGTTTCATTTAAGACTACTTTAGATATTAAAAACAGATAAAGAAGCAAATATCCAACTGCTAAGATTCCCCCCATAACTAAAGAATAAACAAAGATTCCAATTATCTCTAGACCAATTCCATATTTAGAATAAACCATAAATGACGTTATAAAAATTGTCAAAAATCCATGTATAAAACCAACTAGAATGCTAAATACTAAGAAAATCCAATTTTTATTTGCTATTTTAGTTAAAAAATTATATCCTTGAACAATGAAGGCAGATAAAAACAAAGAAGTAAACGGAGCAATAATTACAAAACTTAATGCATCAGTTGTAAATTTCCCATTCAAAAAGAAGATTAGAACTAATAAAAATTGTAGTATTGTCGTGATAATAGAAATGGAAATTAATCTCTTTCTATATTCTGACTTTACAAAAATAGAGCCAATGACAAATATGAACAAGGAAATTAAAGCGTATAAAATAACTTTAGGTAAAAACCATAAAACCCAATTCGAATTAAGTGAAGGTCCAAAGAACTTAAAACAATCTTCTTTATTTTCTCCATTAAGTAATTTACAAGAAGTTAAATCTCTTGATACTACTGCCGTATAAGTGTAACAGGTAGGTAAATCAATATAGACATTCTGATAGTTTGTTTCATCTTTTATTCCATCACATATCCTATAATCTTCCTTAGCAATCGCGAATCCTAAAAAACAAGCATCGGTTTTAAAATCTAAAATAGTCGACCATGTTTGTTCTTCTTCAGAAAATTTGCCACAAATAGACTCGTCCCAACCTTTATTTAGAAAATCTTGATAACATTTATCAAAAGAATAAATTACATCAAATGTTTCTCTTCCACCATCTCCATAAATATAATCATTAACTGGGCAACTAGTATTATATAATGGAATTATCTCAGGGGCAGTTTGAGATTCAAGAATTGTGGGATTTTGTGCTAACACATTAAAACTCATTGTCAGAAACAGAAATATAAAAATAAGAATAAATTGAATATACCCACTCCTCATTTATTATCCAAGAAGAATTTACTTAAAAACCTATCGAAGAAAAAATTATGCCCCATTTTGTGGGCACAATTTATAAAATTAGCACCCATTTATTGTCCTATTATATATAAGAAGAGTTAGGTACTGTTTTCCTTTAATTTTGTTCGAGATTACTTTAAGCTAGCTATAGAAAAAACTGTTTTTAATGCTACAACTATGGTAGCAGGCACAAACATTGTAAGCAAAGCATTAAGTATTGTTATAATTAAAAGCCCAACATCCCCAATTAAAATTAATCTTTCCTGACCAACAGAGCTTACAATGACCAAAGCCACAGTAGCTAATAAAAATGTCGTAGCTTCCTTGGAATCATTGCTTACACTTATTGCTCCTATTAATATGCCTATTATAGCTAAGATGCCATAAATCCAGCCTACCCATGATATAAGTATAAATCTCTGAAATAATCCAAAAATTACTGCAATTATAACTCCAAATAAAACAGCATAAGCACCAACAAGGTTTTCTCTAGATTTCATTGGCTATCTTAATGAATCTAATGTTATAAATTTTACTTTTATATAGAAATGGGCTTATTTTAAGAACAATCTTGCTAAAATATTAAAATTTAAAAAATCAGATAAAATTGAAAAAACCTGCCTTACCGTCGTAAAAACCACCCTATTTGTTAAAACAAATTTGGATAAATCGAAAGATTTATAAACCAGTGTAACTCGAAAATTACAACAAAATGAAATCAATATTATACACATTAAGTGTTTTTGCAATACTTTTGTTAGCACTTGGAGTTGTAAGTGCATCTCTAACTGTTTCACCAAACTCAATTATCTTGCAAAGAGGAAATGACAATTCTACTTTTAGCGTGACTAACACAGTAAATTCTAGTGTTAATGTTTTATTTTCACAATTATCAATAACTGATGAAAAAGGAAACGCTGTATTATTCAATGTAAATGGGAACAGTACATTACCGGCATCTGGAGCTCATTCATTTACTCTTTTACCAGCATCTCCTATTGATTATAGTACTTCAAATTTTAACTTAGCTAAGACATACCCCGGGCAATTTACAGTTTCAGATTCTTTAAATCCAAATGTTAATCAAACAATAACTGTTACTTTGAAAAGTGATTATTGTAAAGCAGGAAATAAAGGAGATTTAAGTTTAGATGTTAATTATAATAACAATGGAATATGGGGAAAAGATGATGAATGGTACCCATTAGAAGAAATAGAAGTTGTAGTAGATGTTGATAATAACGGAGATGAAGATTTACAAGATGTTGTTCTTGATTGGGGATTATATAACAAAAGAACGGGTAAGTTTATAGTTGACGACAATGAAAAATCAATTGATATAGACTCGGATGATACTGAAACATTTACAGTTACTTTCACATTAGATCCAAATGACTTAAATGATAAAGATTCAGAAAGTGACTTTGTATTTTTTGTAAAGGCTTACAGTAAAGACTCTGGCGAAGATGTTCAATGCCAATCTCAAAAAGATGACGTTAAGATAGTTAAAGACAAGAATTTCGTTGTTCTTGATAATATTCAAGTTCCTGAAACTGCTCAATGTGGACAAAATGTAGACCTTACAGCAGAGATATGGAATATTGGGGATAATGATGAAGATGATGTTTATGTTACTTTAGTAAGTACTGAACTAGGAGTTAACAAAAGAGTAGATGTTGGAAGTCTTGATGTTTTAGATAATTCAGATATAGCATTTAATTTTCCAATACCAGTTGATAAAAAAGATGGTTCATACAGACTTGCATTAAATGTATTTGATGATAGTGATGATGTATTCCAGAATGATAATGATGATGAAGCCATATTCAATAAACTTTTAACAGTGTCAGGATGCACTCCAGTTAACAGAGTGTCAATAAATGCACTATTGGATTCAGATTCAATTGCTGGAGAAGAAATGGTTATAAAAGTAACACTAAGAAATGAAGGTTCTGCTAAGGCAGATTACAGAATAACTGCTAATGGTTATGATTCTTGGGCAACACTAAAATCAATCAGCCCAGACACACTTTCTTTAGATTCTGGAAGAAACGGAGATGTTTTCATAAAACTTACACCTAATGATGATATATCTGGAAGTAAGGAATTTACAATACAGGTAGTTTCTAATGGTGTTGTAAATGAACAAAGAATAAGTGTTCCAATAGAAGCTGCTAGTACAGTTGATAATGGAAAAACTGACGGAATAACTGGTTCATCAATATCTGACTTATTCAGTGGAGAAGGTAAATGGTTTATCTGGGCTATTGCATTAATTAATGTAGTATTAATAGTACTTATAATTGTAGTTGCTGTTAAGTTAGCACGAAGATAGTTGTTTTTTTAAACTACAATTTCTTTAATCTTTTATGAATAAGATTGCCCGTATTTTTTTAAGATACATAATAATTCTCGCTCTTGGTTTAGGAAACCTGTTTATCTTTTATTATATTTTTACCACACCTACCATATATTTATCATACTGGATTTTGAAATTATTCTTTGATGTTTCTTTATCTGGAGTACTGATTTCAACAGGAGGAGATGCTGTAGAAATAATAAAAGCATGTGTTGCAGGAGCTGCTTATTATCTGCTTTTACTTCTGAACTTAGGAGCGTCAATGAATGCTAAAAAAAGAATTTTATCAGTTATTTACTCTTTCCTAGTTTTATTTTTACTGAACATTATAAGGATTGTTATTTTGTCAAGTTTATTTTTTACAAATTCATCTTTTTTTGATATAACTCATAAAATAGTATGGTATGGTCTAAGCACTTTATTTGTAGTGTTGATATGGTTTTCTGAAGTTTATTTGTTTAAGATAAAAGAAATACCTTTTTACTCAGATTTAATATATTTATATAAAATTTCAAAGAAAAAGAAAAAATAAAATGCTAATTAAATAATGCATTTAAATTATATTAAAATAATAAATCTAAATAAACCTGGTGCAGAACATTTAATGATAAAAATATTAATAATCTATAAATCAATGATGAATAAGGAAAAGTGTCGTATGTTTTAAAGATTAGTTATGTCAAGTTTAAAGTTTACCCTATTTATATAAAAACTAACCAAGATAAACTTTTATTTAATATCAGCTCCAGTGAATTTTGCTAAGATAGCTACTTCGAACCTTTCCAATACCTTTTCCTCTTCGCAATTGCTGACTTTTAAATAATAGCAGTTTTTATTAGTACTGTCTCTAAATATTCCAGATTCATTACCAGTGCTAAGAATTAATACAGTACTCCCTGGCTTATTTGTGCAGTCTGCCATTGGTTTTTGATACTGTATAGACAACTCATCGCTTGTTACACTGCTTATAAGGGGAAAGCCCATAGCATACATGAATCTTGAAAAGTCAACTATAGGCAATAGGTCTTTACACTCATTTATTCCAGAATCAAAATCTAAAGAGAAATATACCGGTGTTCCTTTAATAAAGTTCAGTTCGCCCCGGACAGGTATTTCTAGCTCTCTTGGATCATTTCTTAGATTAAGTCTATACTCAATTGGCAACCCATTTTGGCCAAAACCAGTTATAACTGTGCTGTAAAGAGTAATACTGCCAACTTTAGTATTTTCAAAAGTCACACCAGCATAATCAAAGCTTTTGGCTGCGTTAGAAATCCAGAATATAACAAATATGCCCAATGCTATAAACACCATTGCACCTATAATCCACTTCAATTGTGTATCTTGAGAAGAGTTTGTCTCTTTTTTCTCTTCAGGATTTTCACTATCTTTATTATTTTTTTTCATTTAGTTATTGAACCCCAAGAGCTTTAAAAATTAATCTATTACTGACTAATACCTCATTTCCAGGAGAAGAATTAAGGAAAATACAATTACCCTCCCTTATTACAGAGCTTTCATTAGATTCCCTAAAAACAATTACACTGTCATCGCATGTTTTAACAACATTTTCAGGATTGTTACATGGCATGCTATCTAAACAAACTTCCTGATATCTCGAAGCATATCTTCCTAGATTGTACACTATCTCGCTTAATGAAGACGCATCTGGATTGAAAAAGTATAACGGTTTCCCGTTTATTTCATTTATACTTATAAAATCTGCACTAATTTGCTCAGTTTCTTCAGGAGTATAGCTTGTTTGAAAATTCTGGCCCTGTATTTGAAATTCCCAGTACCCATTTTCATTTAAACTAAACTCCATCCCATTATAATTTTTTACATTTTTATTGCTTATTCCAGTACCGCTAAACAGGGCAAATCCTGCAGTGCTCAGAACCATTAGTCCAATAAAAACAAATGCTATTATCACCTTATTTCTGTTTTGCTTTTTCTCTATTTCTTTTTGAGTCTTGATTTGTCTCATAAATTATCAAAGAAATCAGCATTTAAAAAGTTAATTTAGATGTCAGATAGAATATTAAACTTAATTTAAAAACAACTTTCTTGATGTAAGAAAGTAAGAATAAAAAGATTTATAAAGATAATAGTCTTACAATCTTACATGGTAGCTATAGCAAAAATAAGTTCGAAAGGCCAGGTAGTAATTCCGTCAGAGTTAAGAGAAAAAATGAATTTAGAAGAAGGAAATTTGTTAATTGTTTCTGATAATGGTAATTCAATTTGCATGAAAAAAATTGAATTTCCTAAAATAAAATCATGGGGTGAAGCAACAAAACCTTTTAGAGAAGCAGTAAAAAAATCTAATTTTTCAAAGGATGACTTAAAAAAGCTGGTGGAAGAATCAAGAGTTAGATAAGGTGTTTAAATGAAGCTAGTTTTAGATACTAATGTTTGGTTATCAGGAATATTTTGGGAAGGGGAAGCGAGCAAAATTATAGAAAAAGCAGAAAAAAAGAATATACAAATACTAATTTCTGAAAATATTTTATCAGAGATTGTAGATGTTTTAAATAAAGAATCAAAATTTAAAAAATATATCTTAAATCTAAAGTTAAGTATAGAAGAAATATTAAGAGCAGTATTATCAATTTCTAATTTAATTGAAACAAAGGCTAAATTAGATATAATAAAGGCAGATCCAAAAGACAATATTATTTTAGAGGTAGCTTTGGATGGAAAGGCGGAGTATATAATCTCTTATGATAGTCATCTTCTTAATATGATAGAGTTTAGAAGTATTAAAATAATAAGTCCAGGAGAATTTTTAAAAATTTAATTCAAAAAAACTATTCTATCTTAGAATAAGTATCACTTCATAAGGATCGTACTTTTGAGTTTTAATTATATATCATGCTCATTAAAAACATTATTTCATTTTTTAATAATTAAAACTCAAAAAATAAAAAATAAAGGAAAAAAAGAAAAGAAAAATTAATTTTCCTTATTAGTCATTACTTATGCAACAATAGCTCCGTCTGTAGCAGTTGTTCCTTTGTACTTCTTTCCACTATCAGTCATTGGGCTCTTAGTTGTTAAGAACTTTACAGCATTTGTTGTATCAGCTGCGTTGTAACCTGCAACCAAAGTTGCAATCTTACTTGATGACTGTGGTGAAACGAATGTTTCAACAAGGTATTCTCCGCTACCTACTCCTGTTTTAGTTGTGAAGTCCTCTCCACATAATGGAGCACTACTTCCAAGCAATGTAGCAGCAACTGAGTTTATACAGCTTCCACCAAGAACAATCAAGTTCTTTGATGAAACGCTTACTACTTCAGAATCTCTGATAGTAACACTTCCTAAAGAGCCACCAGATCCTCCACCGCCTGAACCAGCGCTAATTGCAGCACTGTTTTCAGCTATGTACAATTTAGCATAAACCTGTTCATCAGGATAGCTAATTGTAGCAGAATAAGAATCTGTGTCAGACTGGTCTAGAGTAATTAAACTACCCCAGAAATCTGCACTCTTATATAAGTCATTATCAGTTTTCATCTGAATCTCATCAAATTGAGCATCTTTGCCCCATGTAGTTTCTACATCGCTTACTCCAACACTAGCAGCTGTTGTTCCTGAACCTTCGATATTAACTATCAAAGCTTCGTAAAGCTGGCTTGAAGAGTCATCTTTTTCTTCAAAGATAACAATTGCCGGAGTAGTTAATGTAGCGTTTGCAACGTTCATAAGTTGAACTACTGCAGTTGAATTTCCACCAATACTAGCACCAGGAGTTTGCACTGCTCTAGTTACATTATATGTAAGCTGTCCAATATTTATATAAGCAGATGAAACCTCTGAAGCACCAATAACATCACTTTCATTTACATTTAAAACGTAACTTCCAAATGTAAAGTTTCCTGCTCCACCATTATTCTTCGCACCAGCAGTTACTGTAACAGCAGTATATCCATCCCCGTCAGGGAATTTCAAACTTGTTAAGTTAGCAGCATATGCTCCAGTTCCATCCCAATTAGCAAGATCAATTGCTGTTGGCTCGTAAAAGAACAATCTTGCTCCTTTATCTGTTTCAATAGTTGGGAAAATTACAGCAACATTTGTTGTTGTCTTCGAACCATCTTGATAGCTTAATCTTACATTTTCATCCCCCTCAACATTTTTATTGTCTTGGAAGTTAAATGTATAAGATTGAGTATCTAAATCAATAGTTCCTGTTCCCCAGTTAGTTGACTTTGCAGTTACCTCTTTATCAGTAATTTTGTTTCTGAATTTGATTTCACTGGCAGTAGCAGAAGTTGTATCATTTGTTAATGATATAAACTCCCATATACCTCCAGTATCTTCATTTCCAACAACAACATATTCTGACTTGTTGATTTGTTGTTTTTCAAAGGTATTTATTGCATCACCTCCAGAATCTGCAAGAGATGCACCATCATTCCCATCTGCTCTTCTAGCATCTGTTTTGTTGTAATACCACTCCATAGTCTTAGCTTCAGTTGAAGCCCAGTCCTTGAAGTTAACAGTCATCTTATCACTACCAGATGGCGAGACTTTTATCTCTTCTCTTAATGTTGAATCAACAGGAATGTTTAGTCCAGCAAAAGACAATTTTATTGAACCAAATACTGGGTCAACAAACTCTCCTCCTGAAACAGCAGCATCTACGTCTGTGTCATCAGCAGCTATTTGGAATGTAACTTTCGTGATGTTATTAGGTCTTTGAGAACCAGCATCTCCAAATCTTACATTTGTTCCATCAATAGTTGTTTCATCACTTCCTACTTTAACTGCAGTATTGTCTGTTAGTTTTATTTTATTTGCACCAATAAGAACAGTTGCAGATAACTTTTGGTTTGTTTCATCTGCAGTGCTTACAGCAATTTCTACATTTCTAACAGTTTTTGATGTATCTTCAGTTATTTCTCTGCTATCACTATTTCCATCACTGTCTGTAACTTTAATTGTAGCAGCACTATCAGAAGCTGAAACTAGTTCAACTGTGTAAGTTTTGCCTGCAACAGTTACTTCTGCTGAAGGGTTTGACACTGAATCAAGACTTACTTTAGTAGCACTTCCTAGCAAAATCAAGTTTGTTGCATCAGTTTCTGCACCAACAGTATATTCAGTTCCAAATAAGTCTAATGTTTGTCCTTCTGAATCAGAACTATTAAACCCAATAGCCTTATTAAAGTTTACACTTAAGTTATAAACAGCTAATCCAGAAGTTGTTCCTAAATCAAAAGCATATGTTGGATCATCATCACTTGTTGGATGTTGCCCAAATGCAAGTCTATTGTTTGTGTTTGCATCAAATCCAAGATCAACTTTTTGAGTATATGTAGCTGTTACATCTCCTTGAAATGAACTATCTTTCAAAGCATTTGGCAAGTAACTGCTTGTTACTGATGTTCTCGCCTTGTTTATTGAATCATTCAAGTAGATTTTTGTAGAACTTGTCCAAAGTTCATATGCTTCACCACTAACTGTATCGGTTGATGAACCTGTGCCAGATAATGATGATTGCAAACTTTGTCCTAAGTCAACAGCAGCTAAATAATCAGTATTTGCAGCAGAACTACCTACAACAATTGCAACGTCTGCATTACTTCCTGACACGAAAGGTGCTGGGAATGATGCAGCAGCAGCAATTCCTACAGTACTTCCAATCATGGCTGCGCTTGCTAAAACAGAAGCGATTTTTCTAAAATTAAATCGCATATTATTTTTAATTAAACCTC
>Ga0210057_1006746_pt1 | contig 14193 bp, 14 predicted proteins | sample CryGeyCG2114_010_2_FD_183968 | JGI IMG/M metagenome (GOLD analysis project Ga0210057, IMG submission 183968) | Groundwater microbial communities from aquifer - Crystal Geyser CG10_big_fil_rev_8/21/14_0.10 (SPAdes) (version 2) | ecosystem: Environmental > Aquatic > Deep subsurface > Groundwater ... | reverse complement strand
TTTGTGTTACACCAATTAAGTCAAGAGCAAATTGTGGTGATTATTAAGAATGCCTTAAAAAATAAAGAACGAGGATTGGGTAATTTAGAAATTAAAATTGGTAAAAAAGAAATCGAGATGTTAGCAAGAATGAGTAATGGGGATGCACGTACGGCGTTGAATGTTTTGGAATATGCCAGTTCGATAAATCAACATATTACTTTAGATTTAATTAAGGAAGCTTTTCAAAAATCACACTTATTTTATGATAAAGATGGTGAAGAACATTATAATATTATTTCAGCTTTACATAAGTCTTTACGTGGTTCGGACGCGGATGCAGCTTTATACTGGTTGGCACGGATGCTGGAAGCCGGTGAAGACCCAATGTACGTAGTGCGACGCTTAATGCGTTTTGCCAGTGAAGATGTGGGTCTAGCAAATTCTAAGGCGTTAGAACAAGCAGTGGCGGCTTATCAGGCGTGTCATTTTATTGGTATGCCAGAATGTAATGTTATTTTAGCTCAGTTGGTAGTTTATTTAGCTAAATGCAAAAAATCAAATGAGCTTTATATGGCTTATCAAAAGGTTCAAGCTGATGTAAAAGAATTCGGCAATTTGGGGGTGCCATTGCACTTGAGAAATGCACCGACAAAATTAATGAAAGAATTAGATTATGGCAAAGGTTATAAATATAGTCCGGACCATAATTATCAAGAAAAGCAACAATATTTGCCGGATGAATTGAAAGGAAAGAAGTATTTGAAAGATTAATATAGTAAGTAATGAATGGTTAAATTATTATGAATAAATAAGCTGTAAATTTAAGTTGGTTAAAAAAGTCAGAAATAGAATCATACATAATTAAAACTTCCAACTCACTTTTTTGATCGTTGCGATAAAGTTCGCAGGCATTGCCCTAGCATTACTGGAGTTGTTTTAGCTCGTAGAAAAAATTATTCAGCTTTTACAACTATTAGGCAAAAAAAACAAAATCGTTATAGAGTTATGATTTACCGTGCTACTCAAATACTTAAACAAGGTCGCCAACCAAACAGAGAGAAAGATGGTATCTCATTAAATCAAATTCAAGGTATTATTGGCTGGGTAAAGAGAGCTTGTAACTATCAACTACCTTCCAGATTACTTAAGACTATCCATGTTTTTGAAACTGAGTTACAATTTTATAAACAGCAAAAAACATCTCAAGCCGCTCATTAAATAAAAGTAGCGGCTTTTTTAAATTAAATTATTGATAATATATTTGCTTAATTTATTTGTATAAAAATAAAAAATATAAAAGAGCTGAGATTTCCGCTCTTTTTTTATGGGTAAAAATATGATACTATTTATATATAAATTAAGTAATAAATAGAGATAATGGATATAATTATTACTAAAAATTATCGGGAATTGTCGCAAAAGGCGGCAATGATTTTCTTGAATTATTTAGCTTTAAACCCCAAAGCTGTTTTTGGTTTAGCAACAGGTGCAACGCCACTGGGAACATATGAGGAATTAATAAAAAATTCAATCAAATATAGTTATGATTGGTCTAAAATAACCACTTTTAATTTAGATGAATATTATGCTAAAGATTTAAAAGAAGAAGATAGTTATGAATATTATATGCAGATAAATTTATTTGATAAATTAAATATTAAAAAAAATAATACTCATTTACCAAATTATCAGGGTACTAAGGTCAAAGAATTCTGTCAGTCTTATGAAAAATTAATGCAAGCCAAGCCAATTGATATTCAATTATTAGGTATTGGTGAAAATGGCCATATTGCTTTTAATGAACCTGGAAGTTTATCAACATCAAAAACAAGGTTAGTTAAGTTAAATCAGCAGACTTTAGAGGTGAATGCTAAATTTTTTGGAGATGATAAAATACCAACCCAAGCCATTAGCATGGGAATGGAAACTATTTTAAAAGCTAAAAAGATTGTCATCTTAGCCAGTGGCCAACATAAAGCACAAGCAGTTAAAGCAATGATAGAAGGTAAAATAGGTGTAGGTTGTCCAGCAAGTTATTTAAGAAATCATCCAAAAGTTACAGTAATTATTGATGAGGAAGCTGCTAGTTTATTGCATAATAAATATCAAGTTAAAAAAACTGGTTGGAGCGATTTAAGGATTTTAAATAAAAATATTATTCCACAAAATAAAAAGATATTGATAATTTCACCACATCATGATGATTCAGCAGTCAGCGTTGGTGCAATTATTCGAAGCTTAACTACCAAGAATAAAGTAACTACTTTGGTAATGACGCCGGGTTATCGAGCTAAAATTGGTAAATTAAATAAGACAGAAAAAATAAAATTAAGAAACAAAGAGGCCAAAAAAGAAAGCCGTATTTTAGGAAGCCATTTAATTTTAAGTCAGTATAAATTTTATGATTATGATAAGAAATTTTGGCGAGGAGATCTTATTAAATTTGGCAAAACTTTTAAACAAATTAAACCGAATATTATTTTATTGCCACATAAATACGATGAACATCCAACCCATCGTTTGGCTACAGAATTAGTTAGTGATTATTTAAAAGAACATAAAATTAGTGGTGTAGAATTATGGTATTATGAAGGTTTGTGGTCACAACATATTTTAGATAATATTGATATAGTTTTTGGTTTTGGTAAAGATGTTTTGACAATAAAAAATCAAGCTATGCAAGCGCATAAATCACAAATTACAAGATTGCCAATAATTGAAGCTTCAGAATCTTTGGCTAAATTTCGCGCTAAAACACTACCAGAGCAGCGTTTTGTAAGCTATGGAGATAATCCACCAGTTATTGATGAATATGTTGAGGTCTTTCATGTAGATGTGATATAATATAAGTATATGTTTATTAAATTTAGTAAAATAAATATTAGTTTAATGCTGGTCATTTTAGTGGCTGGTTTTTTGTGGCCACTAATTGACATGCAAGCACAAGATGCTAGTGGGGGAGATATTCAAGAACTTTCACAAGAAATTCAAGCTAAACAGAGTGTTATAGATGATTTAAAGAAAAAGATTACTGCCTATGAAAAAAGTTTAGAAACTGAACGAGCTAAATCTAGTAGTTTAAAAAATCAGATTTATATTTTAGAAACACAAATCCAAAAAAAAGAAAGTGAAATAAAATTAAATCAGCGGGAGATTGAACAGATAGATTTAGAAACGGAGAAAACCCAAGGTGAAATTGAAGTAGCTTTAATAGAGGTGGCTGATAAGCAAAATAAGTTGAGTAATTTTTTGCGCGAACTTTATCGCAACGATCAAAAAAGTGAGTTGGAAGTTTTAATTATGTATGATTCTATTTCTGACTTTTTTAACCAACTTAAATTTACAGAAAATATTCAAAATGAAGTTAAAAATAATTTGAGCAAATTGAAAGATTTAAATATAAGTTTAGCTGAGTATAAAAAAAGTTTAGAGGAGAAAAAAGAAAAGACTTTGGAATTACAAAATGAGTTAGCGGGTAAGCAAGCAAATTTAGAAGATCAGCAATATTCAAAACAATATCTTTTGGATAAAACCAAAAGTTCAGAAGCACGTTATCAAAATTTGGTCCAAGAATTAAAATTAGAACAAAGTAAAATTAATTCTGAAATTGTGACTTTGGAAAAAGCAATTCGGGCACGGTTGTCAGGACAAGATGCTAGTCGATTGAGTGAATTAGGCGAAGTAATATTTTCTTGGCCAGTTCCTAATCATACAGTTACTGCATTATTCCATGATCCGGATTATCCTTTTAGACATATTTTTGAACATCCGGCCATTGATATTCGTGCTGGTCAAGGTACACCCCTGCGAGCGGCTGCCAGTGGCTATGTGGCTCAAGTGCGTGATGGTGGGCGTTATGGTTATTCTTATATTATGCTGATTCACAATAATGGTTTTTCAACCGTTTATGGTCATGTAAATCAAATCCATGTAAAGATTGATCAATTTGTAACTCAAGGTGAGGTTATTGGGGCAACTGGTGGTATGCCAGGTACCAATGGGGCAGGGCAGTTAACCACTGGACCACATTTGCATTTTGAGGTTAGAAAGAATGGAATTCCGGTAAATCCATTGGATTACTTACCATAATAACGAATCATGAATTACGAATTAAGAATTAAAAACTATGTTAGAAAAGATTTTTAAAACTAGGGAAAACAAGATGTTTTTTGATTGGTATACCCTGAGGCATTTTATTTCTGGTTTATTGGCTGGTATAGTTTTAGTGGCTTTGCGTAATAAATTTAATGCCTTGAATGATTTTATTTTCTTTACCTTTGTCGGTTTTATACTGACTGTTTTGTGGGAAGTTTTTGAAATTTCTTTGCGGACAATTAAATATAAATTTAAAAAATTATATAAATTTTTAAATAAGTTTTTACCAGAATATCTTTTTATAACTGAAAGTAAAATAAATATTATAAGTGATATTATAGTTGGGGTAGCTGGATTTGTAATAATTTATTTTATTTTTTTATAATTAATATGGACTTTGTATTTTTTGGTATTAATGACCAAGCATTTTTTGACTTTACTTCAATAACACATATTGTATCGGGTATATGTATTGCTTTGGTATTACTATTATTGCGCTATGAATTTAAGTGGTTTTTGATTAAAAAAAATTTTATTATAGTGAGTTTAGTGGTAACTTTATTATGGGAATTATTGGAAATATTTGGTCGTTTTGTATATCCAATGGTAATTACATTGACTGGTAAAATATATTTAATGCCATTAATTATATTTTTTACTGCTGATGAATCTAATATTAATATACTGGGTGACGTAATTAGTAATCTAGTTGGGATAATATTAATATTATATTTATTCAGAGTTTATTTAGTGGTTAAAGAAAAAAGGGAAGATAAAGACATACCGGAATAAAATAATAAAAATATTAGTTTTGAAATATATAATATTAACCACGGGATCCCTCGACTCCGCTCCGCTACGCTCGGGACAGGCTAGAGTAAAAACAAATCTATGACACAGGAAGAAAAAATTAAAGAAATATTTACCCACCTCTGTGGGCTTTTTAAGTTAGATGGTTTTGGTTTAAAATTTATGCGGCGCCAGGTTGATGAACAAGGGAGAGGAGTTTTAGATTTAAAAAAAGGTTATAATTTAGCCTATGCTAATTTAAAGACCAGAATTATTACTGTTGATATTTATACACCTAAATTTAGACGACCTAAGGCGATTAACTCCATTTTGCGTATTTTAGCACATGAGATTGCCCATTTTCAAAGATTACCTTATCGACAGCTTTATCGGGGTAAAATGATAATTCGTCAGCATTATCCAGCTTTTTATAGGCAAGTTAATAAAAACATTAAGCAGATGAAAAAAGATAAGCTATTAAAAGAATATTTTAGAAATGTGTAGTATTTTAAAAATTTCTAAATTATAATTTCTAATTTCTAATATTTTTATAAGTTGTGAGCTGATAGCTCAGAGCTTTTTTATTGACACAAATAGGGGATTATAGTAAGGTAAAATAAAGAAAACAAACAAAAATTCATAATATAATAATCAAATATTTGGAGGTAAAATGTTTAAAATTGAAAGAAATTTAACTCAGGCTGAATCTATGTTATTGGTCTGTAATGCATTGTTGAAACTAAGTTATTTTAAAGGAAATAGTGAAATTATTACTCGCTTGGAACTTAAAGAAAAAATGCAAAAAATTGAACCTGACTTAGTGGCTGGTAACGAGGCTATTGAAGTTTTTCTTGATGGATTAGTTAAGAAGAATTATATTAAACTTGAGGATTGTGGAATGAGTATACTTAACATACTTTCATTTGTGCGGCTCACCATAGATGTTACTATTATAGCTAATGAGTTCAACTTAAGTGATAAGCTTTAAATAAAAATGAAAAAGAACAATGTTATTGATATACTTAACTTAACATCACTCGCTGCATTTATTATTCTTAGAGAAATGGAATTGGAAAAACGAAATAAATAAAAAAAGTCCGCCTCATATTATTTTGAGGCGGTTTTTTATATAGGTGTGCCAGGTAAGTTATTAATTGCTTTTTTTATATAAAAATAAAGATAGACTAAAAAAGGTGAGAGTATTATAAGTAAAATAATACCAATTGGCCATTTAATAATTTGGAACATTTTTGATCCTCCTTTTATTTTTTCAAGGGATGAAAGTCATGGTGAGTTTTTTCGGCATAACGATCAGAAGCGTGAACATAACGAGTCGTGGTATCAAGTGATTCATGACCTAATAATATTTGAATAGCAGCTGGATTGGCCCCAGACTCAGCTAAATAAGTTGCAAAACCATGTCGTAAAGAGTGAGCTGAGGTAGGGACATTAATTTGCAAAAGTTCTCGATATTTTTTAATTTTCATTTGTAAGTAGTTAGCTGAAATTTTTTTATCTTTGGCATTGGTATTAAGGCCACGATAGGGGATAAAAATATAAGCTGAACTACTATTACGTTTAGCCAAATATTTTTTTAGATGTTCATAGGCACGAGCAGTCATATAAACAAAACGTTCTTTTTTACCTTTACCTAAAACAAATATTTTACCTGAGGTATCTATTTTATCCATTTTTAAGTTTATAAGTTCAGAAATTCTCATACCAGTAGAAAAAAGTAGTTCTAAAATGGCCCGGTTGCGCAAAGCAATTAATTTATTTTTTTCTAATTTAGTTGGGGCTTCTATTAATCTAATTAGATCTCTAAGTTCAGCTACGCGAGCGTGTTTTTTTGTGGTTTTAAGGAGTTTAATGGCCTCAGAAGCTAGGGGAGCTGGAATATCCATTTCAACTAGGTATTTTAAATAACTTCTAATGGCTGATAATGAACGATTAATGGATCTAGCTAATAGTTTATGATCACTAATAGGGGAGAGTCCCCCAGCTGTTTCTCGATCTAATGAGTTAAGCCAAGCCTTATAACGTTCAATATCTTTTTTAGTTAACTTGTTAAATTTTAAATTATTATTCTGTAAATAGTTTTCAAATAATTTTAAATCTCTATCATAGTTATAAATAGTTTCATCAGAATAGTTATTTGTTTGGAGATAGAGTAGATAATCATTTAGCTGATCTAACATATAGTTTAAAGTTAGGTTGGTTATACATGTATTATAACATATTTATAACTGAGTGTAAGAGAGATTATACTCAGTTCCGTATAGACACATAAATACACCTAATTTACTTATAAAGGTTAATAATTATGGGCTTAGGTTGACTTCTTTTTAAAAAAACTTTAATAGTTATGGTTGAGTTGTCCCCAACCGCGAATATATATAAATATAAAAATAAAATAATATAAAAACATTTTTAACTAAATAAATTTAATTTAATTATTGTTTAATTAATTTAAAATACAATTTAAATTAATATTTGTTTATAACTATAATGCTACAGGACTAAAAATTGAGTTTTTTCTTGGGGGACTCTCCCCTATTAGTCAATTAACAATACACAATTAACAAAGAACATCCAATATTATAAAAATATAAATTTTATTTTGGTTGACAATCTTTAACTATAAGTTTAAGATAATAATGTGTTTTGGAGTAACGGCGTGGTGAGTGTTTAAATATTCCTTTTTGGGGCACCTATAATGTAAAAATGGGTTATACATAGTTCCTACAAAAAGTGTTAAATATTTTTATAATTCAGAGTTCGAATCTCTAAGCCGAAAAACGCATTAAGGGGAGCCTAAATACAACACGCTCCCCTTTTTTATTACCCACTCTTATCTTAATATAATTTACCTATTGACCATTTGACCTAATTTTGCTAAGTTAACTTAATAAAATCATCAAAATAAAAACTTAAAAAAACATAAATATTTGGGAGGAAAAATGAACCAACAAGACAAAAATTTTTGGAAATATGTATTAAAACATCTTCAATGGCTTTTTCTAAATAAGCAGGTTTGGAAAATAACCTTACCGCTTTATCTGGTAATAGTAATTATTTGGTCACAAGTATATTACACACAAGAAACAATAATAAAAATTAATTCTTTAGAATCAATTATGATTCAACAAGCCAAAGATTTTAACTTGATTTTAAGAGATGTTATGGGTGATTATAGTGAAGTAATGCCCAAAAATCCAACTTTCTTAAATAAGGCCGTAGATATTAGTCATTTGTCAGCTAGACAAAATTTAAATTGGATGTTCAGATATCTAGTTAATCACAAACCAGAAGTCAGGGACGCTTTGGAACGTTTTCACTTTTATGAACAAGCCATCATTGATTCTTTAAATAAATATGAAATACCTTTGGATCTTAGGTTTGTATTTTTAGCTGAAAGTTGGGCATATCCCCTAGCTGTTTCGACTGCTGGTGCTGCTGGTGGTTGGCAATTTATGCCTTATACTGCTGTTGAATTAAAAGCTGAACTTAACGAAGATGTTGATATGCGACGTGATCCTTGGTATATGAGTACTGTTCTGTGTAATTATATGTCTTACTTGCGCCAACGTGCTAAATCTTACGATGAAGCTACCCGAGCTTATAATACCGGCATCAATCGTTTTTTGGCAGCTGCTGCCAACCAAAGTTGGGTAACTAAAACTTGGTTTGTAGACGTTAATGACGAAAATAATATCTATCTATTTTGGATATTAGCTTGGAGTTGGATTTATGAAGAACCTCTAAAATTTGGCATTAAAGTTAACTTTGATTTTCCGCCAATGCAAATCCAAACCCTTAAAGTTAGAATTGATTCCAGGTATTATAAAGATGATCTGACTTTCAGAGAAATTGCGCTTGTGGTTAAATGTGATATGTTCCTGTTAAAAGATTTGAATTTATCATTTCTAAAACTAAATAAAAAAGGAGAACGCATCATACCTGGATCTAAACACCAACGTTATATCATTAGATTATTAAAACTACCTGACGGCTTAGAAATTAGCCACTTAAAAAATCTTAAAATAAAAGGAGTTGAGTTTCTTTAAATATAATAAAAAGTATTTAAAAAGCCATTTGGTTTTACCAAAATGGCTTTTTTTATTAAAATTAATTTTAATGCTAACTAAAATCTCTCATAGCGCGATTAACGGTTTTCTCTATTTTAATCTTATGTTTATCAGTTAACTGAGTAGCAGAATAAATAATATAGCCCTTAATTTTATAACCACAAAATTTAAGAGTATTTTGAGTAACAACTTTAAGTGAGCGACTGCCACCAAATAACTTGCTATAAATTGCTGGGCCACCAGTCGTAGTAATAACAACTCCCCTACCACTAAGGCAACCATGTGGCCGTCCGTTAATATATTCAAAAGCAAATTTACTAGTCAGAACTCGGTCAAACCAACCTTTTAAAATTGCTGGAGCAGCATTCCACCAAGTGGGGTAGATCACAATAAATTCTGAATGTTTTTTTAATAAAGCTTGGTACTTTAAAGTATCCGTGGCTAAATGGTAATTACCAGAAGTATAATGTTCCTCTTTTTTTAAAACTGGATCATAATTTTCAGCATATAAATCCAAAAGATCATAAAATTTTTTATGGGCAACTAAATATCTTTCAACTTGTTTTAAAATATAGCCACAATGGCCGGTTTTATTTGGATGAGCGTAGACAATAAGCATGGGGATATAATTTTTAATTTTTAAATTTTCAATCTGTCTGCCGGCATGCAGGTTTTCAAACAATTAATCACAAAATTTTAAAATTGTTTAAAAATTAAAAATTATAATTTGGAAATTATTTTTTTTATTCCCCGATACACTTACCAGCTTTAATAACTTCAAGGGCACTGGGCGTGGCGCCATTAACTAATTCTAAAGCACGTTCTTGACCCAAAGCTTCAGTAAAACAAGTTTGCATAGTAGGTGTAATTTCGGTCGGCAGTTTAGTTACATCCACTCCAAAACTTTCCAAAGTTTTTTCCTGTTCAGCATCAAGTAAAGGATGTTTATCAGTAGAACTATCAGTTGGGCCAACTTGACCATCTAAAGGAGCATAATCTTTAAGATTATTGCTTAAATAAGCATTCATAGCATTACCAATAATTTTTGTTCTTAAATCACCTGGATTAAAAACAAAAATCACTATTAGACTTAAAATAGCTAATAGAATTAGGATTGATAAAACTTGGATTGTTTTTTTCAACATAAGATTCTTTTTATTTAATAAATTTATAAATTATATACTTTATTGTATAAGGCTAATATTAGCTCATATTAAAAGTTATGCACTCTCATTCGACTAATCTATCTTCTATTTTATATATATATCATATATAATATATATAGTAGATTGTTTTTTAATCTCTTGACAAAATACTAATTTTAATATAAAATAATATAATATTTAATTTTATATTAAAAAGGTAACCGGCGGCGGGAGGGGGATTCGAACCCCCGATGCTCCTCTCACAAAGCATAGCCAATTATAAGTTGGCCATATTAGACCACTCTATCATCCCGCCATATATTTGCCTTTTTAATATAAATAATTAAATTATTCTCATAAAATAGTTGTGAGGGTTTAAATTATTTTGTTTTGAAAAACTAAATGCTATTTGCGTTTAGTTTTTTTGTAGTAAATATTTTCAACTACAGTGGTTTCAGGATGAGCTTTAGCATAGCTGACTGTTACAAATTTACCTGAAATTGCACTTCGTGCTTTTTTCATAATGCCACACCTCCTTTCTGCCTAGTGACGATGACTCCTCACAACTATTTTAAAAGAACAAAAAGACGTTGATTGTACGTCTTTTTTAATTATCAAATATTCAATTTTTATTTTGATTTTAAAAAGAATACATCATTAATGCATTCCTGTACATTCATTATAGCATATATTTTATAATTTTTCAAGTGCAAAAATTAATCTTCAATTAATTCAATATTAGCACCGAGTTGAGCTAAACGCTGTTCTAATTTTTCATAACCACGATGAATGGGATAAACATTACGCAAAATTGATGTGCCTTTGGCAGCCAACATCGCTGCTAAAATAATAACAGCCGGACGCAAAGCTGGTGGACAAACTAATTCGGCGGCATGTAATTTAGTCGGCCCAGTAATAGTTACTCGATGATTATCAATTAAATTAATGTTGGCACCAAGTTTATTCAATTCTGAAAAATAAATAGCACGGTTTTCATAGGTCCAATCATGAATTAAAGTGGCTCCCCTAACCTGAGTGGCGATGGGTACAAAAAATGGTAAGTTATCTTGATTTAAACCAGGGAAAGGTAAGGCGTGAATTTTTTCTTTAAGGGCAGTTAATTTTGAAGGAAAAGTTTTGAGATCAACTAATTTGGTTTGTTTGTTTTTAGATTTATATTTTTTAAGAATTTTATATTTAAAACCCATTTTTGATAATTTAAGTAATTCTAATTCTAAAAATTCAATGGGGCAACGTTTAATGGTAATGGCAGAATTGGTAGTAATGGCAGAAGCCAAAAACATCATAGCGTCAATGGGATCTTCACTAATTTCATAACTAATGTTTTTATTAATATTTTTCTTGCCATAAATTTCTAAAGTAGTCGTGCCGATGCCAGTAATTTTAATACCAAGTTTTTGTAAAAAGAAACATAAATCTTGCACCATATAATTTGCCGTGGCCATACGAATAATAGATTTACCAGGAATTTGAGCAGCAGCTAATAAAGCATTTTCAGTCACGGTATCACCAGACTCATATAAAACAAATTCAGCTGGTTTAAGTTGAGACGATTTAATAATATATTTATTAGCTTTAACTTCAATGGTTAAACCAAAATTTTCTAAAGCATAGAGATGGGGTTTAACAGTCCGTGAACCCAAACGACAGCCACCGGCCTGGGGAATGCTAAAACTTTTTAATTGACCAGCCAAAGCACCAATGGCTAAAATAATACTGCGAGTTTTTTGAGCAGCTTTAATATCAATATTATTTAAATTAAATTTTTTAGGTGGTTGAATAATTAAATCTCGATTACAACGCTCTATATTAACCCCAAAACTTAATAAAACTTCAATTAAACGGTTAACTTCTTCAATTTGAGGTACATTTTTTAAAGTAGTTTGACCCCGATTTATTAAAGAACCAATTAAAATGGCTACAGTGGCATTTTTAGAGGTATTAACAGTAACTGAACCTGATAATTTATTACCACCATGAATGATAAATTGCGACATAGTTTTTAGATTGAATTAGTTAATGAGATGTGTTAATCTATAGTCAGATTACCAAATTATAGTAAATTAATCAATTATAAAAATTTTATCCTGCTCCCGCAGCAGTGGGAGAAGGACCTCGTGTTGTATGCCGTTCATCATGGGATCCTTCGTCGCCTTGAGGCTCCTCAGGATAAACTTCTATCATTTCCCATGACCCTAACTCACCGTCGCATTATATATCTATCTTTTATGGCAATATTTTTTATGGTGTTGCCGTTGATTATTTTATATGCTAATGGTTATAAATATAATTTCAAAAAAGATAATTTACAAAAATCTGGAATTATATTCTTAGAAACCAAACCTAAGGATGTTGAGGTTTTTTTAAATAATAATAAAATCGATGATAAAATTCCAGTGTTAATTAAAAATTTAACACCTAATGAATATAATTTAAAAGTCATCAAAGAGGGTTATGGTGATTGGATAAAAAAAGTTAATGTTAATGAAGGCCAAACAACTTTTTTACAATATGTGCGTTTGTTTAAAAATAATGAAACAGCAGATAATTTATATCAAGGAAAAATTAATAATTTTAAATATAATGTTGATGAAAATATTTTAGTCTTACATGAAATAATTCAGGGAAAGCATCGGCTAACTTGGTTTGATGCAGATAATCAAGAAAAAAAAGAAATTATAGTAACAACTGAAAATATAAAAGATTTTGAATTAGTGGAAAATGGAAAACTAATTTTTGTAACCACTGATGAACATGCTTGGTTAATTAATCCTGCAGCTCAAGTTAGTTTTGATTTAAATAAAATTATTGGCATAACTCAACCAATTAATTTAAAAGTTAATAATTATAATGGTGATTATATATATTTTGTAGATAAAGATGGCTTGTATAATTATAATTTAATTAATAATAAAAAAGAACTCCTATTACCCTACGCACCCATTGACTACTTAATAGAAAATAATACCTTATATTATTTAAATCAAAACTCACTTAATAATATATTTCTAAATGAATTTAATTTAGCAAATAAAACAACCAAAGAAAATATTTTAAGTTTAGAATTAGCCGATGATTATCAAATATTAAATGTAAAAAATAATTTTTTCACAATTAAAAATAAAGCGACTAATAAATTAACCGTCTTTGACAAACAAACTAATAAAATTACAAAATTTGATGGAGCTGAATATGTTAATTGGAATAATCAATATGAAGAATTAATTTATAATAATACTAATGAATTATGGGTTTTTAAACCACTAGCAGAACGAGATAAACAACTACTACTTAATAGAACTTCAGAATCGCTGGGTGAAGCTCAGTGGTATCCTTTAACAACTCATGTAATTTATCATACCAATAATGTAATTAAAATTATTGAAAATTTAGCCACCAATAGAAATATTACTGACATCTTTCAAGCGGATGAAATTTTACAATTAGTAATTAATAAAAAAGGCGATAAAATTTATTTTATCGGCCAAGTTGATGGGGTTGATGGGTTGTTTGAACTGGAGATAGAATAAGACAAATAACAAAATCCAAATAACAAATAACAATTAATAATATAAGTAGAGACGCCCCGCTGGGGCGTCTAATTTATTTACAGGAATATATCCTTATCACCACGGCACTCCCTTGTCATTGCGAGGACACCAATGTAATCATTGGGGAACGTCGCAATCTCGTGTTAGCATCTTAATGTTCGTTTTTTTACTATTAATAAATCATGTAAGTAATTAATTCATGAATTAATTACTTACATACAATTTTCCCCTTCCCGTAGAGCCAGATTGTATCTGGCTCAATTAAATTCTAAGTTTGACATAAATCCATTATAATGCTACTATATTTAGAAGGTTAAAAATAACAAAAAACTAACAAAAACTTAATACTTTGGAGGAATTAATAATGGAAAACAAAAACACTCAAGAAAATACATGGACTTGGATCTTTATCTTTGGAATTCTTTTTCTAACAATGCTGGAATATGTCTTTCTATCCAATATTACTGGCATTATGAAATATTTTTTTGGGGCGCCAGAACTGTCTAGCCCTTTTAGTTATTT
>Ga0210057_1006744_pt1 | contig 14193 bp, 16 predicted proteins | sample CryGeyCG2114_010_2_FD_183968 | JGI IMG/M metagenome (GOLD analysis project Ga0210057, IMG submission 183968) | Groundwater microbial communities from aquifer - Crystal Geyser CG10_big_fil_rev_8/21/14_0.10 (SPAdes) (version 2) | ecosystem: Environmental > Aquatic > Deep subsurface > Groundwater ... | reverse complement strand
AAGACAAACGACCGGTATTTAATTTCCGTTACAATCCACGAAGGGCATAAGCACCAAGTGCGGCAGATGATTGACGCGAGCGGGCTTACGGTAGTGGATTTGAAGCGGGTTAGAATGGGGAGCCTGAATCTCGGCGCCTTGCCGGAAGGCGCGTCGCGTGAATTAACCGCTCGGGAGGTAGGGCTTTTAAAAAAAGTTTAAAAGAAAAAGACGCTCGGATAGCCTCCAAGTCTCCTCCGGCAAAAGTTTTTTCCAGCTTGCCGATGTTAAAAACATCAAACCAGTCCGCCCGCTTGTGTTCTGCAAAAGGTCTTATGTAATTAATTACATACACCCTCTGCCTAGTATTTCCTGATTATGCCCACCACGCGTCCGCGGATAAGCACGCTTTTGGCCATAATCGGCTTATATTTTTTATTAGCCGGCTGAAGGCGGATAAAATTCTTTTCCTTGTAGAATTTTTTCAATGTAGCGGTGCCGTCGTCCAGCACGGCTACCACCATATCTCCATTTTTCGCGTATTCGGTTTTTTCCACTATTACCAAATCCCCGTCGCTAATTAAGCTCTCTATCATGGAATCGCCTTTTACTTTAAGGATGTAGCACGGCCGGCCGCGGGTAATTTCTATTGGCACCGCGATTTCTTGCTCTTTATTTTCAATCGCCTCAATCGGCTCTCCGGCGGTAATAAGGCCTAGGAGGGGGAGAGATATGGTGGAGTTTTCAAGATGGGTTTCGGCTAGATTGGCATTGGTTATCGATGATCGGTTATCGGTTGCCGGCTTTAGTATTTCTAGCTCTCTGGATTGGGTGTTGCCTGTGCGCTTAATAAACCCTTTGTCTTCCAGGAATTGTAGATGCTCGTGTATAGTGGCTAGGGAAGAAACTTTAAATTTTATGGCAATATCTGATAATGTTGGAGCAAATCCGTTTTTGCTCACATATTTTGTGAGATAATCAAGTATCGCGCGTTTCTTTTTGGGTAGAATGATAGTCATATTAAATATGTTAAATGGTCAATAGTCATTGGTCAATTATCAATTGCCATTGGCAGCGCCTTCCCATTCTCTAAACTGCCGTATCATAGCCTTAAAAATTCTTTCGTTAGAGTATTTTTTTAATCTGGCGTCTTTTTTTAATCTTTTCCAGTTTAAGAGCGGGAGAGAGGGAAGCGCGCATGCTCGGCCATGGTTGACGGCTTTTATATTGCGTGCCATGATTGATTTAACGTCCCGGACGTCTTTGGCAAGCATTAACAAAAGCTCGGCCCGTTCAGAAGGCCTTCTCTCGTTCTCCCAAGGCAAGGTTACCCGCTTAATTACCAAGCTGGCAATTAAAGCAGGAGCAATGGCAAGGCTTAGTTGTAATATTGATTGGCCCATAACATTTATTATGTTACCCGAATAAAAACCGAAAGTCAAATATGGTGCTGTGGATAACTGCAGAGCGATGCAAATGATAAAAAACAGAAAAATTATAATTATATTGATTGCGTTAATTGCGGTTGGCGCGGTTTTTTTTGGTCGGGGAAAGATTCGAGATGTGTATGATAGTTTGCGAAGGCCTGTTTTGCCGGCGGCGGTTAAATTTCAAGTTTTAGAGGGCAGGTTGCAAGAAGAACGGCAAAAAGAATTGTCAAAATTTACGCGTCATCCTGAACAAGAAGCGAGCGAAGCGATCGGCGTAGTGAAGGATCCCGTGGACAGCGAGGTTTTAGTGGATGATTTTTGGGATTCTTCGGGCATACTTCAGAATGACGCGGTTGTTGCGCCCTCATTGCCAAATGAGTACAATTTGGCGGTTCCGTTTCAGCCGCAGGCGCCAAAAGCGAATTGGGGTTTGCCGTATCAAGAAGCGTGCGAAGAGGCTTCTTTAATTATGGCAGATGCTTTTTTTAATGGAAGAGGACTAACTGCGGACAGCATGGATATAAGCATCAACAAATTGGTGGACTGGCAGAAGAAAAGATTTGGATATTATGAGGATACCACCGCCGAGGAGGCGGCTATAATTGCCAAAGAATATTTTTATCTTAACGCGGCAGTGGATTATGATGTCACCGTTGAAAATATAAAAGGCTATATAGCGCAAAACAAACTGGTATTGGCGCCGGCCGCGGGGCGGGTTCTGCCGAATCCGTATTTTTCCGGGCAAGGCCCTTTGTACCACATGCTGGTCATCCGCGGGTATACGGATAAATATTTTATAACCAATGACCCGGGCACCAGGCGAGGGGAAGAGTTTTTATATGAATATGATGATTTAATCAATGCAATCCACAACTGGTCGCATGATTTTAAAAAATACCCAAGCGATATTATCGCGGAGAAAATACTGGACGGAGAAAAAGCAATGATAGTTGTTGACATTGCGCCGGAATAGGGATACATTGATATCCTGTATTTTTGATCATTGTCAATTTAACCATGGGAGGCCTAAATGGGATTAAAGATTCCATGCTGTAAATGCGGTTTTCCGATGAAGCTTTGGGATTGTGGAGACTTTGTTATTTGTACGAACCCTTATTGCCGGAATAGGCGGAAGGCGCTAAGTGTTAAAAGAGGGGTTTTGGTTTGCGGTGAGTTGTTTGCATATTCTCATAAGCAGAAAAACACAAATGGGGGTGTGTGATGTATTCCGGCAGATGCGCGCTTTTTCGGAGAGCATGGAGTATCGCCTTATTTAGGTGCTTAACTTGCGCTATCGGCGCTATGTTTGTCATGGCGTGGGCGCAAACAGTTTTTTATATCGCGGCCGTCGGGGTCCGGCATGGCGCAAGAGCGCAGAAAGAGTCGGCCGTCGAATTTGCCGCGCGCTGGGCTGCTTATCGTTGGATATATGTCCAGATTAATCGCGTCCAGCGGATATATTTCGCTTTGCGCGGATTAAAGGGAGAATCATTTAATGGGTTTTTTTGCGATTTATATTGCGATGCGAACGTGGACACTATGGAATGGCTCGAAGGAATTCGGAAGACGCCATTTTATGCGTGTCCCAAGCAAATGGCCAAACAGGCAAGTTTAATCACGCTTAAAAAGGAGGCGGCACATGAATGCAGTATTCGCTTCATTCGCAGATCTCCAAAGATGCCCCAATGACGCGTGTCGTTGCGCCAACGCAAGGAGTTTTGTCTGCGCAGATCCAGAGTGCGATTTTTGGTCTTGGCGCATGTGCGCGTCAGCATCTCGACCGGATGAGCCGGGGCTGCATTGTCCCAGGTGCGGTGGGCCGGTTTGCCCTGATTATACTCTTGGAAATTTTTTTCGAGAGCATGGTCAAACTGAGCCCATGGTCTTTTTGCATGAATCAAGGGGGTCAATAGAGGCTGGCCTTCTGGGGGACATCAAGATTACGCAAGACCTAAGGTATGCTTATCTGTATATTGAGGGTTCCACAAGGCCTCCGATTATATTGCGGCTCGGTCTTGTGCTGGAGGAGCATGACGGGGTATTTTCGCACATTATTCGCGAAGATTGCTCGTTTGAGTTTCGTCCCGCAATTGCCGAGAGTAGCCCGCAATAGCGGGGCGGATTCGGGGGGGTGCGCCTTTCTTGCATGCGCCTGCTGTTTATAGCCGAAATCGGTGATGAATAGCGGGCGTTTTTTTTATTTTTAATGTTGCCCACAAGAGCGGGGTTGATTTTTTCTGTAAATTAATGCCAGATGCCCGGCTGATCTTTGATTTTAAAATAATTCTCCCCGCAAAACCGCAGCCGCAGTTTTGCTATTGCGGATGCGGTATTTTTATACTAGTATACCCGTAGTTTATGTACTTATATATAGATACAACCGAAAAAGATTCATTTGCGGTCGCTTGGCTGTCAAAAGACAAGGTTTTAAAGAAGAAGGCGGTCAAATCAGAACGAAAGCATTCGGAAAAGCTTTTAAAATCAATTGCACAGATGCTTAATTCCGTTCAAGCGGCTTTAAAAGATATAGAAGCAATTGTGGTGGTAAAAGGCCCGGGCGCGTTCACGTCTTTGCGAATCGGGGTATCTGTCGCCAACGCGCTGGCATATGGGCTTAAAATTCCAGCGTTGGGAATTCGAGAATCCGAGAGGCCGTATGGCCGAGAAAGCGTATCGCGCATTGCTAAAAAGTTAGACAACCAGATTAATAAAAAGAAACCAAAAATTCAAGTGGTCAAGCCGGAATACGGCCGACCGCCGCACATTACGCCAAAAAAGAAAAAGGAGGCAGTCATTGGGTGAAATAATCAGCGTCGTGACGATACAAGGAGATGTAATGGATCCTCAATCAGAAGTAAAAATTTTTTGTCCGATAGATATGGAGATCATTGCCCGGACAAAAACGCGCTTTACTTTTTGGTCGATGTTGCTCGCGATTTTTTTAAATATTGCGAGGAATATGGATAAGCGCAGCTTTGTGGCGCTGTTCAGGCGAAGGTCTTGCCCGATCGTTGACGTGAACATTCGTTCAGGCAAGGTCGTGCGATAATCTTATAAGTTGAATTAGCCATAAGCTTCGCCTCCCGGTTTAATAGCCAGGGAGGCGTTTTTTTTGCATATTCGCAACAGATTGGCAATTCGCGGGCTTTTGTGCATAACTTGTTAAAAACTCGCCTGGGCGCGGGTGTTGAACTCTGGATCTGGGTGGTGTATAATGTAATTACAGTGGTGATAGGTGGGGATAAGTGGTGGATAGGTGACTGCGAATTATGCGAATCAGCGCAAATAAATACAAATTTTAATATTCGCATTGATTCGTAATAATTAGCATAATTCGCAGAGACATGTTTATTGGAGAATACTTACACTCGATTGACGCCAAAGGCCGCATGGCGGTGCCAGCCAAGTTCCGGGCGAATCTAAAAAAGGGCGCCATCGTTACCAGAGGATTAGATAATTGTTTGTTTATATACACGCAATTGGAGTGGAAAAAGCTGTTGGAAAAATTATCCGATCTGCCGATTTCACAGCAAAAGAGCCGGGCCTTTTCCCGGCTGATGATTGCCGGCGCCATGGACGTGGAGCCGGATTCCCAAGGCCGGATACTTATTCCGGAATACCTGCGTAAATTCGCTAATATAAAAAAAGACGCTGTTGTTGCCGGACTTTATAACCGATTGGAAATTTGGGACAAGAAGGCTTGGGAAAAATATAAAACATCTACCGAAAAAGAAAGCGTAAAAATAGCGGAAGAGCTGGGGGTATAGATATTTGCATCACAAGTTTCAAAAACAAAAATAAAAAACAACACAAATCTTCGCGGCGTAATAGCGCCCGGCAGTTAATTGTTTTTAACATTTGTTTTTGAGACCACTTTGGTCTCTTTTTAGTCCCATGAAAGATTCTGCACATATTCCAGTAATGGTGGAGGAGGTAATCAGCGGCTTGAATCTTAAGCCTGGTGATTCCGTTTTAGACGCCACCGTGGGCGGAGGCGGCCATGCTTTGGAGATTTTAAAAAAAATTTCTCCCGGCGGGCATCTTTTGGGCATTGATTGGGATAAAGGCGCCATTGAGCGGGCAGAAAAAAAGCTGGCAAAATATAAAAATAGCGTCATTTTAAAACAAGGCAATTATACGGACGCCAAAAAAATTTCCTATGGATCACGAAATAATCAATTTAGCGCTATATTACTGGACTTGGGGTTATCTCGCGATCAGCTCGAGGATGAATCTCGCGGATTTAGCTTCCAGAATCTGGGATCATTAGATATGAGATTTTCTGACCAGGGAGAATTAACAACTTCGGAAATTGTTAATACTTGGCCAGAGGATGATTTGACTCATATTTTTAGAGTATACGGAGAAGAGAGGCACGCTGCCCGAGTAGCCAAACTTATTGTTTCTACCCGAGAGCGCGCGCCGATTGAATCCGTTCCAGAACTTGTTGCGTTGGTTATGCGCGGGGTCGGAGGACGTGGTAAACGCCATCCGGCTACCCGTATTTTTCAGGCCCTGCGCATAGCCACAAACCGAGAACTAGAAAATATAGAAAAAGCCTTGCCGGATTTAGTCGGCCTTCTAAAAAAAAGCGGCCGGCTGGGGGTAATAACTTTTCATTCTCTGGAGGACAGGATTGTCAAGCAGTATTTTAAGCCGCTGGCTAGGTCCGAGAACCCGCCAATAAAGCTTATAAACAAAAAAGTGATTAAGCCCAAATACGAGGAAGTCAAACGAAATCCGGCGGCCCGCTCCGCCAAGCTGAGGATTGTGGAGAAGGCGTGAGCCAATTAACAAAAATCGCACATGAACTATTCATCACAAAGAAGAAGCAAGCCTGCCAGTTTAAAGTGGCATATTATATTGTTAATGCTTATTTTTGGCTTTGTGGTTTTAAAGGTTTCACAAATCAACAGCCAGGCAGAAGATACATTCGCAATTCAAAAGCTGGAACACCAAAAAAGCCTGATACAAGAGGATATAAACGATATTAAATGGGAGGTTTCTAGCGTTAGATCTTTAGCCGCCATAACCGCGCGCGCTTCGGAACTTAAGCTAATGGCGCCAAAAGAAGTCAGCTTTTTGAAGATCGGCCTTTCCGCGGTGGCTGTGGTTGACGGCATGCCAGAAGCGCCGCTAACCCCATAGCCCGGCTTATTACGCGGATAATTTTGGATCCATGATAATTATCAGAGACGCTTGTTTAGGAATCTTATTATTTACGGCTAGGGATTATTAAGCAAGTTCAGTCGGAACGACTATCTGTATCCCGCGCCACGCGGGATTTATTTAGAACCTATCTCAAAAATAATCTTTGGCCATTTTCGGCATATATTGGCTGTAAAAAGTTCAGATTTCGTCGGTATAGTACACACTATTCCTCCTCAATCTTCACTTTTTTCGCTCAATATATCCTCAAAACTGGCTCAAAGCTATTTTGGAGATAGGTTCTAATTTTTATGACAAATCTGCGCCGGAAAAATAACCATGATCCTCAGCAAAAGCGGTTAAAATTTTTAAGCGTGTTTATTTTTTTATTTGGATTCGCTTTGGTTTATCGATTAGCGGATCTGCAGATTTTTAGCAGCGCCAGCATACAGGCATCAGCCGCCAGGCAGCATTCAACCGAGCGCGTTCTGCCGGCTGAGCGGGGGGAAATTTTTTACACGGACGCCAAATCCGATACTTTGTATCCCTTGGCAACTAACCGGGCATTCAATCATTTATATATTGTGCCCCGGGATGTTGAAAATATTGAATACACCTTTAACATGCTCTGGCCGCTTTTTAAAGATAAAGGCTTGACGGAAGACGTTTTAAGGGCGCGCATCTCAAAAACAAATGATATTTACGAACCCTTAGCCCGCAAGCTTACAGATGAAGAACTCGCGCCTTTTGCGGAGACTAATCTGCCGGGCTTGGGATGGGAGGATGAGATGTGGCGGTATTATCCAGAGGCGGAAACCTTGTCGCATGTAATTGGTTTTGTGGGGCTTCAGGATGACGCGCGGGTTGGCCAATACGGATTAGAAGATTTTTTTGAGGAAGAGCTAAAGGGCAAGGAAGGTTTGCTGGTGGGCCAGGTAGATACATCCGGCCGGCTTATTAAGTCCGGAGACAACAAGGTTATTGAGGGTGAGAAAGGAGTTGATATTGTCTTGACCATCGACAGGACCATCCAGGCTTACGCGTGCCAAAGGTTAAAAGAAAAGGTCAAAGACACCGGCGCCGAAGGCGGAAATGTCGTCGTTTTAAACCCCGCAACCGGAGCAATCATGGTCATGTGTTCGGAACCCGGTTTTGACCCAAATAATTATAATGAAGTGGAGGACATTTTCGTGTACCTTAATCCGGTTATTGCCTCCACTTATGAGCCTGGCTCGATTTTTAAATCAATTACTATGGCGGCCGGAATTGATCAGGACGCGGTTTCTCCGGAAACAACTTATATAGATGAGGGTGTGGAAGAAATCGGAAAATATAAAATCCGCAATTCCGACGGAAAAGCCCATGGAGAGGTTGACATGGTAACCGTGCTGGATGAATCCTTGAATACGGGCGCCATATTCGTAGAGCGGCAGCTGGGAAATGAAATGTTTTATAAATACGTGCAAAAATTCGGCTTTGGAAAGCCGACCGGCATTGAGCTAGGCGGCGAGCTGGCAGGCGATATTTCGTCTTTGGCAAAAGCGGGCGATATTTACGCGGCCACCGGCTCTTTTGGCCAAGGAATTACCGTCACTCCGATTCAAATTGCGCAGGCGTACGCCGCTATCGCTAACGGGGGAAAACTTGTTAAGCCGTATCTTATTAAAGAAAAAAGAAAAAATAATAAAATTATTTATCACGGAGCCACCGAGGTTATGGAAAAAGAATTGCTTTCGTTGCGCGCATCAACTATTATTAGCGGTATGCTTGTTTCGGTAGTCCGCGCCGGGCACGCCAAGTCCGCCGGCGTGGGCGGATACTATATTGCCGGCAAAACAGGCACAGCCCAAGTGGCGGGAAACGGCGGCTATGGGAGCGACACTATTCATTCTTTTGTCGGATATGGCCCGGTTGATAATCCGATATTTGTCATGCTGACCAAGCTCGATAAGCCGAAATACGCTCAGTTCGCCGCCTCCACGGCCGCGCCGCTGTTTGGCGATATCGCAAAATTTATCCTGCAATATTACGAGGTGCCGCCGGATGAAAATATATAGTTCAAAGTTAAAAAATAATTATGTCCTCATAAGCCTCGGGATGACATGGAGATATGAAAATAATAATGGTAAAAATTTTACAAATGCTCGCGCGCCGCGTTCTGATTCGGTACAAACCGACCATCATCGGCATTACCGGAAGCATGGGGAAAACCGCCACCAAAGAAGCGGTGTTTTCCGTTTTATTAAAAAAGTACAATGTGCGGAAGAATGTTGGCAATTACAATACGGAAATCGGCCTGCCTTTAACCATTCTAGGAGCTAATCCGCCCGGGCGTTCTCCTTATAAATGGCTGCGAATTTATCTAGGCGCGCTTGCTTATTTGCTGTTTAGGAAAAATTATCCCCAGATGCTTGTTTTGGAAATGGGCGCCGACCGAAAGGGGGATATTGCTCAATTGGTAAAAATAGCGCCTCCTTATGTTGGTATTATTACAAATGTCGGACCGGTTCATATTGAACAGTTTGGAAGCGTGGAAGGAGTGGCTAGGGAAAAAGGAATTATGTTTAGAAACACCGTAAAAGGCGGCTGGATTATTGTGAACGCGGATGATAAAGAAACGGTAAGGCTGGCCGGATACAACAAAGGCAAGCAGGTTTTGTATTCTGCCAAGGGCAGTAACGCGGAAATTCAGGCCACGGAAATTTCCGTCAGCCGGTCGCAGAATTCTTCAACCGGCATTGCGGGAATTTCTTTTAAAATAGTATCCAAAGGAACAGTAACGCCTGTTTTACTGCGCGGGGTTCTGGGCGAACATCAAGTCTATCCGGCTTTGGCCGCGGCTTCGGTGGCAAAAATATTTAACATAAACAACGTGGATGTGGCGGATGCCTTACAGCACACCAAGCGCCAGCCCGGCAGAATGAGGCTTCTTTCGGGAATAAAACACACCATATTAATTGACGATACTTACAATGCTTCTCCGGTTGCCATGGAGCGGGCTTTGGAAACAGTTTCGGATTTAGAAGTAGACGGAAAAAAATACGCCGTGCTGGGGGACATGCTGGAGCTGGGTGGAATCAGCGAAGCGGAACATCGCCGATTGGGCTCGATTGTTGCCCGGCTGGGGTTTGACGTGTTATGCGTGGTGGGCGAGCGGGCGCGGGATATTGCCCGCGGAGCCAAAAAGAAAGGCATGAGCGGGGATTTTATCTTTCAATTTAAAAATCCCGCGGAAGCGGGTCTGTTTGTCCAGCGTCGAATTGAGCAGGGCGATTTGGTCTTGGTCAAAGGTTCGCGCGGGGTCCGCATGGAGCGCATAGTCAAGGAGATAATGGCCGAGCCGGAAAGAAGCAGCGAACTGCTTGTTCATTAACTCGCGTCATCCCGACCGAGCGTATCCGCGAGTGGAGGGATCTCCTTGTTGACGCGAGAGCGTGATTAATGAAATCCCTCGACTTCGCTTGACTGTTTCGCAGTCTTCGTTCCACTCAGGATGACGGTTTTAATTTCATCCGCGTTTTCACATTCCATTAGCTTGATCCGTAATTCCTTTGCTCCATCCCACCCAGATACATATGCTTTAATATGTTTTTTCATTATGGCAAAAGGGCGCTGGGGAAGCAGTTTTTCGTAAAGTTTCGCATGTTCAACTAATACGCTTAGCCTGTCTTCCCGGCTTGGTGTTTTGCCCGAAAAAAACCAAGGGTTGCCAAATATGCCGCGGCCGATCATAATGCCGTCCAGACCAGTTTCCTTAGCTTTTTGTTTTGCGTCCGCGAGCGTGGATACATCGCCGTTGCCGATAAGCAGAGTTTTGCTTTGGCAATTATTTCTGATTTCAATCATCTCGCCGGCCAGCTCCCAGTGGGCCGGAACTTTGGACATTTCCGCGCGCGCGCGCAGATGCATAGTCACGGCATTGATGTTGGTCTCCAATAAGGCCGGCAGCCATTTAGCAAGTTCGTTTTTCCGGTACCCGATTCGGGTTTTAACGGAAACAGGAACACGAGGCGCGCCGTTTTGGGCGGCGCGGATAATGTCCTGCGCTAACCGGGGGTCTTTTATCAAAGCGCAGCCCGCGCCTTGCTTTTCAATGGCTTTATCCGGGCAGCCCATGTTTATGTCCAGCCCGTCGAATCCTAACTCCTGCGCTATGGCGGCGGCTTTTTCCATGCGCTCCGGGCAAGCGGAAAAAAGCTGAGCCACAATCGGGCGCTCTTTTTCGGTGTAAGCCAAATCCTTTTCCACTCTTTTTCTGCCGTCGCTTATAAGCGCGTCCGCGGAAGTAAATTCCGTCCACATCACGTCCGGTTTGCCGTATTTGGCAAACAACCGCCTAAAAGCCGGGTCAGTTACATCCTCCATGGGCGCCAGGCAAAAGAAGGGTTTTTTAAGTTTTTCCCAAAAATTATTTTTCATGTAAGATTCCCACGAAACTGCGAATCTGATACAAATTTACGAATACTTTGATGTTGTCATCCCGAGGCCTAGATTAATCGGAATTCAAAATAGCATGCTTGGCAAACGAATTTCATTATTAAGGCCGTAATACTTGTCAGGCCGAGAGGATCCCGGACATGGGCGCATTATACGTTCATGTCCGGGATCCTCTCGCCCTGTGTTGTCCTATTGATTATTGTAATTGGTTCGCTTGCCGAGCTAATTAGAACCTATCTCAAAAATAGCTTTGAGCCATTTTCGGCATATATTGGCTGCAAAAAGTTCAGATTTCGTCGGTATAGTACACACTATTCCTCCTCAATCTTCACTTTTTTCGCTCAATATATCATCGAAACTGGCTCAAAGCTATTTTTGAGATAGGTTCTATCCTATTTAAACATATTAAGGGCTCGGGATGACAATGAAATAATAATTTGTACTTGATTCGTAGTTTCGTGGGGATCTTATATTTCCTCTTTCTTCTCGTGCACATAATCCATCCACTCTTCCGTTATTTTCATAAATGATTTGAACGGGGCTTCGATTACAAAATCCAGGATAAAAATAAAGATGTTGATTTTGGCGAATTTGGTTGATACCCATTTTCCGGCGTGCAGGATGGGAATGCTGAAAAACGAAAATAAGGATTTCAGCAGGCCGCTTTTAGGCGGCATAACCAGCAGCTCGCGCACGCTGCGCCTGATCCGGTAGGCGAACAGCGATACCAAGCAAAGGAAAAAAAGGAACACCAGAATGCCAATCACGGAAAACGAGAGTGCCTGCAGAATAGAAACCAGCAGTCCAAAGGAAAATACAAACAGCACCGCATAGGAGATGACAAATATCAAGGATATGATAAATCCTCTTTTTTTCGTTTTGGGCAATTGTATGATGTCCTCGTTCCCAAAAATAATGTTTCTAATTCCTTGGGCAATAACTCTGGTATTTTCTTGGTCCGGGAGCTTGGTGGAGCGGGCGATGATAATTAGCAGTATTGGAGGAAATAGCAAATTAATTAGCAGAGGAATTCCTTCAAAATCCCCCAAAAGCCAATACTCAATCGGGATTTCCAGCACAAACGCCAGCAGGAATTTAGTGAGAATTAAATATATTACGCTGCGGGCAATGCTTCTTTTTAAGCGGGAGCGGGATTGGGTATAATGGCTGTCGCAGGTTTTTTTGATTAAGGCCGTTAAATCGTTTTCGTGATGCATGGCGTTCCAAGCTTCTTCGGGGCTGGCGGTAATAACTTCCTTAAGAATGATAAAATAAGCAATGTGCTTGCGGATGGCGGTATTAAGCTTTTCTTTAACCGGGTGCGCGAGCTTGGCCTCTATTGTTTCCCGGATAGGCGTGAGATTTTCGCCGACTTCCCTTATAAGTGCCTGGTCCGGTTTGTTCCAGTCCGGATAAAAAGTCAAAAACAAATGATAGCGCAGGGTGTCGTTGTCGTTTTTATACAGCATCCGGCTGACGGAGATATAAATTTGCTCTTTTATGTCTTTTTCGGAGATTTTTTCTTCCATATGAATTCCGGATGAAATAAATTCATACATGGCGTTGATGCTGGCGTGCATGACATGCGGGGGCTTTAAAAATTCATCCACTTCCGTGGCCATAACGCCCAAAGTCCAGCCGGCCAAAGTTTCCTTTCGGCTCATTTCGTCGCCGTGGGCGTGGCCGATAAGCACAAAATATTTAGCGAATATTTTTTCCAGCTCCTCCAGATTCCTTTGCGGAATGGTGTCGTTGGCAAGATAGCGGGCGTGGATAAGCTCGGTTATCAAAAGCTCCGCCAAATTTTTCTTTTTCCCGGTGCCAATCAACCGGCGCAGTATGCGTTCAATGGCGTTCCGGCGGATTAAATGCTCTTCCTTATAATCCACTGCCGTGCGCATGCGCTCATAAATAAAAGAAGCGCGGCTCGTTCTGACAGGCACGGAAATAAGGGGTTCGTGGCGGGGGATTTCGCGGCTTTTTTCTTCTTCCATGGCCGCGCGAATTAGATTTTGAATAGAAATAGATATGTTAAGCATGTGATCAGATTGTCATCTCGAGGCTTAATTATGCGTAATTGAAAAAATTATGTGCGGCACTGGAATGATTTACGGATATTTATGCAATTCCTTTGCCGCGTTTTTTTATTTTGTTGAAGTTATTTTAAGGTCTCAGGATGACAATAGAAAAGATTTGCGATGTATGGGGCATATGCCATATTTTTCAATCATACGTCTATGCAAAACTGTCCCATACCCCTTATGCCTGTCAAAACCGTATTCCGGGTATTGCGCGTGATATTCCAGCATCATCTGATCGCGGATTACCTTGGCTAAAATCGAAGCGGCCGCTATATGCATGATTTTGGCATCGCCCTGTATTATGGTTTCTTGGGGGTGTTCAATATACGGTATTTTATGTATTCCGTCCACCAGTGCCAGTTCCGGCTCTTGGGCGCATCTTTCCACGGCCTCTGCCATGGCCATCAAGCTGGCCTGCAGGATATTTATTTCGTCGATCATTTTATGCGAAGCCAGGCCGATTCCATAGCAAACAGCGTGCTTTATAATGTCCGCGAACGCCTTTTCTCTTTGCATTTCGGTCATTTTTTTGGAATCGCGAATTCGCGTCATCCATTCCGGGGATGTTTGCAAGTATTTGGAATCAAACACAACCGCGGCCGCTAAAACCGGGCCTGCCAAAGGGCCTCTTCCCACCTCATCAATTCCCGCAATATATCGGTATTTTTTTAAGATTTTTGCGTTAAACATATATAGACCTCACACTATGAAATTGCACTCAATAAGACAACAAAAACAGCGATCCGCTTGTTTTTCGCGGGAAAAATGTTCACCATACCGCCGGGTATGGCTCACATTTTTCCACGCTCCAAAACTGCGCGTCTCATCTGTTTTTGTTGCTTCTAAATGCAATTTCATAGTGTGAGGTCTATAGGATTTGCCGTTTGCTGTAATCTTACTTTATATTAGGCCTATTTTCAATCGGCATATAATAAGATTTGCGTACTATTGACAGGTTGTAATAAAATGATTTAATAAGTTATTGTTCTTAGGCACTGTCAGTAAAAGTGTCACCTGAAGAATACTGATTCTGTGCTAGAATTAGAGTAAAAGTGATACAATAGACATGGTAATCATTAATAACCATGTCATATGAGAAAACGCACACTAAAAAAAAC
>Ga0210057_1006742_pt1 | contig 14195 bp, 14 predicted proteins | sample CryGeyCG2114_010_2_FD_183968 | JGI IMG/M metagenome (GOLD analysis project Ga0210057, IMG submission 183968) | Groundwater microbial communities from aquifer - Crystal Geyser CG10_big_fil_rev_8/21/14_0.10 (SPAdes) (version 2) | ecosystem: Environmental > Aquatic > Deep subsurface > Groundwater ... | reverse complement strand
GAAAAAGGACACATAGATTTATCCTTAAGAAGAGTTAACGAAGCACAAAAAAGATTAAAATTAAACCAAATAAAACAAGAACAATTAGCAGAAAAAATAGTTGAAAACGTAGCAAAACAAAATAAAATAACAACTGAAAAATTATATTCTGAACTTTACGAAAAAATAAACAAAACACATACTTACCTGTATGACGCATTTGAAGAAGTAATGCGCGGAAAAACAACTTTAGAAAAATTAGGCATAGACAAAAAAATAAGCAAACAATTAACTGATTTAATACATCAAAGAATAAAAGCACCAGAAATAGTCGTCAGAGGAAACTTTACAATTAATTGTTATGAAGAAGACGGAGTGGAAAGAATAAAAGATTTATTAAGCAAAGTTACAGATGAAACTACGGAAATAATTTATTCAGGAGCAGGAATATACAAATTAATTGTTAAAGCAGAGGATTACAAAAAAGCAGAACAAGCATTACAAACAAAATCAGAAAATATAACAACAAAAGCAAAAAAATTAAACATAAACGCGCAATTTCAAAAATTAGAAGCATGAAGCACATAAAATATTGCGAACAATGCAAAAAGTACACTATGAACGATCTTTGTTGCGAAAAAAAAACAATAAACACAAAACCACCAAGGTATATTCAAAACAAAACAGTGCAAGAATACAGAAGGAAAGCAAAAAAATGTGGACAGTAGATTACGAAAAAAAACTACCAAAATTGAATAAACCCATTCTAATAGAAGGCTTACCAGGCATAGGACATGTAGGTAAAGTGGCAATAGATTACATAATAGAAGAATTAAAAGCAAAAAAACTAGCATCATTTTTTTCACACTCATTACCTAGCTCAGTATTCATAAACGAAAAAAATCTTATAGAAATGCCAACCATAGAAATGTACTACAAAAAAAAAACAGGCAACGATTTATTATTATTAGTTGGAGATATACAACCATTAAGCGAACAAAGCTGTTACTCATTTGTCGAAGCAGTACTCAACGTATTCCAAAAATTTAAAGGCTCAGAAGTAATAACTTTAGGAGGAATCGGTTTAAATGAAGTGCCAAAAGCATCAAAAATTTATTGCACGGGCAACGATGAAAAATTAATACAAAAATACCAAAAAAACACGACATTAAACACGAAACTCCACGGAATAATAGGTCCAATAGTCGGAGTATCAGGAGTATTATTAGGCATGGCAGCTAGAAGAAACATTCCAGCAATAACATTATTAGCAGAAACACTACAACACCCATTATACTTAGGAGTTAAAGAAGCAAGAGAATTAGTAAAATTCTTGAACCAAAAACTAAAACTAAACCTCAAACTAAACAATTTAGACAAAGAAATAAACAACATAGAAAAAGAAATATTAAAAAAAACAAAAGAATTAGCAAAAATACAAGAAGCAAAAAAAGAACAAGCAAAAAGTTACATAGGGTGAATTAATTGGAAATAAAAGAAGCATTAACATTCAACGATGTATTATTAGTACCTGGAAGAACAAACATAACATCAAGAAATGACACTTCAATTAAAACAAAATTATCACGCAACATAGACCTTAACATACCAATAGTAAGCGCTAACATGGACACAGTAACAGAAAGCGAAATGGCAAAAACAATCGCAAGACACGGAGGAATAGGAATAATACACAGATTCTTAACATTAGATCAACAAGTTCAACAAGTAGAAAAAGTAAAACGTGCAGAAGGAATAATAATAGAAAAACCACACACATTAACACCGAACAGAACAGTACAAGAAGCAATAAATTTAATGCAAACAAACGGAATATCAGGATTACTAATAACCGATCCATCAAATAAATTAGTAGGAATACTAACAAAACGAGACTTATTATTTGAAACAAATTCTGAACGAAAAGTAAGCGAATTAATGACTAAAAACTTAATCACAGCAAATCCAACAATACATATTGATGACGCAAAAAAAATATTAAAACAAAACAAAATAGAAAAATTACCATTAATTGATGAAGAAGGAAACTTAAAAGGACTAATAACAACAAGTGATATAATAAAAAGAACAAAATATCCTGACGCGTGCAAAGACAAAAAAGGAAGATTAAGAGTGGGCGCAGCAATAGGAGTAAAAGACGGGTATTTAGAAAGAGCAGAATCATTATTACAAGCAGGTTGCGACGTACTAGTAATAGACATAGCGCACGGGCATGCGGAAACAACAATTAACGTAATAAAAACATTAAGAGAAAATTTCGGAAAAGTAGAAATAATAGCCGGAAACGTAGCAACAAGCGAAGCAACAAAAGATTTGATTGACGCAGGAGCAGACGCAATAAAGGTCGGAGTTGGACCTGGCTGTTTTGCAGCAGGAACAAGAGTATTATTGTCCAATGGAACTTACAAAAACATAGAAAAAATAAACTCAGGAGACAAAGTTATCAATCAAGAAGGTAAACCGGTAGTGGTTAAAAGCGCATTCAGTACGGGAATAAGAAAAGTACAAAAAATAAGAAGCTCAACATTCTACGAAGACACGTACGTAACTCCAGATCACAAATATTTTGTTGGCGACTTAAACACAGTTTCAGTATCAACAATACACAACAAAGGATACGCATCATTATTAGAACAACAAAGTAAAACAGTTCCAAAAATATCTAAATACAAATGGAAACAAATTCAAGAATTAAAACAAGATGTATTATTAATGCCTAAAAATATAAATTTTGAGTTAAACCAAACTTTCAAAGTATACCGAACAGATGTATTGCTAACGCCAACTTATGAATTAGGATACATACTTGGAACATTTTTAGGCGACGGCTCAGCACACACGGCAAAAATAAAAAATAATTCAAACATAGGATCAGTAAGATGGTATTTCGGAAAAAATGAAGTAGGAATAGCAGAAAAATTAGCTGACTGCATAAAAAAAGCATTCAACAAAGAACTCAAATTTTATTATGAAAAAAAAATAATATTGTCGATCTTATATCACAAACCATTAGCTGAATTATTGAAAGGATTCGGAAAAAAAACAAACAAACACTTGCCTTCAGAATACTTAGTAAATAACAAAGAATACTTAAAAGGATTACTAGATGGAATGATTGACAGTGATGGAACCATTGAAGAAAACGGAAGAATAAGATTCACGAACACTTCAAAAAAATTAATCGAATTATTCGGAGTTTTATGCTATTTAGTGAATGGATTCTTTCCAGATATTGATAAAAGGGAAATAAGAATTGTAAAAAATAACCAAATGTTTATCCGCTATCGAATCTCTCATGAGCCGAAGGTGAATGCTGAGATTCGATTAACTAAAAATTATCAAGCTATAAAATTATTAGAATCAGAACAAACAGAAATAGAAACAAGAGTTTACGATTTAGAAATTGATTGTCCAACACACAGTTTCATAGCAAACAACGCAATAGTTCACAACTCAATCTGTATCACAAGATTAGTTGCAGGTGCAGGCGTGCCACAACTAACAGCAGTAATGAATTGCGCAAAAACAGCAAAAGATTACAACATCCCAATAATAGCAGACGGGGGAATAAAAACATCAGGAGACATAGCAAAAGCAATAGCGGCAGGAGCAAGCTCAGTAATGATAGGGAGCATATTTGCAGGAACAGACGAAAGCCCTGGAATGCCCATTACCCGAAACGGACAAAAATACAAATTAATTAGAGGAATGGCATCATTAGAAGCAGCAATGGAACGAAGCAAAAAAGAAGGAAAAAAAGAAAAAGAATTTGACCAAGTAGTTCCAGAAGGAGTAGAAGCAACAGTACCTTACAGAGGAAGTGTTAAAGAAATGCTAACACAACTAACCGGCGGATTAAGAAGTGGAATGAGTTATTGCGGGGCAAGAACAATTCCTGAAATGTGGGCCAAAGCAAAATTTGTAAAAATCACGTCAGCAGGATGGCAAGAAAGCAATCCACACGACGTAAAATTAAGATGAAATATTAATTATTAGCTCTATGTTCTAAACTAATGGCTTCATTCCAATTAAGATCAAATTTATTACCCGTCTTAGAAGTATTATAATTATGACTTGAATAAGAATGATAAGTATTACCTGCACTATCAACATATAAAACAAAATCACCAGTAATATTAGTTATTTTAGGAAGTTTTACAACTAAATTATTAATCTCAATTTGTTGTTGTAACAATTCATCTTTCCCCCACACACTAATACTCAAATGCTTACCAGTACTTTCATTATGCGCAATTAAACCAGCATTTAAAGGTAAAATTTCAAACAATAACCTACCAACATCATTTTTATTGCTATTTTCATAAATTCTTAAAACACCTTTTTTTAATTCAGGAGCTTCAATTAAATTAATCTTCTCAAACTTTAAAGGAGTTAACAAATGAATTTTCCATTCATCACTATCAGAACTTAACTCATAATAACCTTCATCAGTGCATTTAACTTTCCAAGAATTATCACCGGGATTAAGAGTTGCCGTTTTTTCAACAACAACACCATTTAACAAAATTTCACACTTAACATCTGAAGAATCTTCAACATCATAATCTAAATCAACACTAGCAGTATTAGTTACGAAACCATCAACAGGACTTTTCAAAGTAATCTCGGGAGGAATTCTATCCAACAAAACATACCAGAACAAACCCCAAACTGCAAGCACAACAATTAATCCAAGAACTCCATAAGTTACATATTGTTTAATTAACTTTTTTCTAATTTTGTCTTCTGGACGTTCAATTTTAAATTTTAATGCACTCACAACCATTCACCTGTTTAGTAAATAAAAATTATTTTCAAACTTTATAAAACTTTCTCTTCTTAAGAAAAAATAATTAACAATAAACCAGAAAACATAAGAATTGTACCGGGTAAACGATTTCTTATTTTCTCATTAAAAACAAAATAACCTAACAAAACACTAATTAAAATACTGGCTCGTTTAATGGCAATAACATAAGCTACTAAAGTTAATTTAACAGCAGTTGCTTGCGCTAAAAAACTAAAAGCAACAAAAAAACCTATTGAAAATAAAATTTTCCAATTAGTTTTGATGCACTCAGCGCAATTTTTAGATTGGTATAACATGAATGGCAATAAAAAAATAAACGCAAAAGTATTCATGGAAAAAACCCAAAAAATTGGCGAAGAATTTTGAATACCTATCTTATCTATATTTGCATTAACACTCCAAATGAACGCAACCAATAACATAAACTTAGGGCCTTTTTCTTTTAACAAATATTTAAATGGTGCAAAAAAACTCGCATTATTTGTTTGCACATTCACCCAATAAGCACCAAAAACAATTAACAAAACACCAAATAACCCTTGATACGTTGGAAATTCTCCTAAAATCAAAGGAGATGTAAATAACAAAAACAATGAAGAAAACGTAAGCATAGGAACACTAACAGATAAATCAGAATACTTTAACGCCTTCATATACAAAACAGTAGTTAATGCAACATTAAAACCACTAACTAAAAAAGCAATCAAAAAATTATCTCCAATAACTGGAATGCCTTCATAAAAAACAAAAGGCAAAATAATTATAAGAGCAAAATATCTTAAACTCCAAGAAACTACGTATTCATTCATATTACGTAAGCTTTTTTTACTAACAACATCTTTCAAAGATTCAAAAAATGCAGTAACAAAAGATAACAATATGCTTATCATACAATATTTTCTTGTAATTCATTTAACACTTTTATGAATACACTCTGTCTTTCAACATTTGCTCAAACACATTTCCATTAAGCGAAGGATTAACAACGCATAATTCCCCAAAAGTATTAACTCGATCACTTATTTCTTCTGCAGCGTTATCTCCGTAAAATGCTTTAGCAATATTATACAAACAACCCATCGCGTAAGGACTCATCTTTCGGTCTTCACTATTCGCCCAAGTAACAAACTCAGCCATAGCTTTAGGCTCAAACTCAACAGGAATTAACTTTTTAGCATGTTGATTTGTTTCTTCAAAATTATTAATAATATCTTGTGCATTCGCATCAATACTAACTAAAAAATCTAAGTCAGTCCCTCTCAAACCTTGACTGTGTCTGCCTACAAAAACCAATCCTAAATAGTTCATCTCTGAAATTTTATCTGTAAACACACCTATTTCTTTTGATAGAGTTTGTTTTACTGCGTTATGAATTTTTAGTTCTAATGCGTATTCTTGAAGATTTACTCGATAGTTTTCTGCAATTTGAGGGAACCCACCAAAACCGCTCAATTGATTAAATTGATTTTTTTTGGTTCCGTACAATAATTTACCATCTTTGCTTAACAAATGTGTGTGAGTGCTGCATGATAAAATATTTTGTTTGTTTGCTTCAGGCACCCATCTTTTGTTTTCTGGCGTTCTGTTGAACACTTGCTGGTATTTGAAGCCTGCTACGTGAAGGTTTAACTCGATACTAGCATCTCTTCTTGACTCGTTCAATGATTCATGCTCAAGTTTGTCGCGTCCAATATTATTCCAGTACTGAAATTGATAAGGAATCAAATTATCTCTCGCTTTGGGATTTTTATCCAAAAATTTATTCCATTCTTTCTCAACTAAAACCTCTTCTTCAAAAGAAAGGTCCATAATTCCTTTGTAAAAAAAGAAAGTCCTTATTTGACTCTGCTCAACATCTTTGTTCACAACTAATTTTTGTGAATCCCAAATTTCAATATCTTTTTCTATGGTTGGCACTACGTTTGATTTTGTCATTTTTATTCCCCCGAAGAATTTGATCTTCAAAAATTAAGAAAACAAACAAGTACAAAATATCACTTATACTTTTTTTTCAAAAAAACAACCAAACACGAAATTTTAATTAATTTCAATAAGAAAAAAATTATTCAGCAATAATATAATCACTTTCAAAAATACCTGTAGGCACACTCACTTCTTTTTTTAACATCAATAAAGTCTCAAAACTTTCTAAATTATGAGAAAACTCAGTGTTAATTTCATCAATAGCACGTTCTAAAAAATCAACACTTTTAGGCATGATTGTTATTTCAACACTAGCACCACCAAAAGTTTCAAAACTTCTACCAAAAACTTTGTTATTTTCAATAAAACTACGCATTTTATGATTTAATAGAGTATAATGCTTCAATTTAACTGCATAAATACAATGAATGTGTCTTAATTCAGAAATATTAATTTTAACAGTGTAACCTTCAATAATAGATCCTTCAAGCTTTTTTAATTTTTTATTAACTGCTTGAGGTGAAATATTCAACGCACGCGACAAATTAAGTAATGAAATAGTTGGATTTTTATACAATAAATATAATAATTTTTTATCGATTTTTTTTAAAACACCAAATTCTTTTTTCTTTTCAACTTTTTTAAACAGTTTCGGCACACCAACAACTCTGTTTTTCATTAAAACAGGATCAATAATTCGCATGTAAAAATATTTTTTAACACCATGACCAAAAGATTCAACTAAACTATCAAGAACTTTTAAAAAATGCTTATCTCCTTTAGCTAACAGTTTAATTCGGTAATTGTAACGTCCGAAACAAGAACCTACCCAATTTGTGAACGGATATTCCATTAATTTATCAAAAACATCTTTTTGTGAAAATTCTTTAACTCTTATTTCCAAATAAACAATATACTCATTAATTCCTAAAATGTCCCAATTAATATACATCATGAATTGACCTAAAATTTTAGTCTCTTGCAAATTTTTAATTCGGTATTTAACAAAATTAGGACTTTTTCGGATCTTTCTAGCAATAACATTAATTGGAGTTCTAGCATTATCACTTAAATAATGAATGATTTTTTCATCATATTTATCTAAATTTATTTGCATTATATTAATTAATTGTTTGTTATTTATAATTTTTTTGCAAAAAAACACGTATTTTTTTTATTTTATTCATAATGCTTATAAAAAGAAGTTTTTACTATCATGTCGAAACATTTAAATATATTCTCAAATTTTCCAATTTTATGATAATACCAGTAAGATGTTTCAGTTGCGGAAAACCAATAGCACACTTATGGGAAAAATTTAAAGAAAGAACTGAAAAAGGGGAAGACGCAAAAAAAGTAATGGACGAGTTAGGTTTAGAAAGATATTGTTGCAGAGGAATGTTCTTAGGACAAGTAGACTTAATAGATACAGTCGCACAATTCAAAAAAGCTTAAATTCAAAAAATTTTCGGGGTGAAAAACTTTTGAACAAACATTTTTTCATAGATTTAGATGATACACTCGTAGAATGTTCATATTTGTACTCTTTAGCAACGTTTAAGCTAGGGGTTTATCTTTATGAATTGTTAGGAAACAAAATTCCTTATGTTGAACATTTAAACTTAGTAAAAACAAGAAAAAAAATAGATTTGAAACTTTTTGAACAAATGGGAATCAACCGAAAAAGATTTCCAACTTCACTTGTTTTAACTTACCGAAAAATTTGCGAAAATGCTAAAATTAAAGTTTCTAAAAAAATTGAAAAAGATATTTGGCAAATAGGTGAAATACCATTTGACATGAACTATTACAAAAAAAAAGGACTAATCAAAGGAGTCATACCAACTCTCGAATTTTTATTAAACCAACAAGATTCACTTCATATAGTGACTTTCGGTGATGTTGAAGTTCAACAAGATAAAATAAAAGTTTTAGAACTAAAAAAATATTTTGGAGACAATATAACCGTAGAATCAAAAAAAGATAAAGCATTATATAATCATTTAACACAAAAATTAAACAAAAAAAACTGTTTTATGATAGGGAACTCTTTAAGAGGAGATATAACTCCTTCACTGGAAGCAGGATTGAATGCAATATACATCCCATCAATAGGAAGTGTTTGGAGTTATGAAGATGGATCAGAAAAACCCAATTTAGATTTTTTTGAATTTAAAAAATTCAGTGACATAAAGAGAAATTATGATTTATTAATTTAATTATAATTCTATACCAATAAATTTATAAAAAATGAATAATATCACCCTATTATGAGCGAAGCAAACTCACTAGAAAAGTTCGTAGCTTCGCACATTTGGAGAAAATCAAAATGAGCGAAGCATTAGCCAACAGAGAATTAGCAGAAAAAGTATATTATCAATTAAGTCTCATTTATCAAATAGTCAACAGATACGATCATAATAATTTAACTGAAAATGAAATGATCTCTGTAACAAGCATCTCTAAAAATTCAACCAAAGACATAATAAATCTTCTAAACCAATACAAAAAACCACAATTAATCAAATCAGCACAAACTAAAGAAAAAGAAGAAACAGTAAAATATGTTTCAAGAGAAAAAACATTTGTTGGAACAAAAAGAACGCCTTTAAGCACTGCAGAATATTTAGTGGCTGCAGATAAAGCATTCATTCAAGCACTAACAAAAAGTGTAGTAGAAAATTTAATAGTGTTCAATGCTGAATTAGCTGAAAACATTTACAGAACTCAAGGGGGAATACTAAAAGCATTATCTGAATTAGTAATAATTCCATTTATAAAAACTTTGATGCGCTTTAAACAGCCCGCAACAGCGACTAAAACAGCAGCACTAACTTATTAATACTAAGATTAAAACTTTATAAATTCTATTAGTATCCCTTGTATGTGACAAATAATTGCTTAATTCAAAAATGTGAACGCTACGTTGAAAACTGGCCTCAAAGTTATGCTAATTCAATATTAAGAGTAGAAGAAAAAGATTGTTTAAAATTCTTTTTAGACGGCAATCTACTGACAATTGTTAACTTCACTCAAGATGAAACATACCAATATAAAGAAAGACCAATAGTTAGAAAAGATTTAGCACACTTATGCGAAGTTTTAAAAGAAAAAATAAATATTGTTGAAAATAATGAATCAGACATTTTATTCACAATAACTGCGAGATGCCAATTACACCATTACTTTTTAAAAACGCCCTTTTTTGAAGAACAAAAAATGACTCAATTAAGTTTTATTCTTGCAGACAAATTTCCAGAATTATTAGATTTAAACAAATTAAATTATGAATCAATAAAAAGATTAACTGATAAAATGTGCAATTACTTAAAACAATTAAAACCAGTTGGAAAAGGAATAAGAATAACACATTTACAATCATTTCAATATTTTTCAAGAATGGGAAACCCACTTTTTTCAAGATTAAAAAATGATGAATACAGAACAGATAATTCTGAAAGTTACGATTTCTTATTAGACTTAGCACTTTATTCACAGTTGGCATAAACTTTTTAAACGCCACCATTATTTTAACTATCATGATAGATTTTACAAATATAACTCAAAAATGGCAAAAAAAATGGGAAGAAGCACAATTAGGCAAAGCAGAAATAAATGATAAACCAAAATACTTCATAATATTCGCGTATCCAGGAATAAGCGGTTACCAACACGTGGGCCACATGAGAGGATATTCTTACACAGACGCATTCGCAAGATACAAACGAATGAAAGGACACAACGTATTATTTCCCGTAGGAACACACGCATCAGGAAATCAAGCAATAGCATTCGCAAAAAAAATAGAACAAAAAGATAAAAACTGGATAAATCATTTAATAGAAAACGGTTGCCCAAAAGAAAAAATAAACGAGTTAACAACAACAGAAAACATAGTAGAATTCTTTAACAAAGTATACGTAAAAACTTGGAAACAAATGGGTTTCTTAGCGGACTGGGACAGATTCACATCAACAATACACCCAGACTACCAAAAATTTATACAATGGCAATTCTTAAAATTAGAACAAAAAAATTTACTAATTCAAAAACCATATTATGCAACATTCTGTCCAACCTGCGGACCAGTAGCCGTAGATCCATCAGAAACAGACATAAGCAAAGGAGGAAACGCAGAACGAAACGAGTACACACTACTAAAATTCAAACTAAACAATGAATACTTAGTTGCAGCAACACTAAGACCAGAAACAATATACGGACAAACAAATTTATGGATAAACCCCGAAGGACTATACGTAAAAGTAAAAATAGACAATGAAACCTGGATAATGAGCGGAATAGCTGCTGAAAAAATAAAATACCAAAAAGAAAACACGAAAATTTTAGAAGACATAAGCGCAAAATCATTAATAGGAAAAAACGTAATAGCGCCAGGAATAAACAAAGAAATAATAATTTTACCATCAACATTCACCAATCCAAACATAGGATCAGGAATAGTAACATGCGTTCCAAGCGACGCACCATACGATTACATAGCACTAAAAGAATTACAAGATAACAAAAAAGAATGCGAAAAACACGATTTAAACTATGAACAAATAAAAAAAATACAATTAATTCCAATCATAAAATCAAAAGGATACGGAGAATATCCAGCAAAAGAAATTTGTGAAAAACTAAAAATAACAAATCAACAAGACCCAAAATTAGAAGAAGCAACAAAAGAAATCTACAAAACAGGATTTCACTCGGGAATGATGAGAGAAAACGCAGGAGAAGTTGCAGGAAAAAAAGTAACAGAAGCAAAAGAAATAATCAAAGAACAATTAATCAGCGAAAAAAAAGCCGATTTATTCTTTGATTTAAGCGAAGAAGTAATTTGCAGATGTGGAAACGAAGTAATAATTAAAAAAATAGATGATCAATGGTTTATTAAATACTCAGACAACGAATTAACTGAAAAAAGCAAGCACTGGTCTAAACACATGCAAATATTTCCTGAAGAATACAAACACAATTTACCTGGAATACTGGATTGGTTCCAAGACAGAGCGTGCGCGCGATTAGGAAATTGGATAGGAACAAAACTACCCTTTGACAATCAATGGATTGTAGAACCAATCAGTGATTCAACACTTTACCCGACATATTACATAATATCAAAATATGTAAACAATAACAGTTTAACAGTAGACGACTTAACAGAACAATTTTTCGATTACGTTTATTTAGGTAAAGGAAAACCAAAAAAAGAATTATGGACGCAAATCAAACAAGAATTTGACTACTGGCATCCGCTAGATATTAATTTAGGGGGAAAAGAACACAAAACAGTACACTTCCCCGTATTCATAATGAACCACGTAGGAATATTAGAAGAAAAAAAATGGCCAAAAGGAATATTCATAAATTGGTGGGTGACGGGCAAAGGAAGTAAAATTTCAAAAAGCAAAGGCGGAGCAGAACCAATAAATAAATTAATGCAAACATTCTCAGTAGATGCATTAAGATTATATTACTCACACGTAGGAAGCCCGCACGCAGATATAATGTGGGATGAAGAAGCAGCACAAAAATACAAAAACGGATTAGAAAGAATACATACTATAATTATAGAATCAAAAAATTTATCAAACACAAAAACACCAATCGATAACTGGCTTACAAACACAATTAACAAAAAAATAATTCAAGCAAGCGAAGCATTAGAAAATTACGATTTAAGAAATTTCGCAAACACAATATATTTTTCAATAATCGAAGATTTCAAATGGTACATTAGAAGATTGGGAAACAACAAAGAAATATTCAATAATTGTTTAAAAAATTGGTGCAAAACACTAACACCCATCACACCGCATTTAGCAGAAGAATTATGGGAATTATTAGACAACAAAACATTAGTAAGCACAGAAAAATGGCCAAGACTACAAGAAAGCGAAGAAGATTTAAAAAGCATAGCAAGCGAAGAATTAATCAACAACACACTAGAAGGAATGAATTCAGTATTAAAACTAGCCAAAATAAACACACCAAAAAAAGCAACATTATATGTTGCAGAAGAATGGAAATACATCTTATTTGAAACATTAAGAAACGAATTAAATAGAACACGAAACGCGGGAGAAATAATAAAAACAATTATGAAAGAAGAAATAATCAGAAAACAACCTGAAGCAAATAAATTAACACAATCATTAATTAAAAATCCAAAAAAAATACCATTAATAGTATTAAACAAAAAAATAGAACACGAAACATTACTAAACGCTAAAAGTTTCTTCGAAAAAGAATTCAATTTTGCCTTTGAAATTTCAACAAAACCAAACGAAAAAGCAAACCCCGGAAAACCAGCAATAGTATTAGAATAATTCCATTAATTATATAAATGATTGATTATGAACTAAACTAATGCAATTAGAAAACTGGCTTAAAAGCACAGAATTTGATCAAGACAAAAAAAAATATGAAACAACAGTAGATGCAGAAGTAAAAAATTTGGTAAGCCAAATTTTTAAAAATGAGACTTATTTCATTCACTGGTATACTCAAGAAAAACCAAAAGAACTCAACGGAAAAACACCTTACGAACACACATTAAAGCAAGGATTAAAATATGTGAAAAAAACATTGAACGGTTTAATGAATCCACCAGCCACATAAAAAATGAACAAATACATAACACTGAATAACGAAAGATTAAACCTCAATTTTACAAGTCAACAAAAAGAGTTAATCAAAACAGTGTACGAATTATTTACTGAAGGATCTTATTCTGAAATGGTAAATTTTGTTTACTCACAAGAAATATTGAAAAAATTAGGCGCAAAATACCAACAAGGAGGTTACTGGATTGATGCACAAACAAGAACAAACCCCTTGTATAAATTAGTGGAAGATATAGAAATAAGACTTGCAATACAAGTAGGACGATTAAGCAAAAGTCCTAATACGAATACGGATTTTTCAGAAAACAAAAAAGTTCTGGAGGACTACTTAAGATAAAAAAAATGACTTATTTAAACGATTTAACGGATGAAGAAAAATGGTTTGCTCTTAGCGGAGACAAAACAAGTCCCGTTTTTGCACGTAAAGTAACAGAAGCAAAAGTATTTATCAACGAATTCTGCGGACAATATGAAGTAGAACTTGTAAACATAGATGTAACAATGGAAGAAGGATATTACGAACCATGCTACGCTTTCACAGACGACTTAGGATTTTACACATTACAAGGAATACTGAATTCGTTAGAATAAACAAAAGTATTTTATAACGCTCATTCTTTAAACAATTAAATGTTGAAACCAACACAATTATTGTTCGGAACTGCAGGAATACCAAATTCTACACCAAATAGAAATACGATTAACGGAATAAAACACGTAAACAAATTAGGACTTGACAGTATGGAATTGCAATTTAACAGAAGTATAAATGTGAATGAAACATTAGCTCCGGAAGTAAAACAAACAGCAAAACAAAACAATGTAAT
>Ga0210057_1006741_pt1 | contig 14195 bp, 14 predicted proteins | sample CryGeyCG2114_010_2_FD_183968 | JGI IMG/M metagenome (GOLD analysis project Ga0210057, IMG submission 183968) | Groundwater microbial communities from aquifer - Crystal Geyser CG10_big_fil_rev_8/21/14_0.10 (SPAdes) (version 2) | ecosystem: Environmental > Aquatic > Deep subsurface > Groundwater ... | reverse complement strand
CAACATGGGAGAAATTTTGCTTGTATTTTATTCAATTATATTCAATTTGCCTCTTCCTATACTTCCATTACAAATTCTTTGGATTAATCTAGTAACAGATTCTTTTCCTGCATTAGCTTTAGTAAATGAAAAAGGAGAGGATGTTATGAAAAGCAAACCGAGAAAAGAGACTTCAATTTTAAATGGGATATTTTTATTTGTTTTAATTGCAGGACTAGTATCTCTAATTGCCTGCTTAATAATCTTCTATTCTTTTTATTCTAACTTGGAAAAAGCAAGAACAATGGTTACTTTTTCATTAGTGGGCTTTGAGGCTTTTTTTGTATTTTCTTGTAGAAGTCAAAAGTCATTAAAAGAGATAGGCTTATTTTCCAATAAGTATATTTGGTATGCTATTTTATTTATTGTAATCTTACAAGCAATTCTAATTTTCACTCCTCTTAGTTCTATATTCGGGGTTGTCAGCTTGTCATTTAAAGAGTGGGTTTTTGTTTTATTGGCTTCTTTGCCTGGATTAGTTGTGTTTGAAATTGGGAAGATGATTAGGAGAAGAAGATAAAATAGGAAATATTTTTGTACACTGATAAACAATTCAGCCCTCTAACTCCCTTTAGAAGGGAGGATAAGCATGTGCAAATCAAAGATTTGCTTGTTTGCCGAGACACATTCTCGGACTCTTTTCTAGTTAAATTTAAATTCATCAAATTCTTTTAAACAAGATGAGGATCCTAAATAGAAAAATAGACTCTTGTGATTATTGTTATATTCATGAAAGAGACAAATCAAGGAAAAAGGTTTCCCAATGCAGATACTGCAAAAAATACTTTTGTGAAAAACATCTCAATCCAAAAGTTCCTTCTTTACCTACATTTAAAAGCACCGGACCAGAAGCAGAATTGTTAATAAAAGAATATCATAGAGAAGATGCTCACCCCTGTCTCCCTTACTTGCCTTATTGGGAAAGGAAAGTGCAGAAAGAAAAAGATGCTTGGGGGAAAACCTCAGATAAACTAACTGGTAAAGCAAGAAAATATGAAGAAAGAGGAATAGGGTATGTCTATATTCCTAAAAAGGAAGATAAATATATAGAAATAAAAGACATAGAAAAAGAAATAAAGAAGCCATTTAAAGAAATAAAAGAAAACAAAATTAAAAAATTTGTTGCTAATTTAAAAGATAAATTTGTTTATTGGTTAAAGAAAAGAGAACATTATGGTTATGATTATTCCAGAAGATTTAATTATATTTTCAAATTAGTTTTGGGATTAATAATCTCTTTAGTTGCATTAATTATAATTTATTCTAATATTCAGAAACTAAATGACATAAACTTATGGATTATTAAATTAGGAAGTGTTTTATTATTAATTTCTCTATTCTTTTCAATTAAATATGTCTGGAAAGTTATAAAAGAGATAATGAACTGGATAGAAAGACAAAGAAATTGGTTAAAATATCTAATAATAATTATCTTTATAATTTTATTATGGCAAGTTTTTGTTAATAGAACAACCGTACTAAATCCTATTTTTAATTATTACAATAAAACTAATTTTTCTATATTCTTTCCCTTGGATATTAAAAATTTTACTTGGAAAGATGAAGCCTCTTTTACTTATGGAAATAATAAGCAAATAACAATTCCGACTTCAATTAAAGCTACAATAGATAAGTCAAAAGTAGAATCTAGAATTTATGAATTAGTTAATTCTGAAAGAAATAGAAATGGTGTTTCTTCATTAATCCTTAATAATTATTTATCAGAGTTGGCAAAAGAACATAGTCAACGCATGATAGACGAAGATTTTTTTGAGCATAGTAATTATAATCTTGGTGAAAATATTGGGGAAGTGCCTATTTATGCAGATGTTATTTGGTGTGGTTATACCTATACTGAAGATAGCATAGCAGAGTGTTTTGTTTCTGGGTGGATTAGTAGTTCAGGACATCATATGAATATGATTGATTGGAGTTATTTCTCTACAGGTATCGGCGTTGCCTGTGATAATTCAAAATGTAGAGCTACAGAGGTATTTAGTTAAAAATGACTTATCATAGAAGAAAAGGTATAGCAATTGTAGAAACTAAAAAAGGAATTTTAGTTGTAGCTGGGAGAGGCAAGACATTTATACTTCCTGGTGGAGGTGCTAAAAGTTGGGAAAGCAGAGAAAAAGCTGCAATTAGAGAATTATACGAAGAAACAGGATTAAAAGCCAAGAAAGTAAAATATCTGTTTAGTGATGTTGGAATTAAATGGCACGATCATAAAGGAAGATTAATTAGAAATTATTCTAAGGTATTTTTAATTGAAGCAGAGGGCAAGCCTCGTCCAAGACACGAGATAAAATATATTTCTTTTTGGAAACCTAATAGCAGAATAAGATTGGGCGTAGGTAGTAAAAAAATAATTGAAAAATATTTGAAATGGAAGATTTAATACCAACACAAAAAGAAAAGAATATATTTTGGGCATCAGCAAGTTTATCTGTAGTTGTTGGACTTATAAGTGGGTTTTTTTCTGGAGCTTTTTTTAGAATAATCGAGTTGTTAAATTATGATATTTTGATAATTTTATTTTTCTTTTTAGATGCAGGACTGTTTTTGTTAATTTTTGTAATTTATGCCGTTAAAAAAATTGTACCAGTTAAATAAGAACTCAACTATAAACAATTAGCAAGTAGGATATCCGTATGGGAACCAAGAAAATTTTCACAAAAGTTCAAATTTTCTGGTCCAGAAAAACCATAAAAGTTTTTCTTGGAAATAAAATGAGGCTTTTAGTAGTTGCAGGCTGAAATTCTCGTTGCCTTGAATCTTACACCCCAACTCTATCAACGTTATGTTCTATAACGGCCTCAGTTGTCTCGTTTTGCGGATGGCTTCGAGCTTAGATGCATTCAGCTCTTATCCATACAACGCGTAGCTGCCCAGCATTCCCATGAAAACTGGTATACCAGAGGCGTCCAAGCAAGGTTCCTCTCGTACTACTTACTTGTTCCACTCAGACAACAACACACCTAGTAGATATTATACATACTGTCTCGCGACGTATTTAACCCAGCTAACGATTCCTTTTAATGCGTGAACTCCGACACCCTTGGCTGCTTATGCACAGCCAGGATAGGAAGAGCCGACAGCGATGTACCAAACCGCGCCGTCAATATGAACTATCGGGCGCGACAAGCCTGTTGTCCTTGGGGTACCTTTTTTGTCATCTACATGTTCCATTAAAAAACATTGTAGGTTCGCTGAGCCCACCTTTCAGTTCTGCTTTTCTTGCTTTTCGAAAAACAGTCAGACAAGCATTTGCCTCTGCACTCTACTCCGGGTTTCCAAGCCGGATGAGCTTGTCATTGGGCCCTACAGATATCTTTTCTGCAGGGTGCCGCCCCAGCCAAACTGCCCGCCAATTGCTGTTCTCTTACGAGTTAGCAACTTCACAAAAGATAGGTAGTATTACACTGTTGAGCCGCCTCGCCAAAGCTACGCGTATTCTCCTACCTATTCTATGTAAGTTCTATAAAATTGCAACAACAGGTTGCAGTAAAGGTCCACAAGGTCTTCACTTCCCACTAGGCGAATCCGGCATTTTCACCGAACAGCGAGTTCAGAAGGACCTGGTTAGGGACAGTGACTACCTCGTTAATCCATTCATGCACGTCGCCATTCAGACGACAAGGCATTACGCTCAATTATGTTGCATTCTTTTTAAGAATGAGTTATTATTTCTAATAACCTCTTTATGTCGCCATAAAGTTCGGACTTTATCTTCTTCAAATTAAATTGAAGTCTAGCGTAAAGTCTCTGAGGATTCTAGATGCTTTTTGGCTTTTCTATTCATTTTTAAAGAAAGTTTTTCTATTTTATCCAAACCTTCTTTAGTTAAATGTTCTTTGTTATTCATTAAATCAATAATTTCTGCAAAAAAATTAAAATCTTTTTGCTTTTCTGTTTTCAAAGGATTTTGTTTAAAAAATTCAACAATTTTATTTAAATTTTCCAAACCTCTTGCTCTGAATTCTTTCCTTGTTCCCCATTTATCAGTTCTATTAATTTTTACATTGCCAAAACCAAAATATTCTTTGATCTTGTGCAATACTGCTTCATCTTTTTCATGTTGCACAATTCTAAATTCAGGCAAAACCTGAAATCCCAAAGTCATTTCTGGTAATTTATTTATTGATACATGAAAACATCCTTCTCCGTCTGTAAAACCTACAATCCATTTTGCATCTAGTCTTTCCTGCTGATTGTCTGCAGTCATTATATTTTCACGCAAACCAACTTTAAAAAATTAAGTTGTCGTCGTAAAATGACATTCTCAGACTTTCCAGCAAATAGCTAGATTTTACTAAGGCAATCGTAACTTACCTTAAGCTTTCTGACTTCTATTACTAGAAGAGTCGGACTTTATCATACTGCAATTTTTTCTGCAGTCTCGACGTAAAGTCTCTGAGGGTTACCTAATATTTCTTCTTTTGTATATTTTCTTTTTCCTTTACTTCCTTCAATCTTTTCAAAGACTAAATCTAGAAGTTTTTCAAATCCTTTTTTTGTGTCTTGCTCATTATTATTGAGTCCGTTAATTATTTTAACAAATTTTTGAAATTGTTTTTGCTTCACAATCAAAGGATACTTTTGGAAAAATGGAATAACTTTTTCAGAAAGATTTTTTCTGCTCTTTTCAACCAAAACTAATTGATTTGGTTGTCCAGATTTTATTGAAATCTTTCCACATCCCAGAGCTTTTTGCAAAAGCTCTAAAATATATCCATTATCTTTATACTGGCTTATCTTAAATTCTGGAGTTATAGTAAATCCAAATTTTGTCCAAGGTGTTTTCCTTGTTTGAATTGGAAATGCTCCTTCTCCGTCGACAAAACCAGAAAGATGATAATATACATCTTCATTTATTAGGTCCTTCCCTGCTGATTGTCCATGCGTTGCATTCATTTTCACTTTTTCAAGTAAAATGCAACTTAAATAATTATGTTGAAATTATTTAGGAGTTCCAGCATATAGTCAAGTTTATTGAGGCCCTTTATAGCCAAGCCTCATAGTTAGGCCCGCCGTTTGATGGGCTTTAGCTGCCTTTGAAAGCAGTTTTGGACACCACCACTGGGCAGGACTCACCAAGTATACAAAGCTTTTCAGCTTAGCACTCAGCTACGTTTTTGGTAAACAGTCGGGCAGTCCTTGTTACTGAGATCTACAACTGCCAATATATTTCAAAAGACAATTATAGACACCCCTTATACCGAAGCTAAGGGGCTAATTTGCCGAGTTCCCTTAACCAGTTTAACCTTACACGTCTTAGCCTTCTCAGCTAGAGCACCTGTGTTGGATCTTGGTACAGCTTTCTTAAATCTAGACATAAACTTTTCACAGACTCTAAGAATCAGCAAAATTACTCCAGATAGATTCATTTACATCTTAGCATTATGCTCAATAAGTTTCTCTATCCAGTATCCTTTCAGATATCTGCTTATCTCAAAGTTTTTTATGCCATCAACGACTTAAAAAAGTACAGGATTATTAACCTGTTGTCCTTTCATCTTGCTCAGTTAAGACAAGATTTAGGCGCTGACTAACCCTCGGCTAATTGTTATTGCCGAGGAAACCGTGCTCTTTCGACGTTTTTCCTCTCAGAAAAATATGATCTTACTTCCACCAGGATCTTCATTCCTTCCTGCTCCACATTTTCTTTAGAAAATGCTTCTCAGCAGAAAAGACGCCTGCCTACCAGACTTTCCAACTGGAAAGCTCTACGGTATCGGTATCATGCTTAGCCCCGTCAATTTTTTCCGCCAAGAACCTCGATAGGTGAGCTGTTACGCTTTCTTTAAAGGGTGGCTGCTTCTAAGCCTACCTCCCTACTGTCTCAGGTTCCCGACAAGATTTGATACACTTAGCATGAATTTTGGGACCTTAACCATAGTCTCCGTTTTTCCGGTCTCGGAACAGCACCTTACGCACTGGCCCCGATTCTTCCATTAAGCAACAAACAAGTTCTGAGTTGGAAAGAACCCCGTAGGCATTAGCCTCTGCAAGTTCTATCCGTACTTTACCTCGTTTGCAAGCAAGGAAAGACTATACGAAGGTATATTTCGGCAGGAACCAGCCATCGCCAAGTTAGAGTGGCCTTTCACCCCGAATCCCGAGTCATCCAAGTGCATGCACACAACGTTGGTTCAGACCTCCATTTCCCTTTCGAGAAACTTCATCTTGCTCAGGATTAGATCACTTGGCTTCGGGTCTAATGCTAGTGACTCTTGCCCTTTCAGACTCGCTTTCGCTTCGACTTCAAAATTTAATCTCGCCACTAACAATAACTCCCTGGCCCGTTCTTCAAAACGTATGTTAGAACTCCTATTGCTAGAAGCCCTAACCAGTCATGTAGCTGTCAGATTTCAAATCTTTTCACCTCCTGCTAAGGATACTTTTCAGCTTTCCCTCGCGGTACTATTGCGCTATCGGACTCTAGATTATATTTAGGGTTGGCAGTTAATTCTGCCATATTCATACCTCTAATCTAAGAGGCACTACTCATTAAGCATCTCCATATCAATTTAGCTTACGAGACTATCACTCTCTAAGGTATCTCTTTCCATAGAACTTCAGCTCATTGACTTAGGATTCAGCTAACCACATCTCCTACGCCTTTTCAAGCAAGGATTCGGTTTGCCCTTTTCCCTTTTCGCTCACTGCTAATAAGGGAATCATTGTTTATTTTCTCTTCCTGTCGGTACTAAGATGTTTCAATTTCCGACGTGTATTTCTCTCCCGAGATCTATTGCTAGGTGTTGTCATATTAGGAAATTCTGGGTTCAAATTTTGCGTGCAAATCACCCAGACTTTTCGCAGCTTGCCACGTCCTTCATCACATCTAGAACCAAGCTATCCATCTAACAGCTTAAAAGATCATTTTCCCATTGATTAGTTAAACTAATCATATCAGAAATTCTTTTGAATTTCTGTTCATGTCCAAAAATCCATAAAAGATTTTTGGAATGCCGGATATCCTACTTGCTTCATTGATTATAATTTTGCATCTCTGCTCGATAAATAAGCTTAACTTGCTTACTCACCGACGATGTTTTAATTCCTCTCGGAATTTCAATTTCTTGAATATGAATTTTTTTGATAATAATGAACTGATTTTTCCTTCGTTGTTTTAATTAATTTGTTTTTTGCTTTTTTATTTATTATTCTTCTCTGTCCATATAGAATTATGGACCTGTCGGGAATCGCACCCAAGACTCCTCCTTGCAAAGGAGGCAGTTTACTACTAGCCTACAGGCCCTAATATTTTTTAGGGCTTGTAGTTTTTAAACCTAATTATAAAATATGTAAGGCTCACTCGTCTTTTTATTCCTCAGAAATTCTCATTGATATTCGAATTTCTGATGGCATTCAAAAATCCATAAAAGATTTTTGATGTTTTAGGAGGTGATCCCACCGCAGGTTCCCCTACGGTGACCTTGTGACGACTTAACCTACCTTGTCTTACAAAGGCTCGTCTTGAAAAAGCCTCACCAATGCAAAACTCGGTTGGTTTGACGGGCATTGCGTTTTTCACTCAGATTTATTCTGAGTTACTTCGCGTTCCCACTGATCGTACGGATTTCCCGTAATCAGCGAGCCCCAATGCATTTGTTCTTTAAGACTTTTAATTTTCTCAAAGTCTAATTGCTCATTATTTGATAAATCAACAATTTCTTTAAACAATTGAAAGTCTCGTTTTCTGCTCGGAAGTTTTGGGAGATTTTTTTCAAAAAAAGGAATTATTTTTTCAATAATCTCTTTCTTGTTCTGAACTTCAAACCTGTAACATAAACTATGTCTAGGTCTTTTGTCTCTTTGGATATAAACTTTTCCGCATCCAAAGAACTTTTGAAGCTCATGTAAAATCTCCTTATCTTGATATCGAAGTTTTAAGCTGAATTTTAATTCAACTCTTGCTCTCCTATTGTTTTCATTAACTCTAACATTAAAGCTTCCTTCTCCATCAACTAATCCAAGCACATATTCTACATTTAACATCGGGTTTATCTCCTTCCTTTTTAAGTACTATGAGATAAGCTGACTTCCTATTTAATTTTTTCTAAATAGGATCTCCCAAGGTTATCTAGAGAACTTTTTCATTCATCCTCATTGGGCTTTTAACTGATTTCTTCCTGCCACCGACCCGTAACAGGAATCATCTACCCTCCATCTCTTGCGAGATATGGGCTGAATTTTGTCTCAGGCACTTCAGCTTTTTCTTACGATACAGCCTGCCATTTTGACTACACGACAGGATTTTCACCTGTTAGCTCTCTAAACTTCTTGGCGCATTTATTTCGGTGTGTGCAAGGAGCAGGGACTTATTCACCGTTCCCTGATAAGGAACGATTACTACGGATTCCGGCGTCATGAGGATGAGTTACAATCCTCAATCTGAACTGAGCTACACTTTTGGGATTAGCTTCTCTTTTCAGAGTTGCATCTCATTGTATGTAGCATTGCCGCGCGCGTGTTGCCCAGCGCATTCGGGCCGTACGCACCTAACGTAGCCCACACCCTCCTCTTGGTTGCCCAAGCAGTCTGTATAGAGTGCTTCTTCAACAGATAGCAACTATACACGTGGGTCTCGCCTGTTACCTGATTTAACAGGTCATCTCACAACACAGGCTGACGTCGGCCATGCAACTCCTCTCAGCGTGTCAGGTAAGCCCTTCAGACTGACCTTCATTCTGCTGTCGGTGCTGGTGAGGTTCACGGTGTAGAATCTAATTGAACCGCACGCGTCACCCGTTGTAGTGCTCCCCCGCCAATTCCTTTAAGTTTCGGCCTTGCGACTATACTTCCCAGGTAGCACACTCTTCAGCTTCCTTACAGCCCCGCAGCCTCTCGAGGAGATCACGAGGTTTAGTGTGCAGTGTTTACTGCTAGGACTACATGGGTATCTAATCCATTTTGCGCCCCTAGCCTTCATCCCTCACTGTCAGAACTGTTATCATGAAGTGCCTTCGCTAATTGTTAGTCCGACCAAGATTAACGTATTTTACCACTACCTTGGTCGTACTCTTCATGCCCCCCAGTCTCTAGTTTTGCAGTATCTCGTGCAAGCCTGACCCTTAAGAGGCCAGATTTTACAAAAGACTTACAAAACAAGCTACGGATGTTTTAGACCCAATAAATGTGGCTGCGACTCGGACCGCCGGGATTACCGCGGCGGCTGGCACCGGTCTTGCCCAGTCCTTATTCGCCAGCCTTTTTACAGCTGGCAAAAGTTTCTCATAAAGAGAAACACTCTGGCTCGCTTTGTCATACTTGCGTACATTGCAAAAGATACCTGACTGCTGCACCCCGTAGGGCTAGGACTAGTGTCTCAGAGTCCTTCTCAGGGCTTCTCCGCTAAGAGCCCTTACGGATCAAAGGCTTGGTGGTCTTTTACACTACCAACAACCTAATCCGCCGCAGCCCCATCTTTAGGCGTTACCTTTCAGAGAAAATTCCTTCCAGAGATCATCTCTTATCAAGTATTAACCTCAGTTTCCCGAGGATATCCTTAACCTAAAGTTAGGTTAGCTACGTGTTACTGAGCAGTTCGCTTTCCTTTCAGAAAAACTTGCATGTCTTAGTGCAAGCCAGATAGCCGCAGCCGCCAGCAGGATAAACTGGAATTTAATCCATTACCTTACTGACAGATGCTTAGCCTACCTCCATTTATCGACGATAAACTAGTAAAATCATCATTAAAATATAACTTTTCAGAAATCTACTAGAATAGAGCCTTACATACATCATACCTTATACTTTGTTAAGGCACTCATTCTAGTTACCATTTTAGGTAAAGAAATTATTCTAAATTAGTTTATAAATGTTTCGATGAATTTAGCTTGTTAAATTATTAAAAATCCGATAATAAAACTATTTCTTTTTCCAGAGCAGTGCTATAACTAACATAAACATTAAAAATGCTATTACGCCTTGATATTCACCATGATTTTTCAATTCTAAAATGAATCCAGCAAAAACTCCTCCAATTATTCCTCCTAAGATTGTCTCTTTATAAGCAAAATCAAACTTTCTTTTAGAAATTAGAACAATAATGATGCAAAAAATCAACAGCATTACACTCCAAATAAAACTTCCAAGCTCCGGATTAGAAGCCAACAATTTTTTTAAAGAATCGTATTTTAAGATTAAATATAATAATACTATAATTAGGATAACAACAAAAATACTAAGCAATTTTTTTAATAATCCCACTTGTTTGGCCATTTTAACCGTCTTTAATTTTAATTTAACTTTTTTATGCGATAGGAATATTTGGTCTTATAATAGGGTTGCCATTTTTGTCATAAATCTCAGAATACTCAAGCCAGTTTTCATTATAATTTGGGCTCTGCCACAGCTTTAGTTTTATACAAACATCTATCAACTTGGTAACTGTCCTTGACTTTTGTTCCATTCTGTATTTTGTCACAGTTCTTGACTTTCTGCATTCACAACTGTCGCAGGGTCCTAATCCAAGCCAGCTTTTATGAATACAAGTACAACCCGTAACATAATCACAATTGCTACCACCCTCTGTTTGAACATAATATTCTATATCTTCATAGGGTACTTGTTCATTGTAATACTCTGTATCTTGATAAGATTGCTGTTTACAAACAAGCTTCATAGTAGCTTCATTTAAATTTGCTACAACATCCCCTGTTAATTTACCCCTACCAAAAAGAATATCCCCCATAAAAATAAATAACATTACAAATATTATAAAAGCTATAATTAAGAAAATTAGTAAACTTATTCTCCAACCATTTCTCTTAGTCACCACCTCTCGAGATGGTATTTCCATACTAAAAATATTCTTTTATGCTTTATAAATCTTTTGATAACTTGTTAGTAAGTCGTTAATGACTAATGAATTAAATATTAGTAAGTCCTTAATATTATGAAAAAGGATTACTCTTTAATTAGTTTTGTTTTAAGAGGCAAAAGAAGAAAAATTGTATTGGCTTGCCTTAAGATACCTAAGATACCAAGAGAAATAGCTAAGGAATGCCATTTAAGTATCTCAAATGTTTCTAATACCTTACCAGAATTGATAAGTAAAAAACTTGTTATATGTAAGAATCCTAGAGATCATTACTATAAATATTATGAATTAACAAATAAAGGTAAATTATTATTAAAAGAACTTAATTTATAAACCTAACTTTGACTTCAAACCAATTAGAACTCACTCTTCCTCTGCTACAAAATCCTCAATTTTTACCTCTTTATCAATCTTCCTTGCCTTCAAATACCCTCTAGCCAAAATATAAAAAACCAAACCCAAACTTTTTCCAGATTTATTATTTACAGGAACAAAAAATTCTATCCCAAAAGTATAATTATTAGTGTCGCATAATGCAAGTACAGGCTTTTTCATTTTTTTAGCATCATGCAAGACATTTTTATCTAACCAAGGATCGCAAATAAAAACCATATCAGTTTCAAAAAAACTAGGCAGTTTAGAATTAGTCAATATTCCAGCAGGATATTTTTTTGAAAATATTCTTACTCCGGTAATTTGAGAAAATTTCTCAATAGCTTTCCAGCCAGCTTCCCTTTTACAAACTAATATAAAATCTTCTGGATTGTATTTTACTAATAGCTCAATCATTTCTTTCAATCTTTTATCTATTATATTTGTATTAATAATAGCAATTCCATCATTTCTTCTTCTAAATACATATTCTCTCATATGCGGGGTAATCACTTTTGTCCCTATATAACAGCCATATTTAATATAATCTTCTAATGGAACTAAAGTTTTTCCTTTTTCTTTTAATTTTTCTCTTTCTTCTTCTAATTTTTCCTTTAAACTTTCTTCTTTTCCACCAAATTTTTCAGCTAACTTTTTTGCTTTTTCTTCCAATTCTTTTTTAGTTATTTTCCTCTTTTCTTCTTTCCCTGCAATTTTTTTCTCATCTATAATCTGCTCTTTTACAGTGTCAGAAATCTTCTTACTATCAGATTTCTGATCACCATCAAAATCTTTCGACTTCAGAATTCTTTTTGAATTCTGAGAGCTGTCAAGAATCTTCGATTCTTGAAGTTTTGAGGCTTCCTCTACAACTTCAACTTTCTCTTCTATTTTCTTTTTCCTTCCCATATTATTTTCTAGATTTTACTTATTGTTGAGAAAAAATATCAATTCCTATATCTGTACCTGGAAATTCCTCTGTCTTTTCTTCTTCTTTTTGTTTTTTCTTTTTCTCTTTCTTGACTTCTTTTACAGCTTTCTTTTCCTGTTCTTTTATATACTTTAAGTTGTCTATTTCTTCTATTTTCTTCTTCATTTTTTATAATTAGTTCAGGGGTAAATGCTACTCCTCAATTGAGTTTTGCACCTGATTATATTTTGCTTAGAATTAAAGGCTTTTTAAATTTAACTTAAACAAAACTTCCTGTATAATTTGTCCCATGATTGTTATCAGTAGTATCTTTAATATCACCATCTAATTTCCAATATGCAACAAAATTTTCTTCTGAAATTACATTTCCTGTTATTTCGACTTTCCCTGTAATTTTATTCCAGAAATCAGTAAACCAGGAAGCAGAAACCAAAGATAAAGACAAAATAACTATTAAGAAAATTACAACTACAATACCCTCTTTTTTCATATTCCTGTTAATAATGTGAACTTTAAAAACTTTTCTCAATTTCAATCAACCTATTCAGCTTTATCTCTCTTTCTTTGCCTTTAACTCCAAACTTAACAAAATCGCAAGAAAATCCAAAAGCTAAATCAGCTATACTATAATCTAAAGTCTCCCCTGATCTATGAGACATTATTGTTATTATCTCATATTTTTTAGCCAAATCAACCAACTTCTTAATTTCCATTAAACTTCCTGACTGATTTGGCTTAACTATAATAGCATTTACAGCTTTTTTAATCAAGGCTTTTTTTAATCTGTCTAATTGGCTTACAATTAAATCATCTCCCACTATTAAACAAGCTCTTTCTTTAATAATATCCTTTCTTAATTCAGCAAAAGAATTAAAATCTTCTTCATTAAAAGCATCTTCAACATAACCTAATCTAAATTTTTCAATTAAATTTTTAATATAAGCTAATTGCTCCTCACTTTTCAGTCTTTTTATAGGATTTTTATAATTATAAACCAAACCAGTATAGAAAGTTGAAGCTGCAATATCAACTCCTATCTCAACTTTTCCAACTTCTTCTAATTCCTCTCTTGTTTTATCCAATACATCAAGTACTTCTTCATTGCTAAGAGAAGTACTCCAGGCATTTTCATCATTCAAACTTCCTAAACTTTTCCTCAACCTTAATCTCTTGCTAGAAATCTCCCAAGCTTTATTCATTAAAAATACAGACTCAATTATATCTGTTTTAGGAATTACAAGAAATTCTTGGAAGTCAGGCTTCAAAAAGTTCAGGCTTGTTGTATGTAAGCCTCCTCCTATACAATTTCCAACAGGATAAGGCATTTTCCTCGCCTTATCATTTATAATCTGCCATAATTCTTTTCCTTGTTCTAAAGATAAAGCTTTCAAAATTGCAGTTTCTAATGCAAATAGAGAATTAGCTCCTATTTTTTCTCTAGCAACTTCTTCAACTTTAACTAAATCTTTAAACTCATTTATCTCAAAATCAAAATTAAAATCTTTAATTTTAGCTATATCTTCTTCTACACTTTTGATAAAACTAGCTTTTTCATATTTTCCTTTACTTTTCCCAGAAGGAGACGAAGCAGAAAAAATTCCAGAATCACTTTTTACCAAAACCTCTATTGTTTTCTCTTTTCTAGAATCTAATATAACTCTTCCATTAACCTCTTTTATTTTCATCTTAAATTTGTTAATTATAAGAATATTTTAAATCTATCGGTAAACTGACTCGCTTAACTCTTTTAATAATTAATGATAATTCTAAACACCGATTAAATTAATTGTTTATCTTTTATATTAACAACTTTCAAAAAGAAATAACAAAACCTAAGCAGCTTCTACTGCTTCTTCTTCTGCTTCTTCCTCTTCAACTTCATCTTCAGGCTTAACCAGCTCCATTATCTCCCCTTCCGCTTTTATTGTTGTTTCTTCTTTTTTCTCTAATTTCTTTTCCTCTACCTTTTTAATTTCAGCTTCTCTTTTTAATTTAGTTTCTAGCTTTCTAGGCAGAGGCCTT